>Ga0335072_10011470_pt1 | contig 12693 bp, 12 predicted proteins | sample Lox_Sample_21_FD_206725 | JGI IMG/M metagenome (GOLD analysis project Ga0335072, IMG submission 206725) | Soil microbial communities from Loxahatchee National Wildlife Refuge, Florida, United States - Lox_Sample_2.1 | ecosystem: Environmental > Terrestrial > Soil > Wetlands | place: USA...
CTCGCATCCGTCTCATAATCAATCCCTAGACCTTCGGGAGGCCCCATGCGTCCAGCCACCTTCTTCCTCGTCGTCTTCGTCGCCATCGGAATTTCTGCCGCGCAAGACACCAATTTCTCCACCGGCCCGCAATACCTCGCGAGTTCCGTCACCTCGGGTTCGACGATGTTCCTCCACCCCATTGCGACGCCGTCCCTATCCCTCGGCGAAGCGTTGCCTCCGGTTCCCGGCGCCTCCACCACACCGCTGTCAATAACTCCCGAACCGCCTCCGCGAATCGCTCCGCCGTCGCACGATCTTTTTGTCGGCGATGTTCTCTGGGGAGAGCACAGCGCGACTGAAATCCTCGATCCTCGAATTACGACCCCTACGCTGTCTCTTTCGGAATCGCCCGCGAGCGCAACCTCCGAGACCAGCGAAACATCTTCGGCCACGACCGGCGCCAGCGAGGTTCAGCTCAGTTCATCCCAGCCTTTCCGTCCCCTTCCCCCCAGCATTGTCGACGTCGGAGTCACCGGCACCGCCGCACAGTCTCTCCGCGCGCAAGACTACGGCGCTCCCCTGGGTGACGTCGCCTCCTACTGGAAGACTCACAAGCCGACCGCCCCCCGCGCCTTCACCAACGCCGACCTATCCCGTTCCCATCCGAACTAAACCGGTCATCTGGTCTCAGAATGAGATGGCAACCTTGGGCAATTCCCGTTCTGGTCCTGAAAACGTAAATAATCTGGCTTCCATGTTGAAAAACTCAACGGGTCTCCTACGCTAAAGAAGGCGGCAAGAGCCTAGAGCATGGTAGGAGTAGAAGGCCGAAGTGCTGTTTTCCGGTAGTAGGGTTGGGTCCCGAATCCGTAGGGGGTTGCCGCCCATTGCGGAGACAACTGCGTAATGAAGGCATGGCTTCTTATTCACAATCAGCCGGCATTCGATACCTCATCCTATTTTAGAGTTTTTAGGAGAGCCGATGCCGCTGAGATGACAGAACGACAGGCACAGGAGACTATTTGCAGGGCCGCAGTTGACCACCCGGCCTACAAATGGGAGATGGTTAAAATTCCGGGTAGCGAAATGTTCGTGGTGGAAGGAACTATGAAGTAGCAGACCCGGTGCGAGCCGGCTTTCTCAGCCTTGTCTTTGCGCTGGTTTTTATCTTTACACACGTCCGTCATCGCCTGCTTCCCATACCCCAAAACGGGAGCGCTCAAAACGCTCTCTCCGCTCGTCTCTCCAACGTTTTTAGTGATGAGAAACATGACCCAACCCCGCAGAACGAGGAAGAACGCCGACCAGTTTTTCCACACCACCCATGTGACATCTGACCTTGACCCTGAAACTCAAAGAGCAGATCATCGTCAAGGCGGAGGCGGTGCAGAAACCGCTCTCAAAAAAGCCCGTAAGTTCTTTCAGCTCAAGATTTTGACCTCTAACTCCTGTAGGCTCAAGATTTTGCAGATCATTTTTGCAGACCCCGTGCCAGTCAAGGCTTTCCAAGGGTGGGGGGAGGGGGGGATACCCCAGTTCTCACCCATATTCCCAAAACGGGAACGCTCAAACGGGGTTTTCCGTTCGGTTTTCTCAGCTATTTTTTCGGGAGGTTTTCCACAGGTAGCTCGCCGTTCCCACTCGCGAGTTCTTCTTTCTCGCGCTCGCGCCGGTTGCTTCGGATCACATAAGCCATGTAAAGCACGACCGCCACATTTCCCAGGAAGAACGCGGAGCGGATAAGAGTGATTCCGCGCATCAACTCGCGCACTTCGAATGGAAGCAGCAGAGTCCCGGAAACCAGCGCGACCCATTCCGCCCAGGTTCGCCCCTTCCACAACCCGTAGGCTTCCGTAAAACGAAGCGCGGCATACGCAAACGCGATGCGCGCTGCCGCCCACAATCGCGCGTCTGTCACGCTATCGGCAAAGTCGAGAAAGATCTGCGCCGAACGGTGATCTGTGCTGATGTGAAGCAGGGCGAGCAGACTCTCCGCGTACAGCCACACATCCTTATGAACCAGCGCGAGCGCGCAGATTCCCATTACCACGACGAAAATGCCCTTGAAGAACTCGAATGACGCAACGGCCCGAAGCACTTTCCGCTGGCGGCGATGGAAGTCAGACTTGGTGCGAAGATGGCGCATGAACCAGTGCGAGGACTGAAGGCAGATTATCACGGCGAAGCATGTTTCCCACCCGCGACCGCCCGCTCCTGTTGCCTTTCCCGACGCTTACCTCGGTAACTGGAGACGATGCACGAAGAATGTCACGATCTCTGCTGGAGATGAACTATGCGAAGAGCCATCCTTTCGATGACGGTTGCCCTTTTGTGCGCCGCGAGCGCGTCGAGCCAGGCAACGCGTCCGCAAACCGCACGACAAGCGCTGCTTGAAATGTTTTTCAGCAAGGAGCCTGGAACCTTCGTAAAACATCTTCCCGCCGCGACCCGCGCTGCTCTTGAGAAAGCCGGAGCGCTCTCCAACCTGCAGCAGTACTCCGCCATGATGGCGCAACTGCAGACGCAGGGAAAAGGCCTGCAGACCTTTGAAACTGGATCGATTTTGCTCGTCGCCGAGAATCCTGCCGCCGGACAGAAAGTACAGATCACGGTCGAGAAAGACGCCATGCGCGGCGATCGGGACGACATCGAACTGTCGTTTCTGATCTACAAGAGCGGGCAGGCGGAACGCACTCCCTTCATGCCCCAGCTGACATTCTCCATGAAGCAGGAAGAGCAGATGTGGAAGCTGAACGAAATCTCGATCACTGTTCACGTTCCCCTGGCCGATCCAGACTTTTTGAAAGCGGTGACCGAGAAGATGACGCCTGCAACACAGCCGCGTCCGACGATCACGTTGACTTCTTCTCCGCAGAGCGAGACTCCAGTGCAGGCGGGCGCCAGCGACGCGACGGTATTGGCGGCCATGCACACGATTCTCGCCGCCGAAGCTACTTATGCAAGCAGCTATCCGAACGTCGGTTATACCTGCTCTCTCTCGAGCCTCGATGGCTTTGGCGGCGGCGAACCAAACGAGCATCAGGCAATGCTGATCAATAGCGGACTGGCGAGTGGAAAGAAGTATGGGTTTGTATTTACTCTTTCAGGATGCAGCGCAGCGCCAGCCACGAGCTTTCATCTGAGCGCTGCGCCGAATGCGAATACCTTCGGGCGAAAAGCGTTCTGTGCGGATCAATCGGGAGTAATTCGGTCCGCGCAAGACGGAAGCTCCGCGACCTGCTGGGCTAGCGGCACTGTCGCGCAGTAGCTGCTTAGAAATCGATTAGCCCTTTTTGCGGATGGCGGCGCGCAATTCTGCGACAATTTCCTGGGACGCCTTGATCGCCGCGGCGTGCTGGTTTACGTTGAACGAGATCGCGCCCACGCGTGCGTGACCGCCTCCGCCGTAACGTTCGCAAATCTTGGCCAGGTTCACTTCCGGTTCTTGCGGCGCCCACGGATTCGATCCCACCGAAACCTTCACGCGGAAGCTGCTCTTGCTGAGTCCCACGCTATACACCGATTCCGGATGCAGATAGTACGGAACAAACTTGTTGTATCCCTCGAGATCCTGGTCGGTGACGTCGAAGAAGATCGTGCCGTCTTTGCATTCAGCGCGCTGCTTGAGGATTCCGATCGATAACTCGTGGCGCTTGAGCAACGGTGGCAGCAACGGTGCAACGAACGGCTCCTCCAGAATCTCGCCGAGTGACTTCGTCGCCAGCAGCGGAATCAGGTTCGGCACAAACCCATGGTCTGGCGCCGATTCGATCACCATGGTCAGCTTCATCGCAGGAGCTTCCATCTCGACCGCAGTCTTCGCGTCGGGATAAAGAGCGCCGTCGATGATGTCGGTCCAGTGCACAAGATCAGCCACCGGCGCGGGATCGAAGCCGAAGTGCTGCTGCGCAATCATGGCGATGAAACTCGTACACGACTTGAAGTTGGGATCGTAGAACTTGCGGTTGCTCTCGTTCTGCTCGAAGTGCTCCGCGTCCGCGGGCGAGAGGAACGCGCTCTCGTGATGATCGAACCACCACGTGATTTTGGGTGAACTGGAGTACTTGAAATCCACGATGGCATTCTCGTCGCCGTCGAACTGCTTTTCGTCAAAGAGCGCGCCCGCGCGGTGGACGAGGCCGGTGAACACGAATTCAGCGTCCTCGCGAATGCGCTCGCGATAGAAGCGCGAAAACAGCGCGGCGGAGGAAGCCCCGTCAAAGCACTTGTCGTGATAGAAAACCCGAACTCGCAATGAATTCCCCAATCGTCCTAAAAATTCCCGCCCGGCGAACTCGGCGCCGTAAGCGCGGAATTCCGATGCAGGTAAAAGCTAATAGGATTGACAGCTTAGGGGAAGAAAGTCAAGGGGCGATGTTTCGCATGGGGGTTCGCTTTCGGCGATGGAAGAGAAATCTTGCAGCACGAGGGCACGAAGAACCGCGACGGAGAGTTCAGCGAGTTCATCCGCAGGGCGCGAATGAACTCGCCGGATCGACAGAATCTACATCGCGTTCGCTTGTTTTTCCGCCAGATCGCCAATAACCGGAAGCTTGTACATCTGACCGCCGTTCGCCTTGATCAGCAAAATGATCCAAACCACGAGAAAGCCAATGCTCAAACCCATCCAAAGGAGGAACGCAACGATGTGTCCCAGGATTGGGATAACCGCTAGCACGGCGGCGATGATGAACAATGCGATCCAGCAGACAAGTGCGGCGATGTGGAGGAAAATGTTCTGCCACGAATGGAACCGCACGAAACGATTCTTGTTGTAGGGCTCGATGACCAGAAAAATAATGGCCGGAATGATGGTGATGTAGGCCAGCATTCCCGCCACGTTATCGGCCATGCCGCCGGTGTTGGTCACCGTTGCCGCAGGCGCCGCTGGAATCCGGCTGGCGCAGGCCGCGCAAGTCGTCGCACCGTCTGCAATCTGTGCTCCGCAACTACTGCAAAATGCCATAGGGGAAGTCCTCCTTGGTCGCCAAAGACCTCCGACTTGGTAGGCAGCGTAACTCCGGGCCCCGGCGGCGTCGGGGCAACGTACCAAAAATCTCTATTCAATGCAATCCACAACCTGAAAGTTGGCAGCCTTTACGTCTGGGACGAGCCGGAGTGCTGTTCAGCAAAATCGCCCAGCACGGGGAGCCTGAACGCCTCGCCCTGCGCGGCCTTCACGACCAGGACCAACCAGGTCACGACGCATGCCAGCCCAACGACCACCGAGAGCAGTAGTGCAGCAAGAGGTCCCGCCACCGGAATCAGAAAGAGCAGAATCGCCGCGAGCTTAAGGGCTGAAGCAGCGGCTAGTGCCGCGACCCACAGAAGCAAACACTGGACCGAATGGAACCGTACGAAGGCATTCTTCCTGTACGGATCGCGCAAAAGAAACACGAGTGCCGGAATGAAGGTGACGTAGGCGAGCGCTCCAGCGATGTTCTCCGGAAAGACTCCTACTTTTCCATCCGCGCGAAGCTCCGTCGTCGTGGTCGTCATCATCGAGCGCCCGCAACCGGGGCAGAAAGCAGCCGTTGCCGGCATTTGCGCCGTGCACTCCGGACATGAGAGCGGCATGGGAACGACTGGATCCATTTCTTTGTGCACCTTATGACTATCACCCCGCAGGCAGCGGCACAACCACCGAACAGCCAATCTATTGACGAGGCATTGGACGACGTATAGTGTTTCGTGCGAATTCGGGCGGAAGGCAGCAGCCGCGCTCTGGGATTCAAAGCTCGATGAGCACACCATGCGCGGGTTGTAACAATGATATCCGTCGACAACCGCTTCCCCGCTGATTCACTTGCCAGAAGGAGATGTGGATGACTTCGTTCTGTCTGGGTTGCGGCACCAGCATGGCTGAAGGCGAGCGCTTCTGCGCCAACTGTGGGAGAGACTCGTCTGCCTCGGCCACAGCGGCGCCCGATCCGGCGATCGCATTCGGTCTTCCTCCGGAGACGAGTGGTAAGGCGATCGTCAGCCTGATCTCCGGTTTATTCCTGCCGTTTGCCCTGGTTGCGATCATCTTCGGCCACCTCTCCCTGTCCGAGATCCGCAAGACCCCGGGCAGACTAACAGGAAGAGGCATCGCGATCGCGGGCCTCGTGCTCGGCTACCTGGGCGTCGTCGCAACGGTTGGCCTCATCACCTTCGCAATCATCTCTGCCCTCAGATTCGAGAAGGCTCAAGCAAAGATAAAGACTGGAAAGACCGTCTACCGGGGTCAAGTCACCACGAACCGGCCGTCGGCCGTCTCGGCGCTGCGCAGTTTCAACACCGCGGAGATTGCATTCGCGCAGGCTCATCCTGCAGTCGGCTACACGTGTTCCGTCGAGGAACTGTCGCGCATCTGGGGAATCAGCAGCGATCTCGATCAGGTAAAAAAGAACGGATACGTCATCACGCTTCAGGGATGCGCCAGCGAAAGAACCAAGGGACCTGTGACGAAGTATCAAGTTTTAGCGTATCCCCCGCCCAGCAAGGCAAGGCTGCCCGCGTTCTGTTCCGACGAATCGGATGTGATCAAGATCGAGTGGAGCGGGTCTCCTAAGGACTGCCTGAAGAAAGGCGCCGATCTTCCCGATACCGAGATTAATCATCCAGAGAACTGGACGTCGAGCGCGCCGCGCTGAAGCACCCGATCGTGGCCTGAAGCGAGGGGTCGATTTCAGGCCGGGCGAGCTGAATGATTCTTCTTGCGACAGTCTTCGCAGACCCCATAAATCTGAAACGTGTGTCGCGTAGTGAGGTAGTGATACTTGCGGCCGATCTCCTGCTCGAGTTCGCCGACTTCCTGCGAGAAAAATTCCACAGAACTGCCGCACTCGGTGCAGACCATGTGGTGATGGCTGCGACGGTTGTACTGATGTTCGTAGCGGGCGATGCCGTCGTGAAAGGCGACTTCGCTGGCCAAGCCACACTCGGCGAGAAGTTTCAGCGTGCGGTAGACCGTGGTGTAGCCGATGCGAGGATCTTTTTTCTGGACCAGGCGGTGCAGTTCGTCGGTGGAGAGGTGGTCGCGAGTTTCGAGAAAAGTGCGCAGAATTGTGTCGCGTTGGCCAGTCTGCTTGAGACCCACGTCTTTCAAGTGTCTGTGGAGGATATCTTGGGCCTCGCGGACCATCTGACGCGAGAGCGTGGGCTGATCATCGATGCGTTTCTGGAGCATGGCGTGATCGAAGAGCCAGAATACCACCCCGGCATCTTGAAAATGAAATTCATTTTCAGAACCGCAGCGCGCCCGCCCACTCGCCTGGAATACAATCAAATCTTCCCATGAGCACTCTGGCAGAACTCAGGACGCCCGCTTCGCGCCGCTCCCCGGCGCTTCGCATTGTGTTGTGGCTATTGTTCGCTGTAGTTGCGATTGCAGCGGTGGGAATCGGGTACGCATGGTACGTGGCGCACTCTGCCCTGCCCCAACTCGATGGGCGGCTGCAGATCAACGGGCTCTCATCCCCAGTGACGGTAACGCGAGACGCGCACGGCGTGCCCACGATCGAAGCAGCGGGTCTGGAAGACCTCTTCTTTGCGCAGGGCTTCGTTACGGCGCAGGACCGCATGTGGCAGATGGACATGATGCGACGCTTCGGCAGTGGAGAGCTATCGGAAATTCTGGGCGAACTTCCGCTGAAGCTCGACCGCGAACAACGAATTTTAGGTTTGAGGGCGGCCGCGAAGAAATCACTAGCGATGGCGAGCTCGCGCGATCGCAGTTACTACGAAGCCTACGCGCGCGGAGTGAATGCATACATCGCAAAGCACGCCGACGCGCTGCCCATTGAGTTTCGCATCCTGCATTACCGGCCAAAGCCGTGGCAACCGGAAGATTCGGTAGTGATTGCGAATTCGATGGTGAAAGACCTGAATTATCACTACTTCTTCGACGCGCTCGACCGGGAGAAGATTCTCGCGAAGCTCGGACCGGAACTCACGAACGATCTCTACGTAAACCGGAGTTGGCACGACCGTCCGCCAACCGTGATGCGCGAAGATTTGAATGAGCAGGACAACAACACCGGCGACTCGAACGACGACGACGATGAGGACGATGATGCTCCGGACAACTCAGTCACGCGCCTTCCGGCGGAGGGCTTGCCGGTAAACGGATCGAACGACTGGGTTGTCTCGGGAACGCACACCGTCACGGGAAAACCGCTGCTGTCGAATGACATGCACCTCGGCCACCAGATGCCGAACCTGTGGTACGAAGCGCACCTGCACTGCGGCTCGCTGGATGTTGCGGGCGTGACGTTGCCGGGAATGCCGTACGTGATTGTCGGCCACAATCAGCGCATCGCGTGGGGGTTTACCAATGTCGGCCCGACGGTGACGGATGTTTACATCGAGAACTTCGACGCGCAGGGTGCGTATCAGACTCCAGACGGCTGGATGCAACCCGAACATCGAGTTGAGGTGATTCACGTCAAGGGTAAGCCGGATGTTACGGTGGATGTGAAGATCACGCGTCACGGGCCGATCATCACGGAACTCGTGCCGGGCGAAACCCGGCCACTGGCGCTGCGTTGGACGCTGTACGACGGGCTCCATATTCCCTTCTTCGACGTAAACATGGCCCAGAATTGGCAGGAGTTCCGCAAAGCGTTTTCGCAACTCGATGCTCCCGGGCAGAATGTCGTGTATGCCGACGTGGACGGGAATATTGGATATCAGACGACGGGCAAGGTTCCGATCCGCGCGGCAGGCGACGGAAGTCTTCCCGTGAGCGGAGCCGACAACGTGCACGAATGGGTCTCCTATATTCCGTTTGACAAGCTCCCGAACACTTACAACCCACCATCGGGAGTCATTGCCACGGCGAATGGGAGAATCACGCCAGACGGCTATCCGAATTCGATCAGCATGGAGTGGGAAGCACCGTGGCGCACGGAGCGGATTTATCACGTGCTCGAGTCGGGGCGGCAATTTTCTCCCGCCGACATGCTGGCGCTCGAGACAGATATTCATTCTGAGCCCGACTTATTTGCGGCGGAGCGGTTCGTCTATGCGGTGGATCATGCCTCTAAACCTTCGGCGCGAGCGAAGGAAGCGGCGGATCTCATGCGGAGTTGGGATGGAAGGATGATGGCTTCGTCGGCTGCGCCAACGATTGCCGAGAACTCGATTCGCGAGCTACGAAGGCTGCTGCTGGAAGCGAAACTAGGCAGCGCGCCCGTCGATTCTGCGATGGCGAATGGGACCTTGAGTTGGCAAACGTATTCATGGGAGATGAGGTCGGTTTGGCTGGAGAATATTCTGCTGCACCGTCCCAAGCGCTGGCTGCCGGAAAAATATCCGAACTACGACGAACTGCTGACCGCAGCGGTGGAAGCGGCGGTGACTGGTCCAGAAGTGCCGAAGGAATTGGCATCGTGGCACTGGGGCGCGTTCAATGCGGTCGATATCGAGCATCCGGTCTTGGGGAAGATTCCTCTGATCAAGCGGTGGGCGCAGCCCGGAGTGAACGAGCAATCGGGCAGCGGATATACGGTGAAGGCAGTCACGCGGTACCACGGGCCGTCCGAGCGATTCACCGCGAATCTGGCGGATCTGGACGAGTCGACGCTGAACATCGTCACTGGCCAAGGCGGAAATTTCCTCAGCCCGTATTACATGGACCAGTGGAAGGCGTGGTACGCGGGAACAACGTTCACGCTGCCCTTTACCGCCAAGGCCGTGGACGCGGCGAAGACACATCGACTGACGCTGGAGCCCGCCAAGTAGGCTGACCGGATGAAATTTCGTGACTCCGAACTCGCCGTCGCCTGATCTAATGCTCCGAGGTGCGAGATGCAATTAAAGCCCTTCCTGCTGGACATGTGGCTGGACACCTACGAGCACGACATCGAATTCAATCTAGCCTCAAGCGAAGGACCGCGTTGGACGGTGAATGAGATACTCGACCTCGCCCGGGAGGAGGAGCGGCAGGACTTTCTCAATCATAAGCTGGCGTACGGTCGCCCGGAGGGCGCTAAGGGTTTACGCGCAGCCATCGCCGAGATGCAGGAGGTTGATGTCGACACGGTCCAGGTCGTGACGGGAGCCTCTGAGGCGTTACTGATTCTATTCTGGCTGGCCGCCGAACCTGAGGCCAACGTTGTGCTTCCTCAACTGGGCTATCCGCCGTTTTCTGCATTGCCGGAATCGCTTGGGATCGAGATTCGCCGCTACGCTGTTCGTAAGGAAAATAACTTCCGCATCGACCTCGACGAGATTCAGCAATTGGCGGATCGAAACACCAAGCTCATTCTGGTGAACAGCCCCCACAATCCTACTGGCGCAACGATTAGCGATCCGGAACTAGACAGCTTGCACGAGTTCACAGCGTCTCGCGGAATTCAGCTTGTCAGCGATGAGGTCTACCATCCGATCTATCACGGAGAGGCGACGCGATCGGCGTCACGCCTGCCGCATGCCACCGTGATTCACGATTTTTCGAAGGCCTTCCCTTTAGCCGGAGTGCGGACCGGTTGGATGATCGAGCACGATGCCGAGCGCCGCGCACGCTACTGGAATGCGCGCACCACTTTCTCTATCTCGAACAATACTGCGGGAGAAAAGCTGGCGGAGATTGCGATGCGCCAGCGCAAGATCGTTCTCGGGAAGACGCAGCAGACCGCCAGCAGGAACCTTCGGCTGCTTTCCGTCTTCATGGCCGAACATCGCGAGACAATTGGCTGGATACCCCCTCGTGGCGGGATGACGGCGTTTCCATGGCTGGTCACTGGGGAGAACAGCCGCGCCTTCTGCGAGGCGGCGGCGGAACAGGGCATCCTGCTCGCTCCCGGGGATTGCTGGGATGCGCCATCGCATTTTCGACTTGGGTTCGCAGCGACGAGCGATCGATTTCCCGAGGCGCTGGACCGGCTTGGGGAATTCGTCAGGAGTTGGTCCGCCGCAAACGTGGTGAAGCGGTAGCGAGTCTGGTGCGTCCTCGATAGAGACGGTGTCCCTGGCAAGAAGTCAAAAGCTTGACCACCGGGGACACAGAGGATACGGGGTAAACCATCCGAATCAGAAGTGTCGATCTGTTTGACACACTGCTCTAGAAGAAGTCGATCGCCTTCACGTCCGTGACGTAGCCTGGAATGTCTATGGTTCCGTTGGGCACAAACTCATTGATCAGCAGGATATTCTTCGTCGTGTCATAGACCCGCAGGTTGCCGCCTTCCGCGACATATTCGACATCGCGCTGGCTGAAGCCTTGCAGGCCGGTGACGTCGCCATTGTCGGGAGGAAACACTACCGAGCCATTCGTCGTGTTGTAAATCGCAAGACAGCCACGAACTTCTCCAGTCGGATTATTGGCGTTGCCGACGTTCGTACAGGTGTGCGATCCGACGAACAGCTGACCGTTCTCGCTGATGTCGATGCGGTCATGGAATCCGTTAGGCATGGCGATTTCAGTCGCCGGATTGTTGAAGTAGGGATCGGTCATCGTGGTGAGGTCGACGATATCGAGCGTTCCGCAGTAAGTCGCAGCGGTAGTGGCCGCGCTCGTGATCGAAGAACACAAAGGTCCAGTCGGCGTTCCGTTTCCCGCCACGTAAAGCTGAGAGCCTACGATCAGGCCGACCGTGGCTCCATTCACCGGGATTGGAGCGCCCACCGCGAGGCTGTTCAGATCGAGAGTCTGCACGCTGGCCTGAACTCCGCCGCACTCGGCGCCACAGTTCAGAATATAAGCAGTGCTGCCGCTGATGACGGCGTATACCGGCCGGTCGAAGCCAGGGACAATCGTGCACACGGAATTCGGAGGATTGGTGAGGCAACTGGTATCGACTGGAGGCGCCGCGTTGCTTGGGGTCAGTACGGTGACAGAATCGGAACCGTTGCTGAAGACCAGAAGCTGACTGCCGGTTGAATTCGCGATTACGGTCTGCGCATTCGTCACGGCGATGGTGGTCGTAAGGGCTCCGGGGGCAGCAAGATTCACTACGTCGACAGCGCCCAAGAATTCGAAGCCGTTGACGCTGGCAGAGGGCACAGCAGCGTAGCCGATCTCTTCCGAAGTCGGAACGGCCATGCTGAAGGTGGGGCCCTGAAGAGCGATGTGTTGTCCTAGAACACTCTCATGGACTGTGTCGACGCCGTATACCGTGTTCGCAGCCGCATCGAAGGACATTAGTAGATTGCGGCTCGGGGAAATCGCCATGAGCCCCGGAGAGGTTCCAGCGCTGATCGGGGCGACTCTGGGAATAACATCGTACTGCCCGTTGATCATTACCAAGCGGCCAAAATCATTGACTGCATTGACCCCCTGCGAAGCGAGCAGGCGGTACAGCAGGCCGCTGGGCGGTTTGTACACGTAGCTATGGTTCGAGTAGCCACAGGAAACAAAACTCGCGCTGGCCACAAGCAGAGCGATGGCAACGAGGACCGCTTTCTTCAAACGGAAGGCTCCTAACGACATGAAAAACGGAGATTTAATTGCGAAATGGTGGATTATAGCAGACCCGAAACCCTATCCCCCTGCGACCCTCTCCGGATTGCACCAACCAGGGCCCTGCTTTGCTCCGGTAAGAGGCCGCTAAAAGCTTCGATGTTTGGGTGGCTTGATCGGTTGGCCCAACCACTTCGGAATCGCGGTGAGGCCAATTCCTCGTTTGCCTATCCGATTCGAAACGCGGTCAGCGGTTCAATTCCGGCCGCACGACGTGCAGGAAGATAGCTGGCGGCCAGCGCGACGACCACGAACATGATGGCGAT
>Ga0335072_10011471_pt1 | contig 12692 bp, 7 predicted proteins | sample Lox_Sample_21_FD_206725 | JGI IMG/M metagenome (GOLD analysis project Ga0335072, IMG submission 206725) | Soil microbial communities from Loxahatchee National Wildlife Refuge, Florida, United States - Lox_Sample_2.1 | ecosystem: Environmental > Terrestrial > Soil > Wetlands | place: USA: Florida...
TCCTCAACAACCGCATCGACTGGCCCTGGTTCGTTGTCTCGCAGATCGCCTTCGGCCTCGTCTGCGGATTCGTGGTCAACCTCCAGGTCAAGGTGCGCACGCCCCAGTTCCGCGCGCTGCCCTTCGCCGTTCGCGCCGGCCTCGAAGGCGATTCATCAAGCACCGTGGACGACGAGAAGAAATGAGCGCTTCCACCTCCAGTTCGTTGCTGCTGCGCACTCGCGTCCTCGCTGCATCCGCTGTGCTTTCGTTCGGCGCGGCCGGCTGCGGCACGATTCATGGACGCCCCGGTCCGGGCCCCGAGGTCATTCGCCCCCAGGATGAGCTCCATTTCGAGACTCTCTACAACGACAACTGCGCCGCATGCCACGGCGCCAACGGCCGCGACGGCGCCCAGATTTCGCTCGCCAATCCCGCTTATGTCGCCGTAGCCAAAGACCACCTCCACGACATCATCGCCAATGGCGTTGCCAATCACCTCATGCCTGCCTTCGCTCAGAGCGCCGGCGGCATGCTGACCGGCCCGCAGGTGACCGTGCTCGCCGAAGGCATCGTGAAGCAATGGGGAAATCCGGGTGCATTCACCGGATTGAGCCTTCCGCCATACGTTGCGACATTGAAAGGCGACGCGCAACGCGGCCAGCAGGCTTATGCCATATTCTGTGCGCGCTGCCACGGAGCGAATGGTGAAGGCGGCCCCTTCGACTCCGGGGCCGGCGCTACACCCTCGGGTAGCGGAAAAGCAGGCCCCATCGTCGATCCATCGTATCTTTCGCTCGTCAGCGACCAGAACCTGCGCAGCATAACCATTGGCGGCAGGCCCGACCAGGGAATGCCCGACTGGCGCACCGACGCCGCACAGCCCATGACCGACCAGCAGATCACCGATGTCGTCGCCTGGATGGCCGCGAAGCGCGTGGCCGATCCCGGCCAGCCGTATCCGTCGAATCCGCAGCCGTCGGGTGCGGCGGGCAAATAACCGGACCGGCGCCGGCGCATTGTGAGCACACGTCTCTCGCGAACGGCAGGCAGGAAAGGAGAGCGCAGCATGGAGCAAGACCCCGTTAGCCGGAATGAACCCGTTTCCTCGCCCCATCGCGCCAGCGAGACGCATCCGGCTCCCAACCCGGCCGCTCCCGGCCACTCGCGCCGCGTGTTTCTGTTCAACGTTGCTCTGGCTCTGAACGGCATCGTCGGCGTGGTGCTGGCGATTCCGATTGTCGGCTATCTGCTCGGTCCGGCGATCAAAAAACGCTCGAGCGACTTCGGCTGGATCGATCTTGGCAAGATCGGCGACTATCCCGAAGGCGAGACGCGCCTCAAAGATTTCCGCAATCCCGTCACCACCGCGTGGGACGGCCAGACCGGCGACATCCCTTGCTGGGTGCGCCGCATCGCCGGTAGCGACTTCCAGGTCTTCGCCATCAACTGCGCCCATCTCGGCTGTCCCGTGCGCTGGTTCGCGCAATCGAAGCTCTTTCTCTGCCCCTGTCATGGCGGAGCATATTACCAGGACGGCTCCCGCGCGTCTGGCCCTCCCGAGCGCGGCCTCTTCGAATACGAGCACAAGATCGAAAACGGAAACCTGATGATCCGTGCCGGTAAGTTGCCCACGTTGGCCGCGAAAAACTGCGGCGGTCCACGCCTCACCCAGATCGAGCCCGCCCCTTCGGCGAACGCTCAAAACACAACCCCGCCTGAAGAATCCACTCCAGGGAGCGATGCATGGCCGGCGTGAAACAAACCGCCATCGGCGTGTACAACTGGTTCGAGCGCCGTCTCGGCCTCGCTCGGCCGGCGATCGATGCCGCGGAGCACCCGGTCCCGTCGAACACTTCGAGCTGGTGGTACGTCTTCGGCAGCGCCGCAACCGTCATCCTCCTTCTTCAGGTCGTTACCGGCATTCTGCTTGCGCTGGTCTATGCGCCCACGGCCAGCCAGGCATGGAGCAGTCTCCAGTTTCTCGATCACAACATTGAGCTCGGATGGTTCCTCCGCGCCCTGCACGGCTGGGGTTCGGACTTCATGGTCGCCGTCGTGCTCATCCATCTCGCCCAGGTGTTCCTCTTCGGCGCCTACAAATTTCCGCGCGAGCTCACCTGGATCGTCGGCGTCTTTTTGCTGCTGTGCACGCTCGGCATGGCCTTCACCGGCCAGGTGCTGCGCTTCGATCAGGACGCTTACTGGGGCCTTGGCATCGGCGCATCCATCCTCAGCCGCGTCCCCTTCATCGGCGGCGCGCTCGTCGACCTCATGCTCGGCGGGCCCATCATCGCCGGGCAAACTCTCTCGCGCTTCTTCGCGCTGCACGTCTTCGTCATTCCCGGAACGCTGCTGGCACTGGTCGCCGTGCATCTGTGGATGGTGCTGCGCCTCGGCATCAACGACTGGCCCATGCCCGGCCGCCTGGTGAGCAAGAAAACCTACGTCGCCGAATATCACCAGCTCACCGAAAAGACCGGTATCCCTTTCGTGCCCGACGCCGCGTGGAAAGACGCCGTCTTTGCCGCCGTCATTCTTCTCGCCATCGTGGCCTGCGCCCTCTGGTTCGGCCCCTTCGGCCCCACTGGCCAGCCCGATCCCACCATCATCGAAACGGCGCCGAAACCCGACTTCGCATTCCTCTGGATCTACGCGGTGCTCGCCTATCTTCCGCCGCAGCTTGAGACGCCGGTGATGTTCATTGCGCCCATCATCGCCATTGGCGCCATGCTGCTCTTGCCCCTCGTCTCCGGCGAAGGCGAAAAACACTGGTCCCGGCGTCCCGTCGCCGTGCTCATGCTCGCCGTCATCGCCGTCACCCTCGGCGCCTTCACGCGCCTCGGCATGTATACGCCGTGGAGCCCGATTATGAATGCCTGGACCGGCGATCCGGTTCCCGTCGCCTATCTCAAAGACCGCACCCCGCTCGAGCGCGCCGGCGCCATCGTTTTCGAAAACAAGCAGTGCCGCAACTGCCACTCCATCGGCGGCGCGGGCGGCATGCGCGGCCCAGCGCTTGATGGCATCGCCTCCCGGATGACTGAAGATCAGATCATCAGACAGGTCCTTCAGGGAGGCGGCAACATGCCCGCTTACGGCAATGCGCTCAGCCCCGCTGAAACCACGGCCCTTGTCCACTTTCTCACCACGCTGCGTGCCGGCAGGCTGCCCGCGGCCATCGACGCATCGCGCACCGTGGCTGGCTCCGGCCCCGGTGCGCCCGGCCCCGCCGGCCGCATCGTCCCCGCGCCGGCGAAATAGGAATCGCGCGCTTGCGGAATCGCCATGCCTCCTGAGTACGCAGCCGTCTTCAGCGATTGGTCGCCGCCGTTCTTCTTAACGGCTGCTGTGCTGCTTTGCGCCGTCATTTACGCGCACGGATGGCTCGCCCTCCGCCGCACACGCCGCGCGCAGTTCACCGCGGCTCGCCTCGCCGCTTTTCAATCCGGCCTTGCCGTCATCTGGATCGCCATCGCTTCGCCGCTCGATGGCTTCGCCGACGCATTGCTCAGTGCACACATGGTCGAGCACTTGCTGCTGATGTCGTTTGCGCCGCCGCTGCTTCTGCTTGGGGCGCCTCAGGTCCCCCTGCTGCGCGGGCTGCCGCGCATCGTCACCGTCCGCGTCCTCGGCCCGCTGCTGCGCTCCCGCGCGCTGCGCGCTCTCGGCCGCTTCCTGGTCATGCCCGTGGTCGCGTGGCTCGCCATGAATCTGTTCTTTCTGGGCTGGCACGTCCCCGCGGCCTACGACTTCGCCCTCGAACACGAGCGCTGGCACGACTTCGAGCACATCTGCTTCCTCGGTTCTTCGATTCTTTTCTGGTGGCCGCTCATTCGCCCCTGGCCGGCGCATTCGCGCCCGCTCGCCTGGTTTGTCGTGCCCTACCTCGTCGGCGCGGATGTCGTAAACACCGTGCTCTCGGCCATGCTCGCCTTCTGCGATCGCCCCGTCTATGCCTACTACGTGAACCAGCCGAGCGCCTTCCACATCTCGCCAATCGCCGATCAGGTCGCCGGCGCCGTCATCATGTGGGTCGTCGGCTCTTCGATCTTCCTCATTCCCGCCGTCGCGATCACCTTCCGCCTTGTTGATGCGAACTCCCGTCTTCGCACCGCTTGAACCCGCTCGCGTGGGAGGAGCCGGACCGCTGCCCGCCCCCTTTGCACAGCCTGCCGCAGAACCGCTCCGAACCATTGAGATAATGAAGGAGCCGAACCCATGCCGCTGCTCGATTCCATCCCGTCACCGGTCGAACACGCCGACCTGGCCGCTCTCGAGTGGGAGCCGCTGCTCGCCGTCGTCGCCGCCTTCGCGTCTTCGTCCGTCGGCCGCACCGCACTCCTCGAATTCAGGCCATCCACTGACGAAGCATGGATCGCGCGCCAGCATCAGCTCACCGGCGAGCTGCGCCTCATGCTCGAACAGCAGGTCTCCGTTCCGCTCGGCGGGCTCTTCGATCCTGCACAGCACGCAGCCAAAGCGCAGATCGCCGGCGCCGCGCTCGAATCCGCTGAGCTACAGGCCATCGCGCGGCTCGCCCGCGACATCGCCTCGTGGCAATCCCTGCTCGCCGAGCCGCCGGCGCGCCTCGCCGGCAAGTTGCCATTGCTCTCCGAGCTCTCCCGCGTGTTATCCGGAAACCTGCGCGTGCTGGCCGAATCGATCGAGCGCAAGATTCTGCCCGACGGCTCGCTCGCCGACGATGCTTCGCCGGAGCTGAATCGGATCCGCCGCGAGCAGGAGCGCCAGCGCCGTATTATCGAAGAGAGCCTGCGCGCCGCGCTGCGCAAACTCTCCGCCGAAGGTTCCACGCAGGACGATCTCATCACCATTCGCGGCGATCGCTTCGTCATTCCCGTGCGCAGCGAACTCAAACGCCGTATCTCCGGCGTCGTGCACGGCGCCAGCTCCTCAGGCCAGACCGTCTACGTCGAACCGCTCGAAACCATCGAGCAGAACAACGAGCTGGTTCGCCTCGTCGAAGAAGAGTTGGCCGAGATTCACCGCATCTTTGCCGCGCTCACCGCCGAGGTTGGCCGCCACTCCATCGCGCTCGTCGAGGGCGCGCGCGTGCTGGCGCTCGTCGATACGCTCCAGGCCCGCGCCCGATTCGCGCGCGATTACAGCTGCGCCGCGCCTCTAATCACGCCCGATCTGCTTCGCCTCGAAGCCGCACGGCATCCGCTGTTGGAAAAGCGCCTGCGCGCGGCCGGCGGAGCTATCGTCCCGCTCACGCTCGAGCTCGACCAGGCCCATCGCCAGCTCATCATCAGCGGTCCCAATACCGGCGGCAAAACCGTCACCCTGAAAACCACGGCGCTGCTCGCCATGATGGCCCAGGCCGGCCTGCCCGTGCCCGCGACCGCTGCCAGCTTTCCCGTCTTCACCGCATTCCTCGCCGACATCGGCGACGCGCAGTCCATCGAAGCCGCGCTCTCCAGCTTTTCCGCGCACATTGTCAATCTCGATCGATTGTCGCGCCTGTCGAACGAGCGCGCGATGGTACTTCTCGACGAACTCGGCTCCTCCACCGATCCCGAAGAAGGCTCGGCGCTCGCCGTCGCGATCGCCGGCTATTTTCGTGCCCGCGGCGCATGGACCCTGATCTCCACGCACCACACATCGCTCAAGGTCTACGCGGCCAACACGTCCGGCGTGCTCAACGCCGCGGCCGGCGTCGACGAAGTCACCCTCGTCCCCAATTATCAGTTGCGCCTCGGCGTGCCCGGCGCTTCGGCCGGCATTCAGACCGCTGAGCGGCTCGGTCTCAACCATGAAATCATCGCCGCGGCACGCCAAAGACTCGGCTCGCAGCAGGCCGACCTGGCGCGATTCCTCGATCGCTTGCACAATGAGCTCACCGAGCTCGAAGCCGAGCGCAAATCCACGCGCGAGCAGCAATACGCGCTCAACCAGGAGCGCGCAAGGCTGGCTCGCGAGGGCGACGTCGAGGTTCGTAACCGCGTGCGCGAGCTTGAAACCAAGCTTGCATCTCTGCTCAAGGATTTCGATTTCCAGATGCGCGAGAATGTTCGCGCCATCGAGGACCGCGCCGCCCAGCAGAAGCTCTCGCGCGAGGCCGAACGCCGCATGCAGCGCCTGCGCCGCGAGTTTCAGGAGAGCATCAACCAGACCGTCGTCGCCCATCGCACCGGCGCGGACAAGAATGACGCCAACGCGCAGCCGCATGTGCTGCGCCACATCGCCGCCGGCGACCAGGTGCTGCTCAAGTCGATGAACAAGATCGCCACGGTGCAGCGCGAGGTGGAGAAAGACGTCTTCGAAGTCGCGCTCGGACCAATCAAGATGCGCGTCAAGCGCGACGAGCTCTGCGAGCCGCAGCCCTCAGGTGGAGATTCTGCAAAAGGAAAAGATACGCCGCTCAGCGCCGTACAACGCCAGAAGGGCGTTCGCGTCTCCGTCACCAGCGCCAATACCGACGACCTGCGCACCGAGATCAACCTCATCGGCCGCACCGTAGACGAAGCTACGGAAGAACTCGAAAAGTATCTTGACCGCGCCTTCCTCGCCGGCCTGCCCCGCGTGCGCATCATTCACGGCCACGGCGCCGGCATTCTCCGCCGCGGCGTCCGCGACTTCCTCAAGTCGCATCCCCACGTCGCCACCATCGCCGAAGCTCCTCAGAACGAAGGCGGCCAGGGCGCCACCCTGGTGGAACTTCGTCAGTAGCCCCCTGAGCCAGTTTCCTGAGCCCAGCCTGAACGTCCCAATCGAACGCGTCGGCGGTAGGCGATGGCGCAGAGCACAAGCCCACCCAGGAACCCGCTGGCATACGATGCGCTGTGGGCCCACCAGTCAGCGAGGAACCTCCTCTGCATCGAGAGAGGGAGCAATTCCGAATACCCGGCGGGAAGCGTGCCGTAGATAATGCCGAGCGTGCCAAACGCAGCAGCGCAAATTGCCATGACGAGAAGAAGGCGAACCACCAGGGGCGCGATCGCACTTGCGGTGAGCTTGGGTCGAGATCCGAACCGGGAGCATGCCGCAAGAAGTGTGCCGACAATTCCACCTGCCCACCATGTCGCGACCACTCCCCATCCAAACCCCAGCCATGTTGGAGATTGCGTGTGGAAAACCGGCGGATGAAAGACAGTAAAGTACTCAAGGCATATTCGGGCTGTGATTTGGTCGTGGACGATGCCGTAGGCAACGACTGCCACGATGCAGACAAACACAATCTTGGCAAACTCCACGTCGCCAAGTATATCTGCGCGCTATCGTACCAAACAAAAAAGGCTCCGCAACTGCGGAGCCTTCTTCCGATCCCTGATCCCTCGTCTTACGCCATCGCCTCTCGCCCCATGGGCTCGAAGTGGAGCTGGTTGGTTTTCCGGTCCACGTCGATGCGCACGTGCGAGCCATGCAGCACCTCGCCGTCGAGAATCTTCATCGCCAGCGGGTCCTGGATCATGCGCTGCAGCGCGCGCTTCAAAGGCCGCGCGCCGTAGGCCACGTCAGAACCCGACGCGAGAATGAGTTGCCGCGCCGGTTCCGTGAGCTCCAGCGAGATCTGCCGGTCCTCGAGCAGCTTGCGCACTTCGTCCAGCCTCAGCTCGAGGATCTGGCTCATCTGCGCCGCGCCCAGCGGACGGAAGATGACCATGTCGTCCACGCGATTCAGGAACTCCGGACGGAAGTGCTCGCGCAGAATGCGCATCACGCTCTCGCGCGCCATGTCCCAGTCGTGCTCGGTCTTCAATGCGTCGCCCTGCAGCATCGCTGCCCCCAGGTTCGAGGTCATGATGAGCACGCTGTTCTTGAAGTCTACGGTGCGGCCCTTTGAGTCGGTCAGCCGCCCGTCATCCATGATCTGCAGCAGCACGTTGAACACGTCCGGGTGCGCCTTCTCGATCTCGTCGAAGAGGACCACTGCATAGGGCCGGCGCCTGATCGCTTCAGTCAGTTGACCTCCTTCGTCGTAGCCCACATATCCCGGCGGCGCTCCGATCAGTCGCGCCACCGCGTGCTTCTCCATGTACTCGCTCATGTCGATGCGCACCATGGAGTGCTCGTCGTCGAAGAGAAACTCAGCCAGCGCCCGTGCGGTTTCGGTCTTGCCCACGCCTGTCGGACCGAGGAAGATGAAGGAACCGATCGGTCTCTTCGGATCGCTCAGCCCCGCGCGCGAGCGGCGGATGGCATTCGCCACCACCGTCAGCGCCTGGTCCTGCCCCACCACGCGCTCGCGCAGGCGGCTCTCCATCGCCACCAGCTTCTTCACTTCGCCTTCGAGCATGCGCGACACCGGAATGCCCGTCCACTTGCTCACAATCTTGGCAATGTCTTCCTCGTCGACCTCCTCTTTCAGCATGCGCGCCGTGCTCGCACTGCCGTCCTGCTGAGCGTTCAACTGCTTCAGCTCGCGCTCCAGCTTCGGCAATTCGCCATATTGGATCTGCGCCGCCCGTTCAAGCTGCCCTTTGCGCGTCTGCTCTTCCATTTCGAAGCGCAGCGCCTCGATCCTCTTCTTCAGCTCGCTCACGCGCGTAATCGCGTCGCGCTCCGTCGTCCAGCGCGCGCGCAGCGCAGTGATCTTTTCCTTTACGTCGGAGAGCTCCCGCTCCACTTCCTGCATGCGGCCGCGGCTGTTCTCGTCGGTCTCGCGCTTCAGTGCCGCGCGCTCGATCTCCAGCGAAGTCGCCTGCCGCTCCAGCTGATCGATCTCGGTCGGGACAGATCCGATTTGAATGGCCAGCGACGCGGCCGCCTCGTCGACCAGATCAATGGCCTTGTCAGGCAGAAAACGGTCGGAAATGTAGCGGTGCGAGAGCATCGCCGCGGCCACAATCGCCGCGTCCTTGATGCGCACGTTGTGGTGCGCTTCATACCTTTCGCGCAGGCCGCGCAGGATCGCGATCGTGTCCTCCACGTTGGGCTCGCTTACGTACACAATCTGGAAGCGCCGCTCCAGCGCTGCATCCTTCTCGATGTATTTGCGGTACTCGTTCAGCGTGGTTGCGCCAATCGCCCGCAGCTCGCCGCGCGCCAGCGCCGGCTTCAGCATATTGCTCGCGTCAATGGCGCCCTCGGCCGCGCCCGCCCCCACCAGCGTGTGCAGCTCGTCGATGAACAGCACCACCTGCCCGTTCGACTCCTCGATTTCCTTCAGCACCGCCTTCAGCCGGTCTTCGAACTCGCCGCGAAACTTGGCGCCGGCCAGCATCGAGCCCAGGTCAAGCGAAATCACGCGCTTGTCCTTCAGCAGCTCCGGTACGTCGCCCTGCACGATGCGCCGGGCCAGGCCCTCGACAATGGCCGTCTTGCCCACGCCGGGCTCGCCGATCAGGACTGGATTGTTTTTGGTGCGCCGGCTCAACACCTGGATCACGCGGCGGATCTCCTCGTCGCGGCCGATCACCGGATCGAGCTTGCCGCGCCGCGCCAGCTCGGTCAAATCCTTCGCGTACTTCTCCAGCGCCTGGAACTTGCCTTCGGGATTCTGGTCGGTCACGCGCTGCGAGCCGCGCACCGCCGTCAGCGCCTTCAGGATCGCCTCATGCGTCGCGCCCAGCCCCACCAGCACCTCGCGCGCCGCATCGCCCTTCAGATGCGCCACGCCCAGCAACAGGTGCTCGGTCGAAATATAGTCGTCCTTGAAGTTCGCCGCCTCGCGGAACGCCTGCTCCACGACGCGATTCAGCGCCTGGCTGATGCCGGGCTGAGCGGCCGAGCCGGCCACCCGGGGCAGTTTCTCCTCGATCTGGTGCAGCTCGTGCTCCAGCCGCTCGCCCGGCACCCCCACTTTTTCGAGCACGGCGGGAATCACGCCCTCGCGATCCTCCACCAGCGCCAGCAACAGGTGCACCGGCACAATTTCAGGATTGCCGAACTCAGTCGCGCGCGACTGCGCCTGCTGCATCGCCTGCTGCGATTTCACCGTCAATTTTTCCCAACGAATAGCCATCACAGCTCCTAGCTACTAGCTCTTAGCCGCTAGCCAATCCCGCTGGCACCGAGAGCGTTCGCCGACTTCATCATCCTGGATTCGATTCTTGAACGATAGTCAATAAAAAGCCAGCGCCGGGAAAGGAGATCCCGGCGCTCGACCACAGCTTGTTGGTTCCAAAGCCAACCGGCTCGGAGCTAGAAGCTAGCAGCTAAAAGCTGCCGTCAGGCAGCGACTTTCACCTTGATCTGCTTGGGCTGCGCTTCGGCCTTCTTGGTGAGCTCGAGCTTGAGCACGCCCGCATTATAGCTGGCGTTCACATTCTCGGTGTCGATGGTCGTCGGCAAGGTGAAGGCGCGATAGAAACTGCCATAGCGCCGCTCGATGCGGTGGAAGTTCGTTTCCTTCTCTTCCTTCTCGAACTTGCGCTCGCCCTTCACCGTCAGCGTGTGGTTCTCCACGCTTACGTCCAGGTCCTTCTCTTCGATGCCCGGCACTTCGAGCTTCAGGACGACCTTCTTCTCGTCCTCGTAGATGTCGACTGCCGGAATGAAGCTGGCGGTCGTCATCGGGCTCTCGCTATCGTTGAAGTCGCGGAACAGCGCGTTGACGCGGTTTTGCAGGGTTGCCACTTCCCGGAAGGGGTCCCAACGAGTAATTGCCATAATTCATGTCCTCCAGATGTCTCAGGAATTTGTGGGCCACGGAGCCAGACTCTCGGCCGCTCAAATGATCTGATGAGACTATAGCATAAACGATTCACAAAAGTTGAGTGTTTTTTACTCATATTTAATGAGTCAAATAAAGTGTCGTTTTTCAATAATTTAAAGACCCAGCGCGGGATAGACGCCACTCTCAACCTTGCGACAATCGGGCGTCCGGCACGGCCGAAACGGCCTCGCAGGGAGGTGCGGCCCGCGTGAGCGTGAGCACCGTGATGTCGTCTTCCTGCCCAAACTGCTGCGCGGCCCTGGCAATTTCTTCCGCAGCCTGCGTGGAGATCGCCGCCGTACGCTCGAACCCGAACAGCTCGCCGGATGGGCTGCGGGCTTCGACCACGCCGTCGGAGAGAAAAGTGAGCGATTCGCCCGGCGCGAGGTGGAAGACCGACCGCGTGTACTCAACATGCGGCGAAATGCCCAGCGGCAGCCCGGATTCGGGCGCGACTTCCTGCCCGTTGCGATAGGGCGACAGGTGGCCGGCATTGGCGATCTCGATGGCGCCGTCCTTTGCAAGGCGGGCACAGAGGCAGGTGATGAAGCCGCCGCTGTGCGCGCGGAAAACCTCTTCGTTCAGCCGGCCGAGTAATGCGGGAGGCTGGAGGTTTTCAGCAGCCAGCGTGCGCAACGCTCCCAGTGCCAGCGCACCGGTCATGGCGGCTTTCAACCCTTTGCCGCTGACGTCACCGATTACAACCAACGTCGAACCGTCGCACTGGTCCAGGATCTGATAGAAATCGCCGCCCACTTCCGTGGCTGGCAGGTAAGCGGCCTGTAAGGCAAAGCCTGAAACGGGCGGCAGCTGCACCGGCACAAGCTGCTGCTGCACTTCGCGCGCGGCATCGAGCTCACCAGCCAGCAGGGCTCGCTCTTCGGCGGTCTTGCGCTGGTCGCGGAACATGAGCACTAGGAGGACCACGATGGCGGCAATCATCAGCGTTGCCCGCGCCTGCTGGACGACAGGGAACCAGGTATTCACGAACGGGGCGACCGAGCGCAGGGAAAAATTCCGGCTCAGCAGGAATGCGATGTAAACCTCGTTCGCCACGCCCCAGACCATCAAGGCGGCAGCCACATAGCGCATGGATCCGCGGATTTGCCGCCACGGCCGGAAGGCCGGGAAAGGCGACAGGAAAGCCAGGCCGAACAGTACATTTACAGCCGTGATAGTCCACTCCAGCATTGAAACCATTCGCAGGCTCTGTGCGGCGGAGACGATCGATGTTGTTGCCTCCATCACGGGCAGGATCAAAGAAAGCCCGATCGCGCTCCGATAAAACCACGGGACGGGTTTCCGTGCCAGGGCATACACCAGCAGGACATAACAGGTGAGCGCCGCCACAAGGAAAGCGTTGAGCAGATGGAATTCGATAAAGGGGATCGGGTAGAGCGAGGTGGTGAGCTGCTCCATGACGCGCCGAATCGCAAGCGCCCAGCAGACGAAAGCGAAGAACAGGAACGCCAGTTTGGAGCGGTCGCTCAGATAGAGGCCAAGCATCATCACGCCGGCGATTCCCACGATGAAGAAGGCGATGGTGGTCGGGAGGGTTCGAGAGCCGTTCACAAACGCGAGACTGTTGTGCCGGTCTTCAAGCTGTCTCCAGTCTCCCGCCATCCATTCCGTTCCGTTCGTTTCCGGCGCTAAATCGAACTTTTCGTCTGGGATCCCGCGAAATAAGATCCGGAGAGCGATGGTTGACTTGGCCTTTGCCGGGATCGCCGTGGCCAGCGGAAACGTTTGCACAAGATCCGCGGTGAAGTTGCCTGTTCGCATGTCGCCAAACGATCCGGCTGGGCTCCCATTGACGAAAAGCTGATAGGCCGCGCGCAGGCTGAGCTGCAACGCAGGCCGCGCCGTCGCCTGAAGCGGCGACAAGTCGGCATGGCAGCGTATCCAGATGCGCGGCTCGTCCGGGTTGAGCTTCCAGAGCGTGTAAGGCTTCCACGCCGATTCATCCAAATCGGGCGCGGCCCAGCGGAGCGCGCCGCCTGCTTCCTTCCCGGCATCGTCCCCGGCGTGCCAGACGCAGTTTTCCGGCGCGATGGTCACGAGCGACTGGCCGAAGCCGGGCATGGGTGCAAGC
>Ga0335072_10011473_pt1 | contig 12691 bp, 14 predicted proteins | sample Lox_Sample_21_FD_206725 | JGI IMG/M metagenome (GOLD analysis project Ga0335072, IMG submission 206725) | Soil microbial communities from Loxahatchee National Wildlife Refuge, Florida, United States - Lox_Sample_2.1 | ecosystem: Environmental > Terrestrial > Soil > Wetlands | place: USA...
AGAATTGAAATATTCAGTTCTTTTTGAGCCATGTCCCTGCGCGCCGGGGCACGGACGATTGCCTGGGGAAGAAATCGAGCCCAAGCAGTAAAAACTGGCCATCTGGATCTACCTCGACAGCAGTCCTATACTGCGGGGCCGAAAAGCGATGGTCGTGCCAAATTAGTGAGACTGATCATACTCCGAACGCTGCCATAAAACGATGAGAATCATCATAAATTCGTCCGGGAGGCGGTGAGATGAAGCCTGGTCAAAAGCAATTGAGGCTTTGCAAACCGGGTGATATTTAGAGAAGAGTAAACAGAGCGCTCCCGTCAACGCGGACTCGGGCGCAGCTCCAGTTCGCCCCGGACAACCGGCTGGAATTCAGAGCGCATTCGAGAGGTAGTTTCTAAACAAATCCACTGGGAACGGCGATTTCACTCAGCGGGTGCTCTCGTGGGGCGAGTCTCGGCAGAATCGGAAAAAACCATCAGGAATTGTGCGATCAGCCAGCTCACTATCGAACGCCTGGGGCCTTCAACCTGTCTTCCGTGGGCCTTTCCGTTTCCGTTTCCCGGATCGTCAAGCCGGGAGCAATCGCCTGTTTGGAACAGTTAACTGCATAGAGGGCGAGCTCCACCCGTGTCGAAACCCCGAGCTTGTCGAAGATCCGAAACAGGTTATTTCTGACTGTGTGTTCGCTGAGGTGGAGTTCGCGAGCAATCTGCCGGTTCGTCATGCCCTCTTCCACGAGGCGGACGACGTCTTCCTCCCGTTTCGTGAGCAAGCGAACCCCTTCGGCGTTCAGTACGCGCAGTGGTGCGTGCTGCGCGAGAGCACTGAGTACCTGGACGAGCTGGGCGCTATTCGCCCACACCTCGCCCGCGTGAACCTTCTCCACGCATTTACGGAGCATGTCGAATCCCGAATTCGAGAGGGAAAGCACACCCTTGGCGCCGGCACGGAATGCCGCCTCGATCAAATGCTCTTCCGAGTGTTCGAAGAGGAGGACTGTTTTGACGCTGGGAAAGGATTCCTGGATTTTCTGGAGTAAGAGAAGCCCGCTGACGGGGCCGTCGGAGAGTGCTGTCGTAACGAGGGCGAAGTTGACGCCCTTAGTCCGAATGGCTTCAAGGGCATCTTTTCCAGAGCCGGCCGTAGCGACGACGCTGAAGCCCGGCTGGCTTTGGAGCGCCTGCGAGATCAACTCGCGCGCCATGGTTTTGCCACAGGCCACCAGGATTGAAGCCGCGCGTTTTCCAGGGCTCATTGCGCTTACTCACACGCAATTCGCACGTCAGCGGCGGCGAACCCGACGCGCGCACATGGAGAATGAACTGTACGTTGCAGGTGCCGCCCGCTTGCAGCTGGCCGAGAGCGAGTCGCGAATAATCTAGAGATACTGTACGAATAATAGCCCTCGGCACGGGGCACGGGAATGCCACAAAGGTTCTAGACGGGGTGACCTCCTAGTGACTTGGGTTAGTTACGGATGGCTGCAGAGTTCAGAAGTCATTCGATAAGCCCGACTGTGCTTGCCCAAAGGCGTTCCGCGAGAGAAGGAACTCCTGCCAGGCTCAAGACCCTCTCTCTCCCGCACAAGTCTGGTGCCTACTATAGAATGTCTGACTCCCACTCGCTCATTTGACTTCCTCCTGACTCGACACTGTCTTCTATTTAAACCCGGCTGGACTTGCTTGGGGCCTTCTAAATCCACCGGCCCCGTGTTCTCGAACGTAGTGCAGCATGCTTCCGAAGTGCCACCAAGAATGTCGCGACCATAAGTGCTTATCGCTGATCGCACGGTGCTCATGGATAACCCGAATTTCAGGATTGTAGTAAACTGACCAGCCATTCGCCCACAATCGATAACAAATGTCGATATCTTCGCAGTACAATCGAAATCCCTCATCGAAGAACCCAATCGCTCGAAGCGCAGCCATAGAGAACATCGTGCAAGCGCCCAAAATCCAGTCAACAGCTTGAATGCTCGTGTGATCGCTATCGACCATCAGGTGTGATTTGCCACGCTGACCATCAGGTAGCAATAGTCGGAGCGGAGTCCGTCGTACTACAACGCTCCATGGTGTCGGAAACCGCCGGCACGAGAGTTGCAGGCGTCCATCCGGAAACACCAGCGCAGGCGCACATGCACCGGTGGCGGGATGCGAGTCGAGAAATTCCGATAGGACCCTCACTGTCCCGCGGGCTAGCACGACGTCAGGGTTGAGGATCAAGACATAATCCGCGCGCACCGTTCCCAACGCTTCATTCAAATTGTTGGAAAGTGAGTGACGTCCCTGTCGTTGCACCAGCCGCACAGATGAGCCAAACTGAGAGATGATGGCCGGAGTTCCATCTGCTGAGTCATTGTCTACTACGATGACTTCGGGAACAGACAGCAACTCGGATTCCAACACCGACTCTAGGAACTCGTTGAAATTCGTCTGATTTCGGCGTCTTTACTGGGGATCTTCGTTTCGTCCTCTTCGAAATCTGTTTGAAATGAGGTTCCGTCCGCTGTTTATAGGTGTTTGCGAGCCTCAGGAATGGTTCCCGAGGCTCGCTGTCGTTTACTCAGGCACACTGCTGCCAGAGCATTTCCGGTGGTTGAGCGATCAGTCTCGGCAACCGAATCAGGTTGTGCGCCGCGCAACTGAAGACGAACAACCAGTCCACTTTCTCCAGGCCTCGCAACTTGACTTGGCGCAGCGGGCCAGTTTGCTTCAGCCACCCGACGCGGAGGCATCGAGCATTGGAATTCCGCGGCGGAGACCCTGGTTCGTGACGGCGACGGACTCGCGCTGACCAATGGCTGTCTTTCCGCAACCGATTTCGAGGCACATTCCGCATTCTCGAAGCTGCTGGATGACGCGGCGCTGGGTGCAGTGCGGGCACTGGAGTCCCAGCCCAGCCATTTCCTGGCTCTCTCTCGTGCATCCGGCAAGCGCCCGCTGCAACTGATCGCCACACCCCTCCCCGAAACGCACCGGCAGCGTTCGAGGGCTGACTTGTTGCTCCTCGTCACCGATCCGGAAAGGCCATCGAACTTTCCCGACGATGCGCTCCGAGCACTGTATGACCTGACGCCAGCGGAAACGGAAGTCGCCAACGGTTTGTTGATGGGCTATTCGCCTGAAGAGATCGGATGCCTGCGGCGCGTGTCCACCGGGACCGTTCGCCAGCAGTTGAAAAGCATGTTGAGTAAAACCGGAACCAGCCGTCAGAGCGATATGGTCCGGCTGTTCATGACCCTGCCCCGAGTTCCCATGCCGACCACGTGACCTCGGTGCGGGGCATATACCAGCTGGTAGTTGCATGCGATGAACACCGTCAATACTGTCGAAGCTAAAACTTGCCGTCGGTTAATTGAGCCGAGGCGGCGGCGAGGAGGTCATCCAATGCGGAGATTCTTGTTGTATCTTGTGATTGCCGTATCGTTAGTTTGGGAGCTGCAGGACGGAAAGAAGGGCGAGGCCCAGACTCGGCAGGCGGAAAAAAGTCCAGGCTGTGTGGCTGTATCCGTCGCTAAATACGAGGGAACGGATATTGACAACTACGTTCTGACGAATAATTGCGGTAAGTACACCACTTTATACTTCACGCTGCCGCCCAACTCCCCAATACGAGACCTGAAAATCGATCTCGACACGGGAGAGTCACACGCGACCGGAATCAATACGACATGGTCATACAAGATTTGGGGTTGCTTTGACCATCAGACTCCTGTCGATGCAGATACCAGCGTGCAGCCTAAGTACGATTCAAGTCATGTGGTCTGCCAATGAAGAATTTCGCGCGTCTTAACGCTTTGCTACTTGCCAGGAGGTCGAAGAGTGGTTCGGATCAACTTATTCACGGCAATTGTGGCTTTAGCTGCTTGTTCGACAGCGTACGGCCAGGCTAGTGCCGGCTGCGGAGAAATTAATGTTTGTGGCACTACGAGCGGCAGCACCGGCACAAAGGGTTCTGGCAGTGGCTCCGGGGGAATGGTCAACAGTCTTTACCTCCAGAATGCACAGCAATGGAATTTGAAAGCTGCCCAGTGCCAGAATCCTGCAGGAGCGGCATGCGCACGCAGCTATGCAACCTGGGACAGCTGCATGGCCTATAACTACAACAACAACTCCTGTGGAAACAAGCCCACCTGCGTTGCGTCCTGTTCGGCTTCTGGCGCCGGAGGTGTTGTGCCGTCCTTGTCAAGCGGGAACAAAAAAGCAGACCAGATTAATAATCTTATTGGCGCCGGATTCCAGTTATTCAATCTGTTTCACAAAAGCACTCCTGACCCTCAACCCGACAATAGCGACGATAGCGATTCCGAACCCGATCCTGCGGCAGAGGCAGCAGCCAGGCAGCAGGAGTTGAATGCCGAAGCCGCCAACCTGCTTGCATCCGCGAATGCTCTCCTGCCAGCCTTGCGCGGCGGGGCGGCAAGCGCGCCAGATTCGAATTCGGCCATCTCTGCTCTTCTGAACGATGGCACGCCGTCCAATACGAGCACTGCGGCGGTGAACGCGTTGCTCGGCGACTCGGGGCAGCAGGATGCAACTGACAAATCCGCCACAAGCGCGATAAACAATCTTCTGGCCGAAAACGATCCGTCTCCACCGGCGACAAATGCCCCACAGCCGGGCGACCCATTCTACCAACCGCCGCCAGCAACGTCGGTCCCTTACAACGGCCCGTTTCCCGACAACGAGATCACCATCGATTGGGGAGACTCAAAGGACCAGCCCGACCCTACGATGTTCGACACGCTAAAACAGAATCTGCAAGCGATGGCGCAGGGCGTTGAGCAGAAGGTAACTGATGCACTGGCTCCGGTGATCGACCAGACAAAGAAGGCCATTAGTTATACCGAGCAACAGATCGCACCCTTCGTCAACGATCCCGGCATACAGGGGATCGGTCAGGTTATCTCCGGTGGTGGCGCCGCTATGCCGCTGACCTCGCCCACCGATTCGGTGACAACGTTTGACCGCAATGTGACGGGCCAGGCCACCGCTGGCGGAATCAACCTGGTGAAGGGAGCCTCCGGCCTGGGGACGTATCTCAACGGCAACGTCAACCAGATCAACGCCGGACTTGGCTGGGCGAATACTCAGATCGCTGGACCAAATGGGGGCGCGGTGCAATGATTCTGGACCCCCGCTCTTATGCAAAGCAATTCGTGATCCCTGCAGTGCTGATTGGCTGCATTTCAATCGCAGTTTACGGTGCGGCACAGGCCGCGCCTCCCGCGCATAATTCCGGCTCGCCAACAAACGAAATGCCCGCCGCAAAGGCGCAACGTGTCTGCCTTGAGACGCAATCGCAGTTTACCCGCGACCACGACCACACCAAGGCCTGGAACGGCTTTGTGAAAGCGACCCAGATCGATTCCAATTATGCGCCGGCATGGTTCGACCTCGCCATCATGCTGGAGAACCAAAAGCAGTGGAAGCAGGCAAGGGATTACTTCTATCGCTATCTGGGACTCGCTCCCAAAGGCCCGGATGCCGGGCGGGCGCATCAGCAGGTCGAATTGCTCTCCAGGTATATATCCGGCGAGATAACGCCGGACGCAATAAAGCGCGCAGACTATGACGCGGCAATCCAGCGCGCCCGCGCCCTGCTTGCCGCCGGTTTCTATCGCGAGGCGATCGATGACGCTGGCCTTGCACAAAAGCTGGATGAATCCCGCTGGGAATCCTATGCTGTGGTCTCGCTCGCCATGTTGCACCAGCACAAGGTCGACGAGGCCGCCAAGATGCGCGATCAGGCCGTAGCGCACGCGCCTGAAGACAAGCGCGATGCGATTCGCGCAGCGCTCACACCGGCATCGACAGAAGCACAGAAATAGCAAGTCAAATTTCGGAGAAGCCATGAAGAGATTGTTGTTCAGTCTTGTTGTTTGTCTTGGAACTATCGCTGGCACCTTTCAAGCCTCGGGCCAAGCGCCGACCGACTACGACGCACTTGTCCACCAAGGCAACGCGCAGCTGCAGGCCGGTAGCAACGATCTTGCGCTGGCCACAGCAAACTCCGCGATCAAGTTGAATGCCGACCGCTGGGAGGCCTACGCCCTGGCCGGCGGCGCGCTGATGAACCTTCGTCGATACGACGAAGCGATCAGTCGCTTGACCGAAGCGATGGATCGCGCTCCGCAAGACAAGCAGACCGGCCTGAGGGAATTGCGCAAGCAATGCTTCGCGGCGGAGGCTGGCGCTGCGCCGGGAGCGCCGCCCTCCGCCGCTTCAGCAAACGCGCCCCCACCCGAAGGCAAAACAACCCAGGCAGAAATCGTGCTGTGGAAGTCGATTGAGAACAGCACGAATCCAGCAGATTTCCGAACCTATCTCGATCAGTATCCGAATGGGGCGTTCGCAGCTCTGGCTCAGAGGCACCTGAGCGATGCGCAAAAATATGGCCGGCAACAACAGCAGCTTCTGGAAGAACAAGCAGAAGAACTGGATTTGAACAACACCGTCTGGGTCAAATATCCCGAACTGCAGGGGAACCCCCAGGAAGGTTCGGGCACGATTTGGGTCTTTCAGGACGGAAAGGAATATCGCGCTGACTTTGATGTCCACCTCAGTGATACGAAACACCCTAAGCGTAACCATGACAACTTCACTCCGAAGCTCGCGGAGGCAAAGGCTGTGGTATCAGGACAACTCGAAATTAGCAAGCTGATTTCCGACCTGGGCGAGACAGGAACATATACGATTGCTCCCCCAGCCAATGTAACAATCACGGACAGCCCAAATCTCGGCGGCTGCAAGGGACCGGGAGAGGTATACGCTCTTACGGTTAGCCATGGTGAGATGTCAGGAAGCTACGCGCAGAAAAGCGGTGGGTCAACTGCGGCCTATCTTCTAAATCCGTTTAGCTGGACGCCTCCTTGTGACGCAGCAAGCGGGACTCTCGAAAAGCTTCAGCGGCTCGGCCGAGCCGGAGAAGGTAAAGGAGCAACTGCGGTACCCATCTTGTTCGAAAAACAATCTCCACCTCCCCCGCAGGGGAGCGAACAATGATAGTGCGCAGCACCTTGATCCTCTGTTCCATCGCCCTCGTGCTGTCCCTGACGGTTTTTGCGCAGGCACCGAGCTATGACGCCCTCATCCAGCAGGGTAACGCGCAATTGCAAGCCGGGAGCAACAATCAAGCCCTGGCAACGGCCAACGCCGCCATCAAGGTGGACACTAACCGCTGGGAAGCGTACGCCCTCGCTGGCGGCGCGCTGATGAACCTGAAGCGGCATGAAGAAGCCGCGGACGATTTCAGCAAGGCGATCGAGCGTGCGCCCGCTACGAAGCAGGACGGGTTGCGTGAACTCCGCAGGAAATGCTTTGCTGCGGAATCTGGACCAGCCTCTGCGCCCACCTCCGCCGCGGGTGCATCTGAGCCAGCCGTAACGACAACGCAAGCCGAGATCGTACTCTGGAAATCCATCGAGAACAGCACGAATCCCGAAAACTTCCAGACCTATCTCAGCCAGTACCCTCAGGGAGCATTCTCCAGACTCGCGCAACAGCACCTGAAAGATATTGACGAGCAACTGGCTGCAGCAAAGAAAGCACAAGAGGAGAAAACTGCGCGAGAGCGGCAAGCAGGCGTATGGACAGACCCAGCAACATCAATGATGTGGACCGTGCGGGACAACGGATCGGATATCAACTGGAAAACGGCGACCAGTTATTGCAAGAAGCTTGCCCTCGCAGGATTCTCCGACTGGCGACTTCCTACCATCGATCAATTGCAACAAATCTACGACCCGGAAGCGAAAGTGAGTGAACCGGGGTTTGCGCTACCTGCGCACATAAAAGGCAACTTAGTTACTAGCTCTACGGAATGGAACAGCACGGTGGAAGGGCCTGGGCGGCCTTGGGTCTTCAGCTTCCTAAGTGGTCATCGGCATCAAATCGACTTCTCTATCAAACCTGGCCTACAAGCCTTTTGCGTCCGTCGCGTGAACGAATGATTGGGAACCTCGACAACGGAAAGTCTCTCCATAAGGATGGATGATTATGAAGATATGGTGGTGTTCATTTGTTGTTTGCCTTGGTCTGTTCGACGGTGGCTTGCGGATGCACGCCCAAAGCGGGGCGAACTACGATGCGTTGGTGCATCAGGGCAACGCGCACTTGCAGGCTGGCAGCAACGATCTGGCGCTGACAACGGCTCAATCCGCCATCAAGCTCAATGCGGATCGCTGGGAAGCCTACGCTCTCGTGGGCGGCGCGCTGATGAACCTAAAGCGATATGAAGAAGCCGCAGACGATTTCAGCAAGGCAATCGAGCGTGCGCCGGAAGCAAAGCAGCAGGGGCTGCGCGATCTGCGCAAGCAGTGCCTGATCCCGGAATCCGTACCTTCCCCTAATTCAAATGCCGCATCCGCTGTGACAGAGTCTCAAACGACGCAGGCCGAAATTGTTCTATGGAAAACAATCGAGAACAGCCATGACCCAGCAAACTTTGGCGGATACTTACGACAATATCCCAAGGGTGCATATGTTGCAGTAGCACACGAGCATCTGGATCAGATGCATGAAGAGTTACGTGGAGCATGTGTTCAGGCCTATACTCGCCAGCAAGCGCATCGTCTCGACAAATCCTTGAGTGTTCCGAACAAACAGGAATTTAAAGCTTACAACAAGGCTGTGCAAATTTCCGATCCGGCCTCGAAGGCCGCGGCGCTGCGTTCGTTCGCCGAAGCATACCCGGCCTCGATCCTGTACGTTCCTGTACTCAATCTGGCAATGAGCTCAGATGAGGGTGCCGGCCTCCATGCGCAGGCACTTGATGACGCTAATCGGATCCTTTTACGCGATCCTGGAAATGCATGGGTGCTTTTTATCGCAGCCACAATTGAGGACGAACAGGCAAAGGCGGAGAAAGACCCCGATAAGGCCGCCAACTTACGTCTCGATTCCACCACGATGTTTTACCGATGCGCTTCGAGTGACCAATGACGGGAGAGTGATCATGCGGAGTCAACGATTTGGAACTGCGGCGTCTGCAGCGTTATGCCTTGTTCTCTTGGTGCTATTTCCTCTGGGCGTTTTTCTCACAGCGTCGGCGCAGGCTGCTCCCGATTATGACGCCTTGGTGCATCAGGGCAATGCCCAGTTGCAGGCCGGAAACAACGATCTTGCATTGGCAACAGCCAACTCCGCGACCAAGCTGAACGGTGACCGCTGGGAAGCCTACGCCCTCGCTGGCGGAGCGCTCATGAACCTGAAGCGGTATGAAGAGGCTGCGGACGATTTCAGCAAGGCTATCGACCGTGCACCTGAAGCGAAGCAGACTGGCTTGCGCGACCTTCGCAGAAAATGCCTGCTAGCTGAGACTGGAGTCACGCCAGCCCCGGCTCCGGCAATCCCTAACCCATCTTCAACAGAAACATCGCAAGCCGAGATTGTTCTCTGGAAAACGATTGAAAACAGTACAAGTCCGGACGATTTCAAAACGTATTTGCAGACCTATCCAAATGGAGCCTTTGCGCCACTTGCGAAGCATCATCTCGATTTATTTGAACAGCAAGCTAAATCGGCCGCAGAGGCTGAAGAGAAGCAGCGTCTGGCCCAGGCGCACCTAGCTGTTCTCCATATTTACCGTCCAAACAAGACCGTCGCCTGCGCTATAGATGCTGAACTGTTTATAGACGAAAAACCTACGGCCCAGATAGTCGTTGGTACGCTTCAGACGCTCGCTCTTTCGGAAGGGAAGCACAGCTTCTTCGCCGGAGAGAAACTGAAAAGCGGGGAAGTTCAGTTTTTCGATCTCCAGGGCGGAAAAGAATACTGGCTTCGAGTCGAAATGATAGGAGGTCTCTGGGCACCGCATGGTTCGATTGCGATGGTGCCGCAAAAGCAAGCGCAGGATGAAGCTCCAAAGGATCCCGGCAAATGCTAGTACATTCAAACATCTCAAGGAATAGCAGGACGATGAAGAGGTTGCTGATTCAGGTCGGTTGCTTTTTCTGCGTTGGTTTGATGTCCCTGAGTTTGCTCTCCTCTGCACAGACCGGCCAGGATTACGACGTGCTTGTCCAACAAGGCAACGCGCAGTTGCAGGCCGGGAGCAATGATCTCGCTTTATCGACGGCCAACAGCGCCGTCAAGCTCAATGCGGATCGCTGGGAAGCCTATGCGCTGGCCGGCGGCGCGTTAATGAACCTGAAACGGTACGAAGAGGCAGTCGACAATTTCGGTAAGGCCATCGAGCGTGCGCCGGAAGCGAAGCAGCAGGGACTGCGCGGCCTGCGGAAACAATGCCTACTGGCGGAAGCAGGAGCAGCGCCTGCTGCAGTTCCTCCGTCTTCTTCGGCTGCTACGCAACCCGCAGCCACGACGCAGGCAGAGGTCGTTCTGTGGAAGTCGATCGAGAACAGCACGAACCCTGAAGATTTCCAAACTTACCTCAGCCAGTATCCGCAAGGAGCATTTGTTGAGCTGGCAAAGCGCCATCTTGCTGACCTCGCACAACAACAAATCCAGGATCAAAAGCTGAGGGATCAAGCTGCCGAGGCTGCTCGCGAGGCAGGGACAACATTTTACGTTCAAAATGTTCAGGGCGGTGCCTGGTGTATTAACGGACAAACGCAGATACTCAACATTCACGAAGGCGGTATTACCTATCGGGGCACCACTGACAGCAGCACGCCTTGCAAGAAACGGCCATTCTTCAACGCAAAATGCTCCGAGATCGGCGTGACTTTGAACGGAGGACTCGAAGTTACTTATGCAGGCGACAAATACCAATTCATCCTAGAGCAAGCTGCTCATGAGCCGGACAGTCAGTACGAGGTACGGACCCAGGGGATGGTTGACGCAATACGAAGAGAATGTCCAAGAGCTGTGCGAGACAGATGAAAGCACCCATGAAGAACTACCCGAGTAAGGAAACAGAGCTGCTCAAGATGTCGAACAGAGGATTGAGAGTGCCAGTAAAGACGCAACGGTTGCTCTGGGTTGTTGTCCCCATCAGCCTGTTACTTTGCGGGTTTGCCGTACCAGCACAGACGGCTTCCGACTACGACAGCATAGTTCGCCAGGGCAACTCGCAACTGCAGGCCGGTAATGACGACCAAGCACTGGCGACAGCTCAATCGGCAATCAAGCTGAGCGCCGACCGCTGGGAGGCCTACGCTCTTGCCGGCGGCGCGCTGATGAACCTGAAGCGTTACGAAGACGCTGCGGACGATTTCAGCAAGGCAATCGACCGCGCGCCCGCTACGAAGCAGGACGGGCTACGTGAACTCCGCAGGAAATGTTTTGCTGCGGAGTCCGGAGCAGCCTTCGCACCCGCCTCCTCCGCAAGTGCATCTGAGCCAGCCGGAATGACAACGCAAGCCGAGATCGTGCTCTGGAAGTCCATCGAGAACAGCACGAATCCAGCGGATTTCCAGACATATCTGACTCAATACCCACATGGGGCATTTGCGGTTCTGGCGCAGCGCCACCTGGACGAGGCGAAGGCGCAGGCAGAACAGCAGCAACGACGTTTGATTGCCGCCTCAACATGGAAAGATTCCATGACAGGATTGATGTGGACGAATAACGACAATGGACGAGATTTGACTTGGCAACAGGCGATGGATTATTGCCGAAATCTGAATTTCGTTGGTTACTCGGACTGGAGGTTGCCAACGATCGACGAGCTGCAGAGAATACACGATCCAACGGTAAACAGTTCCGGGCGCTGGAGTGATGGCAGCCCAGCCACTTTCCATATAAGGGGCAACCTGCAACCCAGCGGCTGGGAGTGGAGCAGCACTCAAGGACGAGTTCCTGGTCAGGCGTGGAACTTCTCCTTTGCGGACGTGCAGCCCGGATTGGCCAGAATCGATGGCAACTTGAATTTGCGAGCAATGTGTGTGCGCCGCTCGAGCGAATGATGGGAGCGGCATTTGATGCTTTAGCTCTTTGGGAAGGAGCGAAGAGAATGCAGCGCGTTTGCACTTTTGGGGAACCACGCAATGAAGAAATGGCCCCTCCCGACTATGACGTATTGGTGCGTCGTGGCAACACGCAATTGTAGGCCGGCAGCAACGATCTTGCGCGAATCACGGCGCACACTGTGATCAAGGCCGCACCGGATCGTTGGGAGGCCTGGCTTCAAGAACATTCGATCATGCGACACGCTCCTCTGAGGGTTGGCCGGCGAGGACGCGCCGGACCGTGGCCGTCGAGATGCGATGGCTTTTGGCGATCTTGCGCAGGCTCTGCCCCTGACAGCGCTCGCGGTGGATAGCTTCGCGATCGACAGCGATGGGCTGCCGGCCGATGTGACGGAGACGAAGAGGATCGGATGGCACTCGTTCCGCCACGGCCTCTCTCTGTTCCTGAGGCTGCGCGGTATCGATGTGAAGATCGGCCCAGGACCTGCTCCGGCACGCCAACAGCCGGATCACCCTCGATATCTATCAGCAGAACGGTGACTGAAGAACGGCGCGCAGCTCAGGTGCTGGCTTGCAGCGAGATTTGGGCCAACAACAGGAGTTCACTTATTTTGTCAGGCGATCGAACCCAAGAGCAACCAGAGAACCCCCCAGAAAGAAGATGTCATGGCTGCAAGTAGCTGATTTTTAAGGTGAAATGGTAGGCACGACTGGATTCGAACCAGCGACCTCTTCCGTGTCAAGGAAGCGCTCTAACCAACTGAGCTACGCGCCTAGATTTTGCGCCGGGAGGCACATGCGATGGCTACCAGAACGTAGTCT
>Ga0335072_10011474_pt1 | contig 12691 bp, 8 predicted proteins | sample Lox_Sample_21_FD_206725 | JGI IMG/M metagenome (GOLD analysis project Ga0335072, IMG submission 206725) | Soil microbial communities from Loxahatchee National Wildlife Refuge, Florida, United States - Lox_Sample_2.1 | ecosystem: Environmental > Terrestrial > Soil > Wetlands | place: USA: Florida...
CCACGCCCACTGGAAGTGGCGACGGAGGACAGCCGTGCGTTAATGGAAGAGATGGGTGCGCGGGGATACTCACGGATGGGGACAGAGGCGGCCACGGTTTGTGGCCAGTTGAGGGCCGCGGATGATATCACGCTGGCAAGTACGCTGCAGAAAATGTCGCGAGTGGTGGACGCCATTTGGTTCGTCAAAGCAGGACGCGTAACGGCGATGGCGCCAGCCGGGGAAGGCGCGTCAGATATTCCTGAGCTGAAACGGGTGATGAGCTCCGGCGGCGAAGTCTGGTCGAACGCGAGCGAGACGTTCATCGCGGCGAGCGAACCCTGTCTCGATGGAAAGATCGTCGCGGGCAGATATGTCCCGAACGATTACCTGGAGAGGTACAACGAGATCGAAGCGCAAACGGGGCTCTATTGGCAGCAAAAGGAAAAGCTGCGCGCCTACAAGCGCGAACTGCTCGTGGCGTTGCTGCTGATCACGCTGCTGGTGATGTTTGTGACCACGTGGATGGCGCTGTTCTTGTCGAAGCAGGTGGCCGTGCCGATTCAGGCGCTCGCTGAAGGAACGCGGGAAATCTCGCGCGGAAATTTCGATCACCAGATACACGTGCAGGCGCAGGACGAGCTCGGAATGCTGGTCGCCTCGTTCAACCGCATGACCGAACAGTTGGGCGAAGGGCGGCGGCAGATCAACGAATTCACGCGCAGCCTGGAAGAGGCGATCGAGGAGCGCGAAGAACGCCGCAAACTGATGGAAGCGCTGCTGGAAAGCATTCCGGCGGGGGTCGTCTCGCTGAATTCCGCTGGTGAGGTGCTACGAGTGAATTCTTCGCTCTCGCGAATGATCGGAGAAAAATCGCGGGACGCAACGACTCTGGGACAATTACTCGGGGAAGAAGGGGCGCGCGACGTGATGCAGTTGATGCGGCGCTCGCTGCGGATGGGCGCTGCGGCGCGGGAGATCGAAATGGCGGTAGGAGGGCGGCTCGTGCGTGCGGCCGTCACTGTCAGCGCGCTGGGACCACGGCGCTCGAACCCAGGATTTGTGGTGGTAATCGACGACCTGACAGATTTGTTGCGGGCGCAGAAAGCGGCGGCGTGGCAGGAGGTGGCACAGAGAATCGCTCACGAGATCAAAAATCCGCTCACGCCAATTCAATTGTCCGCGCAGCGCCTGCTGCGCTACCTCGGACGCACCGACGCAGCCGGCGCAAACGGCAACCACAGCGAATTCGAAAAGCTGGCGGCGGAATGCGCGGGGCTGATCGAGCGCGAAGTCTCGACGCTCGGCGCGCTAGTGGATGCTTTTTCTCAGTTCGCGCGCTTCCCTGCCGCGCGCCTGGCTCCTGCGGATTTGAATGCGATCGTTTCCGAGGCGATGGAGCAGTTTCACGGACGGCTCGATGGAATCGACGTTAGGGTGGAGTTAGCGGGCTGGTTGCCACCCGTCAAGGCCGACCACGAACTCCTGCGTCGAGTGATTGCCAACCTCGTCGACAACGCAGCAGAGGCGATGGAGTCGTCGAAAATACGCCGCTTGCGCGTGGCAACGCGCGCGGACGCGCAAGGCGATTCCGTGGAAATTGAAATCGCCGACAGCGGCCAGGGAATTTCGCCGGAAGACAAAGAGCGCCTGTTTCTGCCGCATTTTTCCACAAAAGAACGCGGAACGGGGCTCGGCCTGGCCATTGCCAGCCGGATCATCTCCGAACACTACGGCACGATTCGCGTGGAGGACAACCTGCCGGCGGGAACGAAGTTCGTAATCCGGTTTCCGGCGACGGAAGTGAAGGAAGTAGCGGCCAACCAGGCCTGAGAGAACCATGACGGCGAAGATACTGATTGTCGACGACGAGCACGGCATCCGCGAATCGCTGGGCGCGGTGCTGCGCGACGAAGGCTACGAAGTCGAGACCGTGGCGACAGGCGAAGATTGTCTGGCGCGGACCGGAGAGCAGCTGTATGACCTCGTGATGCTCGATGTGTGGCTTCCGCAAATGGACGGGCTCGAGACGCTCGAACGGCTGCAACGGCGCGATGCAACGCCGATGGTGGTAATGATTTCCGGGCACGGGAGTATTGAAACGGCAGTCCGGTCGACGAAACTCGGCGCGTTCGATTTTATCGAAAAGCCGCTCTCGCTCGAAAAGATCTCGCTGGTGGTGCGGAATGCGCTCGAATACGTCCGCCTCGAAGAGGAAAACAAACGCCTGCGCGCGGAGCTGGAGCACCGCCACCAGGTGCAGGGAAGCAGTGTCCTCATGAAAGCGCTTCGGCAGCAAATTGCTCTGACCGGACCGACGAACGGCCGCGTGCTGATTTACGGCGAGAGCGGGACTGGGAAAGAGTTGGTGGCGCGGGCGCTCCACGCAAGCAGTTCTCGAAACGCCGCTCCGTTTGTGGAAGTGAACTGCGCGGCGATTCCCGAGGATCTGATCGAGTCGGAAATGTTCGGTCACCGCAAAGGGAGCTTCGCCGGCGCGGCCGAAGACAAAATCGGCAAGTTTCAGAAGGCGGACGGCGGCACGCTGTTTCTCGACGAAGTAGGCGACATGAGCTTGAAAACACAATCGAAGGTCCTCCGCGTGCTGGAGGAGCAGCGCGTCGAGCCGCTCGGATCGAGCAGCCCGGTGACGGTCGATGTGCGCGTGATTGCCGCGACGAACAAAAAGCTCGAAGACGAGATTGCGAGAAATGCATTTCGCGAGGACTTGTTCTACCGTCTCAACGTGATTCCCTTCTACGTTCCCGCACTTCGGGAAAGAACCGAAGATATTCCGATCCTCGCCGGACATTTCCTGGCCGAATTCGCTTCCGCGTACGGAAAGAAGCCCAAAGAATTCAGCGCGGGCGCGATGGATGTGTTGAAGGCTTATCCGTGGCCGGGAAACGTGCGTGAGCTGAAAAATCTGGTGGAGCGGCTGGTGATTGTGTGCCCATCGCCCATCATCGAAACACACCATTTGCCGCCGGAAGTGTTTCGCGGCGCTCCCAGAAGCCCTCAGAAGCCATACGAAAGCCTGCAGGAGGCGCGGTCGGCCTACGAGAGAGAATTTGTGCTGCGAAAGCTCGAAGAAAGCCGCTGGAACATGACCAAGGCGGCGCAGGCGCTGGGGCTCGAAAGAAGCCATTTGTACCGGAAAATGCGTGCGCTTGGAATTGCTTCAGGAAAAAACGACGAGGGATAAAGGCAGATGGCGGGAGAAAAAAGAAACAAAAAAACGAACCTCGCGCTAATCTCGAAGTTCTCGGGCCCAAAAAGAGATAGTCAAACGGATTCAGACGGGCCCTGCAAATCGGCAAGCTGCTCGAGTTGGCGGCGCCAATCGAGCTGACGAACCATGGCCGGATTCTGCCGCCAATTCGGCTGGACCTTCACGAAGGATTCCAAAAACAGTTTTGTGCCGAGAATCGATTCCAGTTCGCGCCGCGCCTGAGTGCCGATTTTCTTGAGCGTTGCGCCGCCCTTGCCGATCAGAATTCCCTTCTGCCCTTCGCGCTCAACGTAGATCGTGGCGCGCATTCGCACGATTCCCTGCCCCTCTTCAAAATCGTCGACAAGCACGCAAAGCGCGTGCGGCACTTCCTCGTGCGTGGCGAGAATCGCTTTCTCGCGGATAATTTCCGCGGCGAGAAACCGCTCCGGCTGGTCCGTGAACTGATCTGCCGGAAAATATGGATCGCCCTCGGAAAGACGTGCGATCCAGCCGGAAACAAGATCAAAGCAGCCCGCCCCCGTGAGCGCGGAAATTGGATAAACCTCGGCGAAATCGAATTCCTTGCGGTAGCGGTCAATCAATGGAAGCAAAAGCGGCTTGGCGACGCGGTCGATTTTGTTGAGCAGCAGAAACGCGGGTCCCGTAAAGCGGCGAATCCATTCGAGAGCGAAGCGGTCGCCCGCGCCGAACGAAGCGGAAGCGTCAACGATGAGCGACAGAACGTCGAGCCCATCAAGCGTGTTTTCGAGCTCGTCCACCATCATGCGGTTCAGCGCGGTTTCCGGCTTGTGGATGCCGGGCGTATCGATGAGCACGATCTGCGCATCCTCACGATTGAGAATGCCCTGAACGCGGTTGCGCGTCGTCTGCGGCTTCGGCGAAACGATGGAAACCTTCTGGCCGACAAGCGTATTTACGAGAGTCGATTTGCCCGCGTTGGGGCGGCCGACGATGGCAACGAAACCGGACTTGAAGGGCATGAAGGAATTGTACGCGCACGCAGAAGGCAAGAAAAGCAGCCCGGCGCGCGACAGAGCCGCGGTAGGACAGAGCCAAAGCGAGCAACTTGCTGGAAAAAATGCAAACTCTCAGAAAAAACAAAGGGCCGGACGGAAAGAACCGCCCGGCCTTCCTTCTGAAATCCCGCGCGCTCCGAACGAACGCGAGCGGACCGATTACATGTGCCCGAAGAAGTGCACTACTTTCTTTCCCGCGTCTTCGGTGTAGTAGACAGTGTAATGCCCGCCCTTTTCGACGCCCTTCCCTGCATCGACCGTAGCCTGATCGGCGACGCGGAGGGTGTCCTTGGTTCCGTCGGCGGTGTGGACAGCGACGCTCTTCGAGCCCTCGCCAATATCGTCCACCGTTACGTCCGCGGTGTGAACAGTTCTGTGGCCGACGTAGTCGAAGGACCGCGCCGTCTCGTCCGCGCCCTCGCCAGTGGTGTGTACGATCACGTGCCCGCCTTCTTTTCCGGCAAGGTCGGCGCCGTGAGTTCCCTTCTTGAGGCCGGTGACGGCCGTGTCGTCCGTCCATTTCACGGTGTGGACGGTGCCGTCTTCGGTCTTCACGGCAACAGTCTTCGCGCCCGAGTCGACCTTGGTGATCGTTCCGGTAAAGACATGATCGGAAGCAAGAGCGCGCTGAACAGCGACGCCGAAAAACAAAAAGGCGACTGCGCAGAAAATGCGAAAAGCTTTTTGCAGCGAATTCGGGGACAAGGTTCCTCCTCAGTGTGCGAATGCCATTCGCTTGATTTGTACGGGCGCGCACGGCCATGCCGGAACGCGCGGCGCAATGCCGGAACACTCCTCTCCGCGCACAAAACAGCGGTGACGGTGTGTGGATGGCTCGGCCCGCCAATTATACGTCACACCGCGCAAAGGCCATCGCAGAAAGACTCCGCGTTTCCGGGCGCGAAAGAGGCGTCAAGATCGTCGAGTCGCACGGCCCGAGTTACACGATCTCGAAGCAAGGAGATCGGCCGTTCAAACCGTGCGGGCCGAGGAAGCGGGACTGGAGGAAGCGATCGGGCGGGCGCGAACGCGCAGGACTTTGCGCTGATTGGCGTCGAGCACTTCGAAGCGAAGGCCCGCGGCCTCAACCACTTCTCCGGTATGCGGAACGTGCCCCGCAACGCTATTGAGCAGCCCCGCGACGGTGGCGGCGCCGGAATATTCGTCGCCGGGATCGATCTGGGTATTGAATAGCTCGGCGACTTTGTCGACCGGCGCGCTGCCACGGATTACCATCGCGCCCGAAGCCTCGCGAATCACGTCTGGCGGCGGGCGGCGGTCCTCTTCGCCGATTTCCCCGATAATCTCCTCGATCAAATCTTCCACGGTGACGATGCCGGCCATCAGGCCGTACTCGTCGATCACGATCGCCATCTGCTGATTCTTTCGCTGCATTTCTTCCAGCAGCTCCGAGCCGTATTTCGATTCCGGCACGAATAGCGCGGGCCGCAGAAGCTCCCGCACGCGGCGGTGCGCGGCGTCTTTCTCCGAGATGCCGAGAATGTCGCGGGCCATGACGATGCCGACGATATCGTCGAACGATTTGTCGTACACCGGAATGCGCGAGAATTTCGTGCGCACGAGAAGCTGCCGAAGATCCTGCACGGTGGCCGAAGCCGCGATCGCGACCACGTCCGGGCGCGGCGTCATTACGTCGCGGACTCGCTTTTCACCGAACTCGACGACTTGCTCGATCAGCCGGGCTTCTTCCTGCTCGATGATGCCTTCTTCGGTGGCCGCGTCGACGATCGCCTCGATGGCTTGCTGCTGTTCGACTGCCGGGGGCGTCGATTCGTCCTCGGAAAGATGCAAGACGGAGATGAAAAATTCGAGCGTTGCCTGGATGGGCCACAGCAGCCAGAGGAGCGGTTTGATGAACGGCAGCACGGGCCGCACCCAATTGCCGGGCGCACGCGTGATGAGCAGCGCCGGAAAAAACTGCATTGCGACGACGACTTCCGCGCCCAGAAAGAAAACCATTTCCACAATGGCTTCCCACGTCCCTGCAGATGAGAAGATCACGGCGCGCGCCGTGACGGCTGCGACCAGGACGATCCAGAGGCGCGTGAGAAGACTGAAGGCGAGCGCGGCGCGGTGGCGTTCGAGGTGAATCACGGGTTCGACTTCCGATTCGAACGCGCCGAGATGGTCGTAGACGCGACCGGTGGTGACTCGGCCCAGCTCGCGATACACGCGGTCGAGGTAGGAGAGAACAGCGAGGGCCGCCGTGAGCAGGAGGATGCCGACCGTGTAAAGAAGAGCTGACATGCGTCAGTGAAAGCGCCTTAGACCGGCGCGCGAAAAATCAAGCCAGACCCAATTCACGGCGCAGGCGCCGCTCGTAGCGCTCCATTTGACCCGTATCGGTTTCGTGATCGTACCCCATTAGGTGAAGAATGCCATGAAGTATCAGAATTTGCATTTCCTGCGGAAAGCCTCGGCCCAACCGAGCGGCATTGCGGCGAGCGATCGCGGGGGCGATAGCGATATCTCCTAGATAGGACACAGAGGAAGTGGAGGATAAACCCTTCCTTGCCTTTAAGCTTTTCGCACGCGACGGGCCACGGCCGAGCGGTTCCATTGCAAGAAAAGACAGAACATCGGTAGGGCGGGGCTTGCCGCGATAGGCGCGGTTCCAGCGGGCGATTTGCGCGTCAGTGACAAGCGCGACGGAAAAGCTGTCCTGCGGGAGGCGCAGGCGCCGTCGAGCTCTAGCAGTAAACGATTCGAGCATGCGGATAGGAATGCGAACGCGGCGCTGGCGATTGAGAATCATCCTGGACGGCTACGCCCGCGGCGGCCGGCGTTCGAACGAACCCGGTGCGCGTCCGTTCGAAGGCTGCGAGGCGGCGTGTTCGTCATATGCCTTGATGATGCGCTGGACGAGATTGTGCCGCACCACGTCGTGCTCGTCAAAATAGACCATGGCGATGCCTTCGATTTTGCCGACGATCTCGATCGCTTCCACGAGCCCGGAGCGGCGCGAATCGGGAAGATCGATCTGCGTGATGTCGCCGGTGATGACCGCCTTGGAATTGAAGCCGAGGCGCGTGAGAAACATCTTCATCTGCTCGCTGGTGGTGTTTTGCGCTTCGTCGAGAATGACGAACGAATCGTTCAGCGTGCGCCCGCGCATGAAGGCCAGCGGCGCAACCTCGATGATATCTTTTTCTAGAAATCGCTCGAGCTTGTCGGCCTCTAGCAGATCATGAAGCGCGTCGTAGAGCGGCCGCATGTACGGGTCGACTTTTTCCTGCAGCGTGCCGGGCAGAAAGCCCAGGCGTTCGCCGGCCTCGACAGCAGGGCGCGCGAGAATAATACGGTTGACCTGCTTCGATAGCAATGACTGTACGGCCATCGCGACAGCTATATACGTCTTTCCGGTGCCGCCCGGGCCGATGGCGAAAACCATGTCGTGCGTTTCGAGCGCTTCGATATAGATCTTCTGATTGGGGCTTTTCGGCGTGACGGTTTTCTTGCCGAGCGAGCGGGAATGAGAAGGAGAAAACGTGCCGTGCAGCGATTCGGCAGGACTTTTCGAAGCCGTGCGAAGCAGCGATTTCACTTCTTCGTTCGAGGGAACGCTGCCGTTGCGAATGCGCTGGTTATATTCATCCAGAAGGCGCGCCGCGCGATCGACGTCGGCCGGCTCGCCTTCGACAATCAGGTCATGATCGTGCAAATGAGTGGAGACGTGCAGGGATGACTCGAAGAGCTTTATGTTTTCGTCGAGGGTGCCGAAAAGCTCGTTGATGCCGCCAGCCAGCCGGACAGTCTGTTTCATCAATCTGGGACCCGGCCCAGTCTCCGTTAAGTGAATGCGAGCAGCACAAGCGTAGCGCGGCAACCGAAGCGGGTCAAGGAGCCGCGCCGAAGCTCGGGAACGCCGTGAAGGCTGCGAAAAGGCAAGCTCTAGCGATTCGGTCCCGGAAATTGAACCTGCGGCGGAGCCTGCGCGGCTTCCACGGCCTGGAAATACGCGTCGTCGCGACGGAACCCCGCCCAACCGGCGTAGAGGGTGTTGGGAAACAGGCCGATATACGTGTTGTAGGCCTGAATCGCGTCGTTATAGCGCTTGCGGGAGACGGCGATGCGATTTTCCGTGCCGGCCAGCTCGTCCTGCAGCCGCAGAAAATTTTCGTTCGATCTGAGCTGCGGATAATTTTCCGAGAGCGCGAGCACTTTCATTTCGAGCCCGTAGAGCTGGTTGCTGGCGGCGATTTTGTCGGAGGGAGACTGCGCGTTCATATATTGCGTGCGCGCCTTGGCGATATCGTCGAACACCGTCTGTTCCTGCGCGGCGTACCCCTTCACCGTTTCGACGAGGTTGGGAATCAAGTCGGCGCGACGCTGCAGGTCGGTTTCAACCTGCGCCCAGTTTGATTTCACCGCTTCGTTCAAGCGCACCATTTCGTTGCGATGGCTGACGTAGGAGCCGCTGACGATCACTGCAATCAAGACGAGGACCGCAAGAATAATGGCGACGACCTTCATGAAGAACCCTCCGGCGGAGACTGTAGCATAAGACTTGGCCACGGAGACACAGACGCATAGAGCAAGATAGGAAATGGAAAGGAGTAATCGGGGAACAAGAGCAAAGGTGACATCGGGGGTCTGCGATTATGGCGCGGCGAAGAGGCGGTCGACTTCGCCGGTCACCACTTCCACCAGGCTCAGAAAACTATGAAGGTCCGCTTCCACATCCAATTCGCCCGCCTTGCGCTTCCCTTCCCGCAGGTCGAGGATTTCGCGAAATGCCGTCGGATCGCCGCCCGTCAGCACGGCGATGGCGTCCAGCACGCCGCGGCGCGTATCCGGCACGGGTTGGCGAAGCGCGATCAGGGTGTGGCGAAAGAGCGAGCAAAACGTGGAAATGCTCGCAGCCATGATGTGGAGGTGAGCGCGGTTGCTCAAAGGCGCCGCGAGGATCGACTGACGCAGGCGGATTGTCGCCGTGCGCAGCTCGCGCTCCACCTGCAAACGGTGCAGTTGAAGCGGGACCTCGAACGTCGCGAGAAAATCGTCACCGAAAAGGATGCGGTGCTGCGCCTTGATGTCGAGCAGTTCCACGGGAAAAATATCCGCGGAGCGCACCAGTTCGTCGTGCGTGAAAATCAGCGGCGGCGGATTGCCCTCGCGAATCCACCATTCCGCAACGGGGTGGAGCTCTTCCAGGGAGGAGCTATTGGCAGTCCCGAGGAGGCACAGCGTGTTCAGATCCGAATGGCCGGATGTGAATTCGCCGGTGACCGCCGAGCCGTAGAGAACCACGGCCTTCAAATTCTCTGCGGCAGCCGCCCTCAGGCGCTCCACCAATTCTGCAAGCTTTGCTTCCATGGTCTGTCGCTAGACCTCGCGAAAGTGGCAACAGCATAGCCAAGTCCCGCAAAACAAGAAAGGGTGCGCGGACGGAATATTTTCGCGCGGCTCGCGAGCAGAAAAGCGAGCGCTCACCAACTGCCGCTGGCGCCGCCCCCGCCGAACGATCCTCCTCCGAATCCTCCGAAGCCTCCGCCTCCCGCGCTGCCTCCAAATCCACCGCCCGACATTCCTCCCCAGCCCGAGCCGCCGATAAACGGTCCCCCATACCATCCAGACCCGCGCCCGCCGCGATTCCCTCTCCCATCCCACCCAGAGCGCCCCGACCTCCCCAGAAGGCTGGCGATGAACGGAACAACGAAAAGCCCGCCGAAAAAAATCGCGAATACAATCAGAGAGATCCAACCTCCAGGGATGCCGTGCCCGACAGGCTGTTCAGACTCCGGCTGCGGGGGCGGAACATTCGACGTGGGAGGAAGCGTGACGCCCCGGTCGGCAGCAATCGTGTCGGCCACGCGGCGAGTGAGCAGCAGAAGCGCGGCGTCGTAGTTTTTGTCGCGCAGAAACGGGACAGCCTCGCGGCCGAAGCCACCGACTTTGCCATCGGGGAGAATTCCCTCAAGCCCGTAGCCCACTTCGATGCGATATTGGCGATCATCAACGGCCAGCAGAATCATCACGCCGCGGTCGCTGGCCTTCGGGCCAACGCCGAGCCGTGTGGCGAGGTCGATCGAATCGTCTTCGATCGGCTGGCCTCCGAGTGATTTCACCGTGACGACGGCAATCTGCGCCTGCGCCAGCTTGTCGACATTGGCGCACAGACTCGTCAGGCTGTCGCGCGCGGCGGGCGAAAGCACGCCTGCATAGTCGAGAACGTAGCCGGTAGGCTTGATTTCCTGAGGCGTCTGCGCGGCCAGCGGCGCGGCCGCGGCCAAAAGCAGCGCAAAAAATGCCGCGAGGAGCGGCATGAAGGAAAGCACCGCGCGGCTTATGATCGGGACAGCCGAGGGACAGGGGCGAGAGAAAGCTCTCAAGGCAAAGTCATGGTAGAGCGAGTATAAACCGGTGTCAACGCGCCCGAGCTCTTGTTGTGAAGTCTGACGAATCAGGCGCGGTGCAGAATTGAAGGGTCCAGGCCGTGATGCTACACTTCGAGCCCGCCTGTTCAATTGCGCGCACTACTGTCCGAGACCGAACAGCCTGAGCAGCCAAATTCGGGGTTAAACGTCTAATATCAACCATGTAGGGTGGTTGCAGGCTTGCATCGGGGAAATCCTTATTCTTGAAACAAAGCCAGCTGCCGGGCCGTTACTAGAGTTGTGGGGCAGACGTATCTTTCCAAAGAAGCGCATCTGAGAGGGGAAAAAAGACGATGAACGCATTTTTTCGCGTGGCTATGGCGGCGCTGACGTCGGGAATGCTGGTGGTGGCTCCGGCTTTTGCGGAGGTTCAGCAGGCTCAGGAGGCGGCTCCTCAGGCGACGACGCAAACCCAAGAAGGAACCGCGGCGGCGATGCCCGGCCAGACGGCCGCGGAGGCTGCGACTACGCCGAAAAGCGTTTCGATTGGAGGGGGCTTCTCCATCCCCAAACCGTGGTTCCCGAACATCATCGCGCCCTACACGCCGAGACAGATGGAACAGCCGATGTTGACGAATACGCCGAAGCTCGATCAGCTCATCAAGGACGGAAAGCTGTACCTAAGCCTCGACGACGCCATTTCCATTGCCCTTGAAGACAATCTCGATATCAGCGTGCAACGCTTCACACCCTGGATTGCCGAAACGCAGCTGCTGAAGGCCAAGGCCGGAGGAATCCCTGAGACAGGCAGCTCACAGCAGGTGGTGCTCGGTTCCGCGCCCGCCGTGTCGTTCGATCCCATCCTCACCAGCGGCATCAGCACCACGCGCTTCACCTCGCCGGTAAACAACCCCTTCCTCTCCGGCACGGGCACCCTGGTCTCCTCTATCAGCGGGCACCAGGACACATACAACTTCGGCTATAGCCAAGGCTTCCACATGGGCACTAACGTTTCGCTTACGTTCGACAACACGCGGAGCTCCACGTCCGTTACGGATGTGCTCTACAACCCATCCGTGCAATCCACGCTGACCTTCACTGTGTCGCAGCCCCTGCTAAATGGCTTCGGCTTGCTGCCGAACACGCGCTATATCCTCGAAGCGAAAAATTCCATTAAAGCCGCGGATTCCCTCTTCTCGCAGCAGGTAATCACCACCGTTACAGCCGTCGGAACGGATTATTGGGAACTTGTCTACGCGCGCGAAAACGTGAAGGTTGCTGAAGCCGCCGTGGCCGTTGATGAAAAGCTCTACAACGACAACAAGAAACAGTTGGAAATCGGGACCATGGCTCCACTCGACGTCCTGACAGCGGAATCGCAGCTCGCATCCGACCAGCAAGTGCTCGTGCAGGCGCAAACGACCCGCCTGCAGGACGAGACCAACCTCCTAGTAGCCATCACCAAGGATCCGCTGGCGGGAAGTCTCGCCGGCGTCGAAATCGTGCCGACCACTCCCATCATTCTGCCCGACCCCGAAAACGTATCGCTCGAACAGGCCGTAAAGGAGGCGTGGGCGAAGCGGCCGGAGCTGCAGCAGGCGTCTTACAACTTGGACACGGCGAAAATCGAAGTGAAGGCGACGAAGAATGAACTGTTGCCTGCCCTCAACCTCTACGGGCAGTACAGCCAGACGGGCTTGTCAGGAAACCAAACGGTTGTGACGCAAACCCCCACGGGCTACGCAGCCGATCCAACCAGCCCCGTTCTGATGGCCAACAACGCTCCGCCAGCTCCAGCCCTCTTTGTTGGCACCCCCACCGGCTTTATCCTCAACAGCCAGCTTGTGAAGCAAGCCGGCTTGGGCGATGCGCTCGACAGCATGATTCACTACAACTTCCCGACCGTCACCGGAGGAGTCAATCTCACCCTCCCAATCCGCAATCGTTCGGCGCAGGCGGACAACGCGCGGTCGATTCTGGATGAGCGCCAGCAGCAGGTGCAGTATCAATCGACGAAAAATTCGATTGTGCTCAACGTCAGGAACGCGCTCATCGCGCTGACGCAGGATCGTGCCGCTGTGGCCGCGGCCGAGAAGGCGCGCTCCCTGGCCCAGCAGACGCTC
>Ga0335072_10011475_pt1 | contig 12691 bp, 13 predicted proteins | sample Lox_Sample_21_FD_206725 | JGI IMG/M metagenome (GOLD analysis project Ga0335072, IMG submission 206725) | Soil microbial communities from Loxahatchee National Wildlife Refuge, Florida, United States - Lox_Sample_2.1 | ecosystem: Environmental > Terrestrial > Soil > Wetlands | place: USA...
ACAGTCACAGCATATCAGATCAGCTCTATGGTTTAATGTATTGCTCCCGGATTCAAGCGTCCGTTATTGATTAATTAGGTAACTGGAGCTATTAGGGCGTGCTCGTAAATCAGGACTATTTGTTGCTGGGTTCTCCATGAGGCATGAATAGTCTCTTCGTTAGTGGCGTTATATTACGCTCGTTCAAATCTTTTCAATAATTTTATTCTGGGAACTCGACTGGGCCTCGTTTCTACCTACCAACTGTCTTCAAATATGGTCCAAACCTTTGGAGATATTCCAATATAGATACCTTTTTACAGAAACTCGTCATGGATGTTGCTTTTCTGATGCACGAGTCCGGTTCCAAAATATGCCCTTCACCGAGTTTTCGGAATGATATCAAGGTTCGTAAGACATCGAACCATTTTCCGATTTATACAAAGATTAACGCAGTTACAAAATACCAAGTCAAGAAGGATCATGACAAATCTATCATGCATATGAATAAGGCCGTGTATAGAGCGGCATGCATAAGCTAAAATCTTACAATGTTCTGGAAGCATTGTGGGTTTCCGAAGGCGTAATTGATCCTTTTTGCACAAAAGCCAGCGATGCAAGTCAATCAAATCGTTTAGCATTTCCTAGTTCTTGACGTCAGGAGAATGCTGGTAAAGGCGGTTATCTGGCCACCCCGGCGGATCAATCTCGCGCGCTAAGAAACGATAAATCCAGGCCTTTACTGGGTTTCACGATCTAGACAGCAGCTCCACAATCAGCATCTCGACCGTCCCGTCCGTGATAATCGACGCGGTCGCCTCCGCATTACCAATTGCTGGTGCCAAGACATACTAGACCTCAATTACTAGGTACGACGAGGGTATCTGGTACCTCCAGTCTTACTGTGGCTGATTCTGGCTATCTCGGGGTCAATGCGCTAAGGGGACTGCATCTCTATTTCTTCCTGCAGGCCCTTTTTACTCATCTCTCACCAATGGCATCTTCAGACCACTCGCCAGAAAACGACCCTCTCGAGAATCCTCAAGGACAGGTCAGCAAGAATGAGGTCAAGATGAATGATCTAAACACGTCGACCGAAGGGGCTGCAGAATCCCAAACGCTCACCCATTCAGACGCCGTAATTGCCACCTCATCATCTTCAGGAATATTGCAGCCTACGTCGCCGACTGGCGGCGCTGAGGTAACTCAAAATTCGGCGATTGAGGCAGCATCAATGAAAGAGGCTCAAAATGATGCCTTATCAACAGAACCGCCTGCAGCGACATCGAGTACCACCCCACAACTTTCTGGGCTTGGCTCTGTAGCAATCGGTCCATCAACCGACGCAGCTATAGCTCTTCCCACTTCTGGTGCCAATACTGCGAACCCGGTCTGCATCATCACATTACTGCTCACCTCAGGAGCCCGCCACCCATACAAGTTAGATGAGAAATATTTAACAAAGCGCAACGTTGACGTGCCAGGAGTGACGGAGAGTGGGAAGAAAGACCCTTTCAGCATCAGTGTTTATACATTAAAGGAATTAATCTTGAGGGAATGGCGGGAAGAATGGGAGGCACAACCTAGTAGCCCTAGCAGTATACGACTGATCCATTTTGGGCGTTTGCTGGATGATAAGACGCCGTTAAAAGGTATGAAAATGAGATACTTAATGTGTCGCTAGCGATGACTGATCATTTCAATAGAATGTCGATTTAATCCAGACGCGGCGAATGTTGTACATATGACAATCAAACCTCAAGAAGTGGTAGACGACGAGGAAGAAACGAAAAGAAAGGCTACAAGAGGAGATAGAGACAGTGGAGAACGGACACCGGGATGCCGATGTGTAATATTGTAAAGGCGTTGCATCAACAGAGACCGCTTGATCTTTGCTGTGCATAGCTGGCATATTAACCACTCTGTTTTGGAGCCCGCGCACCACCTCGTGGAAAAGTGGGCAGAAGCTGTTTCATATATTCCACACGCATAACGATATATTATGCTGCGGCGTTCCGGTTTAATCGAGTCAAATTTCTTTGGAATGCAGTGAGGTCGGCATTTGTGCATACCTGGTGCTGGGTATTTACAAGGTCATCTGTACAGCTATGGGGAGAAGCTTTCTCGCATCGAGGAAAGAAGTATCTGATAGGATTTGGATAGAATGCAGTCAATGTTCCACTGCTACATATTTGACCTGATTGACCGTATGATATTCTAAGAACACCAAGCCATCTGAATGCAGGATGCCAATGCCTCAACGCCGTCTCAGTCTCTTCTGCATATCATAAAAGTCTATCTTGCCTCAATACTTCCCGTCAAGTAGCCTCACTACGTCTCTATTGACCCATCCTTACTTTCGCCTCAACCTCCTCATGAAACCCAGGCACACTCCTCATTTCCACCCCGGTGAACACATCTTCCCAACCTAAAGTCGTATCCCGTCCACTCAAAATATCCTCATGCACGCTCCTCTGCCCGCCCCCGAGCACCATAGGCCTCCACTCGCCCTCCCTCGTGATCTTGAGCTCCATACCGCGGCGAATAGGCTCTGCCATCCCAAACGTCCGTCTCAAACCTTCCATCTTCAGCGCGTCTTGCGTGGCAGTCCATTGTGCGAGTCGAGCCTCTAAAGGGTGCGTGCTGTCGAGGGGGACGGAGGTTGTGCTTGCTGTTGTTGTGAGGAGCGGGTGTGCCACGGGACCGATGCCTGAGCGGAGGAGGTCGTGGATGCCCGGGGCAGAGGGGGCGCCGGTAGAAGTGGGCTTGAGATGGCTGTGGGTGCTGGAGTGGGAGCTAGGGGGTGCGATTCGCATTGCCTGTAAGGTGTATTAGTTGAGGAGTTCAAGGCTTCGGAATTTCCTGAGTCAAGGCGACTACAGATTATAGTGAGCTTACCATGATTACTGTGGGACAGTGAGAAGGATCTGAGCTTGATGAGGTAGTTGGGAGGAGATAGTGGAGAGGTGAGAGCTCTGGATGAAGTTAAAGCTGTAGGCAGCTCGGGAGACGTGTTTAGCGCGAAGGGTGCCGCACGTGATCTATCAGCACTACTTTCTACAGATCGACAACGCAAGTCAATACAATAATTTTCCAAAACCATGAAGCGGAAGATTTGTGGGTTTTGGTATGCTAGACTATCAATCCGTCAATATGGATCATCGTCCTCTCGATCTCCGGTAATAAAGATCTCAAATGGTGTCTTCTACCGGCTATCTGGGAAAGCTCAGTCAAGTCCACCTCTTTTCACTGATCTGAATTTTGAGCTGCCTTCATTTTCATCAGAGCCAGAGCATTGGGCAATACTTGGTCCTTCATCATCCGGAAAGACCACATTTCTTCAAATTCTACGTGGACAACATTTATGTTTCCCACCCCTAGCACGCTCATATCCGTATCTGAGTTCAGATGAGATAGAGCAGAAGGATCACAGCTTAAGAGACCCAAATCGAGCTATCCAGTATGTCGGATTTGGGGGTGAGCAAGGCGCTCTCTCGAGTCAAACAACTAGAGGGGCGTATCTTAGTGCTCGCTATGAGTCACGACGAGAGATAGATGATTTTAGTGTCATCAATTATTTGCAGGGCAAGACTGAACTAAATCCCGCTGAAGAGGCAGAAGGAAAACATACGGACGAGAAGAGCTTGGAACGTGTTGTTGAAGATTTACGTCTTGGCGATTTGGTTGACATGCCTGTCTCGAATTTGAGTAATGGTCAAATGAGACGTGCCAAGATTGCTAGAGCACTTCTAGGCAAGCCTGAGGTGTTGCTACTAGATGAGCCATTCATGGGGCTTGATCCTCCAACTTTGATGACACTAAGTCCTCTATTGCATGGCCTTGCAGTAGCCAATACACCTCGATTAGTGCTGACCTTGAGGTCGCAAGACCCCATTCCGGACTGGATCACTCACTTGATCTTTCTTCAGGGCAATTGCAAAGTGGCTTTCTCTGGCCGAAAAGTAGACTTCCTAAAAGCGTTGCGGGGTCATTCTGGTGAGAAGGTAGATTTTCACATGCCTGCACAATCGATACATGAAGTGGGGCGAGAACTTACTAGCCATGGCATTGTGGAGCTTCACCCGATTCACATTATTACACAAGCTTTGAATCATGAAAAGGCAGCAGCCGTTGGAAAAGAGGGATCGAAAAGGGAGGGAAGCCAAGGCTCCAAGCCTGATGAGCCTTTGGTAGAGATGTCCGGAGTCCGAGTATCTTATGGAAGTAAAATAGTGCTAGGAAACTGGCAGCAGCAAGTCAACGGAGAGACAAAAAATGGACTCTGGTGGACCATCAGAAGAGGCCAACGATGGGGCATCTTCGGCCCCAACGGCTCCGGCAAAACCACCATCCTCTCCCTCATCTGCTCCGACCATCCTCAAACGTACTCTCTTCCCATCCGCCTCTTCGGCCGCTCACGCCTCCCTGAACCTGGTCAGCCAGGAATCTCCGTCTTTGACATCCAGAATCGGATCGGACACTCGTCGCCCGAAATCCACCACCATATGCCGCGCCGGTTAACACTCCGCCAAACACTGGAGAACGCGTGGGCAGAGACTTTTCTGGGGACCGCGCAATTAGATTCCAAAGCCAACGCAGCTATCAATGCTTGCCTACAGTGGTTTGAGCCAGAACTACGGCCCGGCGCTTTCATACATCTATGGGAGAATACAACATGGGCAGACGGGCTCATGTTCGGCGATCTGCCATTCTCAGCCCAGCGAGTGGCGCTGTTCCTGCGTGCTGTGATCAAGAAGCCTGATCTTGTCATCCTAGACGAGGCTTTCAGCGGCATGGACGAGATGGTGCGGGATAAATGCATGCTGTTCCTCGATCACGGAGAAAACAGGACATTCTCGTACACATTTGATCCCAAGAATCACACTGAGCAGAGACAAATCGTCGCCTCTAGGGCTGCGGAATCGAACAGTGTCGTTGTCGGTGGACTAGAGCCTCATCAGGCTCTGCTGTGCATAAGTCATGTCCGGGAGGAAGTCCCTAGCTGCGTGAGGGAGTGGATCTGTCTCCCTGAGGCTAACGAGGGGAGGCCGGCGAGGTTTGGGAGGTTGGAGGGCCCGATTGAAGCCGATTGGGGGCGGTGGAATGATATTTGGGGGATGTAGTTTGCAGTTTATGTACTATATGGAATCTGGGGCATCCTGCTGTTGTGCTCAGAAATTGATAGACCATCATGGACTCTTGTCACTAGCATATACCTCCGGACATAGCCCAAAACTTAATATAGCGCGATTGCTCTACCTTATCTGACTTACATCCCGTGATGATGCAATACCTTACTAAACTACACCATTAAAATGCCGTACCTACTGTAATACCGTGTCAGGGAGCAAAAGGCCCAGCCCGCTCCGCCCGGCGTAAGCGAGTAAACAAAGACAGAGATGTCGAAAATTAAACATATTAAAAAAGCAACTACCACTTTCCAGAGACTTTTTGCCCCTCAATCGCCCCCAAGCCATAAGTCGGCGAAGCTCTCCCAAATGCGATCATTTCAGGACTCTCTCGCCCACCATATATATAACGGTCATCAGCATACATCTCTTCCGCAGCCTCCTTCTCTTTCCAATCCTGCGGCGGGGCCGCGAAGACCTGGCCGCCATCACCGCCTCCGACGACGAGATCTCCACCGCCCCTGACTTTTCCTACTATCATGCCCTTCGCGACCGACTTCACGATCGCCCGTCTCGAGACGCCTGAGGCGTCGATATAGACAAGCGCGACGTTCTTGAGCCCCCCGCTGAGGTTCCTGCTGATCTCGCCCGCTTCGGGCCCAAACCGGTGGCCTACGACCGTCGTGGCCGCGGTGGAAGTGGAAGCGAGCAGGTTCCGGGCTGCTTGATCGATGCCATCCGCGACGGTCGAGAAGGCCATCATGCTCTTGTTCAGGAGGCCTGGCTTGTAGTTTTCAAGCGGCTGCCCGTCGGGCCCTATGCCCTTCTCTGCTCTCTCGCTCTCGCTACGTCTTGCCAAGGAGGCGCCCAAGTTCTGAGCGTACTTTTGCAATTGGACTGCGGTTTTGGCGCTTAGTCCTGCTGCGCTTTCGGAAAAGGAGTGGATCTTCCGGATGTGAGCGTGCGTGGTGGGGTTGAAGGTTAGGGGCTTGGAGGTCGGTTTTGTTCGTTGTGTGAAGCCGTCTGCCTGGGATTGGAGGGCTTGGCCTACGTAGCCGGAGGTTGTGACTATGAGGCGGGAGGCGGCAGCAGCTTTGGAGACGATTCGGGAGTTCTTGTACGCGGGGTGCATAGCTGTTTCGAGGTATTCGGGGGATGCTGGGCTTACTCCGATGTTCTGGGAGCCGTCTTCTGGAAGGGTGATTTCGACGGGATCTGTGACTTTGTTAGAAACTCGTACCCGATTATCTCAAGATCTTGACAACGTATTCACCTTTTGATCCAGCCTGCATCTTTTTGTCTTCAACGACATTAAATCCCTCACCGAGCTCACCAACAACACTTCCATTTTCTTCATCAATTAACACGATTTGTCCATGCTTTGAGCTAGGACTGCCTCGTACATATCCTTCCCCAGGACCATAATCTGACGGATTATAACGTGGCAGTGGGTCATATGCACTCTTCTCGTATTTCTCGCCCTTATAATCCTTACTACCAGGAAACGGATTGCGCTCCAGAAATGCTGTGCATTGCGCTAATATCGTCTCAAACGTATCAATATCCTCCTGCGAGCACTTTTCAGCTCCCGCAATGGGAAACTCAATGCGTGTAAAAGCGCCACTGTCTGGTCCTAAATCCCAGCGCGGGATAAGATAGCTACTTGGGGGCTGATGGTAGATCTGTGTGGTCGCTGGGAGTGGGAGATCAAGCTCCGGTGGTAGGTTGAGGTGGAGGTAGAAGTCTTCCTCTGGTGTTTCTGATATAGGGTCTATATCCGATAGACCAGCAAATGGAGAGGATGTTGGTACCATCAACAGTGACAGAGTTTGTGGGCCTGTGGGCGTAAGAGATTCCTCAGTGCCATTTTGTATGTGATATGCTTTTATTCCGGCAATTGAGAATAGAAGTTTCGGGTCAGAATGCGACATCGCGTGCGATCTCGAAAGGCACGAGGCGGGGTTCTTTGGTAAAGGTGGGGCTACGACCGATAGCGTTCCTACAGAGGTAATTTATATACAGAGTGTGGTCGGTGCAAGGCGTTTTAATGGGAGACCGGAGTATTTTAAGATGAAACAGAAAGAGAGAGGAGGAGAGATAAGATTCTAAAAGAAAGTCGAGGATTGGAGCTCGAAGCGCCGAGGCAGCCTTGTTGCATCTCATGCACGTTCTCCAAGACGCCAAGGCGCCAGTGACCGTGCTTGTGGCTGATATCACTGTGGCTGTGCGCTGCTCTCAACCGTCCAGTAACCCTCTTCACTGCCAGCTAGCCAAGCTCATCGCAGACGTGATAATGAGTATGGACACGCGTACGTTTCAACTGAAAATGGCCACTGGTGGCAGATCCACACAAGTTCAGTCCTAGAATTTTGCTATGTACGCTAGGCATGATAATGGGCAGTTCCACCAAGCAATCCTATGTGAAAAGTCTAGATAAATATACCACGGCCGTATATGTGGGATATGTCCCATCTAGCAACGCTAATATCGCAGCAAACGCCTTTAATGAGTTATGTCTCTTGATATTTCATCATCTGTTGATACTTGCGGAGAGTAGCAATTCTACTCGTTCAATTCCGCAAGCTCTCGCTCTTTGGCCCTGAGAGCTTCTCTTATCCTCTCAGCCTCCCTCTCTAGTGCTGCTCTCTTCTCCATCTTCGCCCTTTCACCCTCACTTCCTGGATCTCTTGCACTACTTGGTCTACTTGGTGGTTCCCATGTTCCCGGTGCACCCTGGCTAAAACTTGAAGGGCTTGGCGGCCGCCCATAGCGCATTTCGGGCGAGTGGCTTAACCTTAAGCTGGGATCTAGAGACTCGATGTTCTCACCCGTCTGCTGGAATGGATTCAGGATGGACTTTATCGAAGAGAGGCGTTTAGAATTAGATTCGGAATTTGAAGGAGCCACCTCACTGTCGGCAACGCTAAAAGAACGTTTGCGGTTGGGCGAGAGAAAGGAGTTTGGAGAGTGTGAGGGTGGTCGTGCAGTAGGCGAGGGATAGGACGTCATAGGGGGAAGTCTGTTGTCATGATTCAGCGACGAGTTATCTTGATAATGGTTCGATTGATCTAATCCATGGCTAGCGGGACCAATCGATGGGAGTTGTTGTAGGCTTTCAAGTTGTTGCGCGGCGACTGGTGCCGGTAAGATCCTTGGCTCGTATCGTGTTCTGAAGCCAAGATTTATGGAACCGTCCGCATTGACGGTTCCTCTTTGGCTATGGCTTGGGTTGCTCGATGATACATCATCCGATTCCGGAGAACCTGTAGGGTGATTGTTGATATCAAATCCCGATGCTTGAGTCCCTTGCGGTGCCGGGACAACGCGTTTTCGACGCTTGATAACGGATTTCTTCATCGCTACAGGTCTGTGAACGCCATGAAGTTTATAGTATAATCCTGTATCAGTCAGCATTCATTACATAGTTTCCTTGAGTCAAAACCCTACCACATGCATTACAAATAGCATGCCCCTTCTCATCACGCCGCCATAGTGGCGTGATAGTGGTTCCACAATTCTGGCAGGCAACAACGACAGTTGTATTTTGTGTTTGAATGTTGAGCGAAGCGACATCGATTGGAGATGGTGCGTCTGTTACTATTTCGCTTTCTGTTTGCTGAGTATCTGGGGTCAGGTTCACGTTTGCTGTCTTCCAAACTCTGTTGTTGAAGGCAGGACACCCGCTACATCCATCTGCACCACCAGTACCGTTACAACGTCCACCCCCTGGGCATGATCCAGTTGATGTTTGATCTGCAGCTACATAGGTCGCTGTGGCAGTGGAATAATGGTTTTGTGCTGATCTCATAGGGGAAGTTCCCGGTTCTGGCGAGGAACGTCGTCCTGGAGTAACAGATGTTGTTGGAGGCCGCTTGAGGTTTGTTGGGCGAGAAGCATTGCGAGCTTTCTGGTACAAACCACATGCGTTGCAAATGGTAGCCCCTTGAGGTGAGCGTCTCCAAAGAGGGGTTCTGGTTGTACTGCAATTGCTGCCATCGAATTAGTGATTTCTCTAAACTTCAGCAATTTTCAGGCGTACCTGCAAACCTGTCCACTCGTCACGACTTTAGAGCTCGGAATAATTTGTGGCTCATAATTGTCACTAGAATCACTTCGCTCCCTCATTTCTGATCTTGGGGAGAGCTGTCTCGTTCGCTCAAGAGATGTTCTGGAGCCAGAAGGTGTATTCGTTCCATGGAGGTCGTATTGACTGGACGACGTAGAGCCTCTTTCGCGTTGCCCATTGTTCATTCGGCTGTCGCTCTCCCGTTGGCCTTGGGAATAATCCACGAGATGCTCCGCCATCTCTATGTCTTTTTTGGATAATTGTCAACTTGGTTGAGGAGGCCGGTCAGATATAGACCGGTCTTGGTGCAAACTTGGGAAAGTAAATAATGGCCCGTCTCTCCTAATATTAGCTTGATACTCCCCGAAACCAGGCAGGCGTTGAAGTGTGCAGCACATGTGTAAGGACGAATGGCCTATAGCTCAGGCTACGCGATTCAGGCAGGACTTCGTGTACAATCGACAAGTTGTGGTGCTGGGAAACAGAGCGAAGTAACGACTTATGAAGCCGTCAATTCGCCCACTGAAGTCCTTGGGCCTGTTACTTCGAAATTGAGGTCAGCCAGCGGTCCTGTTGCTATCTTTGCAGAAAGAAACTGTCTCTCTAATATCAGGCCCAATCCTTAAAGCCCCCGTAGTGCGGTTGATATACCGTATTGGGTAGGTACGGAGTGGCCAAATGATTCTGCAGTGTCATACGCCGGTTTACAAAAGCAAAGAGAGGCTGATCCAGAACCAAACGCTCTTATTCCAGTCCTACTTTGCCGTACGGTTAATGCAATTTCAAGGTGGTGGCGGAATTTGGGCGTGCTGCGCTTCAGGATTCCTTGTGAGAGATGTACAATATTGGTAAACTGGGCAAAGTCGGTTGATATGAAAAGGTAAGAAAATAGGTGCCTTTCTCAGCATCAATCCAAATAAGTAAATGAGAAGCTGTAGGGGCGGAGAATGGTGGATAAGCCAGTTCCTAAAGAAACGTGCTCAAAGTCTAGGTGTAGCCTCGTTTTGACGGCCCGCTTCGGACCAGGTCTGTCGCCCAGTAGGAAGGCAGCTGGAGAAGGGTCTCTCAGGCTGGCATGGAAGTGAAGGGGGATCTTTGATGCAGACGAGGCTGGTGTGCGGGTGAAAGAATCGAGGAAGATATTGATAAGATATGATTGCAGAGCGTCAAAAGACTCGGACTTGGAGCCTAGACATGCAGGAGGGGATCTTTCCGGTTCAGGGCTTTGGCCTTGACCAGTTTAGTACCCTAGGCATCTGTCGTTCAAGCCCAGTGTATCCCCCACATTCGCGTCCAACTCCCACACGGCACTAGAGTTTTCCACGCCGAGATGAGGCGGTTATTTGCACCTCTGATGTCGCTTTCCCTCAACGTCAAATACTCAACCTAGCCGACCTCGTCGTATAATGGACTACTTAGAGGATGGGCTGACAGGTGCGGCAGAATTTGTGCAGCTTGCGTTAACGGGAGTCGTGAGGAAGAACAGGCCCCAAGGGACATCCCTCTGTTCTGTAGCCTCCATTATTGCGGCCAGTCCTCCATCCAGCACGCAGCCAATCCTAATCTCGAACCGCTGATTGGTCGAGCGGTCGTAATCAGTTGGGGCCGATCGGGATATGTATGCATGCATGCAGTTTTAGCGTGAAAATGGGAAATGCTTAGCATCAAAAGCCACAAGAATCGAGCAGTGACATTCCATCATGTCACCTTTTCTGTCTCTCACACATCGGCAAGTGACATGAACCTTGACGCTTTACAGTACCTGAATCCTCATTATCGTCAACTGTGCCCACGTCAGTCCGGGCTATAACTCAATGTATCATGCATGTACATCTCTTACTCCGTAGGATCGGAATCGAAGTCAAAGCTCCTGGATGAACCACGCCTCCGATAACCAGATATCGACCTCGATGACGAATCCTCCATAGATTTGTGCTGTTTCATCGCCATCGTCCCGTCTAATGCCCCGATGTTAGAGGTTCCAAGCGTTCTTGGCTGTTTCAAAGCTTGGCCAATTACGGCGGGGTCATAAATGCTTACGGCTCGTGGATATCGACATTGGGCGCAGCTCTCCGCGAGAGCTTTCCCAAAGCCTGTCTTGACGTCTGCGCTGAAATTGCGCTGCGCATGATAGTTACTCCTTGACAATCAACCATTATAATTACACTCACGTCACCACGTCACCGAATCTCATTGTTCGGGATTTGGAAAGAACTTGGATTTCTCGAACTCGCCGTACATGCCTAATGCACCGCCATTATGCGGTTCGGTACATCGAAAGAAGATACCATCTTGTGTCATACAAAGTACTGTACAAAGCTCAAACCGCTCGTTATGCTACCGGAGTCGGCCTCGCAATCTTCTTTCTTCGTTACCTCAAGGTCCTCCGCAATAATTTCTTCAAGTTCTCCTTACACTTTTTTGGCCACTTATCCATGCCAGCCAACCTTACTCTAAGCCGCTCGAATGCCTTAGGATCTACGCCTAGTAATGGATCTGAGGTTACCGAGCGGGTACCTGAAGAGCCTCTGCGGTTTGCATTTTGGAGGCTTTTGCTGTGGCTCTCCACCTTGGACTTGCTCCGACCACCTCCGACTAGATTTTTCAGTGCTGACATTCGTCTCTTTAGGGCTTTGATCAACATCCTTTTTGACATTGAGACTGCCACTCTTCCCTCACGTTATCCTTCCGTATAACGCTTAACTGGCGAACGCATAATCGGCCTCGGTGAAGACCTCAGCAGCAGATACCCGAGTACTGTTGACAGTCATCTTTTTGGCTTGTTTCTTCTCCTTTTTAGTTTTTGGAGTGGGTGTTGCAATTGTAGTGACATCTTCAGATAGCGAAGGGTTTACCTTGGATTTCTCCTCTTTCACAAGATACGCTGCAGTCAAAAATCTCCCTATGGCGCTTTCGATGCATTTCAGCTCCAGTGTTACAGCTATCCATATTCAGTGTGATTTCAAGCACATTGTACGGCGGGCATACGTACCTTGCATAATCGTGACTCTTCCCTGCAGAAGAAGATATTAGTAGGCAGTCATTTGGTTCTATTAGAGTACGTACTTATGAAATGCAACTGCTGGTGGTACCTTGCACAAAGGTTCCACATGTTCTCCAATGCACAGTTAGAGAGCGTTCGGATCTGTGACGATCATCAGTATGCGCATGTAATTTGAAAAGGAGGGTGTCTACTGGCTAGTGGCCTTTGGCATACACCTCAATGGTGGGCTGCAGAACATTAATCTGGTACCTCCAGCTTCTGGAAAAGAAAATGTTTCTCGAACACGTACAAAGGCCCGGGCTATTCTCCCATTTATACAAATCCGGACTGACTGGTGCCATCGGAAATAGACAGCAAGATCTTACAGATGTATTTTTTTCTGAAAGGACTTGTATTTGCCTGGTGTACAGCAGGCTTGAAATTTGCAATGGCTATCAAGCTCAGCGAGATACGGTATATCTCTGCAAGTTATGAACGCAGGTGGAGCTGTCGAATTTTTTTTTTTTTTTTTTT
>Ga0335072_10011476_pt1 | contig 12691 bp, 12 predicted proteins | sample Lox_Sample_21_FD_206725 | JGI IMG/M metagenome (GOLD analysis project Ga0335072, IMG submission 206725) | Soil microbial communities from Loxahatchee National Wildlife Refuge, Florida, United States - Lox_Sample_2.1 | ecosystem: Environmental > Terrestrial > Soil > Wetlands | place: USA...
GGAAATGAATCTGTGCACGCATTATGCCTTCCCTGAACTGGCCCGCATGCAACTGGCGCTCGCCGGGCATTCCGGCAACGAAGGCGCAGAGGTTGCGCAACAAGGTCGTCAGCTTGGCTGTTCCGAGACAAAAAGCGCGCCTTCATCCTAACTTTTTGCGGCCTCTCGGTCTTCGTTTCCTCCGCAATCCTGCAGCACACCAGGCGTGGCAGACTTCAGCCGAATTTCAAATTTCATCCGCAGCCAGCCCAGCCGCGAACCCTGAATAGACGACGCTCAACCGGCGACTCCGGGCGAACCGATTTGCCGGACCGCGCGCCAGGCGTAGTGCAATCCCGAGAAGACAGTCAGAAAGATGGTGGCGTTCAGCGCCCAGTGACGCACCGCTATGACCCAGGGAGGCGCGAAGAACTGCCCCAGCAGCACAGCCGCAAGCGCGAGAATCTGCGCGACGGTGTTGGCTTTGCCAAAGATGCTGGGCCGGAAATTGCGGATGGAAGTCGTTGCGTACAGGAGAGCGGCGACGATCAGGATGCCGAGATCGCGGGCAAAAACCAGGACGGTGACCCGGAGAGAAAGAAGCGCCTGATGGTGCAGGACGAGGAAAAGCGTGCTGAGCAGGAATTTGTCGGCAACCGGGTCCAGATACTGGCCCAGCAGTGTTCGTTGATGAAGCAGGCGCGCCAGCAGCCCGTCGAGGGCGTCAGTGACTCCGGCCAGAACAAAAAGAGCAAACGCCGAGGTGAATCGCCCATCGAGGACCGCGAGGACCAGAAACGGGATGATGCACAGCCGGAAAAACGTCAACAGGTTGGGAGTCGCCCGAAAGTCGTTCATCGCATCAGGGTCGTGCCCGGACCGTCGCCGTGCGGCATCGACGCTTTCACAAAGCAGCCTTCACAAAGCACTTATGGTAACCCACAGGAGCGCGGAATTCCCAGGCGATTGTGGAATGCGCCGTCGGAGGGGATGACCACCGGCCAAAATCGACGGAACACGAATTCGGTTGTGAACGAATCGGAGTGCCTGCCGCAGACCTTACGCTGGAGGACCCTCTTCCCTACCCGGCCTCTCCTGTTAAAATGTTTTCGAGGCGGTCCCGCCCTGTAGGCGCGTAGCTCAGTTGGTTAGAGCGCTACCTTGACACGGTAGAGGTCAGGAGTTCGAGTCTCCTCGTGCCTACCATAAAATCAACCAGTTGCAGTCGGTTCTCGACGGCAGAGTTTCGCCAGCCACGGAGAGTTTGCTTCCAGACGTTTCTGTGTGCATCCTTCTGCGACAGCAATGGTTCGATAGCATCCGCAAACATCCGCCTCTGGCGGCAGATCACTGCACAGACATGCCGGTATTCCGGATGCGCTCGCGTGCACGATGTCGATCATCCCGTGCGCAAGATTCTACGATCGGTTCTTCCAGCCAGGATATGAACGGCTCAGTTCCCGCTCAGAACAGTGGCAGACAATACCCGTATGTACGCACCACAATCGACCGCAGCATCGAGGAGAATTCCCGGGTTTACTGCGGACCGGGCGGGTGTCGCAACAAAAACCGATCTGCCTGCCTCGCGATGTCGGTCGGAATCCGCACGAATGCTCTCGCGGGCCTGATATTCGGCCCAAAGAGCGGGTCGGCAGCGGCAATCGCGGAAAGATCCACATCCGGTACTGATGTCTTTCGAGCGGAGTTCACCGCGTCGATATACGCATTGGCAATCAGCGCGTAACCCGTATTCGTCGGGTGGATACCGTCGAGGCTGAACACTCCTCCCAGAAATGCAGTGGTCGCGTGGTAGTTGTTGATCGTCACTCCGTTGGTAGCCAGTTCAGCCATCAGCTTGTGAATGTCGATAAGGATGCCGCCTGCCGCTGTAACCTGCTGGACGATCACGCCGTTGTACTGGTCAATTGTGGACTGCACCTGCGCGATCTCCGTGGGATCGAGAAATCCGCTGTCCGTGAGGGGAGTTGGCGCCCCCCCACTCTTCAGGGCCGCCAGGTCAGCCTCGACCTCGCTGAGTCCCGTCGCGTTAACCAGATCGCCTTCCTGAATACCGAGAAGGCCTTCGATCTGTACCGCCGGTAATCCCGTCTCCGCCGCCACTTCGGCAATGATGGTTGCCGCCGGCGTCAGATATGGAATCGTCGTCACGTCCGGAATATTCGCGACAATCAGGACGGCCCCTGTCTTCGCGTGCAGCGTGCCGATAAGCTGCTGAAATTCCGTAGTGAATGCGCTGACCGGCGTCATCGCTTCCGGCGTGCCTGCCTCATCCGCCTGCAGCGCATCGTCGGAGCCCGCCCAGACGAAAAGCGTCCGCGGTTGCAAAGCGATGGCTTCGTTCATCTGGCTTTTGTCATTTCCAAGCGGGAATCCCAGCACGAGGTCGGTAATGATGTCCTCGTCGTTGGTGGGAATCAGCACCGGCTTGTCGTTGATAACGTCTGCCAGCAGGTGACCCGGCACAGCCAAATCGAGCGGCTGCTGCTCCGGATTCGTTCGCCCGATGGTGACGCCCGGAGCCGCCTCGATAACCGGCGGAGGACCGAGGCTGACCAGCTGTAGCACAGCGGGCGCGCCCGGTGGCGCGATCAGGGGCAGTGGGAGGGGCACACCGGCCTGTTTCGCAGCCAGGCTGGCCCAGCCGTGAGGCTGCTGCGAATCGAGCAGTGAATCATTTTGAAAGCCGGCACTGAGCGAATCGCCAATGACCACCATGGGAATTTCCCCGGGCAACTGGCAGCCGAGTACCGCACCGATGATACCGACGGTTGAAGCCAGAGCTGTGAGCAGACGCCGATGCTGCATGAGAGCAACCTCCGTTCTGCAGAACGGGCCGCGGAAGCAAAGAGCCTTGGCAAACCCGATGCCGGGGCATTTTGCTCCACACCGGCGCTGATTTGCAAGCACAAATCGCGGCGTCAATCGGTGGCTGTTCGCGAGAGCCTGCGTTCGCACGCGATGCTGACGGGCTGCAAATCTCGGATTAGTTGTATAGTCCCGGCATTTGATGGAACGGATCGAGAGTAAACCGGTGGGGTTCCTTTTGCCAGCATTTGCAGATGAACTCGTAGACCGTGAGTCCCCCGAGAGTCTTCAGACGTTTGGCGAAATTGTAGGCGGCGATGAAGTCGCCGAGGTGGGTGCGCAGCTGGTCATGGGAGTCGTAATGGTAGCGCTGAACCGTGGCCTCTTTGATGGTGCGGTTCATGCGCTCCACCTGCCCGTTGGTCCAGGGATGATTCGGTTTGGTCAGGCGGTGGTCGACGCCGTGCAAAAGACAGACCCTGTCAAAAGGATGACCACGGAAGCGGGCGGTTGGCCCTCTGCGATTCTTCGGCAGGTCGGCGAACTGGATGCCGTTATCAGTAAGCACCGTGTGGATGCGGTAAGGAACGGCTGCAATCAGTGCTTCCAGAAATGCCGCAGCAGCTCTCATGTCGGCCCGCTCGACCAACTCCACAAAGGCGAACTTCGAGGTCCGGTCGATGGCCACGAAAAGGTAAAGCTTGCCCTCGGCAGTGCGCACCTCGGCCAGATCGACGTGATAGTAGCCGATCGGATAGCGGGCGAACTTCTTTCTTCCCGGCTTACTGCCTTCCACCTCGGGCAGTCGGCTGATGCCGTGCCGTTCCAGACAACGATGCAGCGAAGACCGCGTGAGCTGCGGGATGGTCGCCTGCAGAGCGTAGAGACAGTCATCGAGGGGCAGCAGAGTATGCCTGCGGAAAGCAACAATGACCGCTTCCTGCTCCACGGAGAGCACCGTGGAACGAGGGCTCTTCGGACCCGTAGGCAGATCGGCTACCGAGCATCGCTTCCGCCACTTCGCCACCGTCTTCTGGTTGATGCCATGCCGGCGAGCCAGCACCCTCAGGCTCTCTTGACTATGTTGTATCGCTCGACGGACCGCCTCTGTCGTGGTGGCGCCCCGGTGTAGAACTTGCCCCATAGTGCCTCCTTCCACGCTGTGGATAAGAATGCACCATCAAATGCCGGGACTATACAATTAGTGAGCGCACCGCCGATTCGCCGATACACGGGTGTTCACGCCGACAATCGAAGCGTGTGAATCAATGCGGCAAGGGCCGCCGGTTGATTTCGGCGGCTTGGATAGTAGACAAAATATCCGGGAAAGGAAGGGCACCAGTCCTTGAGAACCTGAACCAGGCGTCCTTCGGCGATCAAATTGGTCACAGTGTCTTCCATGGCTGTTCCAATCCCGACTCCATCCAGAACAGCACGGATAACGAGATCCGGATCATCGAACGATGCGGGGCCCTGGGGGCTCACAGTGAGGGCTTTCCGGCCTTTTTCGAACTCCCAGCGATATAAACCCTTGCTGAATCGGAAACCGATGCAGGCATGGTCTTTGAGTTCTCGCGGGTGCCGCGGGATGGGGTTCGATTCAAAATAGGCCGGAGAGCCAACTACCGCCAGACGCATCTCTCCGGTTACGCGGACGGCGATCATATCCCGCTGAATGAACTCGCCGATTTGAATACCAGCGTCGTACTCTCCGGCCACCAGGTCGACGGGGTCGTTCGATGAAGTGACCTCAAGAACGATTTCCGGATAGGCGCGAGCAAAGTGAGCCAGCTTAGGGAGAAGGACCATCCTGGTCGCGGTTCGCGGGATGATGAGTCGTATCCGACCCGAAGGAGTTTCCCGTTGCTTTCGGGCTTCCGCAACGGCTCTCTCGATCCGTTCCAAAGCAGGCGCCAGCTCCCGGAGGAGCGTTGTTCCCGCTGCGGTGGCAGAAACACTTCGCGTAGTTCGCGCCAGCAGTTGAACGCCCAGCCTCTTTTCAAGGCCCCGCAGGGAATGGCTCAGCGCGGATTGAGAAATGCCCAGTCTGGCAGCGGCTCGCGTAAAACTGCGCTCTGTTGCAACCGTTGTGAAAGCCGCAAGCTCCGCCAGATTGTTTCTTTTCATTCATGAATACTATTCATGACCTCATGCCATCGCAACCGGCTTGTTGCATTAACGATCGGGTCGTAACCTTTGTAAGTAGGGCACGGTTCACGACTCGCGCCCCAACACAGGAGGATCGCAATGCAGAAACGCAGGTTGGGAAATGGCGGACTGGAAGTATCAGCCCTGGGCTTTGGCTGTATGGGCATGAGCTTTTCCTACGGCCCGCCAAAGGATAAGAAGGAGATGACCGCGCTGCTGCATGCCGCTGTCGATCGAGGTGTCACGTTCTTTGATACGGCCGAGGTCTATGGACCATTAATCAATGAGGAGCTTGTCGGTGACGCACTGGCTCCCTACCGCGACCGGGTCGTGATCGCCACGAAATTCGGATGGCAAGCCAATCCCGAGGATGGCGGCAAATGGAATGCTTTGAATAGCCGTCCTGAACACATCAGGCAGGTTGCTGAGGAATCACTCAAGCGTCTCAGGGTGGACGCTATCGACCTTTATTACCAGCACCGCGTCGATCTCAACGTTCCGATCGAAGATGTGGCCGGCGCGGTCAGGGATCTCATTCATGAGGGCAAGGTGAAGCACTTCGGCCTCTCAGAGGCGAGTGCGAAGACGATACGCCGCGCCCATGCCGTCCAGCCTGTCGCCGCGCTACAGAGCGAATACTCGTTGTTCTATCGGGAGCCGGAAAAGTCCGTGATGCCTGTCCTCGAGGAACTTGGTATCGGCTTCGTACCCTTCAGCCCACTTGGCAAAGGTTTCCTGACCGGAAAGATCGACGCGGGTACGAAGTTCGACAGCACCGACTTCCGCAATACTGTTCCTCGTTTCAGCGTCGAGAATCGCAGGACCAATCAGGCGCTCGTCGATGTAATCGCCCGGTTCGCACAAACAAGGCAGGCCACGCCGGCACAAGTCGCGCTGGCATGGCTTCTCGCGAAGAAGCCATGGATCGTTCCTATCCCGGGCACGACAAAGCTTTCGCGCCTCGAAGAGAATCTGGGCGGGGTGGCCATCGAACTGACAGCCGACGATGTGCAGTCTCTTGAGGACGCTTCCTCGAAGATCAAAGTAGCGGGTGACCGCTACTCCCCGTTCCATCAATCCCTGGTGGGGCGATGAGCGCCGCTTGCCGACGTTTCATCTGCGGATTCCTGTTGGCTGTCGCCTTTGCCGGGAGCCTGTCGGCCCGGAACCCGAAATCGCGTAGCGCACGGGAGAGGCTGATCGGCGCATGGCATCTGGTTCGGATCGATGCCCTCGGTCCCGATGGAAAGCCTCCCACCGGTCCGCAGCCGAAAGGCATGCTGATCTATACCCGTGACGGTCATATGTCCGTGCAGTTGATGTACCCACCTTCCGCTGGGTCGCTATCGAACGAGTATGTGCTGAAGGGATATGAGGCGTCGTTCGGCACCTACGACGTAGACGAGGTCGCGCACACCGTGACACATCACGTGCAGGGCTCGATTACGCGCGACCTGCTCGTAGGCAAAGATCTGCCTCGCAGGTACGAGTTCACGTCGGATGGACACCTCATCATCCGATCGACTCGACCGGACGAGCACTGGTCCGTCACGTGGGCGCATGACGAAGAGGTATCCCCTTCACGCCGGAAACGACAATGATCGGCGCATATGACGATCACATCTTGACCGTCATAATGAAGAACTGCTAACGTGTGTCTCCATGGACGATCAGAACACGGATGTCATACAGGGCACGCTCGACATGCTGATCCTGAAGACTCTGAGCCTTCAGCCGCTGCACGGTTTCGGCATCGCCCGCCGTGTGGAACAGATCACGCAGGGAGTTTTCAAGGTCAACCCCGGCTCCTTGCTTACGGCGCTCCAGCGCCTCGAACGATCGAGCTGGCTGGAATCCGAGTGGCGGCAAACTGAAAATTCGCGCCGCGCTAAGTTCTACAGGCTCACCCGTGCCGGCAGAAAGCAGCTGGAGCTTGAGACTGCGGACTGGACTCGTCGCGCGTCGGCGATCGCACGTCTTCTCCGCGAGGGGGCTTAGCGCATGTCGCTCTGGCGTCAGGTCACTCGGGGCCTCCGTGGACTCCTGCACCGAAGTACACAGGATCACGCGATTGCTGACGAGGTGGAGCACTATTTTGAGGAGGCGGCCGCTGACTGGAAGGCGCGTGGCCTTACCGAAGACGAAGCCAGGCGCGCCGCCCGTCTCGAGTGCGGAAATCCGGTCGTGCTCGTCGAGCAGGTGCAGTCATCGGGATGGGAGCATCGCGTCAGAACCCTGCTTTCTGATCTGCGCTTTGCATCCCGGCAGTTGCGCAGAAATCCGGGATTCACCATTGTCAGTGCGATGACGCTCGCGTTGGGCATCGGCGCCAGCACCGCCATCTTCAGCGCCGTCAGTCCGGTTCTCTTCAGACCACTGCCCTATCCCCACTCCAGTCGCATTCTGATGGTCTGGAGCAGCTATCAGGGCGCTCGCTCGGAAGTCGCCTTTGGGACCTGGCGCGAGCTGGACCAGCGCAGCCGTACATTCGAGGCGACGGCGATCTTTGAACCGTGGCAGCCTGCGCTGACCGGGGGCATCGAGCCGGAACGGCTCGACGGGCAGAGCGTCAGCGCCGAATTTTTTCCGGTGCTCGGTGTGGCTCCGGCACTCGGCCGCAATTTCCGCGTAACCGAAGAGGGACCGGACGGCCCCAAAGTCACCATTCTGAGCCACAGGCTCTGGCAGAACCTTTTCCATGGAGATCCCACGATCCTAGGCCGCCAGGTCAAGCTCGACGGCGACAACTACACCGTGATTGGCGTGATGCCCCGCGGCTTTGAGGATGTCCTTTCTCCCTCGGCCGAGCTCTGGACGCCTACCCAGTACGATTTGCAGCAGATTACCCGCGATTTCAACACCTGGGAGTGGGGCAATCATCTGCGCATGGTGGGTCGCCTCAGAGCTGGCGTCCCTCGCGCCAGGGCCATGAGCGAACTCGATCTGATCGCGCGCACGCCATGGCCACAATATCCCCGTCCGCGCTGGGCTTCGCTCGATCATGGCCTGATCGTCGATTCCCTGCAGCAGGACATCGCGCACACGGTGAAGCCGGCGTTGCTGGCCGTGCTGGGCGCAGTCATCCTTGTGTTGGTCATTGCATGCGTCAATGTCGTGAATCTGCTTCTGGCGCGCAGCGGACAACGCGGCGGCGAATTTGCCGTGCGGGGCGCGCTGGGCGCATCGACGAGCCGAATCATCCGCCAGCTCGTCACCGAAAGCATGCTCCTTTCCTCCCTGGGCGGAGCATTGGGGATTGCAGCTGCTGTCGGCGGCGTGCGGGCGATCGTCGCGCTCAGTCCGCCGAACCTGCCTCGGCTCGACGCTATCCGGCTCGACCCTGCCGCTTTCCTCTTCGCATTCGCCGTGACGGCGATCATCGGCCTTGCCGCCGGTGTTATTCCGGCGCTCTACCTTTCCGGGAGTGACCTGCAAAAGGGGCTTCGGCAGTCGTCCCGCCGCGTCGCTGGCATGCACCGTTGGACGCGGCGTCTCCTGGTCGTTACAGAAGTAGCTCTTGCGCTGGTTTTGCTGGTCAGTGCCGGATTGCTCGTTCGCAGCATGAAACAGCTGCTTCGCGTCAATCCGGGTTTCAATCACTCCCGCCTGCTCACCATGCAGGTTGCGACCTCGGGGCACGAATTCGACAATTCTCCCTCCGCCCCGGCAGTCGGAGATCTTGCTCGCCGGCGCTTTTTCGAGCAGTCGCTCGACGCGGTTCGGAGCGTGCCCGGAGTCCGGCAGGCCGCATTTACCAGCCTCCTGCCATTGAGCGACGCCCCACCGGGCGATGCACTCTACGGTGCACAGTTTGAGAACCAGGATGCGCAGAGCGGTTATACCGTCTTCCGTTATGCGGTCAGCCCCGGTTATTGCCAGACCATGGGTATTCCTCTGCTCAGTGGCCGCCTGCTCGACAAGCACGACACCGCCGGCGCTCCTCAGGTGGCCCTGATCAGCGCCTCGCTTGCCCGGCGGCACTTCGGCAAGCGCAACCCTCTCGGCAGCCGCCTTCATGTAGGACCGCAGAACCGGCCCTGGTACACCGTCGTCGGCGTCGTCGATAACGTCAAACAGACATCCCTCGCGATCGACGAGGAAGACGCGGTCTACCTCACCACCGAACAGACCTGGTTCGCCGACGATACCCTGTCCTTCGTTGTTCGTGCTTCTGGAGACCCTGCGGCCCTCGTTCCTGCCGTCAGGGGCGCCATCTGGTCTGTCGACAGAAACCAGCCCATAGTGCGGATTATGACCATGGATCGCATGATGGCGGCGACGGAGGCCCAGCGGCGCTTCACCCTGATCCTTTTTGAGGCGTTCGGCTTCGCGGCCCTGGTTCTCTCAGCAGTCGGACTCTACGGCGTGCTCTCCGGCAGCGTCACCGAGCGAACCCGTGAGATTGGCATCAGGGCAGCCCTCGGCGCCAGCCAGGGGAGCATCGTGGCATTAATCGTTCGTGATGGAATGCGGCTGACTCTGTTGGGCGTGGCAATTGGCTTGTGCGGAGCCGTCGCCGCCACACACCTGCTCTCATCCCTGCTCTTCGGCACCTCTCCATTCGACCCCATCGCCTGGGCCAGCATGGTGTTTCTGCTGGTGGCGGTCGCAGCCATGGCCTGCTGGATGCCTGCCTGGCGAGCCGCGCGGGTTGACCCCTCCATCACACTGCACGCGGAGTGAGAGATCAACGCGGTATATCGCCGAAGTGAATAGAAAGAATTGCGTTCACTTGTTCAAAAAGGGGTCGACCGCCTTCGTGCCGCCTCAGGAAAGACAGGGCGGCCCCAAAACGGAAGGGGTTCGAACCTCCTCGTCCCCGCCCTTCATTCCTCGCTGGTTACCTTGTTTTGAAGGCCGGCTTTGCGGTCTTCGGCTGCGATCCGACCCACAATCAGTTCCCGAACCAGCTCTCGTTCCGGCCTGGCTTGCTCATAACTGACGGCCATGTTCCAGAGAAAAACGATGCCGCTCCTGAGCGGATCGGGCTAACGGAGGCGTTCCCTCCAGGGTGAGCGCCACGGTGGGCCGATCCTGGTGTGCCGTGCAGTACGCGGGCCCGACCTCGCTCTGCAAACCATCCTGGGCTCTGGGTTTTCAGGGGTCAACATTTTGGATACACTACGCTTACATAGCCTGAGGGATTCTGGGAGATCTTGTGAAGCAGGTGCTCATCATCGAGGATCAGCCGACCGATCTTCGTATTGCCGCAAAAGCAGCGGAGAGTTCAGGGTTTTCGGTCGTCGAAGCGCGATCTTCGGTAGGCGCGGCAAAGCTTTACCTCGAGAAGTGCCTGGAGGGGACGGCGCCACTGCCGGATGCCATTGTTCTGGATGTTGACCTCGGATACGAGAGCGGCTTCGAACTGCTGCGCTTTTGGTATGGCGATCCCCGGTTAGCCAAAATCCCTCTCGTGGTGTGGACTATCCTGGGAGGGCAATACCAGGAAATGTGCCAGATGTTCAAGGTGAAAGCGTACATCCCCAAAGATGACGATGCTTCCGCATTGCGCACCGTCCTGATCGATTTGGCGAAAACCGACTCCTAATTTCGCGGAGCGAGATAGGCGCCATCCAGCGCCATTTCACGCCACGTCGATGGTGGCTTCCTGTTTGTAGTAGAAATACGTTTCAGTACCGTAGATCAGCAACAGGGGGCCTCTCCAGAAGCAGTGGCTCCCGAGAGGGTCCCAGGATGAATGATTTAGCCGAGGTAATTTCCCGCAACCAGGACGAGATCCGCAGCGCCTGGATACGGGATATGAGCCAGTCTGTCCAGCGCTCAGATCTCATGAGCAAAACTGAGCTGGACGAGCAGTGCGGCACTTTATTGAGTGCCATTGTAGCCGGCGCGAGAAGCAGCGGCCCTTCTGAAATCTCCGGGCCCGGATGGGCTCAGGCGCGTGAGCTTCTCGAGACAATTTCGGCCTCGCGGGCGCGGCAGGGATTTTCGCCGACTGAAGTCGCCACCTTTGTTCTGTCGCTGAAGCAGCCGCTGTTTACGGCGATCCGGCGCGACCTTACCAAAGAACAGAACCGGCTATTCGACACGGTCTGGGCCGCAACCGAATTGCTGGACCGCCTCGCGCTGCTGACGACGGAAACCTTCATGAGCGCCCGCGAAGAGCTCATCTCTCGCCAGCAGCAGGAATTACTGGAGCTCTCGACTCCGGTGGTGAAGCTCTGGGATGGCATCCTGGCACTCCCGATCATCGGGACACTGGACAGCGCGCGCACCCAGGTGGTGATGGAAAACCTGCTGCAGACCGTTGTATCCACGAACTCAAAGTTTGCGATCATCGACATCACCGGCGTTCCCACCGTGGACACCCTGGTCGCGCAGCATCTGCTGAAAACGATTACCGCGGCGCGGCTGATGGGCGCTGAGTGCATCATCAGCGGTGTGCGGCCGCAGATCGCGCAGACAATCGTCCACCTCGGCATCAATCTGGAGGATGTGACCACGAGGGCCAGGCTATCCGACGCGTTTGCGCTGGCTCTCAAAATGAGTGGACGCACCGTCGTGCGACAGGCGACCGCTGCTGCCGCTTCTTCTGCAATTCTTGCCGGGCCCCTGGCCAAACTGGAGAGCTAAGTGGAACGCATCCCGGTTCTTCGCATGGGCAGTCTGTTGCTGATCACCATCCAGGTGGATATGCATGACAAACTTGCCATGCAGTTGCAGGAAGACGTAACCGCACGCATCGCTGACTGGGGATCGACCGGAGTGCTGATCGATATCTCCTCGCTGGAAATTGTGGATTCGTTCATCGGCCGGATGCTGTCCAATATCGCCGCTATGTCCCGAGTACTGGGAGCGGAAACCGTCGTGGTGGGCATGCAACCGGCTGTAGCCATTACCCTGGTCGAACTGGGCATGTCACTGCCCGGGGTGCGCACCGCTTTGAGCGTCGAGGCGGGTATGGAGCTGCTCTACGGAGCGGGAGCGGGGTTCCGCACGGGGAGCGACGATGAGCGAGACGAGGCGTGAGACACTTTCGCTGAAAAACTCCAACGACGTGGTGCTGGCCCGGCAGAAGGTGCGCCAGTGGTCGACTGAAATGCGTTTTACGCTGGTGGATCAGACGAAGCTGGTGACTGCGGCCAGCGAGCTCGCCCGGAACACGCTCGACCATGGAAAAGGCGGCTCGATGACCATCGAACAAACCGGCTTCGGCGCGCGTGTGGGCATCAGACTGATTTTTGAGGATCAGGGACCGGGCATCCCGGACATCGAAATGGCCCTCAAAGATGGATTCACCACCGGCAACGGCATGGGCCTGGGTCTGGGCGGGAGCAAGCGTCTCGTGAATGAGTTCGCGATCGAATCTGAACCGGGGAAAGGCACACGGATCACGGTGATCCGATGGAAATAGCATTGACCGAATGGGTTCCGATTACGGACATGAGTTCTGTGGGCGAAGCGCGCCGCCGGGCGTTGCTGGTGGCGCAGCGGCTCGGTTTCGATGAGACCCGCGCCGGCGAGCTCGCGCTGCTGGCGACCGAGTCCTCGCGCAACATTCTGGTTCACGGCGGCGGTGGCGAGGTCGTTGTCTCCGGAATGGGCGGCGATGGGCATCCGGTAGCCCGAATTCTCGCGCTGGACAAGGGCCCTGGCATCGCAAATGTGGCGCAGGCCATGGCGGACGGGTACTCGACTGCTGGCACGATGGGCGGCGGCATGGGAGCCATGAAGCGGATCGCCACCTCGCTTGAGGTATTTACCGGGCGGACCGGCA
>Ga0335072_10011477_pt1 | contig 12690 bp, 12 predicted proteins | sample Lox_Sample_21_FD_206725 | JGI IMG/M metagenome (GOLD analysis project Ga0335072, IMG submission 206725) | Soil microbial communities from Loxahatchee National Wildlife Refuge, Florida, United States - Lox_Sample_2.1 | ecosystem: Environmental > Terrestrial > Soil > Wetlands | place: USA...
CGCCGACCTTGCCCAGGGCGTGCGAGCCGTCGAACGTCATGTTGCCGGGTCGTCCCTGCAACGCATGGCGCCGTGCAGAGCGGATGCGATCCTGAGCCGACCTCGGAATCGGGCCGCGACTTGCGAGAACGGCACTCGATTGCTCGTGATTATCCGGACCCTCAGCAAAATCGTTGTGACCACCAGCGCCAGATGTCGTCGGGATTCACGCTGACCAGGGCATCTACCGCAGGTTCCCAGCGATACTGTCACCGGTTCCAAGAGATTGCTGGCACCTGAGCGAGTTCCGGGGATGGCTGCCAACGACCAGTCCAGCGCCGACCAGGCTATTCATGCCCTCGGTGCATCACTCTCCAGAGGAGAGGAAGCGAGCGCGGATTCGGAGTGAGCGCACCGCTGTGAGAGGGCCGTCCGTGCGATCCGCCTTGCTATCGCGCTGCCCCGGCCAGCGCCGTGAGCCGCTGCTCCAGGTCCCGTGCCTCCGGGATCGCTCTGTGCCGTCTCGTGGCTTGCCTGAGCTGCCTGAGCTGGTCCACGACGCGCAAGGAATGCAGGCTCTGTGCTGTATCGAGCACCTGGTTCCCTGCGGTCACGCCCTCCCGCGGGTCTCCGACCGTCAGTAGCAGCGTGGCTAGCGTGATGCCGCTGGCGGCTTTTGACCGGACGTAGCCGGTCCCGAACCCGTCCACCGCTGCACGAAGGCGCTGTATGGCCTCGTCGGCCGCCGTGCCGCGTAGGGCCAGCGGGAACAGGCAGTATCCCGTGCTCGCGGCGTGCTCTGCTTCGTCGTAGTGCCCCATCCAGGGCGGGTCTTCGCTCGGCTCCCGTGCGGCGAAGGCCTGGTCGGCCTGGTCCACCGCTCGTAGCGCTTCCTGAGCCTGGCCGAGACCAGCGAGTGCCCGTCCGCGAGCGGTGTGCAGCCAGGCTAGTTCCGAGGCAGTCAGCCGGTCCGGCCGGACCAGGGCCATGTCGGTATAGGTGAGCCCGTTGTCAGGGTCGCCGCGCCACGTTGCCTGCTGGGCCAGGTTCCGGTGCAGCCTGGCCCGCAAGTGCCAGTCACCGGCTTCCTCGGCGCAGCTCAGCCCGAACACAAACATGCGCTTCGCGTCGTCGAACTGGTAGGCGTCGAAGGCCATGAACCCGCAGACGCCGCTTAGGTCTCCCACCGCGCTGAACAGCCCGGGCCTGAGTCGTTTGGGGCACTGGGCTTCCAGCAGTTCTGCGGAGTACCTGAGCTGCGCGATGACAGCTTGTCGGACGACACCGCCGCCATAGGCGTGGCTCCAGCCGGTGAACAATCGCGCTGCGGAGCGGACCTGCTCTATATCGGCCGGCCGGACCTCGGCTGGCATCGTCGCCTGGCCGAGTGCGGCTAGCAGATTGAGCATGGGCGTGGCTGCTAGCGCGCCGGCACTCGCACCAGCACTGGCGGTGAGGAATTCGCGTCGGTCCACCGGCTCGTCTCGCTCTGGAGGCATCAGTAGCTTGTCACGAGTGTACGTTGTCACTCCGGGCGGAGTCGGGGTGCCAGCCTGGCCAGCTCCGTGTGCCTGTGCTAGGCCGGTCGCGGCTTCATTCCCTCCCTGATCCGGCAATTTGAACCACAAGAGATCCGCCGGCATGCGCAGGACGAGTGCATAGGAAATCAGCTTGGGCAGGTCCTTGAGCGGATCGGCTCTCTTCTGCATGCGGCTGAGCGCCGGCTGGCTGATGCCGAGCCAGCCAGCGACTTCGGCCTGGCTGAGCTGGCGGCCGTGGTAAGAGTGGTGCCGGTAGGCATCGATGACCTGGCCCATGTGCCGGGCTGCGAAGGCATCGCGCATCCGGTCCGTGTACCAGAACTCGCGTGGTAGGTCCGGCGGCCCGGGAACCAGGTCATTGGCAGTGCGGGCACAGGCGCTGCATCGTTCGCCAGTATTGTCCCGCGCCAGACGCGTGCCGCAGTCCGCGCAGTAGCGTACCTCCTGAACGGCCGTCATCGCCTGCTCCTGATCGCCTCTCCCGCACGTGGACGAGTCATCTGTGACGAGTGTAACCGCCGTGCCTGCGCATGCGCCTTGACCTTTGAGAGCTTTTATGCACTGCGCGCATATTGCGTATAACCGCCGGTTGTTGGCTTAGCACTTCGCAGTTGGTCACTCTGTCTGCTACATCACCGGAGCTTCCCGCAGGCTCGATAAGACGGGGCACAGCGTCCACGGCACTGCACCCCGGCTCACTGGTCCTTAGCGCGGCCGCTAGTTCGGTGGTGGCCAGCGTCAGCGAACGTCCCCAGAACCGGGGTGAGCCATCCCATGTCCACGCGCTACCGTCAGCCAAACCCGGCCCCCTACCCGCATACCCACCTGCCGCTGGCGGCAATGGATACTGCCCCGGCTTCCGCACGCGGCCACCTGAAGGCCGTCGCACTCGAGTGGGGGATAGGCAAGGAACAGCGGGAGATGGCCGAACTTCTCGTGTCCGAGCTCGTGACCAATGGGCTGCAGGCGAGCCTTCCGCATCGAATGCCCGAGCGTACAGGCTGGCTCGCGGATCACCCGCCCAGCATCGAACTCAGGCTCACCCGACGCCAGGACCGGATGCGCATGGAAGTATGGGACGCGAACCCGTATCCACCTCCTCGACCGGGCACGCCGGATTATGAAACGGAAAACGGCCGCGGGCTTTTCCTGGTCCAGGAGTTCAGCCTGCAGTGGGGCTGGTACTTTCCCGCGCTTCTGTCCGAGACCGACCCGCCGGTGCTCGGGCACGGGCGGTTCCGTCCCGCACCGCCGCGGTCTATCGAGATCGGGCAGCGCCTGCTCACCGGGAAAGTGGTGTGGTGCGACCTAGCGAGTAGCACGGATTCCGCCACCCTGGCAGCCTCATGAGCAGGCTCGCCAGGGTCGTCGCGGTCCTTGGCCCAGCGGCAGCCGGCAAGACCTCACTGACCCGCCTGATAGGACAGCGCCAGGGATACGACGCGTTCCGCCTCCGTGAGCACGTCCGCGAAAGCTCGGAGGCCACTATCAGTGATCCGATGCGGCCTGGATGGTTTGACGACTACACCGCTCTCAGCAGCGTCCACGCCTACCTGGAAGAAATGGTTAGGCAGGGAATCGTGCACACAGTGCTCATGGATAATTTCCCGGGTACGTCCACGCAGGTCGGCCTGTTCATGTCGCTGGTGCGCCAGCTCGCGCCTACGGCAAGCGTCGCAGCGGTGGAACTGGTAGCCGAGGATCGGGTGCTCTGGTCGCGAGCCAGCGCCCGCCGTGTATGCCAGTCCTGCGAGCAAGACCCGGCTGACGACCCGCACCTACCAGCGGTTGCACGTTACGGCGAGTCGGCCCTCTGTGCGCGGTGCGGCCAACAGCTCACCCAGCGGGTAGATGACAGTTTTGACGCGCACCTAGACCGCCTGCGCCGGTACCACAATTTGGCTGACGGCGTGCGGAGCACTTTCACCCTCACAGGGATTCGCATAGCACAACTCAACGGCGGCGACACACTCCAAGCCGTCGAGCGGCAATTCATGTTCCTGCTGAACTCTCAAGAAAGTGACCGGCCATGACCGCTGTTGACTTGCCCACGCCGACCCGGCGTGGAACTCGCGCCGATGATGGATATGGCCACGCCCGGATGCCGCGGGGGCTGGCCGTTCCGGAACCGCAGCGTATCGAGCGCGTGCCGTACGGGCGGTTCCGTAACGTCTACGTCTATATCTCAGAGGCCTGTCAGCTCCGCTGCCAACATTGCTATATGGGGGAGCGGTTGGTGCATCCGCTCAAGATGCCCCTGCCGGAGATCGTGGGCACCTTGACGACCTGGCGGAAAATGGGTGGCAGCAAGCTCACCATCGTCGGGGGTGAGCCGACCTTGCATCCTGACTTTATCGCCGCCGTCCACGTCGGCAGGCAACTCGGCTACGAGCAGGTCATCACTACGACCAACGGCCTGGAACCCGCACAGCGGAAGTTCCGCCTCATGCAGCCTCAGGACCTCGATTATATACAAGTCAGCCTCGATGGCGGCAGCCCCGACACGCACGACTTGATCAGAGGCTCCGGGACGTTTGAGATAGCCCTGACGACGACAGCCGAACTGGCGACGAGGGGCTTCGACACCCGGGTCATCTGCACCGTCAGCAAAGCAAACGAGAATGACGCCCTCCGACTGCTCGACATCGCGGACGACCTCGGCGTGAGCCTGGTGAAGTTCCACGTCTTCAGCACGATCGGGAACGGCCACGGTAACTCCGGCATGGCCATTTCCCCACGCGAATGGGTGCAGTTCTGCGAGATCCTGGAGCGCACCGCACCACGCTACAAGGCGCGGGTCTGGTACCAGCCGGCGTACGCGCCGGCCGAGAAGATGGATCGCTACGCGGCAGAAGGATATCAGGGCTGCATCGGCCGGACCTTGGATCGGATCTCGATCTTCCCGGATGGGAAATGCTACATCTGCTCCTACCTGTTCGACACCGAGCTGTACTTCGCCCGGATGCGGGACGGCCAGGTGACCCTCAACCAGGGGCCCAACGAGTTCGACCTCTTCACCAGTGCGCTGGCTAACAGCGCATGCGGGAACTGCAAGGCACACGCGTGCATGGGCGGCTGCCCGGCCGAAGAAGTCGTCATGGGCACCAGCTCATGCAAGGAAGACGGGGACCTCGTGCCAGTGTGCCGACTCTGGAAGTCCAGCGCCAAGCCCGACGAGTAACCAGGAATGGCAAGGAGGTGCGAGCGTGAGGCCAAATCCGGGTTCACCCGTCAGATCTGTTCCCTCGCAAAAAGATTGATTGGGATTCGAGATGAAGGGAATAAATCCTTGTACAAGGGTATGGCGCAGCGCAGACTCATCGGCTCCATGGTCCGGGGGTACCGCGAGCAGGCTGCCTTCGATTTGGACGACGCAGCCAAATTCATCGGCTGCGACCGGAGCAAGATGAGCCGCATCGAGACTGGCGAACGCGGGCTCGCATCGTCGGAGTTGCGCAAGCTGCTGACGGAGTACTACGTGACAACACGCCAGCAGGACCTCTTGGCGGCCCTGTCCGGCTGGCGTGAAATGCCTGGCTGGTTCGCGGGCTTCCTGTCGGACCTGCCAAGCCCGTACCTCGACTTCGTCAGCATGGAGACGTTCGCGTCCAAATGCCTCATCTACGCGCCGACCCAGATCCCCGAACCATTGTGCATCGAGCCATACATCTCAGCGCTGGTTGCCGCCGCCCCGAGCATCCCGAAGGACAAGGAAGCCCAGGTCGTACAGGCCACGCAGGCGAGGCGACGGGCTGTGGTCGGTGAGCGCCGGACCGGGCTTTTCGTGGTCCTCGGGGAAGCCGCGCTCAGACGGCAGGTTGGCGATGCGGAAGTACTCCGACGGCAGCTCGCGTACTTGATCGAGCTGACCGGCCATGATTACTCGTGGATCAACATCCGCGTGCTACCGTTCGACGCCGAGCCGACTGCCGTGGGAGATGGTGGCGCGTTCGCGATCCTCCGGTTCGAGGAGATCCCGGACTTGAGCATCATGCAGCTCGCTGGCCCGGCTGGTGGCCTGTGCCTGTACGACCAGGAGCTGGCGACCCGCTACGTCAAGGCCTTCCCATCCCTGACCTTGCACTCACTCAGCGCAACACAGTCGGCCCGGCGGATTGCCCTGATGGCCAGTCGCTAGCGGTCGTTCCCGGTTGTGCGCTGTCCCGTGGCGCGGCAAGCCTGCATCGATGGGCATGCTCGCGGCCCGGCCTAAACGGAGCCGGGCCGCCAAGCAACGGGCTTCCCTGCCTACGCCCCGGCTGCGGCCTTGTACTTCGCCACGAGGTCGGACGGTATCCTGCCCCGCTCCTTGATGTCATAGCCGTTCTCTCGCGCCCAGGCGCGAACCGCGACGGTGTCGATAGAACTGGGCCGTCGGCCAGTGCTACGAGTGGCTGGCTGACGTGCGCCCCTGGGCAGAGTCTTGCGAGCGTGCTCAAGGTACTTCCCCAGCGCGCTACGGAGCTCCTCGTTGTGCTTCGCGCTGAGGTCGATTTCGTATTCCGCGCCGTCGAGGCTGAAGCGGACGGTGCCTTCAGCTTCGCCGCCGTCGATGTCATCGATGAAAAGAGTCTGAATCTTCTGGGCCATGACGTGCTCCTTTCGTTGGATCTTCCTACCGCCTTAAGCATAAGCGGCCAGCGAGGCAAAACAGCAAGACGCGCCGATAAGTGGACTGCGATTTGGCCGCGAAATGTCTTGCTTATGGCCGCCGCTGCCCCGGCTCTTGTGGCTTGCTCCCGCCTAGGAAGCCCTGCGCCCTTGCTTGCGCGCACGTCCGCCAGCGAGCGCAGTCTGCGACTGCCGCCACCTGGATCATGTTCACGGTCTTATCCAGGCGCCTGACGGGGCTGAAGGCGCCCTGGGCTAGTAAGAGATGCGGCTCCAGGATATGTTTTACTCACTCATTCGCCTTTGCCCCTTCGCGGAGTCCCTCGTGTTTGAGGCTCTCCTGGGGGATCTCCGAACACCGCCAAGCCTAGTTCATCCCGCGAGGGAGAAGGTGGCCACGACGGGCCGGTGGTCGGATCTGGGCCTCGTTTCCATGATGACGCGGTACGCTGTGATGGCCGACGTGGCGATGTTGGTTCGAACGCCGTCGCAGCGATAATACAAGCCGCTGTCATGTCCCACGGTGGGGGTCAGGTCGCCTATAAGAGCGGCGACATCGGTCAGCCCCGTCGCCTCAATTGTCCGGGCAGCTGAGCGGTCGAGCTTGCGGCGGGCGTGTTCTGGGTCGATACCCGTGATATCAGGGTCGGGATCGTTGGCGGGTACGCTGTTCCAGTCGGCGCCCACGATCAGCGCCTCTTGCCGGGCGTCCTTAGCGAGCAGCCAGAATGCCTCGGCCTCCACTTGACGCAACGTCGGTGTTGAAGGGGCCAGGTGGGCGCTGGCAAAGGTGATCGGGATACCGTCGATGTCGGCGGACACGCGGGCGATGGCATGCCAATAGGGTGGCCCTTCCTCGTGCCGTTCAGCGTGTACCATGATGCCGGACCCGTGGCGCACGAGAACTGCCAGATTGCAGTCATGATGGCTGGACTGCGCGATATAGGCGCGCATACCCAGGGTCCGCTCGGCTAGCAGCCAGGCAGCGTTGCCGTTATCTTTCCAGTACTTGCACTCTTGAAGCGCCCACACGTCAGCCCCTACCTCGGCCATCATGTCGAGTTGGCTGCGGAGCCGGTCGTCACGGCCGCCGTCGAAGCCGCCGGCCGACAGGTTGTAGCTGCCAAAGATGAGTTTCACAGCTGCTCCATGGTGGTGGACGGGTTACTGCGGGAGGTGATAGCAGTTGTTTGCTGGGACGGTCGGCTGCCGTTCAGGCCTGAGGTCCAACAGCGCGGCCAGCCCGTGCGGCCTGGCCCCAGCTCCGGAAAGGAAAACAAGCCGCACCAGGAGAAATGCGGAGACCAGCCATCGATTCCGGGTAATCATCTGCCTTGGCTGAGCATGCTGCTCAGCGGCACCGTTAGTAGCGGACATCGTTACTCCTTCTGTGGACTGAGTTAAAAGGAACTGCCGGCTTATTCGTGGCATCGTTGTGGCGGGCACCGTTACGAGTGCTGGCCGGGGGGTGCCGCCACGGCTAGCGCCCCACGGTCAAGCGCGAGCAGGATCGCGTGGTGATCTGACCCGCCGGTGTCGAACTGCTGATAGCGGTACAACGCCCCGGCGAGCTGGCGGGACACCTCGAAGCGGTCGACGCGGCAGCCTGCGGACCCGGTCGGGCTAAGCACCGGGGGTTTCCTCTTCCCGGGAGGCAGGTGCGCTGCGGCGTCGAGCATGCCGATCGCGGTGAACAGGTCCTCAACGGCGTAGCTGGGGCGTAGTTCGCCGCCGCTTACTTCCATGCGGGCGGTGCGCAGGACCCGTTTCATGGCACGCAGGTCGCTTTGGCCGATGTCGTCGGCACGGGCGAGGCTGTTCCAGTCGCCGCCAATGACCGTCAGCTTGCCGTGCTCGGCGACGATGCTGGCCAGCCACTCGGCCATCACCCTCTGGAGGGTTGCTGTCCGTGGCGGCAAGTGCAGGGAGTACACGGCCAGCTCGTTCGGCACGTCCGGCATCCGGACAATCACCTCGGTCCATGGAGGGGTCAGCGATCCGGTCGCCGGCATGGGCGGCCCGGTCCTCGCTATCTCAAGCGCGGGGCTGGCAAGGACTGCCGTGTGCATGCGCCGGAACATCATCGGCATCGGCGGTCCGAGCACGGGCATCATGTGCAGCGCATCGGCTACATGCCCTAGGTGGCCAACGGTCGCGGCGTCTGCCCTGACCGCATGGTCATGTACAGCCCTGACCTGCTCATCCCACGGCTTGCCCCACAAAGGCGGGATTGTTGAGTCAGGAGTGTGGGCTGTCACCTCCTGGAGCAGCAGAATGTCCGGCGACCACCGGCGGAGGACCTCGATGGTCTTGCCGAGCCGCGTGGCGTCACCCGCTTGCGAGACGCCCCCGTGTTCCAGGTTCGCGCTTGCGATCCGGAACTCACGACGCTGAGGCACGGGTCCTCACCTCTCCGCATCCTGCAACGAATCCTGTCCCTGGTCCCCGACGTCATCAGGCGTCATGGGCAGAATCCGGGTGCCACCGCAGCGGCGAGCTTGTCCAGCCGGATCGTGATCAGGGCCATATGGTGGTCGCTGCCGCCCCCGTCCTTCTGGGCATAAGACTCGACCGCCCCCGATTCCCACACTTCACCCGTCACGTAGAACCGGTCACCGCGGCCACCGCCGTTGATGCCGGTCGGCGTCAGCTCATGTGGAAGGCGGCAGCTAGGGGGCAGTCCGGCAGCCACGTCTATCAGGCCCACGGCGGTTAGCGCGTCGTGGACGTCGTAGTTGGCAGTCAGCTCCTTGCCGAGGCCGACGCGCATCCGGGCGGGTCGCAGGTGCGGCGGCATGCTGGCCAGGATGTCGGCGGTTAGCTGGTCGCCGCGGGCATAGCAGTTCCAGTCTCCGCACACCACCCCCAGCTCGCCGCGCTGAGCGGTGCTGGTGGCGAGCCGCTGGGCCTGGATGAGCTGGGCGGCTGCCGATCGTGGGGGCAGGTGGACGCTGTAAGCGCGGATGACTGGCCCGGCTGGCCGCACTCGCAGCAGCGCCTCACACCAGGCCGGGTCATGGCCCACCGCACGCGGCGGCGGTCCCTCATCCGGGACGATCAACCGGGCTGCGCTCACCATGATCGCCGGGTGATTGCCGGAAACTCCTCCTTCTGACCCCAGGATCGGGACCATGCCGAGCGCGTTCGCTGTCGCCCACAAGTGCTTCCGCAGCTTGTGCGAGTCTCGGCGGGCGGACATTTCCTGAAGGCATGCCACGTCCGGCTTCCAGGCCACCAGCGAGGCTATAGTGCGCTCCCACCGGGACGTCGCCCCGTCCGCATCCAGTCCGCCTTCCTCCATGTTCGCGCTCGCGATCCGGAGCACGGGGCCACTGTCGTCAGTCAACTGGTGTCACTTCCAGGACGGGGTAGTCGGGGGAATAGGACAATTGCTGCTGTGCCGGGCGTGATGCGGCCTGGGGCCTGCCACGAGGAATGCGGCAGCGCCCTGCGGCGCGATCACCCCGCTTGTGTGGCCGGCTCTTGTTGCTGAGATCTTCTCGAAGCGATCATGGCCGCTCGGACGCCGTCAGCATGGGGATGCCTGGCCGGGAGGATCATGAGGGCCTGCCCGTAGCAGGAGCGCGCCCGTCCTGGCTGGCCGGCACGGCAGGCGGCCTCAGCGAGTGACTGGAGGATCTCTGCCTGTGCGGGCAGCGCACCCAGCTTTTCCGCCGCGGCCAGTGCCGTTTCGAGCAGTTGGATGGCTGCCTGAGGGCGGGAGGTGAGCACGCTGGCGAGGGCCGTGCGTGCGCGTGCCAGGGCGTAGGCGTCCGAGCCGCCGGTGAGGACGCGGATGGCATCGTGTAGTAGTGATTCAGCCTCGGCTGCCTGCCCGTCAGCCGCCAGTGCTCGCCCGAGTTCGACTTGGGTGAGCGCTGCCTCGTTGACGTCGCTGACTTGCTGGCAGCAGTTCAGCGCCTGCCGGTGCAGCCCTATGGCGGCCTGGTGGCGTCCGCGTGCGGCGGCGACCTGGCCAAGCTGCCGCGCTGACATTGCCAGGCGTCGGGTGTTTCCCTGTGCACGCCAGATCTGCCGCGCCTGTGCGAGGCAGCATGCGGCCCCGGCGGGCTCGCCCTGCCGGTGCAGGGCGGCACCGATGAGGTCCAGCATCCGCGCCTGTCCGGCTGGGTCGCCGCACTCGCGGGCGGCCTCTAGGCCTGCCCGGCTGGTTCGCAGTTGTTCCCCGCTGTGCCCGCGGTACTGCCACAGCGGCCATAGCGCGTCGGCCAGTTGCCAGGCCGCGGACTGGAGGCCGCAGCGCGCCGCCAGCTGGACGGTGGCCTGCAGGCTGGCCCGTTCAGCGTCGAGCCACGCCAGGGCCTGCTCGGCCGAGCCGAACTCACAGTCAGCGGATGACGGGCTGGGGGCAGTCGGCAGAGGGGATGCTGGGGTCTCCGCGAGGGCTGCGGCGCTGGCCGCGGCCCTCAGGTGCCATCTGACGATCCGTCTTTCGGCATCGACCCGCGCCGGCCCGGGTTCGGCCTGGTCGGCGACCTGGCGGGCGTGTGCCCGGATGAGCGGGGGGAACCGGTGCCTGTCGTGCCTGACCTGTTCCAGCAGGCCGACGCGTCGCAGTACGCCGATGGCGTCCTGGGCGCCTGCCTGAGTGCAGCCGAGCGCCGCCGATGCCAGCCCGCTCCCGAAATCCGGGCCAGGGTGCAGGCTAAGGAGGCGGTAGGCCCGGGCCGCCGGAGGGCTGAGCGCTGCGTACGACAATGAGGCGATGGCCCGCAGGATTGCGTTCGTGGCCTCACCAGCGTCCACCCGGCCGAGCGCGGCGGACAGCGAGGCGGCGGCTTCTGCCGCTTCCGGCCATGGCGACGCTGCCAGCATGCCCGCGGCGCACCGGAGCGCCCGTGGTACGCCGCTGCAGCGGTCAGCGAGCTGGCGCAGTTCCGCCGCCGCCGCGGCTGCTCTCCTCGGCCCGGTGACCTGCTTCAGCAGGTCGACTGAGGCGGTCGGCCGTAGTGGCTTCAGGCGCAGGAATCGTGCACCATCCCCGGCGGCGGCGGGCATCTCCAGGGGCGTGGTGGCGATGGTGAGGGCGGGCCCAGGACCTGGGAGCAGCGCTCCGATGGCTGCCGCCGACGGCGCGTCGTCAATCAGGATGGCAACCTTGCGCTTGACGGAGACAGATCGCCACATCTCGGTGCGCTGGGGCCCGGCTCGCGGTATCCACTCTTGCGGCACTCCAGCCGTCCGCAGCCACCGCTCCAGGACGTCTTGGACCCGCTCGCCGCTCGTGCCGAAGTCGGCGTACAGGCACCCGTGCGGGAAAGAGGGACTGTGGAGCCGGAGCCACCGCAGGGCCAGGGCGGTCTTGCCGATTCCTGCGGGTCCGGTTATCACGACGGCTGCCGGTGCCTTCCGGTCCTGCGGGATGAGCATCCGATCCAGGGCGGCTAGGTCGCCGTCTCGCCCGTGCAGCCGCGCTGGCGTGGCCGGCAGCTGGCGGGGTACCGGGTCGGCCGACGGGTGTGCTGCCCGGCCCGTGCCATCGTCCGTCCCGTACTGCCCGGAGGGGGTCTCCGGCCCCCGCCTTCTGTCGGCATTCGGGATGGCTCTGCCCTGCGGCCGCCGGAGGCGAGGGGCGGCCAGCGTCTCGGGTGTACCTGCCAGCGATGCGCGCATGGGGCAGATTCTTGCCGTTATCTGCCATGATGGGTGATTCGCATCGCGTTAGCATCATTGGGCATCGCGGGGCGGGCACGGCGGGGCAGCGCAACCAGGACCAGTCTGCTGGCCTTCTTCCCGGGCCAGCTGCGAACTGAGGATAGCCGGAGCGGGATGGCGAGGTGTGTCCTGTGCCACATGCCGACCCTCTTGACAGCGGGGCGTTCAGCGGATTGGCGCACGTCGGTGGTGCAGGTTGTGGTGCGGGGCCTGCCTGAGTGTCCGCCTCGTGCTGGCCATAGTTAACACGGCTGGCCTTGAGTCCTGGGGTGTGCCGCCTGACGATGCTCTCGAAGTCCTGTCGGCAAGGGTCCGCGCGGTTTGCGCGTGCCCATTCCGGCGTGCCAGGAGGCGACCTTGAGCGGGTATTTCACTAACGGGAGCCATGAGCTTCTCCGTCGGCAGGTAAGAGACTTCGCGGAGGCTGAAGTCCGGCCGCGCATCCCGGAGATGGAGGCGGCCGGCTCGGCCGAGCGAGACCTGTCGAGGCTGATCGCGAGGCAGGGCTGGATCGGCGCGACCATAGGCCGCCAGTACGGTGGCATGGGGATGGGCCATGTCGCGAAGACCATCATCATTGAGGAACTGTCCAGGGCCAGCGCGGCGATGGGCGCGATGGTCCAGGCGTCGCAGCTGGGGGTCGCGAAGATCCTGCACTTCGGCACCGAGCCGCAGAAGATGGCCTGGCTGCCGGCCATCGCGCGCGGCGACGTGATGCCCACGATCGCCGTGACCGAGCCCGACTCTGGCGGCTACGTCCAAGGGGTGGCGGCGACTGCGGTGCGTGACGGCGGTGACTACGTCCTCAACGGGCGGAAGGTATACGTCGGCAACAGCCACGTCGGCGACCTGCACGGCGTGGTGGCCCGGACGGGAAACGGGA
>Ga0335072_10011478_pt1 | contig 12689 bp, 10 predicted proteins | sample Lox_Sample_21_FD_206725 | JGI IMG/M metagenome (GOLD analysis project Ga0335072, IMG submission 206725) | Soil microbial communities from Loxahatchee National Wildlife Refuge, Florida, United States - Lox_Sample_2.1 | ecosystem: Environmental > Terrestrial > Soil > Wetlands | place: USA...
TACGATTTCCAGACGGAGGCAGCGCAGATCGCGCGCCACGTCTCAACCCCGGTGCAGCTTGTCTGGACCCGCGAAGACGACATGACCCACGACTTCTACCGCCCCGCCGCCATGCGCCGCATGCGCGGAGCCGTCGACGCCGCCGGCAACATTGTCGCCTGGTCTGACTTTCTCGTCGACCCGGCCATTGGCGCGCAATGGAACCAGCAGTACGAACCGAATGGCGACGAGTTGCCCGGCCGTCTCATCTATCCCATTCCCCACATCCGCACCCATTTTTCGCTTGCGGAAAGCGCCGTGCCCCGCGCCTGGTGGCGTTCCGTCGAGAATTCCTTCAACGGTTTCTCGGTTGAATCCTTCGTCGACGAGCTCGCCCACGCCGCCGACATGGATCCCTACCAGTTTCGCCGTCGCCTGCTGCAGCCTCAGATCCCGGCAGAGAAGCCGGACGAGCATCCGTTCGACCCGAAACGTCTCATTGCCGTGCTCGACCTCGCCGCACAAAAGGGCGACTGGGGCAAACCGCTCGGCCCGCACCGCGGACGCGGCATCGCCTGCACATCGGTTTACGCCTACCTCGCCCAGGTGGCCGAGGTCACCGTCGAGCGCGACACGATCCGCGTCGACCGGCTCGTCACCGCGGTCGATTGTGGACAGGTCATCAACCCTGGCGGCGCCCGTTCGCAGCTCGAAGGCGGCGCCGTCTTCACCGTCAGTTCCATCCTTGACGAAGCCATCACCATCCAGAACGGCGCTGTCAAGGAACAGAACTTCGACGACTACCAGGTCATCCGCATGCTCGAAGTTCCGACTCTCGAAACCTGGTTCATCGAAAGCCACGACGCACCCCATGGCCTCGGCGAGGCCGCTGTCGGCCTCACTGGTCCCGCGGTCGCCAACGCCATTTTTGCGGCCACCGGCAAGCGCCTCCGCAAGATGCCGTTTCGCATGGACGAAAGGGCGACCTGACCTTCCGGGTTTCTATATTCCTGTTTCCCCTCCACCTCGAATTTTCACTATCTTTTGCCCGAAAGTCTGGGTACTATGGCTCCCGCCGAGCGATCGGAAATTCCTCATTTCCCGAATTTCGAGGTCCCCCCCATGCGATTTATCCCAGCAGTCCGACGCGCTTCTGTCTCGTCAACGCCGCTCTCTATTTTCCGGAAGATGAAAGCCCCGTTCCGCTCCTGCTCCATCCTTTGCCTCGCAGCGCTGTTGATCTTCAGCGCTGCTTCTGCGCTCGCGCAGGCCGGTGGTTACACCACCATCGTCGTCTTCGGCGATTCGCTCTCCGACACCGGCAACGTTACCCACTTAACCTTCTATCAGTACGGCATCCCGGTGCCCGGCCCCTACGCGGACTACACCCTCGGTAGCTTCACCGACGGTCCCGACACCACCCCCGTCGCACAGAAATACTTCGGAGTCTGGGTGAAGCAGCTCGCCGATTCTCTGCCCGGCCAGCCTGAAGTCATCGACTCGCTCGACGGCGGCACCAACTACGCCTACGGATACGCCACCACCGGCAACGGCACCTCAACCCTGACCTTGAACAACGGAACCATTCCGGCGCCGTCGGTCCAGGTCCACAACATCGGGCAGCAGATCACCGACTATCTCGCCACTCATCCAAAGATCGACCGTCACACGCTCTTCATTATTTGGGGAGGCGCCATCGATCTGCTCAACGCCAAATCCGCGGGCGACGTCATCGACGCCGCGTTCCGCCAGACCCTCAACATTCAGCGGCTCGTTGATGCCGGGGCCACGCAGTTCCTTGTGCCCAACCTGCCGCCTCTGGGGCTCACCCCGCGCTTGAACGGCTCACCCGCGACCTCAATTCCAGCCAACGCAGCGGCCGTTCTGTTCAACGCGTACCTCGCGACCGGACTCGCCGTGCTGCACGATTTCTATCCGTTCCGGCGTCTCGTGTTTATGCAGCTCGACGTCTTCTCACTATTCAACAAAGTCGCGTCGTCGCCCGGCGCCTACTCGCTGGTCAACGTCAAGAATTCATCGCAGGGAAACCCTCTGGTTGATCCTGATACCTACCTCTTCTGGGATGATCTTCACCCCACCACGACCGGTCACAACATCCTGGCCGAGAGAGCCGGCGCACTGATTACGCAACACCTCGCTGCCATCCCATAGCTTCGTAGCGTTGGTCCAGCATCTGAATTCGCTAAACTGAAGAGACGGCGTCTCGGCGTCCGCCTCTTGCATGTTCATCGACGAAGCCAAAATCCGCGTCAAGGCCGGCGACGGCGGCAATGGTTGCATGGCCTTCCGGCGCGAGAAATTCGTGCCCCGCGGCGGCCCCTCCGGCGGCGACGGAGGCCGTGGCGGCGACGTCGTCATGCAGGCCTCCCAACGCCACAACACCCTCATCCACTTCCGTTACAACCCCGAGCACAAGGCGCAGCGCGGCGAGCACGGCATGGGCTCCAACTGCACCGGGCAGGACGGCCGCTCCATCATCCTCCAGGTCCCCGTCGGCACCAGCCTCTACGACCAGCAGACCGGCGAGCTCGTCCACGATTTCCAGCAGCCCGACGAGCAGCTCATCATCGCCAAAGGCGGACGCGGCGGACGCGGCAACCAGCACTTCGCCACCAGTACTCACCAGGCTCCGCGCGAGCACGAACTCGGCCGGCCCGGCGAGGAACGCAGCTACCGCCTCGAACTCAAGCTGCTCGCCGACGTCGGCCTCGTCGGCTATCCCAACGCCGGCAAGTCCACGCTCATCGCGCGCATCTCCGCCGCGCGTCCCAAGATCGCCGACTACCCCTTCACCACCCTCGAACCCAACCTCGGCGTCGTCACCGTGGGCGAAATGCCCAATGAAGAATCCTTTGTCGTCGCCGACGTCCCTGGTCTCATTGAAGGCGCTCACCTCGGCCAGGGTCTCGGCACCCAGTTCCTGCGCCACATCGAGCGCACCCGCCTGCTCGTCCACCTCGTCGATGTGTCGGATGCCTCGGGCCGCCCCGATCCCGTCGAGGACTTCAAGGTGATCAACAACGAGCTCGCCAGCTTCGGCAACGGCCTCGATGAGAAGCCCATGATCGTCGCGGCCACCAAGATCGATGCCGCCAATCCCGCCAAGCTCAAGAAACTCGCCACCTACGCCCGGCGCCGCAAGCTCGAGTTCCACGCCATCTCCGCCGTTACCGGCGAAGGCATCGACCAGCTGAAGTGGGCGCTCGCCAAGCGCCTCCGCGCCTAGGTTCAACGCATCCGCGTAACAACCCGCCTGACAACACGAAGTTGTTAACCGTTTTCCAACGCCAGCGTTGTTTGGTCAGAGACCATGGGAGGAGTCACATCTTCATGACTGGCAACCAACGACAGACGACACTCATGCTTTTGGCCGCGGTAGCCGTTCCGCTGCTCTATTTCGGCGTTCAAGTTATCGCCGCGCCCTGGTATCCCGGATACCGATTTGCGACCGATACAGCCAGCATGCTTGGAACCACCGCCTCGCTCCATCCGGGAATCTTCAACGACGGGGCGATTCTCGACGGTATCGCCGGACTTTTCGGAGCAGCAGGATTGTTCCTCGGTCTTTCCAGCGTGGCAGGAAAATGGCTTCGAATCCTGGTTGCCATCGGCGTGTTCTCGAATGGCGTCCTGTCAGTCAAAGCGGGACTATTCCCGATGCCTGACCCGCGGCATGCTTCGTGGCAGTTTCTGCTTTTTCCCATCCTGATCACGCCGCTTCTGATGCTCGCGGCCACGTGGCGCATTTCGGCATGGCTGCGGATTTATCTGATCGTCGATGTTGCTGGTCTGCTTCTCATGATCCCAATGATGATGCACCGTATGGCACCGATCTGGCCGGAGGGGACCATGCAGAGATTGTTTGCCTTGGTAGCAATGGCACCCATCGGCGTCGTCGCTCTCGTGCTCTTGCGCAAAAGACAGCCGTCCCGGCTTCCTCTGATTCGGAATCACATGAACGCTTAGCCCTGAACCTCAACCGGGATCGCTTGCGCGCCTGGACACACACATCCGGTTGAGCCCGCCATCCTGCCGGATCAACCCCTCGCCGCGAAGTCGGAAATACGCGGAATCCTGCCTGGCCACTGATCACTGGCACGCTGGACCGTGGACACCGGAAAAAGCCCGCCGCCTGCGCGCCCTTGTCGAACGCGCCCATGCCAACGGGCTCTGGATTCGCTTCTATACCCTCGACGGATCTCCAGCGTCGGAACTCAGCTGCCGGGGATGGTTCCGTGGCTACAACTTCGGCTCGCTCCAGGTCGCGCGCGAGCGCTGGCAGGCTGCCATCAAGGCCGGCGTGGACTACATTGCCTCAGACCAATACGAACTGCTTGGCAAGGAAGTCCGCCGAAGTGCCGAGCGAAGATGAGCGATCGCCGGCTCTTGATAGAGCCGGTCACTCGCCATCACGATCAACCTTGACCCCTTTTTCATCTGGTCAGCTGCTCAATGAGCTCGCGCGCGTCCATCTGCATCCAGTGTTCGGCAATGCGGCCGTCTCGCATCCGGTAGAAAATCATGAGGTCCGCCGAGACGCGCCTGCCGGTCGGCTTCACTCCCGCAAATTCTCCTTTGTGCACGCCCCGAAACGTGCACCGGGCCGCCACGAGATCCCCTTCGGCGACCAACAGGCTGGGGATCAGCTCGTACTCGGGAAAACCGGCTTCGGCAATCCGAATGTGCTCTTTCAGGCCTTCATCGCTGACATAGCGATCCACCAGCCGCTCGGTTTTTGGTTGACCACTCAAGGCGTTGAAATATTCTTGAATGAACTGCTTGCTGTCGATTGCCACGGTATTCATGCGCTCCTCCTGATGGGTGCCTTTGACCTCACCAGATCGTAGGCGTAATCCTTGCCGCATGCGAGCAGAGAAGATGCACGAAAAATGAAAGAAAAATCAAACGACGTCTTCCGGTTCGGCGAGTTTGCTCTCGCGCCGCACGAACGTCGGTTGTCGCGCGCCAGTCAGGACGTCCCGCTGCCGCCCAAGGCATTTGATCTTCTTGAGATCTTCGTCCGCAGCCAGGGAAGGCTCGTGTCGCGCAGAGAGCTGTTCGCGGTTCTCTGGCCGGGCATTCACGTTTCTGAAGCCAACCTCACCAATCTCATCGTTCTGCTGCGCAAAACGCTGGGCCCCGACGCGATTCAAACCGTCTCCAAGCACGGTTACCGCCTGACGGTACAGGTCACCGGGGAGCCCGGCATCCAGCACGAAGCCTATGAGAGCTTCATGCGCGGCAAGGAGCTGCTTGCGCAAAGGTCACCGGACGCGATCGAAAGGGCTCGCGAGTTGTTCTGGTTTTCTCTTTCCCACGATCCTCAATTTGCCAGCGCATGGGCCTGGCTGGGCCGGGCCTGCCGTTTGCTCGAAAAGTTCGGCGGCTATCCCGGTCCGGTTGCTCTCGCTGAAGCTGCCTTTCAGCGGGCGTTCCTCATTGATCCGGACCTCGCCTGCGCCCACCAGTTCTACACCCAGTTGCAGGTCGATACCGGTCAGGCTCTGCAGGCCGTCATCCGGCTGGCCCCCCGCCTCGAAAACCGCAAGGAGGATCCCGAGACACTGGCCGGCATGGTGCAGGCGTTCCGTTACTGCGGACTGCTCGAGGAGTCGGTTGCCGCCCACCAGCTGGCTGTCAGTCTCGACCCTGCAATTCGAACCAGTGTCGCGCACACCCACTTCGTGCGCGGCGAGTTTGCGCGCGTGTTTGAAACCTACACCGGAGCCCTTTACTATCTCGACGCCGCCGCATGGGCTGCCCTGGGGGCCTCGGACCGCGCGGCAGCGCTTCTGCGCGAACGCCTTGCGCAGCCCGCGCTCGGCAAGACCATGAGCACGCTGATGGCATCGCTACTGGCCGTTCTCGACGGAGAAACACAGCGTGCCACGAACCTGATGCACGATCTCGAAGGCATTCGTGATCCCGAAGTATTCTTCTACCTGGCAAGACACTGTGCCATGCTCGACGATCGCGATCGAGCGATCGAGATGGTGCGCCGCGCTCGCCGCGCCGGCTTCTGGTCATCTTGCGCGCTGCTCAAAGATCCCTCTCTTTCCGGGTTGCGCGCTCATCCTGATTGGCAGCGGGAAATCGAGGAAGCGGGCCGCCTGGAGTCACACGCCCGCCAGCTTCTTCGTGAGGGTCTGGGCGTCAACGCTCAAATCTTCGCGACCGTTCACTCGCCTGCACAGTAGAGAATTCAGCAGACCCAGCTTCTCTGTTCTCTACACCATCGCTCTTTCTTTCACCGTCAAGTACTGATTCAGCACCGTCGACGTCAGCGCTTCGGGATTCAGATCGAGCGTGAGCGCGCCCTGCTCGTGCAGCCGCGCCAACAGCAGTTCGCGCCGGCCGGCCATCTCCTGCGCCGCTGTCGCGCGAAACATCTGCTCCACGTTTTTCGGCCGCGACTCCGCGATCAGGTTGATCTCCGGCTGCGCCATCGCCACAAACAGCAGCACGTGCCGCCGCAGCAACTGGATCGCCCCATCGATCACCTCGGGCCGCATCGCGCTCTCGGCCAGGTCTGTGATCCACAAGATCAGCGCCCGCCGCGGCTGCAGCCGGTTCAGGGCTGCCGTCGCCCGCAGGTGATCGGCCTCGCTGCTCTCGGTGTGCACCTGCGCCAGCGACTCGATCACTTGCCGAAGGTGAGCGGCGCCTCGTCCCGGTAACACACGCTGCTGCACGGCCTGCCCATATGCGAGCAGCCCCACGCGATCGCCCGAATACAGGGCCAGTTGCGCCAGCGAAACCGCGGTGGTGCACGCATAATCGAGCTTCGAGTGAACCCGCGCGCCCGGCGCCGCTACGGGCAGCGCAGAGCCGCGCCCCGTCATCGCCACGCGCGAGCGCATCAGCCGCCCGCAATCCAGCACGATCCACACCGGCTGGCTGCGTTCAGTCTGGTACTGCCTTGTGATCAGGCTTCCGCGGCGCGCCGTTGCGGTCCAGCAGATGTCGCGCAGGTCATCGCCCTCGCGATACTCGCGCAGGCTTTCGAAATCCCTGCCCAGGCCGCGCTGCCGTGCCTGCCGCAACTGCAAATCGATCTGCCGGCTCCGCGCCAGAAATATCTGTTGCTCTTCGCCCGTCCGCAATGCCGGATACACCCGCACTGGCTGGGTCAACGGCGCCCGAGCCCAGCGCTCCGCTAATCCCAGCGGCGAGCGGTAGCGAATATAGAGCCAGCCCACTTCGGCATCCCCGCGCTCCTGCGGCTCGATCCGGTAGCATACCGATGCGGGAACCCGGGGAAACGCAGTTACGCGATGGACATTGAGTTCCGGCGTCAACGCGGGCGGCAGATCGTCGATGAGCCTGCACTGCACGATCACGCGGCTCATGTTTTCAATGGTGAGTTCAATCTCCGTTTCGCTGTCGAGCGCCGGCGCATTCGTCCACGCGCGCCGCGCCGTCAATTCCGATGGCGATGGCAGCCGCAGTCCATCAAGCCATGCTGCCAGCAGCACCAGCGCGTCCCACGCCGGCATTGCGTAACTCAGTCTGCCATCCCAGAATCCCGGCATCAGCCACAAGAATCCCACGATGAGCAGCCAAACCGAGCGGCCCGTCAGCGCAAATCCCCAGCGGCTGCGGCGCTGGCACGCCGAGTGCACCGCATCGGGATGCAGCGAAGCGGAGATCATTTTCGCGGTACCGCAACCGCCGCAATCACGTCGGTCAGCACGCGGTCGGCATCAAAGCCTTCCAGTTCCGCCTCCGGCTTCAGGATCACGCGATGCCGCAGCACCGGCTGCACTGCCCGCTTCACATCATCGGGAACGAGATAATCGCGGCCGTCGAACGCGGCGGCTGCCTGCGCCACCAGCATCACACTCAGCGCCGCACGCGGACTCGCGCCCAGCAGCAGTGTCGGCCACTCGCGCGTGCGCCGCGCCAGCGAAAGAATGTAGCCATAAAGCTCCGGCTCAATCCGGATCGACCGCACTTCGGCGCGCGCGGCAGCCAGCAGGTCCACGGTGATCGGCGTGATCGCGGCATCCTCCAGCAGTCCGGCCGCCGATCCGGCATGGTGCCGCTCCAATATCTGCATCTCTTCCGCTTCCGACGGATACGCCACCCGAATCTTCATCAGGAAGCGGTCCAGCTGCGCCTCGGGCAGCGGATACGTTCCTTCAAAGTCCACCGGGTTCTGCGTCGCAAATACCGTGAACCATCCCGGCAGCGGCCGCCGTTGTCCATCGATCGTCACCTGCCGCTCTTCCATGCATTCCAGCAGCGCAGCCTGCGTACGCGGAGGCATCCGGTTGATCTCGTCCACCAGCAGCAGGTCGCTGAACACCGGCCCGGCATGGAACGTAAACGTCTCGGTTCCCGCCCGCAGAATCGTCGTTCCCAGAATGTCGGCCGGCATCAGGTCGGGCGTTGCCTGCACGCGTTGAAACCCGAGCCCCAGCAGCCGGCCCAGCGATTTCACCATCAGCGTCTTGGCGATGCCCGGCACGCCCTCCAGCAGCGCATGTCCCTGGCAAAGAACGGCGATCAGGATTTCCTCGATCACGGCATCCTGCCCCGAGATCACCCGCCCCAGTTCGGTGCGCGCCTGTTCGATCAGTTGCCGCGTCGCACGCAGCGAACCCGCCGCAGCGCCCCCTGCTTCCATCACGTTTGTTTTCTGCTGGCCTTCCTGGCTCATGAAGCCCTTTCTTGCCTGCTCAATTGATCCTGCGTTTTCGTTCTCTCGCCCGGCGGCAAGCTGGCTGCCGCAAGCTTCTCCTGGTGGGCGTGAAGCGTTTGAATCAACTTTAATGCCTCGCGCGGCTCCATGGTCTCTGCCCACTGCGCTTCTTCACACGCCTTCAGATCCGGCTCCAGGCTCGCATCCGCGTATGGAAAGCGCCTTCGAATCGTGGCCGCAAGCTCGTCGGCAGCCATGGCCTTCGGGCGCAGCCCGCACAGCCGCAACGCATGTCTCCTGAACCGCTCCAGCGCAACCGTAACGGCGGTCGAAGCGGCGCCGGCATTGGCGTAAAGGGAACCCAGCGCTTCCAGAAACTCCACCGGTGCGGCTCGGGCCGGCGCCGGCAACGCGCGCACCGGGCCGCTGCGGCGGCTGAAGCTGAACACGATCAGCAATCCCAATACCGGCAGTCCCGCGCGCAGCAGGTTCAATGCGGGCCCTGCCGCATAGCTCCACTGCGAGCGAACGTCGCCGTGCAGCGACTCGTCCCAATAGAAATGATGTCCCGCCTTCGGTCCCAGCGAATTCAGCAACAGGTCCAGGTCGTTGGCGCGCGCCAGCGAGCCGTTCTCCAGCGGCGTCGAGCTTGCCCACCACACCACGTGGCCCTTGCCGTAGTTGTACTCCACCACGGCGGGCTGCCCGGCGCAGCTGTATTGAATGCGCTGATTCGGGTTCCCAACCTGCCAGGTGGCCTCAGGAACCATCCACACTTCGCCTGTCCCGGCCAGTGCGTCCAACCCCTCCGGCTCCAGCTTGCAGGCCGCAAAACTGAATTCCTTGGGGGTGTCCGCTGCGCCGCCGGGAAGAATGAACCCGCCCCAGAACCCCGTCGAGAGTACCCGTCCGCCGCGGGCAACAATCTCGCGCACCGCGGTCAAGTCGCTTCGCTCGCGGCTGAACGGCTCCGCAAAAATCACCACCGTGTCGGGCCCGGCGATCGAAGCCAGTTCGCTCAGCGGCCGTTCCCAGCGTTCGATGGGATAATTCGCGCGCAAAAGCGTCTCGTATGCGGCACGCGCGCCATGCTGGCCGGCAAGGTAGGTCGAGGGCAGCGGATTGTCATTCCCGTTCGTGTTGGGCAATAAGAAACCAATCAAGACAGCCAGGCAGATGGCCACGCCCAGGCACCAGATCAGCAGACTCCGGTCCTTTGCGTCGAGCGAGGTGCGAAAACTCATGCCGCTCCTCCGCCCGCCGGTTCGCCGCTGCCTGCAATCAGCGCCTTGGCAATCTGCTCCGCGGTTTGGTAGTCGCTTTCCGCGGCGGCGCGCCCGCCATACCAGGTCCGCTCAAAGCTTCCCGTCAGCCGCGCCAGATTGCCCCGCCGCGGATCCTCGCTCGCCACCAGCGCCAGGTATTCGCGCGGGGTACGCGCCCGGTCCGCAGGCCACATGCGTCGCGACTCCAACCGCGAAATCGCCGCCCAGTACACAAAGTGGATAGCCTCGCGCCATAAGCCCGCCGCCGCGGCTTTGCGCGCATCCTCAAGCCACAACTGCCAGTCGCGTGCCGACGCCGCATCGGCTGCCGGTCGCTGCGGCTCAGGCACCAGGCGCACCCTCCACTTGCGTTCCAGCTGAATCAACCCCCACACCAGACCCACGCAAACTGCCACGATGAATCCAATCACGATCGCGCGCCCGATCCACGCCGATCGCGACTGCAGCCGCTGCGCCCGTTCGATCAGGTGATTGAGCCAGTCGCCGACCTTCTCGAGCACGGAATCGCGCACCGTGGTCTGTTCCAGGCCTCGAAAATCGCGGCCCGCAAGCACCTGATGCATCACGCTGCGTTCTTCAGCGTGGGCGCTTGTCGCGGCTGTAAGATTGTCGGCCTGCGCAAGGTCGTTCTTGAGCCTTTGTTCGGCATCGCGCAGCAACTGGCTCGTCGCCGGTGGAGGCGGCAGCGTACTATCCACATCTTGATCGTTCCCTCGCTTCTCCTTCGCGACGACCTGATCAGGCTCTTCCGCTCTCGAAATCAGCACCCGCAACCAGCCATACCGAATCAGCCTGCGCCCTGCATTCGCCCCGCCGTTCAGCGGCACGCGATCATCGGGACCCACCAGCATCGGGTCGCAGGTCTTCAGGTCGCGCGCCTTCGAGCATGCATCCACAAGCTCACTCAGCGCCGTGAGGTGCTGCTTGTATTCGTCCAGCGTTGCGTCGCGCCACCGCCCGCCGCTCGGCGTTACATGCGGCGTCGGAATCTGCGCGGCACCGGGCAGGCACGGCATCGCGATTCCGCAGCAAAGAAGCAGCACGCTCGGCAACCCTGTGATTCTCTTGTGTTCGTTCCGGCTCACGCTGGCGGTACCCCCGGCAAGGGTGGCTCGGCAGCCCGCGGCTGGGAACGCGTCTCCGGCGTGCTTTCCGTGGCCGCGTCGCGCCCTGTCGCGGGGGCGAGCCACGATACGCCACCCACTCCTTCCAGCACGTCGCTCATGAGCCCGGCCTGCCGCATCTTCCACTCGATATCGAATCCCTCTTTGCGGATGCGCTGATCAAAATAGAACATCGTAAGGGCAATGCCGTAGACAGGCTTGGTGAACGCCTGCACCGCGAACCACAGTCCGTACCACGTGAACAGCAGAATCATTCCCAGCATCTGCGCGTGCTCGGGATTGTTGGTCCAGGATGAGACCGCAAAAAGAATGCCTACCGGCAAGAAGAATCCTATCGCGAGAATCCATCCCAGAGCGACCCCCAGCAGATACAGCAGAAAGATACGGCCCTTCGTGCCCTTGCTCAATACCGCCGCGCGTTTGATGGCCCCGCGAACGCCAATCTGTTCCACCAGCGACACGGGAAACGCCAGGCAGATGCGCAGCAGCATCCACACCGCGTAGCCGAACAGCGCTGCGAGCACAAGGAACATGGCCAGGCTGGCCAGCCCGCCAATCCCTGCCTCGCGCGCTGCCGCGTTCACAGCGTCGGCCCCTCGCGCCAGGCCTAGGAATACGGCAGCCGGCACCACCGCGACGAGCAGCACCGCAGCCAGGTAGAGACCGACGTATCGCCCCTTGCGCTTCCAGGCCAGCTGATAGGCAGCGCGGATCGTCATCTTCTCGCCGCCCAGAAACTCGTGCGAAGCCGCCGCGCACATCGCCACCCACCCCAGCGCCGTCGCTCCTACACAAACTGGAATCGCCACGATCCCGATGCCGCCCAGAAACGCCCAGACCAGCAGATTCTGCACATTCGAGGGGAGGCTGTTTGAATTGCTTCCCAACCACGCCAGAACGACAAATGCTGCCGCTGCAAACACCAGGACGGTTCCGGCCGGAATGAAACCGATGCCGAAATACACAAGAAAGCGGGAGCGATAGAGCTGTGCTGTTCGATCCAGGACCTCGCCTAACGTCAACGGGTGCAGCTGGTCATTCATTTACTCTCCCGGGCTCCGGGAGCGAGGCGGATGGAGCCGTTTCAACCGGAATCGCCAGCACCGGCTCAGCACCGTATTGAATGAGTGCCGGCTCGGGAGATGGCGTCGTCATTCCCGCGGCATGCATCATCCGTTCGATATCGAACCCCTCGTTTCGAACCCGCTGATCATAGTAGAAAAGCGTCAGCCCGGTTGCGTAAATAGGACCCACAAAAGCGTTGGTGAAAAACGCCACCACCTGCTGCAGGGCTCGCAGGCCGACTGGCAAAAGACCATGATGCTGAAAGGTCGCTACGATAAAGAACAACTGCGTCACCAGCGCCAGCCCGATCTGGATGGCGATCACCAGCAAACCGAGGACGAAGATGCGCCCCCGGGCGCCCTTGCTCAGGTTGATGCTCCGCCGGATCGCATCGCGAGCCTTCAGGTCTTCCACCACGCATGCCGGAACCGCCAGGCTGTAGCGCAGAGCCATCAGGATGGCATACACCAGCGCCCCCAGTAACAGCAGCCCGAAGGCGAGTGTCGCCAAGCCGAAAACCATCATGGCCATCGGATCGGCAGCAGGCGCCTGGCGGTTGAAGATGCCTTT
>Ga0335072_10011481_pt1 | contig 12687 bp, 9 predicted proteins | sample Lox_Sample_21_FD_206725 | JGI IMG/M metagenome (GOLD analysis project Ga0335072, IMG submission 206725) | Soil microbial communities from Loxahatchee National Wildlife Refuge, Florida, United States - Lox_Sample_2.1 | ecosystem: Environmental > Terrestrial > Soil > Wetlands | place: USA: Florida...
GACGAGATATATATTTCCTCATTGCGATGGCTCTTTATGGGCTGTTGTGGAGAGGATTTCTGTGCTTTAGGCTCGTCCTCTGACCCTTTCCTGCTCTCTTGGAGACAAGAGTGCGAATTGTGGCGGTTCTTAAGAGCCTGAAAATTAGGCAGCTCCGGTCGTGAAACCTCGAAATTTGTTTTGGCTGGTTTGCACTCAAATTTTGCACTGTTTGCACTGCTCGCCTAATTTTGACTCGCTTGTGGCCGGGCGCTAGGAAATTATAAATATGGAGCTTCTCCCTCCCAAACTTTCCTTCTTTTCTCTTCATCTTAGTGCATGGGCGTTACGCGTATCAGTGAGGATTCGTCCGAGATCGGTAAGATCACTCTTTATACTCTCTGAAGGATTATACTAACTACATTTCAGCGTTATTGCTAGGAAAGTACAACCCGTTCTCGTCGAAATACCCATCAAACTAATACCTTTTACAGTTGAAAACTATAACCATGACCGCTCTCAGTGTGCTTCGGTGTGCTGAGGAATCTTTGGAACCACAAATCTCCTATGAGGTTACCCTTTTTTTTCATTGCGAACGGTTCTTAATGGACTGTCGTGAAGAAGAGAACAGTAATGATGTAAATAATTTTAACTGTATGTGACAAAGCTGTGACGTGACCCCACCCGCTGGAATCAACATTATCCACTGGGCTCGCGTTTTGAGAGACAAACATTCCTGCACAGATCAATAATGCCGAAACGTGTCCTCGTTACTGGCGCGACTGGCCTTCTTGGTCGGCAGGTTGTGAAAGCTTTCGAACGTGAAGGGTGGACTGTGACAGGCACCGGTTATACACGCGCGAAACCACCTTCGATCCTGAAACTCGACCTAGGATCTGAAGCAGAGATTATAAAAGTGCTGGATGAGGTCAAGTAAGTAATTGTTACAATTATGGTAGTCTACAGATTGGAGCTTCTAATACTTGAGAGGGTGAAGGCCAGATGTTGTAGTACACTGTAAGTACCTCGAACTCAGTATTCCCGGCTTGATCGAAATTCTCACGCATTCTCACGAACAGGTGCAGCGAATCGCTTTCCTGATAAATGTGATTCTGATCCAGAAGGCACTCGAGCGCTTAATATCGAAGCCTCCCGCTCACTTGCGACTGCCGCGTCATCCCGCTCCATTTTCCTTATATACATCTCCACTGACTATGTCTTCCCTGGCACCAAAGGCGACGCGCCTTATGAAGTTACGCATACACCCAAGCCACCAAATCTGTACGGCGAGACTAAGCATGATGGAGAGAAGGCAGTACTTGGAGTATACAAAGAGGCAGGCAAGGAAGGCTGGTGCGTGGTATTGAGAGTACCAGTCCTATATGGCCAGGCGGAAAGCCCGAGTGAAAGCGCTGTTAATGTCCTGATGGATGCAGTGTGGAAGGCTCAGGAAAAGGATGTCACAGTCAATATGGATCACTGGGCTCTTCGCTATCCTACGAATACAGAAGATGTTGGGCGTGTATGTCAGGGTATGGGCCTCTCTAAAGTAGCATCTTTCACCATCTTTGGTTTCTCATTCACTCCCAATTCCGTTCCACATTTACTTAGTTTTGTGTTGCTCCTGACCCCTCTTGCAGATATTGCGGCCAAGTACATTGGCACTTCCGACAAAGCCACCCTTCCTACGATTCTCCAATTCTCTTCCGAAGACAAATTCACCAAATACCAGATAGCCCAGCTATTTGCTGAGATTATGGGCCTGTCACCTGCGAATATAAAGCCAATTACAGAAAGGAACGATTCCAACGCGACGGTGCCAAGACCTTATGATTGTCACTTGTCCACAAAGGCTTTGAAGGATATTGGTATTCCGGTGCATACTCAAGATTTTACGGCTTGGTGGAGGAGGGAGTGCAGAGCTTTCAGGAGATGAGAATCGTCTTTGTGACAAGGCTGACTGAGTGTCATACTGATAATCCCATATCCTCACTGTCGTGAGACCTTGGGGGCTTTGAGAACAATTCAAGGTTACAAACTGCTGCGATTGGAGGCGCTAAATGAGAAACCTTAAAGTCAGTGTTCCAAACTGGGATTTGGTCAAATTACTTTCAAGGGAATTTCCAGACAACTCAGTACACTTTGATCGTCAGCTTGTGCCTGCCCCTTTGTTCCAATATCGCTAACGTGCCGCTTTAAAGCACCTCCCCCAAGGCTGACATTTCCCCACATTCTCTATTCGCATCCATTCAGTTCGCAACATCGGCTCATGACAATCAACATCCCACACTGTCGAATGCCAGTAATATGAAGTTCTTAAAGAAGTTGAGATCGAGAAGTCATGGCAAAGATCAACCTGAATATGCGATAAGATCGGATATAGCGCGGAATGTTCCGTCATATCAATCTCCACCTTGGACCGATCTTATAAATAAACTTCCTGCTCCGATACTCGAGAAAATATTCGGCTTCGTTTGTCCCCATAGCCAAGATGACACTTATGAGAGCTGTGAGCAATCAGCTATTGAGGATGCCTGTATGCTTTGCGACATGCGCGACCTCGCGCACTGCACGAAGGTCTCTCGAAGGTGGAGGAAGCTTGCTGCAAACGTCTTGTAAGCAAATATGATATAAAGCGCGTATTTATTTCTAATGAAAGCTTCATTAGGTACTATAGCATACGTATCGATCCGGTACATTATTGCGAGCGCGAATATATCTTAGCTGATAAACGAAAGCTTAAATCTTTCTTTGATCGAAATGCAGAACCCGAAGACACAGCTCAGCAGCGGCTCCATTTGCTATGCCGGACGTTACGAGATAATAATACTGGGCTAGGGAAAACTGTACGCTACTTGAAGCTTCCATACATGACACGGGAAACATGCAAGCCCGACCTTGCCCGCACAATCGCTGTTTTACCAAACTTGAAATACGTTGATCTTCCGGAAGGATTCTACAGTGGTGAGCCATCTTGCAACACGTTGAAGGAGGAGCTCCAAGTACGCTGTCCGCAAATTCGCAAGATGAACTATCATTATGGCTCAGAACAAAGTTTTGAGCTCTTGGCCAGGCGTACCATATGGCAAAATCTAGAAGTCCTAGAGCTGTCAAAGTTGGACATGGCTACTTTAACTATTCGATATGTGCTTGGAAGTCTTCCTTCTTTGCGTGTTATCAAGCTCAAGGATATGAGACAAGATGACACATTGTTCACAAGAAGATCGGATTCCCCACCATTCCCGCCGTTAAACGAACTTCTTTTAGAGGAAACACCTAATATCTCCATCAATGCTCTTGCAGAATATCTCTCTTACCCGAACGTGAAAGCCGCGCTTCGAACAGTCGTACTTACAAACTCTGGGATAGCACCAGAATATCTCCATCGCATTCTATCCCTTGCGCCCAACGTCACGAAAGTGTCCATCGTCGAAGCGGTCCAAAACCACTTCCCGGCATCAACAGAGATACCTCTCCTCGTCTCCCGCTCTCTCAAAATACTTCATTACGAGATTACTTCGCAAACTTCCGCGAACCGCTATAATGACCCTACCACATCCTATTATGCATATCTCACGTCTTCGCTCCTCTCAAACGGTCTTCCGTCTCTACGAGCTCTCTATGTCCGTGACATCAACTTCCCAGAAAGCCTTCTCGACTTCGCACCTCCTGTCCCAGCGTTCATGTCCGAAGGTGATGGACGTCCGCTGAGCAACAACAATCCTTTCGCTTCAACCGCTCCCAATGGAAGCTTAGCATCAAATAGTAATGGAGGTGGACTGCAGCGACAGCTCGAAGTCTACACTAAAGGCATCGAGGAAATGGAATGGAATTTCTCAAAGGTAGAACCAGCACAGGAAAAGGGCAGGCGGGGTTCGATGACTGCGCTGAGACCCGTGAGCGCTTATGGTTTAGCGAATTCTGGTGGACAGATGAGTTCAAGTTGGTCGGGAAGCTTTGGAGGCAGGGGAGATGTGAGGAAGAGTGTCATGGTTGGGAATGGCTTTGGTGGTTTCTTGGCTGTGCCTGCTGAGGATGTGGACAGACCGCGAAGTAGCGGCGGCTGGCCTGGAGGCAGCGCCGGCGAGAAGAGAGGGAGCAGGTATGATATATGGCGATGAGCTGGTATTAATGGATGACATGGAATTATAATGTTTAGGGACACGAAATATGGGGATAACATAAGTGGAGGTTCCCTGAGGGGATCTTATAATGTTGATTCTACATATATACTTTAGTGCTTAATGTGTACTTTGTATTTGTTCTGCGCTTTCTCCAAATGTCCACTCATGATATCAAGTCACGAAAATGATGCGATGGAGTAGCTCGCCGCTGCGCCCTTCAGTGCTTTCGAAAAGTACTGAGATATTCAAACATTGCCTGGACTCGGGAGAACAGTAGTATCGGATCCTTGCTTTCCTGCTAGCCCTTGATACTCTGCTCCATTACCGCGGACCTATTTCTTGCTCGGACTCTCCCTCTCTCGTCACGCTGCCACTTCTTGTCGTATTCTCAGTTTAGCAGCCTTCAAAAAACCCCTCTTCCCAATCTAGTAATGTGAGCTCCAGCATCGCATTTGAACCCGGTAGCGGATTTCCAACCCAGGTTCACTTTCCAGGCATCTCTGTGCTCTCATGAACAAGGCGCATACCATTTTTTTAAAAAGGAAACGGCTTGGGGAGCATTTCGAGGGAGGACTAGAAGGACTGCCCTTTATCTTTCCTACCATAATGTGTCTCTGGAAGTTTGATACTATGGCAAGTGGAAACACTTGATAACTTACATGGTGAGGCTGGATTATTAAGATAGATCCTGCCGGCTGCCTCCATTATCTGTCGTTTTATAGGATGTGTCGCAGTTTGAAAACTTGTTGTTGGTACTCTGTCAATATGCTCTCTCCCGCCCGTTTCAAGACGGATGAGATGGATGGTCGATCAGTTTTCTTATCAACGTCAATATCTCTGGGTACGTCCTATGCTGAACACGGAGCTCTGTCTGCAGGGCTCCAGTAATCTCAAGCCGTAGACTGAATGATAGCAGTCCTTGTCCCAAGGGGGTAATTGAGCGCTGTTTGTGCTTCGTTCTCATAAATACGGATGTTATCTATGAAGTGATTATTCACGCGACTTCTCGTCGCTTGAGCGATATCTTCTCTATAATACAGCCCTGCGGTATCTGCCAGAGCGAGTGGTCTTTAAAGTTACAGTACAAATATGCTCATGTTGTCCTGATTGATCATATGCTTGTGGGCGCATTGCACATTGATGCTCCTCCAACAAACACCATCGCAAACGCCTTTATGAAACCATTGAACACCATCCCATCAGGGCATCCTTTTCCAACTCCTACAAAGTTCGAACAGCCATACTATGTAGGCATCGGATCATTCGTCTTGCCCGATTCAGCATTTGGCGGTGCCGTGTGTTGTCGTTTAGCATCCCGCTCTGCAGAGCTACCGTCAGGTGCACGCTTCTTTTCCTTCTCTTTGGCAACAGCGGCTTCCTTTTGTAGAGCTCTCCGAGCTTCTTTGTCCTTTCTCTCGTTCTCCTTGCGCAATGCTTTGGATTCGAATTCATGCCAATCACCTTCGAGAGTCTGAAGTCTGGCGCATAGTTAGTATTTGATAGCTCATTCGAATATTAGAGAACCCACTCTATGGCTTGCCTAGGAGCCGGCTCCTCCGTAGTAAAATACGGATGCTCTAGAACATCAGACGCTGTTGGTCGCTTCTTCGGATCATACTGAAACATTGCCTCAAGGAGCTCGTAGGCAGCAGGAGTAACTCGCTCCCTGTATTTCTCCGCAAAGACATTCGGCCGTCTCGCTGAAGGCCGTAGCAATTCGAACCATGCCATATCGATTAGTCCAGGCCAGTCCTTGACGTTGGGTGTTCCAAGAATGGCATATATTTTCTCCAATTGGCTGATTTCACCACCATCGCCAGGAAAGATCGCATGCCTCGTGAAGATCTCAACAAGCACGCAAGCAGCACTCCAAATATCGACTGCGGGACCATATTGCGTTTCTCCAAGTAATAGCTCTGGAGATCGGTACCATATAGTTATTACTCGATTTGTGTAATCAAGTTGTCGTCTCTTAGCGTAAAAACGCGCCAGGCCGAAATCTGCGAGTTTCAACTGTCCCTCATTGCTAACTAGGATATTGGCCGCCTTGATGTCTCGATGTAAGACCCCTCGTCGATGTAGGTAGTCAAGACCTTCGAATAGTTGTTTCGCCAAATGCTTCTTATGAGCAGGGTCCAGCTTGAAGGTAGGATGATTTAGTAACCCTGTAAGGTCGTGGGAAAGATATTCGAAAACCATGAAGCAGTCATTTTTCTCCACCATGACTTCTTGTAAGGTGACAACATTGTCGTGCTTCAACGACTGAAGCAGCTTGATCTCTCTGACAGCAGTAACGGGGAACCCATCACGCTCGCCTTCCATGCGTATCTTCTTAAGCGCAACCAACTTCTTTGTATAAACGTGAATCGCCTTGAAGACTTTTCCATAAGTTCCAGAACCGACAACCGACTCATTGCCAGGCTTTCGAAAGTACACTGAATCAGAAGCAGCAAACTCTGTTGGTAAAGTTGGTTTTGGCTTAGGCTTTTTCATGATCTTCTTCACTTTACGGGTTGCAGACTGTTCCCGGGGTTGACGAGAATCTGGGCGGGCTCTTGATGAAGCTGGTTCTGTAGGGATTGGGCGCGAAGACGTATGGCCTCGATCGTGATTTACGCCTGTAGGAGGTTGCGGGCGTTGAAAGGGACCAACATTTAGCTTTTGAGATATCTCTGGTTTCGGTGCTGCCACTGGCGCTTTTGCAGAGGCCTTGAAAGCAAAGCTAAATTTGTTGGATTGTGGCCCTGTTGGAGTCGGTCTGCTAGGCGGTGGCATAGCTGCCTCATCATTCGTTTTCTTTGGCGTATCCTCAACTTGAAGATCTTTCGAAGGTCGAAAGAGATTGTCATCCTCCTCGGCATTCTCTGAGGGAGCCTGCTCTGGGCTAGCTTGCTGTGATGCTGGCTGAGCAACTGGTGGAGACGAGCTATTTTGTGTGCTATGTTGTGGAGTAGCGTTTCCTGAGTGCTGACCTCGACCTGCACCGTTCTGTCCATTGGCATTCCAATGCAGATTTTGGAAATGACCACGACCTCGGAAGCCGCCTCTCGGAGGTTGAAAACTATTCCCGCCACGGAATCCTCTTTGACTACCACGAAAGTGCTGTTGATGATTACCATGCTGCATAGGACCAGAGGGGCCAGAATATTGCGGAGATTGATTTTGCGGAGGAAAATAGTGACCTTGTGGGCCGCTTGGTGGGTGATAGCCACCCTGAGGGTAATTTGATCCATATTGGCTGGAATACGTCAGCACGCGCAGCAAAGGAAGGAGAATTGATACTTACTGTTGAGGAGAGAATTGTTGCTGCTGACCTCCCCAACCACCTCGGTTGGCAGAGTACGGAGAATGACTATGTGGAGATCCATGATAAGAAGAATTTGGCGAAATGTGCTGTGGCGACTGAGAATATTGGCGAGTATCGATTTGTGGTCGACTTTGATTGAATTGTGGCTTTAGTGGAAAGGCTGCCTGCAGTTGTTGGTTTGTATTATGATAGCCAGGTTGTCCAAAGTTCCCTCTTGCAGACATATTGACCTCGATGCTGTTTGCGCCTGATGCTTTGGGTGTCCCCTTGGAACTCTTAGGAGCTTTTGGTGGACCCGGTCGATACTCGTCACGAGCTGGCCGTGTGCCTTTTTCGCGTACAGGTGATGAGGCGCGGGAACCTCGACCTCCTGGTGGCAGAGAATCTCGAGACCTAACGGACGGTGCGTAGCGATCGACTTCTGGTGACCGTCTTCGGATATCCTTAGAATGGCCTCTGCGCCTGTTCTTTTCTGCAGAATGTGTATGTGGTGATCTGTGACGACTCGACGCTCTTTTATCAGAATTTGCCTTAGGACTACGACTTCGTTTTCGATGGTCCTCACTATGCCTTGGGGACGATGGCCGTGAGCGCGATGAAGGCCTGTCACGGCGAGGTAAAGGAGAGTGACGACGTCTTTCCGGGATGTCCGAGGCTCGATGGTCCTTGCTTTGATCCGCTGCACGTACTGCTGGCGTTTTATGGCCTGACGAGCTTGGTCGATGTGGGGATCGCTCACGACGTGTAAGCCGAGCCGAAGTCGACGAGTCCTCTCCGCGAGCAGGGCTTCGACTAGTAGCTCTTCGAGATCTTTTGCGTTCTGTGCGATCTCTCGATGGGCTCCGGCTTCGTCGTCGTTTATCTGAATGGTGCTCGTGATGGTCACTTCGGCGGGGTTTTGCTGAAATCCTTGTGTCGAGCAATTCCCGGCCTCTATTTCTTTCGCGAACCTCGTCCCGGGAATCTGCGACTGGCGAACGCGAAACTGGGCGCCGACGATCGTCACTCGAATCCCTATGTCTATGCTTCGGCCGCGATAATCTTGACTTTTCAGAACTTCGTCCCCTAGCCTTGCCTTCCCTATCACTCTCAGGCCGACGTACTGGCGGTGATGGCGATCTGCGTGGGCGATTCACTCCTCGATCAACTCTACCTCTATCTCTTCGGCCGTCACCGTGGCTCCAGCTGTCTTTCATTGCAACATCTCGCGCGGTGAAAGGTGTTGAAGACATCTGCGTCAAATCGAGAGTTTTACTTAGTATCGCGCGGCTCTGCATAGCCGAGCGCTCGGGGCGTGACAGGACAGAAGCGGGACCCGAGATAAAGTAAATGTTGGATAAAAATGAGAGAACAGTTCAAGCGAAAATTTCCCTTCTTCCCCAGCAAGTAAACTTACCGAAGAGCTGCTCTAGATTTACCGCCTTGTGTGTGATAATCGCATTTCTCCTATTAGCCGTTGTTGCGATTGAGGACAGGTTTTCGCCCCAATCGACATCCCTGTCGGCTGCCTCAATCTTCATCGGAGGCTGATTTGTAGTACATGTGTCACAAGCATGAGTTATCTACGATGCACAAAAAGTGCCTGAGCAGTAGAAGCACGGCCCCAAAAGTACCATGCTCCATCTGAACCCTCCCAAGACGATCCTCAGGGGCGAGCTGGAAGGGTGATTGAGACCAGCCCCACTGTTGTGAGCGTCTTGTAATGTGCACCCTACTGAATATACCACCATCGCATTCAGGATCCCAAGTGACCTCAAAGAGACCAACCGGATAAGTCGACCACTCTCATGATGTTCGCCGTGGTGAGTTTCAGCTCCAACGCCTCGTACCTTTAATCCGGTATCGCCCTCAAGTAAATGGTGACACTTCCCTGTAACCTCTTCATGTTGAAGGTGAGGTTCATAATGACAACTGAGTCCAACATGCCTGCTTCGTTGCCAGCAAAAGAAGACATTAAAGACATGTCAGCAAGTTGTTATCTCATAGACTGAAACCTGGTTCAAATCGAATAGTGGTCAGGGCTATCATAGCCTAGCAAATTGGTGGATATCATCAGCAAGCCTTGGTGATTGACCTGATGCTAGACCATTTATTTTAGTTAGTATAACAGAAAATAGTCCATCTCAAAAATGCAGAAGCAGTCGAAAGCTTAGGCGAGTTGCCGAATGAAGAGAAGCTTCATGTCAAAGGCATCCACATCACACGTCCAGGACCCATGGAAGCAGGCAAATCCACCATAATCGAACATTTCTTGTATGTAAATGGAAAGCCTGCGAACGTGCTGGGATAGGTGATATCATCTGTGTTGGCCCGCCGATTCATTTCCATCGCTCGAAGGCCTGTTACTGCATGATTGTAAGGCAGTGATGTGCAGAAGACCCAGAAGGAGCCCCGATGCTATATGTGTAATATCGGAGTATGCCAATTATCAAACTCTGCTCCGCCGATGGCGATGTACGGTCATTCTGGCTCTGCTTTGTTCCAGCGAACGCGCTTCTCGATTTGCCTGGAATCGACTCAATCGTAGTTTTGCAACCATGCAACACTTGCTAATCCGTCGTAGGAAGTCATCCTCCTCTTTCTCAGAGACTTGATTCTACATGCGACATTAGATGCTAACTCAAGTCCTCCACTTCTGCGCGATGAAAGAAACTGTTTGTGCATTTCTTATGATTGAGGTCTTAAGGCCTGCTAGGCGAGACCATGGCAGCCTACCGAAGCGAGGTCACGTGAGGTTACCGATCGAAATTGAAGGAAAAGCTTCTAATTTTCAATTCTACATTGATAGCATACACAAACACAAACACAGAGCCCACCATAAACTTATGGCAATCTTATGCACTAGGCTTTTTCTGTCGAGTCCAGAAGCCACGAGAATCTGGCTAAGTTGGAAGTATCCCAGTACAACTCAGAATATTATATCTTCCTCAAAACATCTAATTTGTCTGAATTTGCTCTGTCATCCTGCCATAATTGCATCGCCTTCTCCATCCCGTCTCTTCTTGTCCTCTTTAGTGGGACCGCATTTATCCTTATCCTTCCCCTTGCCCTCATCCTTCGTCCTCTTTCCTTTACCTTTATCCATTTTCGTCTTTCTTTTACCATCATCAATTTCTATTTTATTTCTCTTTGCCAACTCATCATCATCACTCATATACATCTCCTCTCTTGTCACCTTGATATTCTCCTTTGTGACCGCATTGACGTATCCCCATGCCATCATGGTGATTATATGTGATTTTAGATCCATGTTTCTTCGACACGATTCCCGCATCACAAGCTCATCCATTCTGTACAGATGTACTTGTCCCACTCCCCAGCCCTCCAAATGGCCTCTTCCCACCTCATTCGCCGGAACCCCAAGGATCGGAAGATTTCGATGTTCAGGCCTTGGCCAATAGGAGTATCGCACACAGGCCTCGAGAGCCTCCAAAGTATCCGTAAACCGCGTCCGCTTGAGCAGATCGCGGAGCGGCGTCAATCCACGTTGTCCAAGCATCAACTTCCGAAGTCCGTCATCCCCAGGCCCTTCGAGTGGGTCATTGAATCGCAGGTCGAGCTTGACAAAAAACATTTGTAAGTTATAGAGATCATTGTCAGTCCAATAATTTTCGTTATGTAACAGTTGAACTCTCCTCGCACTCGTTGGGATATCCATTGTGAGCCACATCTTCTTCATAGATAAGGACATTGTTTTCGGCATTCGATGGCCTTCACGTGCCATACAGGCTAAGATGTCACGGACACATTTCTCACGGTGGACGACCATGCGCAGCCATCTTAATGACGGAACCATGCGAGCAAGAATTTGATTTGTGGGGTCCGGACGGCCGACGGGATCGGGTATGCAAAGGGATCGGTATAGGGTAAAGACGAAGATGCGACTAGACTCAGGGGCTTGATATGTGGCACAACTTTTGAGTATGTGTGACAAGTGGCCATTGAGCGTCTCGTTAAAGTCTTTAGAGATGGCGTAGAGTGAGACGAGATCGTTGATACGAAGGTGCTTAGCCAGCTCCATGAAAAGCTCCAAGTAGTTGGACAACGCGTTGAAGAAGTCGAATTTCTTGCGCACGATCTCAACTCCAGCATCCTTTGCTTGGCGAAGGAGAATACGTTTTGAACCGACGACAACGAGCTCCTCTTTATCCGATTCAGCCTCGGAGTCTTGGTCTAATAAGGATGCAATAAGAACGACATCCTCAGCCACTATGCCAGTGGCTTCAATCTCGTCAAGTGAAGTGCTTCCCTTTCCACCCTCTGCAGCACGCTTATCTCTCTCCTCATCTTGTTTTATCTCCTCTAAAACTGCCTTTTCATCCTCTGCGTTCCTCTCTGCCATCTTTCGTGCCGCTGCCGCGATTTCTCTGGCTCTTTCTTCAGCTGTCTTCTTTCTTCTTGCTGTACTCTTGCCCTTGCCTTTGGCATTCGACTCGCCTTTGATTGTAGTGTCGCTCTCATTGCCAGAGTCCTCATTATCAGCGTCCTCATCATCATAGTCTATGGCTATGAATGAAGATGGGTCTGTAGTTGCTAAGGAAGGGCCTGCAAGCATTGACAGAAGTTCGTCTGCTGTGACAATTTGTCTAGTGAAGCCAGCAAGGTTGCCAGTCGCCGCTTCGTTCTGATCAGCCATATCCTGCCCAGCCATGTCTTCCTCAATTGCGGCCGGCCTATCTGCTTCTTGCAGATCTGCGTGATCTGCATGTGCATACTGCATATCTACATCCTCTGTACTTGCATCCTGCATGACCGTGTCCTGCAAAGATGCGTCCTGCATCGCGTCCTGAATGGCCACGTCCGCGAGGAACATCAATGGATCGAAAGAAGCAGAATCATCGTCGTCGACCGTACCTGAGATTCCAAGACCTTGGTTACTCATGACGCCTCCTGTGCAAAGTTTCGTATGAAAACTAAGTTTAGTGAGCCCAAGTGAAAAAGTATGCTGAGTTTGACAGAGTTTGACTAATGTGAAGTGAGGTTTGGGAAAGTTTATGAATGGAAGTGTGGTGAGGTCAACAAATCACTAGTGAATCGCAAAGCTGTTGATCACAATTTTTTGCTATTTTTGTGCAGCTAGTGCCAGAGACTTAGTACTTCTGCGCTAGTGACCGAAGTCCCGAAGCGCGTTTGTGTAACGCAGTTCCGTAAAGAAAGTACTTTTGCAGCGCTTAGGGATGGCACTTTACCGTAAAGTAGAACACTTTACATTACAATACGTAAAGTAGCTGTAATGTGACTTTACATTTACTTTACAATACAGTGATCATGTGACTT
>Ga0335072_10011484_pt1 | contig 12685 bp, 13 predicted proteins | sample Lox_Sample_21_FD_206725 | JGI IMG/M metagenome (GOLD analysis project Ga0335072, IMG submission 206725) | Soil microbial communities from Loxahatchee National Wildlife Refuge, Florida, United States - Lox_Sample_2.1 | ecosystem: Environmental > Terrestrial > Soil > Wetlands | place: USA...
TGGGTGATGATGTCGCAGCCCTGGTCGATGAGGGCCTTGCACGCGTCGCCTTCCTTCCCCGGATCGTACCAGGAATTGATCATGATGAATTTGAGCTTGCCCTTGGGATTGACGCTGCGCATGCCCAAGAGGAACGCGTCCATGCCCATGACCACCTCGGGCACCGGGATCGAGCCGATGTAGCCGGCGGTGCCGGTCTTGGTGAGCTTGCCCGCGATGACGCCCTGGACGTAGCGGCCCTGGTAGAAGCGGATGTTGTAGGTCGAGACGTTCTTCGCGCGCTTGTAGCCGGTGCAATGCTCGAAATAGACGTCCGGATACTGCTTCGCCACCTTGAGCGTGTAGTTCATGTAGCCGAACGAGGTGGTGAAGATGAGCTTGTTGCCCTTGGCCGCGAGATCGTTGATGACGTGCTCGCTGTCCGCCGTCTCGGGCACGTTCTCGACGTAGGTCGTCTTGACCGCGTCGCCGTACTTCGCGACCACTTCCTTGCGCCCGATATCGTGCTGGTAGGTCCAGCCGAAATCCCCCACCGGGCCGAGATAGACGAAGCCGACCTTGAGCGGCTCGGCGGCGCGCGCGCGGCCGATCAGGCCCGGCATCGACGCGGCCGCGAGGCTCGAGCCCAAGATCTTGTTGAAGGTCCGACGATCCATGAATGCCTCCTCTGGTTACGAGCTCCTTGCCGGTTTCCCGCGGGCCGCCGGACGTGCATCCGGCCCCCTCGCCCGCGCGCAAGGCACATGAGCCGAGCGTGCGCCCGCGCGAATTCAAAATCAAGCACCCGCCCTGCGTGCGCCGGCGCCGCTCACGCCGTCGCGTGGAACGGCCGTCCGAGGCTCGCGGGCTGATTGAGGCGGATGCGGCGCCGGTCGCGCGAGATGATCACCAGCACGAGCACGGTGCCGAGATAAGGCAGCGACGAGACGAAGGGCGACGGGATCGGAACGCCCAGCCCCTGCACATAGAGCGAGAGATACATGATGCCGCCGAAAAGATAGGCACCGCCCAGAAGCCAGGCCGGGCGCCAGGCGGAGAACACCACGAGGGCGAGCGCGATCCAGCCGCGCCCCGCGGTCATGTCCTCGGCCCAGAGCGGGCTGTAGGAAAGCGACATGTAGGCGCCCGCGAGCCCCGCCATGGCGCCCCCGAACATCGCCGCCGCGTAGCGGATGCGGATCACGGGATAGCCGATCGCGTGCGCCGCATCGTGGGAATCGCCGACCGCGCGGAGAATCAACCCCGCGTGCGTGCGGTAGAGGAACCAGCCGGTCGCGGCGAGGGCCACGAACGAGAAATAGATCAGAATGTCGTGGCCGAAGAGGACCGGGCCGATGAACGGGAGCTCGGTCAAAAGCGGCACCTTGAGCTTCGGCAGCGTGGGGGCCGCGATGCCGACGAAGCCCGCGCCCATGAGCGCGCTGAAGCCGCGCCCGAAGATGGTCAGCGCCAGGCCCGTCGCGATCTGGTTCGCGAGCATGGTCAAGGTCAGGAACCCGAAGATGAGTGCCATGGCGCCCCCGGCGAAGATGGCGGCGATGACGCCGAGGAAGGGATTGCCGGTCGAGTGCGCGGTCGCGAAGCCCGCGATGGCGCCCACCAGCATCATGCCCTCGACGCCGAGATTGAGCACGCCCGACTTCTCCGCCACGAGTTCGCCGGTCGCGGCGAGGAGAAGGGGCGTGGAGGCCGCGATCACGCTCACGAGGAAGCTTTGCAGGAAGAAGCTCATTCGGCCGCCCCCTCGGCGAGCTTCGCCGTCTGCGCTTGGGTGCCCGTGCGCTTCAGGCGATAAAGAATGAGGATGTCGCAGCCGAGGAGATAGAACAGCAGGATGCCCTGGAAGATCCCGGTCACCGCGTTGGGCATGCCGAGATCGATCTGGGCCGAATTGCCGCCGAGATAGGAGAGCGCCAGTAGCAGGCCCGCGAAGATGGCACCCACCGGATGGAGCCGGCCCAAGAAGGCGACGATCACCGCGGTGAAGCCGTAGCCGGGCGAGATTGTCGTGGTGAGCTGGCCGATCGCGCCCGACACCTCGAACATGCCCGCGAGGCCCGCGAGCCCGCCGCTGATCAGGAGCGCAATCCAGATGAGGCGCGCCTCGCTGAAGCCGCCGAAGCGCGCCGCGCGCGGCGCCTGGCCCACGACGCGGAGCTGGAACCCCAGGGTCGATTTCGAAAGCACCAGCCATGCCGCGATCGCCAAGAGCGGCGCGAACAGGCAGCCGAGATGGATGTTGGTGTGGGCGAACAGGATGGGGGCGGTGGCGCTGTCGGAGAAGAGGGCGGTCTGCGGGAAGCCGAAGCCCTTCGGGTCGCGCCAGGGTCCGGTCACGAGATAGATCAACAGGAGTTGCGCCACGTAGGTCAGCATCAGGCTGGTCAGGATTTCGTTGGCGTTGAAGCGCGTGCGCAGCCAGGCGACGATCCCGGCCCAGAACATGCCGCCGAGGCACCCGAACAGGATCATGGCCGGGAACAGGAACCAGAAGGACGCGTCGGGCATGGCGATCGCGAGGCCGCCCGCGAAGATGGCACCGAGGGTGAATTGCCCCTCGCAGCCGATGTTCCACACATTGGCGCGGTAGCAGACCGAGAGACCGGCGCCCATCATGATGAGGGGCGAGGCCTTGACCAGGAGTGCGGAGATTCCGCTCGGGCCCACCAGTGGCTCGACCAGGAAAGTATAGACCGCGCGCGCCGGCGGCTGGCCCATGGCGGCGAAGATGATGCCGGTCGAGACGATGGTGAGCAGAATCGCGAGCACCGGCGAGCCGTAGACCCAGAGCGTCGAGCGCTCGCCGCGCGGCTCGAACCTAAACAGCACGGCGCTCACCCTCGGGCTCCTTCGCACCCGGCGCAGCCGCGCCGCCCTGACTCGTGCCGCCACTCTGGCTCGTGCTGCCGCCCTGGCTTGTGCCACCCATGAGGAGGCCGATCTGCTCGATGGTCGCCTCCTTGACCGGGATCGAGGGCGAGAGCCGGCCGCCCGCGATCACCATGATGCGGTCGCACAAGAGGAAAATCTCGTCGAGATCCTGGGAAATGATGAGGACGGCGGTGCCGCCCTCGGCAAGCTTCACGATCGCCTCGTAGATCGCGAGCGTGGCCCCCGCATCGACGCCCCAGGTCGGCTGGTTGATCACCAGCACGCTCGGATTCTGCTGCACCTCGCGCCCGACCAGGAACTTCTGCAGATTGCCGCCCGAGAGCGAGCGCGCCTCCGCGTGCGGCCCCGTGGTGCGCACGTCGAAGCGCTCGATGATGCCGCGCGTGAACTCGACCGTGCGCGGCTTGTCGACGATGCCGAGGCGCGCGAGCGCGTGGCGCACATTGGCCGAGAGGAACGCGTTCTCGGCGAGCGTCATGGCGATCACCGCGCCATGGCCGTGGCGCTCCTCGGGCACGAAGCAGCCGCCGAGCTTCCTCCGCTCGCGTGGGCCCATATGGCCGGCCGCGACACCGTCGAGGAGCACGGTCTCGGGCCGCTCGGCCGGCACCTCGCCCGACAGCGCGTCCATGAGCTCGGTCTGGCCGTTCCCCGCGATGCCCGCGATGCCGACGATCTCGCCGCCCGCGACCGAAAGCGACACTTCCTTCAAGTCGGTGCCGAACTGGTGCGTCGAGCGGATGGTGAGCCGCTCGACCGCGAGGCGCGGCGCACCGCCCACCGGCGCCGCGCGGCGCTGGGACGCGGGCTTGAGCTCGGCGCTGATCATCAGCTCGGCAAGCTCTTTCGCGGTCTTCGCGCGCGGGTCCACGCGCGCCACGACGCGGCCGAGGCGCATGATGGTCGCGCGCTCGCACAGCGCCCGGATTTCCTCGAGCTTGTGGCTGATATAGAGGATCGAGCAGCCTTCGGACGCCAGCCGCCGCAACACCGCGAACAGCTTCTCGACCTCCTGCGGCGTCAAGACCGAGGTCGGCTCGTCCATGATGAGGAGCTTCGGCTTCTGCAACAGGCAACGCACGATCTCGATGCGCTGGCGCTCGCCGACCGAAAGGTCGTGCACGGCCGCCCCCGGGTCGAGCGGCAGGCCGTAATTGGTCGAGATCTCGACGATGCGCGCGCTCAAATCCGCGCGCTCCTTCCGGTCGTTGAGGCCGAGGGCGATGTTCTCGGCCACCGTCAATGCCTCGAACAGCGAGAAATGCTGGAACACCATGCCGATGCCGAGCCGGCGCGCATAGGCCGGGTTCAGGATCGCGACGGGTGCGCCCTGCCAGAAGAGGCTCCCCTCGTCGGGCTTCATGACACCATAGATGATCTTGACCAGCGTCGACTTCCCGGCACCGTTCTCGCCCAGGAGCGCGTGGATTTCGTTCCGGCCCACCTCGAGGTCGACATGGTCGTTCGCGAGGCAGCCGGGAAAGCGCTTGGTGATGCCGCGGAGCGCGAGGAGGGGGGTGGTCTCTGCGGCGGCGGCGGGCATGAGGGGTCTGGGGCCTTCCCTGGAGCGCGCGCCACGAACCCAGGTGGAATGGGCGGCGAACGCCTTCAACCACAATCAATTTTCGTGCCACGCCGCGCGTTGACCGGCGCCCGCGGCGCGCGCCGGCCAAGGCGCCGGAATCGCCGAGGATTGTCGCGACGGCTCAGGGCCGGAGTCAAGCAATCCAAGGACAGGGCGCCCAAATATTGGGCGGGGGCCGCGCCCGCGTCCCCGGCCTCAGCCGCGCCCGATGAACGGCATCTTGGATGCCATGATGGTGACGAACTGGACGTTGGCGTCGAGCGGGAGCGACGCCATGTGCACGATCATGCGCCCCACCTCGGCCACGTCCATGGTGGGCTCGACCTCGGTCGTGCCGTTCGCCTGCAGCACGCCCTTCTTCATGCGCGCGGTCATCTCGGTCGCGGCGTTGCCGATGTCGATCTGGCCGCAATCGATGTCGTAGGCGCGGCAATCGAGCGCGGTCGAGCGCGTGAGCCCCGTGATCGCGTGCTTGGTCGCGGTGTAGGCGACCGAGCGCGGGCGCGGCACGTGCGCCGAGATCGAGCCGTTGTTGATGATGCGGCCGCCGCGCGGGTCCTGGCTCTTCATGATCTTGATCGCTTCCTGGGTGCAGAGGAAGGGAGCGGTGAGATTGGTCTCGACCACCGCCTGCCAGGCCTCGAAGGAAAGCTCCTCGAGCGGCACCGCGGCGGCGCCGATACCCGCATTGTTGAACAGGAGATCGAGGCGGCCGAAATGCTCCTTGGTCGCGGCGAACAGCGCCTTGATCGAGGCCGGATCGCGCACGTCGGTCGGGACCGCGAGGATGCGTACCGCGTGCGCGCGCGCCTCGGCCGCGACCTGCTCCAAGGGCTCCTTGCGGCGCCCGGCGAGCACGAGGTCCCAGCCCGCCTCCATGAGCGCCAGGGACGCGGCCTTGCCGATGCCGCTCCCGGCCCCCGTGACCAAGGCGACCTTCGCTTGCGATGTCATCGGATCCTCCCTCGTTCGACGCGGCTGAGGATAGGCGAAGGTCCGCGTCGCTTCAATTCGGTCGCGTCAGGCCAGGCCCCGAGAATACCTCGCCCCGTCATGCCCGGACTTGTTCCGGGCATCCATGACTGGCATGAAAGAGACGCGGATGGCCGGGACGGCCCGGCCATGACGGATCGGGCCATTTCGGGTGCAACGGGAGGACGATGCTGAACGCGGCGCTGGTGGGCCTCGGCTGGTGGGGCCGCAACATCCTGAACACCCTCGAGGGCAACGCGAAGCTGCGCGTGGCCGCGATCGTCGATCCCGATCCCAAGGCGGGCGAGATCGCGCGCCGCGCGGGCGTGGCGTTCGCGAGCGCCCTCGACGCGGTACTTTCGGACCCGAAGATCGACGCGGTGATCCTCTGCACGCCCCACACGCTCCACACGGCGCAGGTCGTGCGCGCGGCGGCGGCGGGGAAGCATGTCTTCTGCGAGAAGCCGCTCGCCCTCACGCGGCGCGACGCCGAGGCGTCGATCGCGGCCTGCCGGAAGCACGGCCGCGTGCTCGGCCTCGGCCACGAGCGGCGCTTCGAGCCGGCGCTCGCCGAGCTCCAGCGTCTCGCGCGCGCGGGTGCGCTCGGAACGCTCATGCAGATCGACGCCAATTTCTCCCACGACAAGCTCGCGAACGCGGCACCGGGCCATTGGCGCGTCTCGAAGGCCGAAGCGCCCGCCGGCCCCCTGACCGGCACCGGCATCCATCTCCTCGATCTCGCGGTGAGCTTGCTCGGGCCGGCCGATTACGTGCTCGCGAATGCGCGCCAGCTCGACAGCGCGCTCTCGAACGGCGACACGCTCGGGGCACTCGTCGTGCACAAGAGCGGCGCCAACAGCCTCCTCAACGCGATGCTCGCGACCCCGTTCCAAGGACGCTTCGCGATCTTCGGCCGGCGCGGCTGGGCCGAAGTGCGCGACCTCGCGCATCCCGAGACGCCCAAGGGCTGGTCGCTCGAGCTCGCATTGGCGGGCGCCGAGCCCACGCGGCGCGATTACGGGCCGGCCAACGCGACGCGCGCCAATCTCGAGGCCTTCGCCGACGCCTGCGCGGGCCGGGTACCCTATCCGATCGCGGAAGACGAGATGATCGCGACCATCGCGGCCTTCGAGGCGATCGTGCGCTCGGCCGAGCGGCGCGAGGCGGTGCGGGTCGAGGGATAGGGAGACGCGCTCAAGAAGCCCCTTGCGCGCGAAACCGCGTCAAGGAAAGCTAAGGCAAAAGTCGCGTCGAAACACCGCCGCGAAAGCGTACCCGAGGGAGGATCAAATGCCGCGCCGCCACGACGCCAAGCGCTTCGACATGGCCCATCTCCGCAACACCGCGGAGAAGCTCAAATCCTGGGGCAAATGGGGGCCGGACGACGAGCTCGGCACGCTGAACTATGTCGGCCCCGCCGAGATCAAGCACGCGGCATCCTTGATCAGGACCGGGCGCGTCTTCTCGCTCGCGCTCAACTACGACAACAAAGGGCCGCAAAAGGGCCTGTGGGGCAATCGCCACAATCCCATCCACACCATGCTCGCGACCGGCACCGACGCGGTTGCGGGCGCCCAGGAGCACATGAAGATCCGCTACGCCGACGACGCGGTCTCGATGCCGCTCCAATGCGGCACGCAATGGGACGCGCTCGGCCATATCTTCTACGACGACAAGATGTGGAACGGCTACGACGCGCGCCTGGTCGATTCCGACGGGGCGCAGAAGAACGGCATCGAGAAGACCAAGGCCAAGATGGTCGGGCGCGGCGTGCTGCTCGACGTGGCGCGCCATTGCAAGACGGATTGCCTCGCGGACGGCATGGCGATCACGAACGACGACCTCGACGCGGTCGCGCGCGCCCAGAAGGTCGAGATCAAGCGCGGCGATTTCGTGATCGTGCGCACGGGCCAGATGGGCGACCGGTTGCGCAAGGGCGACTGGGGCGCCTATGCGGGCGGCGAGGCGCCCGGCCTCGCCTTCGAGACCTGCGAGTGGATTCACGCGAAGGAAATCGCCGCCATCTGCACCGACACCTGGGGCTGCGAGGTGCGCCCGAACGAAACCGACGCCGCGAGCCAGCCCTGGCACTGGATCGTGATCCCCATGATGGGCCTTACCATGGGCGAGATATTCTATTTGGAAGAGCTCGCCGAGGATTGCGCCAAGGACAAGGTGTACGAATTCTTCTTCTGCGGCCCGTCGCTGCCCATCACCAAGGCCGTCGGCTCGCCGCTCAATCCCTTGGCGATCAAGTGACGTGACCGCCGGCCACGCATTCGCGCGTCCGTGACAAGCGGACGCGAAACGCGTAGAGTCGGCGCCAATGACAACCAATAAGAACAGCCGGGGGACATCGAGGATGGACGCTCGCTTCGATTGGCGCCGCGCGGCGCGCGCCGCCGCGATGGCCGCGTGCGTCCTCCTCGCGGCGTGCCAGGTCAAGCTGGTCTCGGACTATGACGAGCAGATCGACACCGGCCTCAGCCGCATGAACACCGAAATCACCGCCTTCGTCGACAAGATGATCTCGGAAGCCGGCACGCCGCAGGGCACCTGGGCCGCGAACAAGGACTTCTATTTCCAGGAGGAGGCCGAGGCGGACACGCTGATCGCGCGCGCCGAGGCGCACGCGGTGCTGCACACCTGCCCCTCGACCAAGGCGATCGCCACGGCGGTCACGGCGATGTCGCCGTCGACCGAGGTCATGGACTACGTCAACCAATATCCGCAGGACGATTGCTCGGTCATCCTCATGAAGCTGATCCGGGACGCGATCGCCAATCTCGAGAAGTTCCATCAGGAGCAGGGGGCGGCGGGCATTCCGGCCATCGCGCGCGGGCCGCTCCTCGATGGCGGGGTGGGCTCGCTGATCCATTCGGCCATGGTGGTCGAGCTCGCCAAGAAGAACGCGCAGATGAAGGCAACGCCGGGAGGCTCGTGATGGCGATCGACGTGGGCGCGCTGGTCAGCGCGATGACGCAAGCGGGCGAGGGGCTCGGCACGACGGTCTGGGGCAACATGCAGACCTACGCCGTGCCCGAGCTCGAGAAGATCGCCCAGCAGATCGCGACCATCGAGACCGCGCTCGCCTCGATCCCGCCCCAGCTCACCCAGGCCGGCGCCAAGACGCTGCTCGAGATGCAGGTGCAGGCGAGCGTCGGCGTGATCGTCGCCGCGACCGAGCTCACGCTCCTCGCCGTGCAGACCGCGATCAATCAGATCATGAGCGCGATCAAGGGTGTGGTGAACGGCGCGGTCGGCTTCGCGCTCCTGGCCTGAGGCGCCGCGCGCCCAAGCGAAATATGGCCCATGTCACTTGACAAGCGACAGGCGACAAATTAGGCTCACGCCATGATCCGGTCGTTCCGGCATCGCGGGCTCGAGGCCCTTCACGATGGCAGGACGGCGCGGCGGGTGGCGCCCGGCCATCTCGAGACCTTGCGCGATATTCTTGCGATGCTCGACCGCAGCCACGCGCCCGGAGACATGAATTTGCCCGGCTTTCGGCTGCACCCGCTCAAAGGCGAGCTCAAGGGGCGCTGGGCGGTTTGGGTTTCGGGCAATTGGCGCGTGACGTTCCGGTTTGTGGACGGCCACGCGGTCGACGTGGACGACATCGGCGATCGCTAGGAAGGATCGAGGCCATGCCCATGCGCAATCCGCCCCATCCCGGCGGGATCGTCCGCCGCCAGTGTCTGGCGCCGCTCGGCCTGTCGGTCACCGAGGCGGCCAAGGGGCTCGGCGTCACGCGCCAGGCGCTCTCGGACCTCGTCAACGGCAATGCCGGACTCTCGGTGGACATGGCGATCCGCCTCTCGAAGGCGTTCGGGTCGAGTCCCGAGACGTGGCTTGGCCTCCAGACCGCCTACGACCTTTGGCAAGCGCGCGAGCGCACCGACCAGATCAAGGTGAAGTCATACAAGGCGGCGTGAGCGCCTGGCCGCTCAGCCGCCCACCACCTCGATCTGCACGTCGACGTTGTTGCGCGTCGCGTGGGAGTAGGGGCAGATTTTCTCGTGCGCCTCCTTCGCGAGCGCCGCGAGCTCGGCCTGGGCGAGGCTCCGATCCTCGACCTTGAGCCGGACCGAGAGGCCGAAGCCGCCGCCTTCGCGCGGGCCGATCGAGACCGCGGCCGTGATCGCGGCCTTGGAGGCGTCGGTCTTGTGCTGCTTCCCCACGTAATCGAGGGCGCCGCCGAAGCAGGCGGCGTAGCCGGCCGCGAAGAGATGCTCGGGGGTCGCCGTGTTGGGCTTCCCCGGTCCGCCCATCGCCTTCGGGACCGAGAGATCGAACGAGACCACGCCGTCGCTCGACTGGGTGTGGCCGTTGCGCCCGCCCTTGGCGGTCGCGCTCGCGGTGAAGAGCGGATTGATCTTGTCCATGGGTTGCCTCCCTATGAGCCGGTCGCGGGGAATTCGGTGCTTGTTAGCTGGGGGCGGACGCGGCGAGGGTCAAGGCGGCGTGCGCCCCGACCTCAGTCCGCTCAAATCTTATGGAAGTCGTAGGGACCGACGCCTTGGACCAGGAGGAACCGGCAGTCGCTCGTGCCGTTGTTCGAGAGACGATGCGCGACCTTGGGCGGAATCGAGTAGCGCACGCCGAGGGCGAGATCGCAGCCGCCGCGGGGTGCGCGGGTCTCGATCGTGAGGTGGCCGTCGAAGCCGAAATACCAGTCGGTCACGTGATTGTGGTAGTGCCACGGAATCTCGTCGCCCGGGGCCAGCGTATAGTGGCGCACCAGCACGTCCGAGCCGGACGCGATCACCTCGATCGACTTGACGCTATAGTTCGGGTTCGGGCTCGCGCCCGAATTCATCGTCACCCTTTCCTCCCGCTTACAAGGGCCGGTGCCGCTTTTCCTGGAAGAATGCCACCGTCGGCGCGCGGCAACAAGACCGGGTAGTGGGTCAGTTGGTCCAAACCCTCGTCTTTCGAGACGCAGCCCGCGGCCCGACGCGCCGCAGCCTTCGGATCGAAGGGCCGGCCGAAGGCCGCCGGGCTGCTCCTCAAGATGAGGGTTTGGATCGATGGAGGTTCACCTCATCCTGAGGGCGCCCATAGGGCGCGTCTCGAAGGATGAGGTGAAATTGACCCACTACCCAAGACCGGGCTTGGCCGCGCTCGCCGGGCCTGTCCGACGCGCCTCGTCCGAGGCACCCCATCCATCGCGCCCTGGCCAACGCGCCCCGTCCATCGCACCTCGGCCATCGCGCCCCGTCCGACCCGGTTGACCCCGGGTGCCGCTCTGCCTAATCATCCCCTGCCATGACCGGAACCGACCGAGCCAAGCTCCCCCTCGCGCGCTTCAAGGTGATCGACGTGACCCGCGTGCGCGCGGGCCCGACGGCGGTGCGCCAGCTCGCCGATTGGGGGGCGGACGTGATCAAGGTCGAGGCGGCCGACGGCGATGGCGGCCTGGGCGGCGCGCGCGACGCGCCCGACTTCCAGAATCTCCACCGCAACAAGCGCTCGATCACCCTCAATCTCAAGGACCCGGAGGGGCTCCTGATCCTGAAGCGCCTCGTCGCCGGCGCCGACGTGTTCGTCGAGAACTTCCGCCCCGACGTGAAGCGCCGCCTCGGCATCGACTATGAGAGCCTCCGCGCGGTCAACAAGCGCCTCGTCTATGGCAGCATCTCGGGCTTCGGCGAGGACGGGCCGTATCGCGACCGGCCCGGCTTCGACCAGATCGCGCAAGGCATGGGCGGGCTCATGTGGATCACCGGGCTACCGGGCCAGGGGCCGGTACGCGCGGGCGCCCCCATCGCCGATCTCTCGGCCGGCATTTTCTGCGCCATGGGGATTCTGGTGGCGTTGCTCGAGCGCGAGGAATCGGGCGAGGGCCAGTGGGTCAAGTCGAACCTGCTCGCGGCCCAGATCTCGATGCTCGATTTCCAGGCCGCGCGTTGGCTCGTCGGCCACGAGGTGCCGGGCCAGGCGGGCAACAACCACCCGACCAGCATCCCGACCGGCGTGTTCAAGACCAAGGACGGCTACATCAACATCGCCGCGGCGGGCGAGGAGATTTGGCGCCGGCTCGCGGCCGCCCTCGGCTTGGCCGAGCTCGCCGACCATCCCGACTATGCGGTCGCCAAGGCGCGCCTCAAGAACCGCGACGCGCTCAATCGGCGCCTCGAGGCGGCGACGGTCGGGCGCAGCTCGGCCGAATGGATCGAGATCCTCAACCAGGCCGGCGTGCCGACCGGGCCCATCTACAAGATGGACGAGGTGTTCGCCGACCCGCAGGTGCGCCATCTCGGCGTCGCCCAGAAGGTCGCGCACAAGACGCTCGGCGAGCTCGAGCTCGTGGGCCAGCCGGTGACCTTGAGCCGCACGCCGTCCAAGCTCCGGCGCGCGACGCCCGAGCGCGGCGAGCATACGGCCGAGGTGCTGGGCGCGCTCGGCTACGACGCATCGGCGCTCGCAAAGCTCAAAGAGCGCGGCGTGATCTGAATCAAACCCAAGAGGAGACGCGCATGAAATCCCCGACCGAGCGCATGATCGTCGAGACCGAGGGGCCGGTCGGCTGGATGATCTTCAACAATCCCGAGCGGCGCAACGCGGTGTCGCTCGACATGTGGCAGGCGATCGTCCCCATCGTCGAGGCCTACGAGGCCGATCCCTCGGTGCGCGTGATCGTGCTCAAGGGCGCGGGCGACAAGGCGTTCATCTCGGGCGCCGACATTTCGCAGTTCGAGCAGCAGCGCAACTCGCCCGAGGCGGTGGCGCGCTACGAGGAGATCGCGGTGGGTGCGACGACGCGCCTCGCCCAGTCGAGGAAGCCCACCATCGCCATGATCCAGGGCTACTGCGTCGGCGGCGGCGTGGGCGTCGCCTTGTCGTGCGACCTGCGCATCGCCGCGGACAATGCGCGCTTCGCCATCCCGGCGGCGCGCCTCGGCCTTGGCTATCGCTGGATCGGCGTCAAGAAGCTGGTCGACGTGGTGGGGCCCTCCTTCGCCAAGGAGATTTTCTTCACCGCGCGCCAGTTCGACGCGCGCGAGGCGCTCGAGATGGGGCTCATCAACCGGGTCGTGGCGGCTGCCGAGCTCGCGGCCTCCGTGCGCGCCACCTGCGACACGATCGCCGACAACGCGCCCCTCACCCTCGAGGCGATCAAGGGGGTGGTGGAAGAGCTCACCCGGCCGCTCGGCCCGGTCGACGTCGAGCGTTGCGAGGCGCTCGTCGCGCGCTGCTTCGCGAGCGCCGATTACGCCGAGGGGCGGCGCGCCT
>Ga0335072_10011485_pt1 | contig 12685 bp, 12 predicted proteins | sample Lox_Sample_21_FD_206725 | JGI IMG/M metagenome (GOLD analysis project Ga0335072, IMG submission 206725) | Soil microbial communities from Loxahatchee National Wildlife Refuge, Florida, United States - Lox_Sample_2.1 | ecosystem: Environmental > Terrestrial > Soil > Wetlands | place: USA...
CGGGGAGACGACGAGGCGGGGCGGGTAGTCGTCCATCCGGTAGCGCAGCGACTCGTCGCCGTCTTCGTGGACCGGCATCAGCCCGAGGAAGTCCCCGGCGAACGTCCGCCACGCGGCGAGGTCGGTTGACTCCAGCCTCAGGTAGCCGAGCGAAAGAACTGGCACTGGTGAATCCTCCTAGCGACTGACTGTCAAGGCTGGGGGAACTTGCTTGACCCGGATTCGCGGCGCTTCCAGTGGCCGTCGTCGTACCAGGTGGTCTCGATGAGGCCCAGCGGCTGCAGGTCCCAGCATTCGAGGTAGGTTACGCCCTCGGGCCCGGAGGTGATCGTGAACGGGACCTTGGCGTCGCCGGTCCAGAACTCGCCCGGGCCGAGCTGCCTGGTCTCCTCGCCGTTGGCGCCGTACTCCACCGTGAGCTGCCCGCCGACCACGATCATGAGCTGCGGGTGGTTCACGTGCCGCTTGGGCACGGTGAAGTCCGGCCGGATGCGCCGTCCCTGCCACCGGAAGGCCGGCTCGACGTTGGTCGACCGCAAGACCGCGCCGTCCAGCGTCGCGGCGATGTCGACCGGCGCATTCGCGATGAAGCCGCCGTCATTCCAATAAAACGTCGGGTCGCCCTGAAAGAAGTCGAGTGGCTCCCAGCCCTCATCGGCCAGGAGATCGAAAAAGGAAATAGGCACCTGCCCATCGTGGCGGTGCTCGCGACGCAGGTCAATAGCTCCGTTCCACTAGGCGGGACGGCTTCTGACCTGCGATTTTCGTCCCGAATAATAGAACGGCGATAGTGACAGAAAGGGTCACGGCTCCTATATTGTCGCTATGCCATTTTCTGTAGACAGCCTGTTGACCGACACCGACTGGATCCCCATGTCGTTGAAGGGCCAGCAGGAGAGCCCGACCTACTACTGGGAGGACGGCGGCCTGCTGAAGGACGCGCCGGTCGACTTCGACGCGACCTTCGCCGAGAACATGTGGGTCAGCTCGAAGCCGATCCAGTTCATGACGTTCTTCCGCAACCCGCTGAAGGTGGTGCCGAACTTCACGGTGCCGCGCCACCTGCACAACATCGACGAGACGATCATCGTCTTCAAGGGCGAGTACAAGATCGAGTTCGGCGACCCGGCCGAGGGCCAGTTCGTGACCGTGAAGCCGGGCTGCTTCTTCACCAGCCGGGCCGGCACCCCGTACACGATGACGGCCGGCCCCGAGGGCGTCACCTACATCGAGACCTGGGGCACGCCGGTCAGCAGCCTCAAGACCGTGTGGTACGACTTCGGCTGGGTCCGCAAGTAGACAGCGCGACGTGCGGAAGCGGGGGCCAGGCCGGCCCCGCTTCCGCACGTTTTGCTAGTGCTTCCGGTCGCGCGCCAGGAACGCGAGCACGGTGCTCTCGAACTCGTCCTTGCGCTCGATCATCGCCCAGTGCCCGCAGTCGTAGAACACGTGCAGCTCGCACTTGGCGATCAGCCGCATGGCGGCCAGCGAGCCGTCCATCGGGGTCACCCGGTCGTCGCGGCCGAACATGACCAGCGTCGGCGCCTTGATCTTGGTCAGCATCGCCACCGCGTCGACGGCGCCGAACGCGCGGCCCTTGCGCATGCCTTCCAGCATCGCCCGGTTGTAGAGCTTCTTGATGTCGGACGGGGCCGACGGGTCGGTCGCCGACTGCCACCGCATCTCGACGAACTCCTCGGTCAGGATGCCGGTGTCGTACACCATCGACTCCATCCACTGGACGAGCCGCTCCCTGGTCGGGTTCTCGACGAACTCCACCAGCAGCTTGATGCCCTCGGGGGGCGACGGGCTGAGCAGCGACAGGCCCACCCCGCCGATGCACATCAGCCGGCTGACCCGGTCGGGGTGCTCGGCCGCGATCCGCGCGGCGACGTTGCCGCCCATCGAGTTGCCGATGATCGGCAGCGGGCCGAGGCCCATGCCGTCGAGGAAGTCGAGCACCCCGGCCGGCCCCACCGCGAGCGGATTGGCGTCGGGCGAGTAGCTCTTCCCGAACCCGGGGAAGTCGAGCACGTAGGTGGTGTACTCGCGGGCGAGCACGGGCAGGTTGCCGCGGAAGTTCGCCCAGCCGCTGACCCCAGGCCCCGAGCCGTGCAGCAGCAGCAGCGGCGGCCCGTCGCCCGCCACGTGGTAGTGCAGCTTCCCCTTCGGGGTGTCGAGGAACCGGCTGGTCTCCTCGAACGACAGCACGTCGGTCACTGGGCACTCCCCACGCTCGAAGAAACGGTCCCGATGTCGCGCGGCGCCTTGCCCGCCAGGTGACGCCCGGCGATGTAGCCGAACGTCACGCTGGGCCCGATGCAGCTGCCGCCGCCGCCGTAGATCGCGCCGAGCACCGAGGCGGCGGTGTTGCCCGCCGCGTAGAGCCCGTCGATGACCGGGGTCCGGTAGCCGATCACCCGCGCGTTGGAGTCGACGCGCAGGCCGCCGTTGGTGCCGAGGGTGCCGGGCCACTGCTGGATGGCGCCGAAGACCGGACCGGTGATCGGCTTGCGGTTCACCGTGTCGGGCCCGGTCAGCACGTGCGTCTGCCCGGGATCGCCCCAGTCCGGGTCCTCGCCCTTCTCGGCGTAGGTGTTGTACCGCTCGACGGTCGCGACGAGCGCATCCGGGTCGATGCCGATCTGCTCCGCCAGCTCGCGGACCGAGCCCGCGAGCCTGAGCCAGTCGGGCGCTTGCTCGCCGTTGGGGCCGGTCATGCTCATCGCGATGCCCGGCTTGGACCCGATGATGCCCTGCTCGACGATGTCGTTGCCGAAGATGACCCAGCCCGGAGGCTGGTTGGTGAACCCCGGGTTGCGCTGGTCGAAGTACCCGAACGGGTGCGGGAAGTCGTTGTAGGTGTAACCGCCGTGCATGAAGCGGCTGCCATGCTGGTTGACGATGATCGACCCCGCCCCGAGGCCCATCATCATCTGCGGCACCGGCTGGCCGTCGCGGCCCTTGTCCCACGGCTCGTAGATGACGCCGTAGCCGAAGAAGCTGTTCATCGACCCGAGCTTGGCGCCGACCGCCATCGCCATCTGGTGCCCGTCGCCGGTGTTCGGCGCCGGGCTGACCGGCCTGACCTCGTACCCGATGAACGTCTTGACCATCTCCGGGTTGCGGTCGAAGCCGCCGCAGGCGAGCACGACGCCCCTGCTGGCACCGATCCGGCGCAGGCCGTCCGGGCCCTCGACGACCACGCCGATCACCGCGCCGGCGTCGTCGGTGACCAGCTCGACCGCGGGGGTGGACGCGCGCACCTCGCCGCCGGCCTCGATCACGCCCTTGAGCAGCGGGGCGATCAGCCCGCCGCCCTTGGCCCGCCAGACCTCGCGCTGGCGGGTGGCCAGCTCCTCGGCCCCGACCTGGCCGCGCCGCTGCTCGGGGAAGCTGACCTCCTGCGGGGGGATCCACGGGCCGGAGGCGATCTTCCGTGCGAGTTCCTGGCCGAGCTCGGCGCCGGCCGGGTAGGGCTTGACCGCGCAGGTGCGCGGGAAGTGCCGGACGCCGGGGATGCGGTCGCCGATCACCGAGTAGTAGTCGTCGAGCTGGATGTGCGGCTCGGAGTCGTAGCCGGTGGTCTCGAGCAGGTACTCGAACATCTCGGGGGCGGTGTCGACGTAGACCTCTTGCAGCCGCGGGTCGCAGGCCCGGCCGTCCGACAGCCGCCGAATGTACGCGAGGGCGTCTTCGCGGCTGTCCCGGTCCTTCACGAAGCGGTTGTTCGGTATCCACATGTCGCCGCCGGACACGGCGGTCGTGCCACCGAAGAACTCGTCCTTCTCCACGACCACGGTGCTCGCGCCGCCGCGGGCGGCGAGCAGGGCCGCGGTCAGCGCTCCCCCGCCGCTGCCGACCACCACCACGTCGAAGATTTCGTCCCACTGGCGATCAGAGATGGCGTTCCCTGACACGGCGCTTTCCGGCACTGGATGCCTCCATGCAGTTAGGTAAGTCACGTCAGCCTAGCCAGGGCGCCGACGCGGGCAAAGGGCTCCGTTCCAATGACCGGGACGTCCCGCTCAGCGGAAAACAGCCATTTGCGGGCCGTGGCGGGCGGGCTACATTAAGGCCGCCCGACACCCGCCCAATGAGATGGACACCGATGCTTGATAGCACCCAGCGCGCGACGGCGGCCGAACTGCTGTGGGCGGCGGAGCGCGACCTGGCGCCGATCGGCCCGCTGACCGAGACGTTCCCGGGCATCGACGTGGTGGACGCGTACGAGATCCAGCTCGCCAACATCCGGCGCAAGATCGCGGCCGGCCAACGGGTGCGCGGTCACAAGGTCGGCCTCTCCTCCCCGGTCATGCAGCAGATGATGGGCGTCGACGAACCCGACTACGGTCATCTGCTCGACTCGATGGTGCTTGGCCAGGACGCGCCGATCCCGGCCGCCCGGTACTGCTACCCCCGGATCGAGGTCGAGATCGGCTACGTGCTCGGCTCGGCGCTGCCCGGCGCGGACTGCACCGAGGCCGACGTGCTGGCCGCGACCGCGTACATCGTGCCGAGCCTGGAGCTGATCGACAGCCGGATCACCGACTGGCGGATCAAGCTGGCCGACACGATCGCCGACAACGCCTCCTCGGCCGGGGTGATCCTCGGGGCCGAGCGCAAGACGCCGGCCGAGCTGGCGGCGGCCGGCGTCGACCTGAGCGACATCGACGCCGTGCTGTACCAGCAGGCGGCGACTGCGGGCGCGGCAGGCTGGGCCGAGATCGCCAGCGGCAACACGAGCGCGGTGCTCGGCAACCCGACCGCCTGCGTTGCCTGGCTGGCTCGGAAGGTGGCCGACTTCGGCGTCAAGCTCGAGGCCGGGCACCTGATCCTGCCCGGTTCCTGCACCCGGGCGATCGACGCAACCCCCGGCAGCGTGTTCCGGGCCGAGTTCGCCGGGCTCGGAACCGTAACCGCCGAGTTCAACTGAGGGATGACACCGTGACTAAGGCCACCGCCGCGATCGTCGGGTCGGGCAACATCGGCACCGACCTCATGTACAAGCTGCTCCGCTCCGACCTCATCGAGCCGCGCTGGATGATCGGCGTCGACCCGGAAAGCCCCGGGCTGAAGCGGGCGGCCGACCACGGCCTGACCGCCACCGCCGAGGGCGTCGACTGGCTGCTCGCCAACGAGCGGCCCGACCTGGTCTTCGAGGCCACCTCCGCCTACGTGCACCGGGAGAACGCACCGCGCTACCAAGAGCTCGGCATCCAGGCGGTGGACCTCACCCCGGCCGCCATCGGCCCGGCGGTGGTGCCCGCGGTCAACCTCGGCCAGCACACCAGCGCGCCCAACGTCAGCCTGATCACCTGCGGCGGGCAGGCCACGATCCCGAGGGTCCACGCGGTCTCCCGGGTCGTCCCGGTCGAGTACGCAGAGATCGTGGCGAGCGTGGCGTCACCGTCGGCCGGACCCGGTACCCGGGCCAACATCGACGAGTTCACCAAGACCACCGCCCGCGGGGTGGAGACGATCGGCGGCGCCGAGCGCGGCAAGGCGATCATCATCCTCAACCCGGCCGAGCCGCCGATGCTGATGCAGGACACGATCTTCTGCGCGATCCCGGCCGACGCCGATCGCGACGCCATCGCCGCCTCGATCAAGCAGATCGCGGCCGACGTCGCGGCCTACGTGCCCGGCTACCGGCTGCGGACCGAGCCGCAGTTCGACGACCCCACCCCGATGAGCGGCGGGCGGGCCAGGGTCGCCGTGTTCGTCGAGGTCGAAGGGGCGGGCGACTTCCTCCCGCCGTACTCGGGCAACCTCGACATCATGACCGCCGCCGCCACCCGGGTCGGGGAAGGATTCGCCACGCGGATCCTGGCAGCGCGTTCTTAAACACAGCGCGCTTAGTTCACGACAGGAGCTCCCTTTCATGTCATACAGCGCCGACCTCGACGTCCGCGTCACCGACTCCTCGCTGCGGGACGGCTCGCACGCGATCAGGCACCAGTTCACGGTCGAGAACGTGCGGACCATCGTGGCCGCGCTCGACGGGGCGGGCGTGCCGGTCATCGAGGTAACCCACGGCGACGGCCTCGGCGGCTCGTCCTTCAACTACGGCTTCAGCGCGGTGCCCGACCAGGACCTCATCTCCACCGCGGTGGCGACCGCCAAGCAGGCCAAGATCGCCTTCCTGATGCTGCCCGGGCTCGGCACCACCGACGACATCCGCCAGGCGGCCGACAACGGCGCCTCGGTCTGCCGGATCGCCACCCACTGCACCGAGGCGGACATCTCCATCCAGCACTTCAAGGTGGCCCGCAGCATCGGCCTTGAGACGGTCGGCTTCCTGATGATGGCGCACAGCCAGCCGCCGGAAGTCCTCGCCAGGCAGGCGCGGATCATGGCCGACGCCGGCGCCCAGTGCGTCTACGTGGTGGACTCGGCCGGCTCGCTGATCATGGACGGGGTCAGTGACCGGATCGCCGCGCTGGTGGCCGAGCTCGGCGACGACGCGCAGGTCGGGTTCCACGGCCACGAGAACCTCGGCCTCGGCGTCGCCAACTCGGTGCTGGCCGCCCGGGCGGGGGCCAAGCAGATCGACGGCTCCACCCGCCGGTTCGGGGCCGGCGCGGGCAACACCCCGGTCGAGGCGTTCGCCGCCGTCACCGAGCGCCTCGGAATCAAGACCGGCATCGACACGGTGAAGATCATCGACGCGGCCGAGGAGACCGTCGCCCCGGTGCTCGAGAGCAACCCGCCCGCGCTCGACCGGCTATCGCTGACGATGGGCTTCGCCGGCGTGTACTCCAGTTTCCTGCGGCACGCGGAGATCCAGGCGAAGAAGTACGGCGTGTCCGGGGCCGAGATCCTGATCGAGGCCGGCCGCCGCAAGCTCGTCGGCGGCCAGGAGGACCAGCTCATCGAGATCGCGGTCGGCCTGGCCAAGCGCGAGTAAGGCCGCGGTCAAGGTCAAGATCAAGAGCCCGGTCATCCCGAACGGACCCGGCTGCCACTGGGCCGGTCACCACGGTGCCCGGACGCGGGTGACGGGAGCGGCGGAGTCCAGGGTCCGTTCGGAAAACTCCTGGTTTTGATCTTTGCTTGTACTAGCGCGCGCTTGCCAGCGGCCGCGGCAGCGGCACCACGTCGGGCGACCAGATCGCGAGGGCGGTGTTGCGCACCTCGTGCACCAGCGAGTGCGCCCGCATCCTGGCGACCGGCCCGGTCACCGAGACCGCGCCGATCGCCCGGTCCCCGCACCGGATGGGGGACGCGACGCAGCCGAGGCCGCCGTAGGCCTCTTCCCGGTCGAAGGCGACGCCCGTCTTCCTGGCGTTGTCGAGCGTGGATTGCAGCGCGCGCGGCTCGACGATGGTGAACTCGGTCCGGCGCGGCGTCTTCGCCAGCGCCGACGCCTGGCTGGCGGGGTCCTCGAACGCCAGCAGGGCCCGGCCGATGGCCGTGCAGTAGGCGGGCATCCGACCGCCCACCCGGGTCGGCAGCACGACCCGGGTGGTCGTGACCCGGTCCAGGTACACCACCTCCCCGTGATCGAGGATGCCCAGGTGGACCGCGAGCCCGGTGCGCAGGGCGAGCGAGTGCAGGTGCTTGAACGCGACCTCGCGCAGGCCGGTCCGCTGCAGGGCGACGCTGCCAAGCTCGAGCAGCTTGAGCCCGACCCGGTAGCCGCCGCTGTTGCGCTCCAGCCAGCCCACCGCGCAGAGCTGGTTCGCCAGCCGGTGCACCGTCGATTTGGGCAGGCCGATCCGGTGGCTGATCTCGCTCACGCCGAGGGCCTGATCGCAGCCGTCGAACGAGGCGAGTATCGCCTCGAGCCTGCCGACGACCGTGCCGGCCTGGCTATCCTCGTCTTTCACGGCGGACGGGCCGATGCGGTGCTGAAGCGCAGCCACTAGCTGGTCACCTCCGGTCTTCACTGACTGGTCAGTACATAATAAGAACAGCATGATCGCGACCGCAATGCACTGACAAGCAGAAAAGCTGGCCAGCTCGGGTCAGGGATGTTACCGACCAGTCAGTTCTACCGGGCGGGGTCGGGCGGGGGGAAAGATGAAGGCCGTCCCGCCTAGCAGAACGACGATCGTGACACGGGCACCCGAGCACGATAATTTCAGCCCATGTCGAGTGAAACCGCAGCACCGGGCCAGCAGCCGACGGTCCTTGAGAACGTCCGGGCCTTGCTGCCGGAGATCAAGGCGCGCGCCGAGGAAATCGAGCAGGCGCGGGCCGTGCCGCGCGACCTCGCGGAGAAGCTGCGGACAGCCGGCGTCTTCCGCCGGTACGTGCCCCGGTCGCACGGCGGCGACGAGATGTGGCCGGACGAGGGCCTGACCGTGATCGAGGAGCTGGCGCGGGCCGACGCCTCGGTCGCCTGGGTGGCCGCGGTCGGCTCGGAAGGGCCGAGCTTCTACGCGTACCTGCCGGCCGACACCTACGACAAGATCTACGCGGGCGGCCCCGACGTCATCCACACCGGCGTCATCAACGCGACCGGCAAAGCGGTGCGGGTTGACGGGGGCTACCGGTTCAGCGGCCGCTGGTCGTTCGCCAGCGGCTCCAACAACGCCGACTACATCTGCATCCACGGCGTGATCGAGGGCGAGCAGGCCACCCGGCTCGGGGTGGTGCCGGCCGGCTCGGTCCAGATCGAGGACGTCTGGCACGTGAGCGGGCTCAAGGGCACCTCGAGCAACGACATCGTGGTCAGCGACCTGTTCATCCCCGAGGAGTGGACCGGGAACTTCGCCGAGCTGCCGAAGATCGCCCGGCACCCGCTCGACCAGCGGCAGCTGGGCGCCCGCTTCGGCTCGGAGTTCGCCGCCGTCGCGATCGGGATCGCCCAGGCGGCCCTGGACGACATCACCGACATCGCCCGCAACAAGATCCCGGCCACGTCGCGCAGCAAGCTCGCGGCCGACCCGGTCGCCCAGTACGTGACCGGCCAGCTCGCGACCGACCTGTACATGGCGCGGACGCTGCTGCACCAGGTCGGCCGGGACGACCAGGCGTCGGCGGCGGCCGGGCCGCCCGACGACCGGGCGACGGCGCTGCGCCGGGCCCGGCTGTCGCGGGCGGCGTCGGTGGCCGCCTCGGTCGTCGAGGGCGCCTACGGTCTGTCCGGGACCACCGGGCTGTTCGAGTCGTGCCCGCTGCAGCGGCGGCTGCGCGATGTCCGCGCCGTCACCCAGCACTACATGCTGTCCGCCCGGAGCGCGTTCGGGCCGGTCGGCACCGGCATCCTGAGCGAGGACTAGGGGCCTTGGACCTGAGCGGGGTCGCGGTCGAGGCGATGCGGCTGCAGAACGGGTACGCGCTCGCCATCGACGCCCGCGACTGGGAGCTGTTCCGCACCGTGTTCACCCCCGACGTGCTGGCCGACTACCCGCACGGGGTGTTCGAGGGCGTGGAGGAGTGGCTCGGGAACTTCATTCCGTTCCATGACACCTGCGCCTGGACCGTGCACGAGATCACCAACCACGTCGTCGGATCGGACGACCAGGGCATCTGGGCCACCTGCTACGGGTGGATCCGGTGGACGATGAAGGACGCCCCCGGCCGCATCAACCGGGCGGAGGTGCTGTTCCGCGACCGGCTGCGGGAGGACGCGGGAGGCTGGCGAATCGCCCGGCGGACGCTGCGGCTGCTGTCGTCCCAGCCGGGCGCGGCCGTCCCGGCCGGATACACCCTGGTCCAGTCGGTCCTGGACCTGGCCGACTGGACCTAGCGGCGCTGGTGGACGCAATGTGCCCGCGCTTCGCGGCGCAGCGGCGCCGTGCCGCCTTGACTCCCTTGCGCCCTTGCGCCCTTGCCTTGCGCCTGCGGCGCTTCTTGCTGTTATCCGGGCCACGACCTGGCTGAGTCAAGATAGTGGATCGTTGTGTACACCCGGGTGTATAGAACGATCCACTATCTTGCCGTCTGCCCTGAACGCGGGCGGGAAGTTCCATGCCGCGTCGTCACGGGGCAGCGCAGCGGAAGGCCGGCATGACCTCGGTGGCGGCCCATTCCAGGTACTCGCGGTGCTCCGTTAGCGATCGCGGCCCGTCGCCCAGCGGCGGCACTGTCGTCCAGGTCACGCCGGCCGCGTCGAGATCCGCGATCACCTCGACCACCTGCTGGGTGCTGGTCAGGCGGGACGCGGTGTCTTCGAGACGGTGGTCCGGGCCGATCAAGACCGGGACGGCGTGCATCGCGATGTCGAACGCGCGCTCGCGCTCCCCGAAGCCGTCGCAGCGGCGCGCCTCGGCCAGAAACCAGGGCAGGTCCGCAGGCCCTGACAGCCACGGGCCGCGGCCGGCCTGGGCGCCTGACGGCGCCCAGCCGTCCGCCAGCCGCGCCGCCCGCCGCAGCGCGTAGACCGATCGCCCGCCGACGAAGACCGGCGGATGTGGTCGCTGCACCGGCTTGGGCTCGAACACGACGTCGGCGAAGTCGACGAACTCGCCGTGGAATTCCGGCTCGTCAGCGGTCCAGAGCACCTTCATCGCCCGGAGGTACTCGTCCATCATCCGGCCGCGGCGGCTGAAGTCCACGCCAAGCGCGCTGAACTCCCCCGGCGCCATGCCCGCGCCGAACGTCACCATGACCCGCCCGCCCGACAGGACGTCGAGGGTGGCGATCGCCTTGGCCAGCCGCACCGGGTTGTGCAGCGGCGCGATGATGACGCCGCTGTTCACCCGGATCCGGGTGGTCGCGCCGGCGATGAAGGCCATCACGGTCAGCGCGTCGGGCCAGCGCCCGCCCATGCGACCGGCCAGCTCGCGCGGCAACACGACGTGCTCGGGCACGGTGATCGCGTCGAACCCGAGCCGGTCCGCGTCGGCCGCGATCCGCTGGAAGTCCGCCGCTGACAGGTGCTCCTGCCAGTTCGCTCCCGGCACCGAGAAACTCGCCGGCGGCCACCTCGACAGGCCCGGCAGGCTGGTCCAGAACTTCACGGCGCACCCCGCGCTCCGCCGCCCCCCGTACCGGGCGTCCCCGTTCGGTAGACGGCATCTATTTCGTTTAGTAATCTGATTGTACCTTATTATTTCATCTTGCCATTGGCTGGAGGACTGGACGGATGATCGACCCCAGCTCGCGGGCGCCCGACACGTCGCTGTCGCGCCGGATCCGTCGGATGGTGGCGCTCGATCCGAGCGCGACCGCGCTATTTTTCGGCGGGCTGACGTTCCCGTGGTCGTTCTACTCCGATGCCCTGGCCGACCTGGAAACCCTGCTCGCCGCGCATCCTGAGGCCCGCAGGGTCGGGATCGTGCTGCGCAACCGACCCGGTCCGCTGGTGGCCCTGGTCGCCACCCTCGGCACCGGACGCGAGGTGGTGACGCTGAGCCCGCACCTGGGCGACATTGGCCTTGAGCAGGACATCGTCGACCTGGCGCCGGACGTGGTGGTGGCCGAGGACGAGGACTGGGCCCGCGACGCGGTGCTCGTCTCCGCGAGGACGGTCGGCGCGATCGCGCTGCGGACCGGCGCCGACCGGGCGCTGGCGGCGCAGCCCGTCCTGTGGTCACCGCGTCCGTCACTGCAGGACACCCGGGACATCGCCGTGCTGATGATGACCAGCGGCACGACCGGGCGGCCGAAGCGAGTCGAGCTGACCTACGAGCGCATGACGGCGGCGTTCCGCGCCACCGGCCTGGTCTTCGACGAGGTGCACAAGCCGCGCCTGCACAGCCGGACGGACATCCTGTGGGCGTCCCTCGCCCACATCAGCGGCCTCTACTTCGCGGTCGCGCATGCGGTTGAGGGCCGCAGCATCGCGCTCCTCGAGCGGTTCGATGTCGCGGCCTGGGCCGAGCTGGTCGACCGGCACCGCCCCGGCTACGTCCGGCTCGCGCCGACCGCGCTGCGGATGGTGCTGCAGGCCGAGATCCCGGTGGAGACGTTCGCCAGCGTCCGCGCGGTCGGGTCGGGCACCGCGCCGCTGCCGCCGGAGCTGGCAGAGGCGTTCGAAGCGCGTTACGGCATCCCCGTTCTCGGGACCTACGGGGCGACCGAATTCGCCGGGGCGATCGCGGGCTGGACGCTGAAGGACAAGAAGCAGTGGGGGCCGCTCAAGCGCGGCAGCGTCGGGCGCGCCCACCACGGCATCGAGCTGCGCGTCGTCGACGCGGAAAGCGGCGACGTGCTGCCGGCCGGCCAGATCGGCCTGCTCGAGGCGCGCGGCGGGCAGCTGCCCGGCGCGGAGGGCGCGTGGCTGCGCACCACCGACCTCGCCACCATCGATGACGACCTGTTCCTGTTCATCCGCGGCCGGGCGGACGAGGCGATCAACCGGGGCGGCTTTAAGATCCCGCCCAGTGTCATCGAGGACGCCCTGGCCGCGCACCCGGCGGTCGACGAGGCCTCGGCCGTGGGCCTGCCGGACGCGCGGCTCGGCCAGGTGCCGGCGGCGGCGGTGACGCTGCTGCGCCCGGCCAGCGAAGGGGAGCTCATGGAGTATCTGGCCGGCCTGCTGACCAGGTACCAGCGGCCGGTCGCGATCAAGGTGGTCGACCAGCTGCCGCGGACGCCATCGCTTAAGATCAGCCGCGCGCTCGTGCGCGAGCACTACTTCGACGGCTTCAGCCTCGACGGCCAGCTGGAAGCGGGCGGCGGGGCCGACGGCGGGACGACGGGAGAGTCTCATGACCGCTGACCGGGCCGGGTACGGGGTCCTCTCCGACGAGTCGTTCGAACGCTCGCGGCAGCGGATCGGCGTCCCGCT
>Ga0335072_10011487_pt1 | contig 12684 bp, 9 predicted proteins | sample Lox_Sample_21_FD_206725 | JGI IMG/M metagenome (GOLD analysis project Ga0335072, IMG submission 206725) | Soil microbial communities from Loxahatchee National Wildlife Refuge, Florida, United States - Lox_Sample_2.1 | ecosystem: Environmental > Terrestrial > Soil > Wetlands | place: USA: Florida...
AAGTGAAGAAGCGTGTCTGCCAAAACACAATCTAGTAACCTGGAAATCCAGTTCTCCTTTTGTAAATATTTAGGAACCAGCCATTACCGTAATCCTTGGCTTAAATTTTCACCGCTTGAAAAATTTACATCTCGCAATGGCGACGTTCAACATACCCTGTTCTTTTCCTACGGATCCGGTGCACATATTTCTCTTCACAGACGTGCTAAATGCCATAGAACTGAAGTCTAGGCTATCTTCTGGAGATACTGACTATTTATACTCATTCGTTGATGCTGAACTGGTACTTCCCACAACCATTTGTCTTGCTTGTTTCTGAGGCTGATTGTCATCGTAGGTCGTAAGTGAACTTCAGGTTCTAGCAGCTGTAAATCGCGCTCTACACGATGATCACTATGGTACAATGCGAACAAAACATCTGCATGCCGAAGTAGTCTATGCCATAGGAGCGGTTCAAAACGTATGCCTTATCTCTTCAACCTCATTCTAACCGTAGATTGGGGAAGCGTTCAAGTTATTTGGACTGGCCGAGTCTACCAAGCATATTGTGGTTGTCAAAGTTTCATCGCTGCCAAGAGAAGAAGTACGCCATCTAGCATACTCATCTAACAAATAAGGTCCATAATCAACTGCGGAAAATAGTAAATGGAAGCGAACTGCCATTCACTACCGAGAATTTAAGACCCTTAGCGAGCATGGCAAAAGTGGCCAAGTATTACAAATTGGGGAGTTCCAGCACCAACAAGCGGAAAGGTCAGGAGGTGGACATCGAAGAGAGATGGAAGGATCCTGATGAGTGTACAAAGCTTATTCTCGGTAACATCGCTCTCCGCGGTTCGACATGAAGAACTACAGAGTAATTCAGCTCATCACAACTTGCTTCCTAACGTACATAAGTCACTGGTTTCGCCATGATTCATGATCCCAAAATTGTATCCGATATCCAATAGACCGAAAGTATGCCATTCTAGAACGCCAGCCTGCCACTTTACAGAATAAACTTAATCTTACCATTTCGACTCACGGATGCCCACCATCTCCTGCTGCCACCCAGAAAATTCCGGCACTGACTCAGATCGACCTTCTCTAATTCTTCGCACACACTACCCCCACTGTTGTTTCCTCCAGAATTAGGTCCGCGACCCAGCAGACAAAGAGTTTCGATGCCTCCTTTTGTGACTCTAACACAACCTCTGACACTGATTTCGCGCAATTCGCCGAGATGTAAACTTATCGTACGGATGCTATTGTCTGACACTGCTGAGCCGCAGAAAGCAAGATTCAAACACTGGAGGTGCGATAAAGAGAGAGCTATCACTTCCACACTAGTATCTGAGAGTGCACAGCAGAAACTCTATCAGTTAGGTGAGATCTCCATAGACATACCAAATCAAGTTGCCGCAGATTCGGAGCCGAATTGACCAAATAGACAATCGCTTGATCCGTTAAAAATGTGCAGTCCGACAGCTTCAAATCATGAAGGGAGGAAAAACGCCCGCCCCCGCCGGTGACTGACCATGACTGAAAACCCCAATCTGTGATCGTAGTGCACCTTGAGATATTGAGAGCTTGAAGATTCGCAGCTACCATTTCGTTATTCGCCAAGTGAGCCATGAATCGATCTGTGAGATGTTTGCAATAGCTCAGTGTAAGACGCTTCACTGTAGAGTTCATCGAATCAACAATCATATTCTCAAAAGCAGGAGGCGACAGTGATGAAGTCCCGATAATGCGAGAGAGAGTAGCATCACCAACTTTTCGACAATTTGAGAGGTCAATTTCTTCAAGCCGTGTGCATCGTTGGGAGATTTCGCTTATCGCCTGACCCGTCACGTCCCATACAGATTTCATTCTCCAAATCCTAAGGTTTGGACTTACAGATCGGACAAGTTCCAAGAATCCAGCATCGCTAAGATGGAAACAGTTTGAGATATCCACGACCATTGGGCGATAATTGACAAATCGGGCGACAGACGCTATGGTGCTGTCCGTGATTAACCTGTTATACGGAGTAAGATCCAAGACGGTGACGAGTTCTGGAGCAGATTGAAGTATGTGCTGCCATGCATGACTGACAAGACGTAATCGCATAAGTTCATGAAGTGGTAAGAAACGAAATACGCGAAGAAGAATATGCTTCGATAGTCGACCAGTATGGACAGAGAGTCTCTTCAGCCTTTTCGTGGGAGATTGGCTTGGTTGTCGTCCGCGATCTGCAACTCCAAAACTATACGTTGATAACTGATGTTTCAAGCTAACTTGTTCTCGAGTCGATAGTATCGGCTGTATCAAGTGAGAAGATTCTGAGGATGGCATGTCCGGCGGTTTCAGGCTACTACGTCGCGACCGAACTGTCGGCGGCTTCTCAATGGTAGAGAAACTTTCCTCCGTTACAGTGGGAATAAAGGGATCAATATCTCGAGCAATCTCGACTCCGCGGACGCCTCCTACAAGACCTTCTACTTCCATATCTCCCGTGGGTTTGACCTGCTTTGCAAGCAGAAGTTCATTTTCTTCGATCCTCTCTTTTGCAATCCGTTGAATCTCCATTTCCACATGAGGAAATTTCACCGCCACTTCTCGCATTGCCTTTCCTTCAAGAACTAAGCAAGTCGTTCGAGTGACAGATCTCACGGTGGCTGTTCGACGAGCAAATGGGTCCAAAAATGCAAGTTCTCCAAAATACTGACCGGGACCTAAACGAGCTTTGACTTGAGGAGGATTCCCTTCCGTGAGCACCTCGACGTCGCCTTGCATAATGAAATAAATCTCGCGATCTGGGGCGGCAGTCCCTTCGACCAGGATATTCGTGAAAGGAGCATACGTCCTCGATCGAACACTCATGCAGAGAACGTGCAAAGCTTCTTCATTCAATCCATGAAATAGCTGTAACTGAGATATCGCCTCGCGTAAGTTGAACGCGGGAGTGAACGGTGACTTGGCAAGGGATTGTTGCTGTTTGAGAATGGCAAGTCGAGATTCGGCTTCATGTCGCATTGCAAGCGCCATGGGAGGGAACGAAGGTAGAACAGAATGTAGAGCACTAGCCGATAGGGCGAGTGTGAGAGTCCGCGTTTGTGCAATGATACTAGCAGTTCGTGGTACAGAAAATAAGACTCCAATTTCACTAAGTTTAGTTTCAGCGACATCTCTTGCTTGGGCAAATACCCAAAATAAGCGCCAGACCGCAGCTCAGCATAGTATGATTCTCCATCTCTAGACGTGACAAACACCGAACCTCTAATTATGAAGTACATAGCTTTTGCATCTTCCCCTTCGGTGATCTATAACATGGTCAATCAAACGGGTAATATCAGGAGATACAATCTCGTCTCGGGGAGAATGGACTTGAGGTCGTAACTTCTGAGCCACTCTATTGAGGAAATCTTCGGGCGCATCTTTGAAAAGTGGGAAGGTTTTTAAAGTGTCTCGAATCTGAGCTTGACCTTCAGGGGCGAGGCCGGGACTTCTCGGTTCCACCAAGTCGTCATCAGGTGGTATAACGGCAGGTTGAGAAGGAGATGTAGGTATGAAGCTTAGAGGCGATGGGCGAATGGGTTTGTTATTATTGTAGGCAGACGAGGGTGGCAGAGCAGCCGGATAAGCACCAGAAGGACGTGATCTTCGCGAGCTTCCAGCATTACCTTGGCGAGGACGAAAAGCCATTGTGCTGATCGATGATTCTGAAGGACTGCGATGCTTCTCAAAAGAGAATTTTTAGATGCATGTAGCGATTTGGGGTTGATTATTTGTTGAACATCCTCGGTTAAGTGATATCGATAGTTGAGCGTGTACTGAAGTTGAAATGAGACTCTGAGTATTAGCCTCGTGACTGCGTAGCAGCTGATGAACTATTTGCTGGACCGAACAGATTTTCTCAAATAGTGTGTTACTATCAGTCTAGCTACAGCACCTTCAATGAATTAGCTGCCTGAGGGAGAGCGCTGTGCCAAGTTGAGTAGGGGCGAGTGGTAGTGGTTGAATTGAAAATCCCGACAAGACTATCTCAATAGCCACCGAAGCCGGTTTCCTTTTCCAGACCGAACAGGGCACGAGATGCAGTGGATCAGCCTGTACGCTTTTGGCGAGTTCAAAAGGGCTTTTGGGCCATCGATTTACCGTGGTACTTTACAAAAGTTTGGCTGAAGCAGCCAGTCAGGACAATGAAACCACGCAGAAATTGTCGACCGATTTACGACACCTGACCTTACGAGGACCGTGAAGCTCGCCTTTCTAAATTGAAAATTACATAGGTGAAAGGCATGGATGAAGTAGGGAGGCTTCCGGAAACTCATTAACGAGAAGTTATGCTATCTATGAATGATGGACCCCTTCAAAAGCGTGTTGAGAGTGGTATATGTAGATGGAACCGGCCATACAATTTCATGTAAATAAGTACTGATATTTTCTGAATTGCTAAGCAACGTCTTCCCCCGCTCGAACTTCGAAGGACCAAACCAAACTATTCCTAGGTATTTCAACGAAGGAGAGCGTTTACACAATTCTCGTATCTATCATCCCCGAACCGTTTTGAAATACTGCAGCACGTACTTAGCCAGGGCAGAGCCGCAACGCCTCGTAGTCATGTCGGACAATCTCGATGATCCGCCGAATTCCGTTGATGGTCAGGATGAACACCCAAAGAAGAAAGTGCGACGAGCTGGTCAAGCTTGTGACAGATGCAGATCTCGAAAGATAAAGGTACCCAACTGCTTCACACTCTCTTCGTGGAAAAATGCACTTCTCCTGATCTGGATTTTCTGAAGTTTTGCGATTCCACTCTTTCCATTTTGTAAATACTAACCACTGGGATGTCAGTGCGATGGGAAACTACCTTCTTGCAGCCCTTGCGAAGCCGCAAAAGTACAGTGCAAAACAACGGATCGTACAAGTAATAGAACGGTTCCCAGAGGGTACGTATCTCCCATATCCGTCGTGGTCGAGCTCCGTTCTCGTTGTGTCTCGTAAACGAAAGCTAACGCGAATTTGATAGATATTTAGAAGCTCTCGAGGCGAGGCTCTCTGAGCAAAGTCGTCTTCAAGCTCGAATACATGAGCTTGAATCCAAGCTCCGCGAAGTCGATCCTTCTGCCCAGATTCTCAACAAATCAATAACCTCAACCCAGTTCCTCACTCCTCCAGATACTTCAAACAATACCAACAACCAGAACCATTCGTCAAATGTTACCCCCAAGCTAGAATCTCCATACAGTCCATCACGTAGTCCTCCATATCTTCCATACGGAGAAGAACGCTTTCCAGATTTTCACGGTCACAATTCTTCGCTCCAAAATGATCAGGATGCAAATGCCGACGCAGGGCTGTTTGAAACTGGGGAAGCTGGCAAAGGCTGGTACCTCGGATCTGCTTCCGGCAGTAATTCCTACACAAGTGTTGAACTTCGCTGACATGCAATAGTGATCTATATGAATTCCATCAAAAACACTGCCTCGTCAGGTTAGTCTTGATACGATTGATCAACTTTTACTGACTCTAGTCCTCGGCATTGATCTCGATTTAAGCGACTTTTCTCCTCTTTCAAAATCAGTCTCCGGAAAATCTGTCCCTTCTCTATTTTCAGAGCTACATTCTCATCGGGCGAGAAAGCCAGTCAAGCCTATTTTCCCACCTAAAGACCTCGGCTTTGAATTGGTTAACGACTTTTTTGCAACCATCAATCTTCTGTGTCCTCTCCTCCACAAGCCCTCGTTCTACAGACATGTATCTTCCGATAATTCGATGACTGACAATAGCTCAATCTTATCTACGACGACCCCACATACACACCTGACACGGCTTTCATTATAGAATACAACATGATCATGGCGATTGCGGCTCGAGTTCGACCTCAGTCTCGATATCACTATCCAGGCGTCGCCCCTTCTCATTACCCTGTTGCATCCGCCCCGTCAAAGCACTCTTCAATGTTAGCTGAAATCGCTACAAAGGCGCCATGCCCTATACCGCACGACCAGTTCTACAAGCGAATTCTTCCCTACTTTCCCGACCTACTTAATGAACCTGAACTCGCTGATCTACAAGCACTTTTGCTTCTCATGATATATTTGATTGGCGTATATAAGATGGGCCATCTCTGGCATCTGAGTAGGGTGGTCTCAGCGATTGCCCTGGAACTTGGTTTGCATCGGAGCGATGCAAATTGGAGTAATTTCAATCCTCTCGAAAGAGAGATGCGGAAGCGAGTATATGTCCTTACGGTTGGACTAGATCTCAAAATATCCAAGTAAGTCTCCTTGTTATTCATATCTAATGTGAAGTTCACTTGGTCGGCCGCCATCGTTCCGACTCCAAGATTCAGATGTCTCTCTTCCTGCTTACATGGATGATGAATATATTAACGAAGGTGGGACGATGCCAATGCCAGAAGGTCACATCCCGCAACTAGCACCCGCAGTGCAACTTGCAATGCTGATACGTATCAATTGTGCTGTAAGCGAGAGACTATTTTGTGTTGCAAAGGGGAGAGGACAGAGAGGTCGGTACGTAGATGCTGTATTGGCGCTAGAAAAGGAACTTAAGGATTGGAAAGACCGACTGCCTGACTACATCAGTATCACCTTCGTAATACATCACTGACCGCTAGACTTTGATCCCAGTGGGGCGCCGGATCAGTCCCCATTCTGGATTGCCAATGCTGGACTATTTCTCATGTAGATTATCTGTGATTGACATCTAACATAATAGGTATAACGAGATGAGGCTGCTAATCCGGCATCCTAGTATGGGTCGGTTATCTCCATCTCCTGCTTTCTTTGCCGAGTCCCTGGCGATCTGTGCGGAGGCCTCACGAAACATACTTGCCATTATCAATAGATTCCGCGATTTTCGGCAGCTAGAATGTCATCCCCAGGTACGTGCTATTATAACCCGATAGTAATTACCGCAGAGTGTGTCAACAATAGTACTCGCAAGTTTGACGATCCTGTACAGCCTTTGGGAGAAGAAGAATGAAACGACGAAACAGGAGATCGAAAGAGAGATGGAATTGCCTCTTGACATCTTGGGTGAGATCGGGCAAACATATGGTCCAACGAAGAGATTACATCAGGCGCTCGCCACTCTCGTGGCCGCGACAATCGAAAATTTAGAGCGTTCGCGGAACGGTTCGAAAGTCCAGACCTTCTCTTTTGGGTCCCCTCCACGAGGTCCCATCGTTCCTCCGATGCAGTTGCCCCTACGGATAGATCCTAGTTTGCAACTAGAAGCCGAAAATCGGTCTAACCGCCATCACACTCCTATCTCCAGCCAGGCACCTATCTCCCCTAATTTGTCCAAGAATCCGGTGAACAGTGCTCCAGTTCCGTCTTTAAGATGGCACGACCCAGTAAATGGTCAGGCTCCTTTGCCATCCGAAACCCAACTGCCGTCACCCTCTATGCAGACTATTAGCACGACCAACCCAGGTGCTAGCGTCATACCTCCCGAATCAGTGCAGCAGGAGCCCCCGAGCGACGTAATTGATGAGACAATGTTGTGGGGCCAACAATTAGACTGGACAGGTGGATGGGACGACTTTTTAAACGCAATAGCGATGTAGATTACCTCTGTACCGTCAGCTGGAACACCTGGGAATCGAAGTTCTGCAGAGACTTCAACTTTAATGCATGCATATGATATGTATGAGAACTTGAATGGCCTCTACTTGCATCGCTACTACTGGCCTGCCGACGCCGACGCCTCGCGAAAGAAGAGTTCAAGTTTCTTCAGCTGTATCAAGTTCATGCACTCCGTGACGTAGCACTTACAGCTAGCAGCATGCATTCTACTATTCCGGTTCCAATCCGCCTGGTTGAACGTGTCCTTAGATCATATAATATATATATGTAGCTATGCTAATTTTTAAAAGGCTATATTGCTACCAGGCCACGTACTGTAACGGTAGCTAGGTATTTATAAGCAGTAGGTATAGCTACTGCTGCTCCTAGTACTAAGCTAGCAGCTGCTGGAGCAACCTTGCTGTGTAACCAATCGATACAATCTAACTTGTCAATGCAGGTGCTTATATCTTAGCTTGCTGAAGTTGCTGGCCACTTATATATAATTAGTGAAGATCGCAATCGCAAATTGTAACTACAATTTGAAGTTAAGGTTTATTTATTGCAATACAACGGCGTATCCTACTACCGCTTGCCAGCAAACATGACCAAAGTATGAACAACTACCGGTAAGATGCAGCAGGTAGCACTTAGTATGGATGCAACATATAAACGACTATGCAACGATGCTTCCCTTACCCTTTGCTGGCTGATTGTGAGCAATCAATAGGTTAGCTAGCAGCTGCTGGCTAGTACCCCAATACATGCATATGCACACATACTAGTTTAGCTAAAATGCAGCAACTATGACTTAAGTTTAGCCCTTGTGCAGAAATACTACTACCAGTATCCTACTATCCTAGCTACTAGTGGCTATATAGATGCATATATGAATGCCGTTCCCATGGCATATGCATGCTTTGAACGTGCCACTATCTGCGTCTAGGCATATAGTATATGTCCCTACGTGCATGTTTTAACGGAGTTCTTGACCTTCTACTAGCCATATGCATCTATCTCGATCGTGCAAGATCAGTAGTTGCAGAGGTCCGCATTTATATGGGTTAGCCCTCCTGCAGCTGCCAGCCGTGCATGACCCACGGCCATGGTAGAAGGCTAGGCGAGAACTAGTCCAACGTAGTATGTACGGAAATGCACGAAGCAAACTTCCTCCTTCATGCCTACTAGCTACCCTTGCTGACCTTGTCCAATACAGATTTAAATGACCGTTTGATCGATTCATTTGACGAACAATAGCGAACCATTTTACTTTTGATAGGTAGTGAGCACAGTATCGTGACCAACTACTTCTCGGCAACATTCACTCAGAACGATACGTGTAATAGCATATTTTGTTTAGTCCAATCGAGGTCGCTATGGGTATCCGCGTACGGCATAGGCAGTCAGTCAGTCATTCTCTGGAAGTTCCTATGCCTTAATAACCCGTCTCCACAAACCGGACGCACTTCTAAGGACTTGTTCTTGTGCACGACGATAGCGGTCTTGTCATCGTTCGACAACTTGCAGATGATTGGTGGTGCTCTTGCCAATGTCGAGCTCCTGGAAACGTTTAGAGCGAGAGAACTGCGACCACAGAGGGAGACTAGAAAGGTCAATTCAAGTATATAGGGTACCAATCAGTTCACGATTGAATAGACACGTAACAATTGAATTAAGCGACTCCGGAATTCGTACTCAAAATAAATATCAGATCCTGTGCTCGATACTGTGGCAGCGTTTCGGTCCCGACTAGATCGTCATAAATCAGAACGAAATCGGAAGCGACAAATTAGACTCTCTTATCGAGACTTGCACAAGCACCTGCCTAAGGAAGGCAATGGTATGTGTCTCTTCAAAGACTCGTCTTTAATCGGCTAGGCTACCTCAAATTCTGCTGGAATCCAACTTCTTCTACAGGTATATTTCAAAGGATGAAATCGATCTAATGGGCAGGCCGAGAAAGAAGCGCAGAACATAGTCCAGCAAGCTCGACAATGTACGTCGCCATCCCTCCTTTTCTTTCAATGCTGACGGCTTAATCAGACCGTACTCAAAGGGTGAAGGATGCCCGCACTGAGGCGGCCAAGGAAATAGAAGCTTACAAGGCTGCCAAAGAAAAGGACTTCAAACAATTTGAAGCTGAGGTAAGATTCGTTCGCGTATTCCATCTACGACTTCATTGAGATCTTCATTTCATTCCGTATTCTAATTGATAGCATACCGGATCAAATACTCAAGCCGAGCAAGCAGCTCAGAGAGATGTGGATGCCAAGCTCCAAGAAATCGATGGGTTAGCCAAGAAAGCTAAGCCGCAAGTGGTGGACGACCTCATCACAGCAGTTTGCTCTGTGGAACCAAAGCTACATATCAATGTGAAGAAGAAAGGACAGTAGTACTGCATCTAAAGGAGATATATGCTCTTGTATAATACTCGCGCGCTTCGAAGATATTAAAGTCAATTTATTCAACAGTGGAATCTCCATGCATGGCGCTGCTGGTTGGAATCACTCGTGTTTGACTACCTAAAGTCATGTTGAAGGGTCAGGATGTTTTGCAATGTATCTTAGCACGTTCCTTCTTTGACGGCTGCATGAGTTATGAATAGCCTCATGGAATTTCAGCAAGCAAGTTCCGTCGTCCAAAGTCAACAGATCTTCCTGCCGTCCTCAGACTTGAACGATGGTGGCATCGTGGGATACCGAGCACCTGCTCGCTTGGGATGAAAACCTTTGCCATGCGCCGAACTTGGAGGAATTCGAACTAAGTACCGGAGTAGATTTAAGCAAGAAGAGAATAAAGCGCTCTATAGGAAGTCACTCCACGCTCAATTAGAGGTATTTGTAATAGCGGCAAAACTCTCTCACATCAACCCCACTCCATATAATGCTATGAGAACTCTCGATCTTACTCCTACTTCTCCGTCGTCGTAAGAAATTTAGTTCGACCACCAAATCAGGCCGAGTAAGTCTGGAAAAGAAGCCTCGAAATCCAACCGGTGGGAAGGAAATGCGATAATAGGAATTGAAAAGAGCTTACGCGGGTGGGGGCCGATGGGAAGGACGAGATCTGGCCGAGTCAGCTACTCACCGTCTCTCCGGCGCCATCGTCAGATGGAGATCTCGGGTGTGCTCGTTTGAAACAGACCAGCGGTGAGCTGCCGAGCCGCTTTTCAAGCGGGACGGAAGGATACACACACGTAGGGATGTACAAACGTCGACAGCGGAGTAGAATTTGAGGGGGGATACTGGAGCTAGGTAATACCGTCAGGTAAGAGTTGAGGCCGTGAACGGCTACCAACGATTTCACAATCTCAATCTCGTTCCTGTTCGCCGAAGTTCGGTGGGATCCGCTCCGAGCGCGGCCTCGTTGGAAGCACGCTCAGTCTGTCGTGCCTCTCTGACGACTGTGGATGCGCGGTCGGTCTCTCAGATACGTATTCCGGCTGTGTGAAAATGCGGTTCATCTCATATAATCTTAATTTTATATCTTGGCAATTATTCATCCGTCGTCAGCATCTCCGTATCTTACAAATCTGTTTTGTCCACCGTGTTGTATCTCGATCGCCAAGAGGCCGAACTACTGGCAACAGAGTTAAACCTGTGGCGGTGCATTCAATTTCATTTCGCCTAAATTTAGCACTCAAATTAAGGTCTCTAGCTTTGCCGATTTTGAACTCCACGCAAAAGCTGGCCCGGACATATGAGGACCACAGCTGAGATGCTTATACAGGCTTACGAGGTCCTTGTTGACACTTTCAGACAGACGGCATAATTATCCCTGGTCGACATCTAAAACCGAATCTTGTTGGCTGATGCTGTTCGACCGCTGCGTTGATTCGCTGGTGATCCGAAACTTTACCCCTGACAATCACCCCAGCCCCATAAAAGGGGTAAAGGATAATTAAACACTTATTAAACCCTGATTATTTCATACCCGTGGAGTTTGAGTTTAAGATGGAGGACTTTGCGGCTGTTGCCAAATGCGTGTAGCTAGTCGGAACAACTGGGTCTGAGGCGGGATGAATCCTGAGTATAAAAGAGACAGCACTGGAGCGAGGCAGTCGAGATAGTCTGCGAGAATGGAACATGACGATTTTTCGTTCATGGACTTGACTCCATTCGGCCATCACGAACAACTTTCGGATAATGTGGAACCGTCGATCATTCAACACCCTCCTACGTCGATGATGGTATCCCATTTGTTCTACCTTCGCCGACACTTATGTCAGGATATCCAGCCGCTTCAGCCCATGCATTCCGGTCCCACCGGTCCCACCGTACCGGTGTTAACCAGCGCCAAGATTGGAAAGCGACAAACCAACAGACAGAAATACACAGACGATGAAGTTGCAAGGATCTGCAGCATGAAGGAGGCAGGCATGCCATGGAGGTTCTCATCTTTTTCATCCCAGCTGAATACAACGTGCAGTAAGATCGCCGCTCATTTTCCCGGCCGCTCTCAAAAGTCGTTACAGGTATCGTATTGTGTCAACTTCAAGAAAAGGACCGAAAAATTTGATCAAGCGGACGTATCAACCTGCGGGACAAGGGACCGGCTAACTGCCAATAGAAAGAATCGCTGGAAACCATAATACGGGAGGAAATGGATGAGATGTGGAAGCGAGTAAGTCACAGGATGGGAAAGACAGCAAAGGGATGTCAGACAAAGGCGAGGGAGTGGGGTATCACGATAAGGTAAACTTTAATTCTTCGTCGAAATTCTGGGGTCGGGAAATTCTTTAATGAGGAAAGTGCAGAGACAAAGGTCCGTAGTAATAATTTATTCGGTTTGCTTGCTGCTTTGCAGACTCCGTATATACCCTCACAACTAACCAGCTCTCGACTCTCCTTCCTCCGCTTTACCTATTTATCTCCCAATGAACCCCCTTCTGTATTCTTGTGCTGCCCTCCATTCCCAGAAAAGAGGGCTTCGGAAAGGACCTTTTCGAACCCGGGGCCTGGGAGAGGTTGGGGTCTTCCTAAGTCAGAATTCTAAAGGTCATAAGCTGAAAGTGGTACTCGCTAACGCGCATCATTAGCCCATGAGACGAAAGAACTTACTATAAACATGGACAACAGTTGCAAAAGCTAACAGATTAACCATTGAACATTGAAATGTTGTACTAGCC
>Ga0335072_10011488_pt1 | contig 12684 bp, 14 predicted proteins | sample Lox_Sample_21_FD_206725 | JGI IMG/M metagenome (GOLD analysis project Ga0335072, IMG submission 206725) | Soil microbial communities from Loxahatchee National Wildlife Refuge, Florida, United States - Lox_Sample_2.1 | ecosystem: Environmental > Terrestrial > Soil > Wetlands | place: USA...
GCCTGGAGGCGGGACTGGCGCGGCAGCTGGGCTGGGCGGCCCGGCGGGTCGAGCTGCCCGCCGGGCGCTACGAGACGCTGCTGCCGCCGGCCGCCGTCGCCGACCTCATGATCTACACGTACTGGTCGGCCGGGGCCAGGGACGCGCTGGACGGCCGGACCGTGTTCAGCAGGCCGGGCGGCGGGACGCGGGTCGGGGAACGGCTCGCCAGCCTGCCTGTCACCCTGCGCAGCGACCCGGGCGCGCCCGGCCTGCGCACCGCGCCGTTCGTGATCGCGCAGGCCTCCAGCCGGGACGCCTCGGTGTTCGACAACGGGCTGCCGCTCGCGCCCACCGAGTGGATCAGCGGCGGCGTGCTGACCGCGCTGCGGCAGACCCGGTACTCGGCCCGGCTGTCCGGGCTCGCGGTGACGCCCGCGATCGGCAACCTGATCCTGGAGGCGCCGGGCCCGGGCGCGCCGCTCGACGACATGATTGCCCGCACCGGGCGCGGGCTGCTGCTCACCTGCCTGTGGTACATCAGGGAGGTCGACCCGCAGACCCTGCTGCTCACCGGGCTCACCAGGGACGGCGTGTACCTGGTCGAGGGCGGCGAGGTCACGGCCGCCGTGAACAACTTCCGGTTCAACGAGAGCCCGGTGGCCATGCTGGGCCGTATCGCCGAGGCCGGCCTGACCGGGCCGGCCCTGCCCCGCGAGTGGAGCGACTACTTCACCCGCTCCGCGATGCCGCCGCTGCGGGTCGAGGGCTTCAACATGTCCTCGGTCAGCCAGGCAAGCTAGCTGGCTAGGCGTCTTCCAGGCGGAAGCCGACCTTCAGGCCCACCTGGAAGTGCGCCACCTCGCCGTCGACGATCTGGCCGCGGATCTGGGTCACCTCGAACCAGTCCAGGTGGCGCAGGGTCTGGCCGGCGCGGCGCAGCGCGCTGCGGATCGCGGGTTCGACTCCGTCCGGGGAGGTGCCGACGATCTCGGTGACGCGATACGTCCGTTCCGTCATGGGTCCTCCATACTGTTCTTTCGTGAATCCCGATGCCGCCGAGCTGCAACGTCAGGCCCGCAAGCTGCTTACCCGTCCCGTCTACGATTACTACGCCGGGGGGTCGGGCCGCGAGCGCACCCTGCGGGCCAACGAGAAGGCCTGGCGGCAGGTGTGGCTGGCGCCCAGGGTGCTGCGCGACGTCTCTGCCGTCGACACCGCCACCCGGCTGCTCGGTGCCGATGTCGCCACCCCATTGTGCGTGGCGCCCAGCGGGTACCACGGGCTGGCCCACCCCGACGGCGAGCTGGCCACGGCGGCAGGCGCTGCCCGCGCTGGCGCCCTGTTCGTCCTCTCCACGCGGAGCACGCGGCGGATCGAGGACGTGGCCGCTGCGGTGGCGGCCGAGGGCGGCACCTGGTGGTTCCAGGTCTACCTGATGCGCGACCGGGAGCTGACGGCCGGCCTGGTGCGCCGCGCGGCGGCGGCCGGCGCGGCGGCCCTGGTGCTGACGGCCGACACCCCGGTGGTCGGGCGCAAGCGGCGTGATTCCGACGACGGCGTCGTCCGCGACGAGGATTTCCTGGTCAACCTGGGCCCGCTGGACGACCTGTCGGCCGCCACCCAGGCCGCCGACCCGTGCCCGGCCGACATCGGCTGGCTGATGCAGGTCAGCGGAGGGCTGCCGGTCGTGGTCAAGGGCGTGCTGCGCGGCGACGACGCGGTCGCCTGCCGGGACAGCGGCGCCGCGGGTGTGATCGTCTCGAACCACGGCGGCCGGCAGCTCGACGGCGCACTGCCGACGGCCGCTGCGCTGCCAGCGGTGGCCGCCGCGCTCGACGTCACAGCGGGCGCCGGGCCGGGTTCGCGGCCGGGCCAGGGACAAGGCGGCTTTGAGATCTACGCCGACGGCGGAATCCGCACCGGCGAGGACGCGCTCGCCGGGCTGGCTCTCGGGGCCGGGGCGTTGTTCCTCGGCCGGCCCGTGCTCTGGGCACTGGCCTGCGGCGGCGCCGATGGGGTGCGGTCGCTGCTGGCCGGCCTGACCGCTGACCTGGCCCACGCCATGGCCCTGGCCGGCGCCGCTTCGGTCGCGGACGCCGCCGGGATCGCAGCGCCGGCCCCGTGACCCGGCACACCATCCGGGCCAGGCGAAACCGGCCGAACCTGGCCGGACCAGCCAGACCGGGCACTCCCGGGCACTCCCCGGCACTCCCGGGCGCGGCCGGGCGCGGTCGGCACGCACGGCACGCCGACTCCGATGGTGACGCAGGGTCCCGGGCGGGCATAACGTGGAATCGTGAAAGCGCTGCACCAGCCGCGTCGGGAACGCCCTCAGGTCGTGACCGAAGCCCGCCGGCCGAAGTCGGAGGATATCGCCTACCGCGAGCGCCGGTACCTGATCATGATGGGCATCCGGCTGGCCTGCTTCGTGATCGCCGTGGTCGCGTTCCTGAACGGCGCCGGGTGGCTCACCGCCATCCCGGCCATCGGCGCGATCGTCATCCCCTACTTCGCGGTCGTGTTCGCGAACGGCGGCCGCGAGCCGGACGGCCGCTCCCGGTTCCGGCCCTACGAGCCCAACCTGCCGCAGCGGCACACGCCGCCCGCCGGGGACAGCCAACCCCCCAGCGCCGGCGCCTGAAAAGGCAATCGCCCGGCCACTTCCGGGCCATAGTGTGAAGCGGCTGGGCGTCAGCGCGCCGTGGTTGGTCGACAACGTTGCAAACGGGCCAAATGTCCTTTTAATTCGAGGCTGTTTGCGGGGGTTGCCTCTCCCGCTGGGTGACCCGGCCGCGCAGCCCCCGCCGCGCAGCCCATGCCGGGTCCGAACGACCGGCCGCGCCGGGGCCAGACCGCGCCGGACCGGGCCGCGTACCCGCCCGCAATGAATCCGACATTCCGGGCAGCGTCGGCGCGCCTGTGCGTGGCGGTTGAACGAGTTACGAAAGGTCAGCGGAAAAAATGCCAGATCAGCGGTGTTCGCCGCTCGTGCATGGCCAGATTCGCTTGTAATCCGGTCTTGACGCACAAGGGGGGGCTTAGGTGTAACATGTTTGCCGGTGCTCTGGTCCCCCGCCGGGGCACCGATGCCGGCGTTCCGGGCCCCCGTCGGAGCGCCGATGAATGCGACGCCGGGTGGTTTGCCCCCGTAGCCACCCGGCGTCGCTCTCTTTTTCCCCTGGCTTTTTACTCGGTCTTGCTGAACTCGGCGATCGCGATCGCTGTCATGCCCAGGCCCATCACCGCGACCATCCCCAGCGACAAGCCCAAGGGGACCGGCCAGCCCGCCCAGGTAATGGTCGGCGACAGATGCTGTTCGAAGGCGGCCGGCATGGACACGTGGCTGAACACCGCGTGCCGCATGGGGCCGACGACGTAGGTAAGCGGGTCGATCCTGGTAAGAACGGATAGCCAGGCGGGCAGCCCGCTCAACGGGTACAGCGCGCCCGATAGGAAGAACAACGGCATCACAAGCATCTGGGTCAGTGCCATGAACGCCTGGAACTGCTTGATCCGGCCCGCCATCATCACGCCGAACGCGGTCAGCGTGAACGACAGCAGCAGCAGTTCGCCGATCAAGGTGATTATCAGCACCGGGTTGTAGGGAACTCCGGCGAAGCCGGCCAGGATCAGGAAGATGATTCCCTGGAACGTCGCAATCGTCGCTCCGCCCAGGCACTTGCCGATCACGATCGAACTGCGGCTGACCGGGGCGACGAGGATCTCGCGCAGGAACCCGAATTCGCGGTCCCAAACGATCGACGCCGCCGAGAAAATGGCGGTGAACAGTACCGACATCGCCAGCACGCCGGGGTAGATGAACGTCTTGAAGCTGACTCCGGCAGGCAGGTTGCCGCCGGCCAGCGCCCCGAGCCCGGTGCCCAGCACGAACAGGAACAGCACCGGCTGGATCAGCGCGGTCACGGCCCGCAACCGGTCGCCGCGGAACCTGATCAGCTCGCGTCGCCACACGATGCTGGCCGCGCGCAGGTCGCGCCGCAGCCCGCCCTCGGGCACCGTGACCCGGATCTGGCCGGCCAGCTGTTCGGCGCCCGGGGCGGGTGTGACCTCCGTGGTTGAAGTGGCCATCCCTTATCGCCTTCCTGCGCGGAATCGCTGCGCCATGGCCCGCATGGCGTCGGTGCCCGAGGCCTCGGCGTCGCGGATCGTGCTGCCGGTGTAGGACATGAACACGTCGTCCAGCGACGGCCGGGACACGCTCACCGAGCGGATCGGCAGGGAGAACTCCGCGAACAGCCGCGGCACGAACTGCTCCCCTGCCGCCACCGAGAACGTCACCGAGCCCTCGTGCACGGCGGCATCGAGCCCGAAGGTCTCCTTCAGCTCCCTGATCGCGGCCTCGTCGTCCGAGGTCTGAATCTGCACCCGGTCCTTGCCGACGCTGGCCTTGAGCGCCTCGGGCGTGTCGATCGCGACGATCTTGCCGTGGTCGATGATCGCGATCCGGTCGCAGTGCTCGGCCTCGTCCATGTAATGCGTGGTGAGGAAGATCGTGATGTCCTCGCGGCGCTTGAGGTCGTTGATGTAGGTCCAGATCGAGGACCTGGTCTGCGGGTCCAGCCCCACCGTCGGCTCGTCGAGGAACAGCACGCGCGGCGCGTGCAGCAGGCCGCGGGCGATCTCCAGCCGCCGCTGCATCCCGCCCGAGTACGTGCTGACCAGGCTGTCCTTGCGGTCCCACAGCCCGACCATGTCCATGACCTGGTGCATCCGCGGCGTCACCGCCGGCTTCGGCACGCCGTAGAGCTCGGCGTGGAAGCGGAGGTTCTGCTCCGCGGTCAGGTAGGTGTCCAGGGTGGTGTCCTGGAACACCAGGCCGATGTTGCGCCGGACCGAGTCTCGCTCCCGTGCGGTGTCGTGCCCGGCCACCCGCGCCGTCCCCGACGTGGCGTTGGCCAGCGTGCACAAAATCTTGATCGTCGTGGATTTGCCTGCCCCGTTCGGCCCGAGGAAACCGAACGTCTCTCCCCTGGCCACCTCGAAGTCGATGCCCCGCACCGCCTGGACCTCGCCGTACTGCTTGGTCAGGCCGGATACGGTGATCACCGGCTCAGAGGCAGGCGCGGCGGCCTCGGTGGCCGCCACGCCTTCAGGGTTCGTGCTGGTATTCGCTACCAACGCTGATGCCTCCCCTGTTGTGTCGACTTGAGCCTAGCCGCGCCAGCCGTCAGCCGGCGTCCGTGACATCCTCGTCGTCACCGGCCAGCAGCCGGTACAACGCCTTGCGGGTGTCGGTGAGCACCTCGCGGGCCTGGCTGACCTGGCCCTCGGTGCCCGCGCTGAGCACCTGGTACGCGGCCATGGCCACCTGACCAATGAGATTGCGCATCTCGATCGCGCTATCCCCCACGGCTCCGGCCACGATGTCCCACGGCGCCCGTAGCTCGTCGGGATGTGCTTCGGCGTAGGCCCGGCCCTCGTCGGTGAGCTGGTAGGCCCGCCGTCCGCCGTCGCCCGCCTCGGCGCGGATCAGGCCCTCGTCCTCGAGTTGCTGCAGCGCCGGGTAGACCGAGCCCGGGCTGGGCCGCCACACGCCGTCGCTGCGCTCGCCGATGGCCTGGATGATCTGATAGCCGTTCATCGGCTCCTCGGCCAGCAGCGCCAGCGCCGCCGCGCGGACGTCGCCGCGGCGAGCCCTCGGCCCGCGCATGCCGCGACCGCCCATTCGCGGGTCGCCCATCCATCCTGGCCCGCCGAAGTGGAACCCCGGGCCGCCCGGTCCTCCGGGGAATCCCGGTCGGCCGGGGAATCCCGGACCTCGCCCGTGCCCGCGGCGGGCCCGCCGGCGCCACACGAACTCTTCGTCACCGCCGCGGCCCCAGCCCTCCTCGTCGTTGTGGCTTCGCCACTTTTCATCTCGCATGGTTCGTTCTCTCCTTGTCCGCCGTCCGGATCGTCTCAGGCCTATCCCGAACATTCTCCGGACGCTCTAGATACGCTAACGATATATCGCTATCGTACGTAGAGCAAGCCCCAGAAGTCTTAACGCCCCGCCACCCGCCGAATCCGCCCCGTCCAGCGGTGAAATCTGGCCCGCGAGCCAGGCGACCCCGCCACCCATGCGGTCCGCTCCCAGAATGTGGCCGCCCCCGGCGTCTGCGTCGCCACGCGCCAGCGGAATCCGGCCGCCCCCGCCGCACCGCTGCGGCGTCTCGCGAGCGGAATCCGGCCGCGCCCCCGCACCGCCCCACCGGTCCGCTCGCGCAAGGTGGCCCCGCCTGGTCGCGCCCAGCACTGCGGCAGCCTGAGTGCCTTCACGACGGTGCGCGGCCGCGGCGCGATCTCCGCCCCGAACCGCACGCCAGCCATCGGCCGGCCGGCCCGCCCGACGCACGACCCGTGCCCGCGAAGTCTGCTCGCGCCCGCACAGCCCGGCCATCTCGGTAGCACCACCGGCACCTGCAGCCAGCCCAACCACTTCCGCACCCGCTCGGCGCGGTTGGCGCCGCCCTCTAACCGCAGTGGATCTTGATGAATGTACGTTTGAGCACGCTGGGGCGTGCCCAAACGTACACCCATGAAGCTAGGCAGCCGGAGGACGGCGAGCCGAGGGGCGCTGGGTGCGCCCAGCACCGCACTGCGGCCGGGGGCGCCTCCGCAGGGAGTGCGGCTGGGCGCAAGTTCCCGGGCCCGGAACCGGCCGCCGACCCGGGTGGCGGGTTGGCGGGCGCCGGTGTCAGGTGGCGCGGGTGTCAGTGTCGGGTGGCGCGGGTGTCAGTGTCGGGTGGCGCGGGTGTCAGTGTCGGGTGGCGCGGGTGCCGGTGTCGGGTGGCGCGGGTGCCGGTGTCGGGTGGCGCGGGTGCCGGTGTCGGGTGGCGCGGGTGTCAGTGTCGGGTGGCGCGGGTGCCGGTGTCAGGTGGCGCGGGTGCCGGTCTCCGGGGCGGGCTCGGGCCAGCTTCCGGCGAGGGCGCGGATCCGGCCGGCGGCGGCGTCCGGCGCCTCGCCCCGGCCGACCGCGATGCCGACCAGGTAGGCGGTGAGCGGTGCGGCCGGCCGCGCCACGTGGTGCGCGACGTCGCGGGCCAGGTCGAGGACGGCCCTGACGTCCGCCGCCGCCGGGTCGATGCCGAGTTCGGCACAGGCCGCCTCGGTCCAGGCCTCAAGCGTGTTCATGGATGCAGCTCCCCTGTTTGCCGGGCGGTCAGCCGCCGATGGCCGACATCGGCCGGGCCGGCTGCAGGAATCCGGGATCGTTGATGCCGTGACCTGGCAGCTTGGACGCGACCGCCCGGTGCCAGAGCTCGGCGAGCTCAGCGTCGCCCGCGCCGTCTCGCATCGGGCCGCGCAGATCGCTCTCGGTCGTGGCGAACAGGCAGTTGCGGACCTGGCCGTCGGCGGTGAGCCTGACCCGGTCGCAGGCGCCGCAGAACGGCCTGGTCACCGAGCCGATCACGCCGATCCGGGCCGGGCCGCCGTTGACCAGGAACGTCTCGGCCGGCGCCGAGCCCCGGGCGTCCGGCTCGTCGGGTGTCAGCGAGAACGCGGCGGACAGGTCGGCCAGGATCTCGTCGGCGGTCACCATGCCCTCGCGGCGCCAGCCGTGCTGCGCGTCCAGCGGCATCTGCTCGATGAACCGAAGCTGATACCCGCGTTCCAGGCAGAACCGGGCAAGCGGCACGACTTCGTCGTCGTTGATGCCGTGCATGAGCACCGCATTGACCTTCACGGGGGCGAGTCCGGTCGCGGCCGCGGCGGCCAGCCCGGCCAGAACGTCGGCCAGCCGGTCCCGCCTTGCCAGAGCGCGGAACGTGTCGGGCCGCAGCGTGTCCAGCGATACGTTGACCCGGTCCAGGCCGGCCGCGTGCAGCGGTTCGGCCAGCCGGTCCAGCCCGATCCCGTTGGTGGTCAGCGATATCTGCGGGCGCGGCCGCAGCGCTGCGGCGTGGGCCACGATGCCTGCCAGGCCGCGCCGCAGGAGCGGCTCGCCGCCGGTGAACCGGATCTCAGTGATCCCGAGGCGCTCGACCCCGATCCGGATCAGCCGCACGAGTTCGTCGTCGGTGAGCTGATCGGGCTTGGGCAGCCAGTCCAGGCCCTCGGCTGGCATACAGTACTGGCAGCGCAAGTTGCAGCGGTCGGTGACCGATACCCGCAGGTCGGTGGCCACCCGTCCGTGCGAATCGGCGAGCACAGCAACACCTCCTGCCCGGCTAGGCATTTACGCCCCAAAGCTCCAGCCTACTCAGGCTGACTACCCTGCCCGCCGTCCGGCGAACGGTTGAGCCGGACCGTTGACCGGTGTCAGGCCCGCTACCCATCACATTGTCCGCCGAACGGTTGACCGGTCTGTGACCGGCTGGCCGGCGCGCCGCCGGGTCCGGAGGGCGCACAGTTAAGCCATGACAGATCGGACGCTGGCGGCCGTGCGGGTCGACGGGTTGCGTAAACGGTACGGCGAGGTGACCGCCGTCGGCGGGGTCGACCTCGAAATACAGCGCGGCGAGGTGTTCGCCCTGCTCGGCCCGAACGGGGCTGGCAAGACGACCACCGTGGAGATCCTCGAGGGTTACCGCCGCCGCGACGGCGGCACCGTGCAGGTGCTGGGCGAGGACCCCGAGCGTGCCGGGCGGGCATGGCGGGCCCGGATCGGGATCGTGCTGCAGCTAACCGCCGAGGGACCGGAGCTGTCCGTGCGCGAGATGGTGCGCCAGTTCGCCGACCTCTACCCGCGGCCGCGCGACCCGGATGAGGTGATCGGCCTGGTCGGGCTCAGCGCCAAGTCGAACTCCCGGCTGCAGAAGCTCTCGGGCGGCCAGCTACGCCGGCTCGACGTCGCGCTCGGCATCGTCGGCGATCCGGAACTGCTGTTCCTGGACGAGCCGACCACCGGCTTCGACCCCGAGGCCCGCCGGCAGTTCTGGACGTTGATCGCGGGCCTGTCGTCCGGCGGCGTCACGATCCTGCTCACCACGCACTACCTGGATGAGGCCGAGACCCTGGCCGACCGGGTGGCGGTCATCTCCGGCGGGCGCATCCGGGCCACCGGCACGCCGGCCGGTCTCGGCGGGAGGGCCGCTCGTGCGGCGACCGTCGGCTGGCTGGGCGACGACGGGCCGCGCCGCGTGCACACCGACGAGCCGACCCGGGTGGTGGCCGAACTCGGCGCGCGGTTCGGCGGCGAGGTGCCGGGCCTGACCGTGACCCGCCCGACGCTCGAAGACATCTACCTGGAGCTCATCGGAGACGAGCAAGGAGAAGCGCAATGAGCACGGAGATGGCGCAGCCAGCCGCCCGCACCCGCGTCGGCGGCACCGCGCCGCCGTTGCCCGGTGCATGGCGCAGCGGCGTGGGCCGGGTGGGCGTCGAGCTCAAGGTGTTCTTCCGGGACAAGCAGTCGGTCGTGTTCGTGTTCTCGCTGCCCGCCGTGCTGCTGGTGATGCTGGGCTCGATCTTCCGCGGGCAGGCAGCGGCCCACGGACTGTCGGTGGGCACGCTCTTCGCGGCCGGCCTGATCGGCGGCGGGATCGCCGCGACCAGTTTTCAGTACCTGGGCATCGGCATCGCCACCGAGCGCGACCAGGGCATGCTCAAGCGGCTCTACGGCACGCCGATGAACCGATGGGCGTACTTCATCGGCAAGACCGGCCTGGTCCTGGTGTGCACGGTCGCCGAGACCGTGCTGCTGATCGGGGTCGGGATGCTGATCGACAACCTGCGCCTGCCGACCTCGGCGGAACGCTGGTGGACCTTCGCCTGGGTGTTCGTGCTCGGCACGGTGTGCTTCTCGCTGCTCGGCATCGCGATCAGCAGCGTCCCGCGTTCGGCCAGGAGCGCGCCGGCGGTGATCATGCTGCCGTTCACCGTGCTGCAGTTCATCTCGGGCGTGTACGTCCCCGCCACGCTGGTGCCAGCCTGGCTGCGGGACATCGCCTCGTTCTTCCCGCTGAAGTGGATCTGCCAGGGCCTGCGCTCGGTGTTCCTGCCGCAGCAGGCGGTGGTGCTCGAGCCCGCCGGCTCCTGGGAGCACGGCCGGATCGCGCTGGTGCTGCTGGCCTGGATTGCCGCAGGATTGGTGCTGTGCCTGACGACCTTCCGCTGGCGCAGCAGCAAGGACGGCTGACCGTGCCGGACGGCAGCACGGACGCCTGGAAGGATGACCTGCGGCGCTGGGATACGTTCAACGGCCTGGTCCTGGCCGGCACCGTGGTCCTGGTCTGGGTCAACTGGCCGTCGGCGGCGCAGCGCATCGTCGCCACGGCCGCGATGGCCGCGATGGCCGTGCTCTATGTGGCGGCCGGGCGCCGGCTGATGCGGGCCGAGGCCGACACGCGGGGCGGCCTCGCTTACCTGGCCGCGCTGATCGTGTTGTTCGCCGTGGCGCAGAGCCAGGACCTGAACTCCTGGCTGCTGGCGTTCGCGCTGTGCCCGCACTGCTTCCACGTTGCCGCGCCGCGCCCGGCCATGGCGGTGGCGGTCATGGTCAACGTGATCGGCGGGACGCTGCTTTTCTACCGGTCGCCAGGCCAGCCGTACGTGGTCATCGCGATCGCGTTCACCGCGTTCGGCGTCGTCGCCTCCGTCGCGGTGGGCGGCTACGTGATCAAGATCGTGCACCAGAGCCAGGAGCGGGCCGAGCTCATACAGCAGTTGCGGTCGACCCGCGTCGAACTGGCCGAGGCGAACCGCGAGGCCGGGATGTTCGCCGAGCGGCAGCGGCTGGCGGGTGAGATCCACGACACGATCGCGCAGGGCTGCACCAGCATCGTCATGCTGATCCAGGCTGCCGGGTCTGAGATCGGCCGCGACGCCGCCGCTGCGCGCCGGCACCTGGCGCTCGCCGAGGAGACCGCACGGGAGAACCTGGCCGAGGCCAGGGCGCTGGTGACGGCGCTGGCGCCGGCCCAGCTCGACGGCGGCAAGCTCGACGAGGCGCTGCGCAGGCTCGCGAACCAGGCCGCGGCCCAGCTCGGCGGCGGCGCCGACTTCGTGGTGGGCGGGTCGCCCAGGCCGCTGGCCACCGGCGCCGAGGTGATGCTGCTGAGGGTCTGCCAGGAGGCGCTGGCCAACGTCCGCAAGCACGCCCGGGCACAGCGGGCATGGGTCCGGCTGAGCTACGACCAGGACGAGGTGCGCCTGGAGATCGGCGATGACGGGTCCGGTTTCGACCCAGCGCGGACGACCGGCGGGTACGGGCTGCGCGGCATGCGCGCCCGGGTCGGCGAGGCCGGTGGCAGCCTCACCGTGCACAGCACCCCTGGCGCGGGCACCTCGGTCAGCGTGGAGGTGCCCGCATGAGTTCGCCAGTGGATTTCTGGCGAGCGGGGGTATCAGCGTGATCCGGGTGTTGCTGGCCGACGATCATCCCGTGGTCCGCGAGGGGCTGCGCGGGATGCTGGCAGCGGAGTCCGGCATCGACGTGATCGGTGAGGTCGGCTCGGGCGATGAGGCCGTCCGCGTCGCCCGGGAGCTGGGACCTGATGTGATCCTGATGGATTTGCGGATGCCGCGCGGCGACGGGGTGAGCGCGATCGAGCGCATCGCCAAGGATCGGCCCGAGGCGAGGATCGTGGTGCTGACCACCTACGACACCGACGCCGACATCCTTCGCGCGGTCGAGGCGGGCGCGGCCGGGTACCTGCTCAAGGACACGCCGCGCGCCGAGCTGATCCGGGCGATCCACGCCGCTGCGCGCGGCGAGACCGTGCTCGCGCCGGCGGTCGCCGGGCGCTTGATGACCCGGATGCGCGGGCCGCGGCCCGAGGCGTTGTCGGCCGCGCAGGTGCGGGTGCTGGCGCTGGCCGCGCGCGGGATGACGAACGCCGAGATCGGCCGGACGCTGTTCATCAGCGAGGCCACGGTTAAGACGCACCTGGTGCGGGCGTGCGCCAAGCTCGGCGTCTCGGGCCGGACCGCGGCGGTGACCAAGGCGATCGAGACCGGGGCACTGCCCGCCGCTGATCTGCCGGGCTCATAGCGCCGGATCAGGCGGCGGCCGCGGCGACCGCGGCCCAGAAGTCATCGAACCCGTCCAGCGGGCTGGTCATCCCCCGCTGCGTCAGCAGCACGCCGACCGTGCCGAGCACCGGGTCGACGCGGGCGGTCGTGCCGGTGCCGCCGTCCCAGCCCCAGCGGCCCGCCGCCGTCCGCGAGCGCGGCGAAGAAGCCCAGCAGATCGGACGCGGTGGACACCAGGCCGGAGCTGAGCTCCTCGAAGTGCGGCGCGCGGGCGAACGCGCCGTCCGGCGGATCGAGCACCTCGAGCCCGGCCGGACCCGGCACATACGCGGTGGCCAGCCGGCCCGCGTCGCCCGCCTGGAAGCCGGTGGACGTCATGCCCAGCGGCCCGGTGATGCGCTCGGCGAGCAGGTCGGACAGGGGCCGGCCGGCCGCACGGGCGGCCATTATCCCGGCCAGGTCCATGCCGGTGTCGTACAGCTACCCCTCGCCCGGCTGGAACGCCAGCGGAAGCGCGGCGACCCGGGCCGCGAACTCGTCCTGCGACATCGCCGGGGTCAGCGGGCCCGGCGCCACGCCCTGCTCGCGCATGGCCGCCTGCAGCGGGCTTCGTTCGAGCACCGCGCCCCAGCCGCAGGTCATCGTCAGCAGGTGTCGCAGCGTGACGGGGCGGTGCGCGGCCCGATGCGGAACAGCGTGTCCTCGCGCATCGGCGCGCTGGCTGGCTCGACGGCCGTCCGGCCGCCGGCCCGGGCCCGCACATGTCCGCCGATCCTGACCGCGGCC
>Ga0335072_10011490_pt1 | contig 12684 bp, 8 predicted proteins | sample Lox_Sample_21_FD_206725 | JGI IMG/M metagenome (GOLD analysis project Ga0335072, IMG submission 206725) | Soil microbial communities from Loxahatchee National Wildlife Refuge, Florida, United States - Lox_Sample_2.1 | ecosystem: Environmental > Terrestrial > Soil > Wetlands | place: USA: Florida...
ACCCGCAGTCTCGGAGCAGGAAAGCTTGTGCCAATAGGACAGCAGTAGAAAACTGCCCACCACCAAGAAGCCCAGTGTTAAGGGAAGCAGTTGGGCACCGGACAGCAGCGCAACTGAGTAGCCGATCAGTCCAATCAGCGGGAAGGTTCGCACGCCGCCGAATCCGTAATAGCCTGCCGACTTATGCTCCTCTCGTTCCAACCCGATCAAAAAGGAAAGAAAAAGAACAAGAAGAATCTTCACGACATCGGGCGGCAGCCATTGAGCCATCTCCATGAACGGGAAGGTCTCCACTCAGAAGCCGCGCCCATTTTGTCACATGTGAGCTCAACACACCAACAGCTAAGACTGGAGGATGCGGGCGCACCCGTGGAGTAATGCTCGTTTGAGTTCTTGCCATTGATGGCGCTCCCGATTCGATATGTCGAGAGACGCTTCTTGGCAAGAATTGAGTCATACCCTCGCCAACCCTTTCGTAGACCGTGGCAACTAAATCTGGCGCTATTGTGAATCCCCTAAATTAGGATGCCTCAAAACAAAAACCGTGGGCTTTCCCTTGGATGGGGGCCGCGTGTTTCGCGCTCTACAACAAACGGCGACCTAAGACCACGATCGTAGCGGCTCTGGACCGCTTCCATCTCGTCATGGACGCAATCGACCGGCTTGCCGAAACCGGGGGCAAAGGCATCTATTTAAAGCAACTGCTGCTCAAAGACAAGCACAGGTCGGCATGACTGGAAACAAAAAGTGGCAGCACGGTATGGCGATGTTCTTCAAACCGTTCACGAAAGCGACGACTCGATACTTCGACCTTGCGGATACCGCTGAGGCACGCAGGTGGTTGGGCGAAGATACAGGGAGGACGCCGGTCAGCGGCGACAAAGAGCAGTGAAAGCCAATGCCAAACATTTCGAGGGTCTCGAATCCGGGCCGGCATCGAACTCCAATGCGAAGGACGATCTGAAATCTCTGTCGCTCGTGGAAGTAGAGAAAGAATTGGAGTCGTCGCCCGACGGCCTCAGTCAAGCTGAGGCGCAGAAACGGCTGGCGCAATATGGGCCGAACGAGGTCGCTGAAAAGAAGACCAACCCATTCCTGAAATTCCTTACCTATTTTTGGGGTCCTATCCCCTGGATGATCGAAGCGGCAGTGATTCTGTCGGGTTTTGTCCGGCACTGGCTGGATTTTTTCATCATCCTTCTGCTGCTTGTTTCCAATGCCGTGGTCGGATTCTGGGAAGAACACCAGGCAGGCAACGCCATCGCTGCGCTGAAGGCTAAGCTGGCGATCAGGGCAAAAGTGAAACGTGACGGGAAGTGGGTCACACCGGCCGTGCGTGAACTGGTGCCGGGAGATGTGATCCGCTTGCGGCTGGGCGATATTGTTCCGGCGGACGCGCGCCTATTGGCCGGCGACCCGGTCGAGGTAGATCAATCGGCATTGACCGGGGAATCTCTGCCCGCCACGCGCAATCCGGGCGAGGCGGTGTTCTCAGGATCAATTATTCGCCAAGGAGAGATTGATGCGTTGGTGTACGCCACCGGCGCGAATACCTACTTCGGCAAGACTGCGGAACTGGTGGAGGAGGTACACACCGTCAGCCATTTCCAGCGCGCCGTGCTGAAGATTGGGGATTATCTAATCATCCTCGCGCTGACGCTGGTTGTGGTGATTGTTCTTGTCTCGCTCTTCCGTCGCGACCCGATGGTGAGCACGTTGGAGTTCGCGTTGGTGCTTCTGGTGGCCGCGATCCCGGTAGCAATGCCCACGGTATTGTCGGTGACTATGGCAGTTGGTGCGCGGCTTCTAGCGAAAAAAGAAGCGATTGTGACCCGCTTGGCCGCCATCGAGGAACTTGCTGGTGTGGACGTGCTGTGCTCGGACAAGACCGGCACTCTGACTCAGAACAAGCTGACATTAGGAGATCCATTCTGTGTGAACGACATTCCTGCCGATCAAGTCATCCTCGATGCCGCCCTTGCTTCACGCGCAGAAGATAAGGACACGATCGACTTAGCCGTAATTGGAGGGCTCAAGGACCATCAAGTCTCCAAGGAATATCAAATCCTGGATTTCCAGCCCTTCGACCCGGTGCACAAGCGCACCGAGGCGACCGTCAAAGCGGCGGACGGAAAGCAGTTCTATGTGGCCAAGGGCGCGCCGCAAGTGATTCTCGAGATGTCGGCCAATGCCGTTGAAGTCAAACCCGCAGTTGAGAAGGCCGTCGACAAATTCGCAGCAAGAGGCTTTCGTTCTTTGGGTGTGGCCCGCGCCGAGAAGGAAGGCAAATGGCAGTTTGTTGGCGTGTTGCCGTTATTCGATCCACCACGCGAGGAAGCCAAAGCGACCATTGCAAGCGCCCGGCAGATGGGCGTGAACGTCAAGATGGTGACGGGCGACCAAATCGCGATCGCGCGAGAAACTGCGCGGCAACTCGGGCTGGGCACAAATATCTTCGACGCCAGCGGGTTGGCTGACACCAAGCACTATGAGGCGGCGCAGTCGGCGGAGGCCATCGAAAAAGCAGACGGTTTCGCCCAGGTGTTCCCCGAGCATAAGTTCCACATCGTGGATGTTCTGCAAAAACTCGGCCACATCGTCGGGATGACGGGCGACGGAGTGAACGACGCCCCGGCGCTGAAGAAAGCCGACTGCGGCATCGCCGTTTCCGGAGCAACAGACGCAGCGCGGGCGGCGGCGTCGATCGTACTGCTGGCAGCGGGTCTTTCGGTCATTATTGACGCGATCAAGGAAAGCCGAAAAATCTTCCAAAGGATGAACAGCTATGCAATGTACCGCATCGCCGAAACGCTGCGCGTGCTGTTCTTCATGACGCTGTCCATCCTGGTGTTTAACTTCTACCCGGTAACCGCGGTCATGATCGTGATGCTGGCGTTGCTCAACGATGGCTCCATCCTGTCGATCGCCTACGACAACGTACATTACAAAGACAAGCCCGAGGCCTGGAACATGCGTCTGGTGTTGGGAATCGCCACCGTGCTGGGCCTTATCGGAGTCGTCGCGGCGTTTGGATTGTTTTATCTTGGCGAGCGGGTCTTTTACTTAGACCGCGCGCACATTCAGACGCTAATGTACTTGAAACTGTCCGTCGCCGGGCAGCTGACGATCTTCTTAACGCGCACGCGAGGCCCGTTCTGGTCCATCCGTCCCGCGCCGATTTTATTGGTCGCCACGGGCGGCGCACAAACTGTGGCAACGTTGCTCGCAGTTTATGGATTCCATATTATGACTCCGCTCGGCTGGGGTTGGGCGGGATTCGTCTGGGGTTACGCACTGGCTTGGGCTCTTGTGAATGACCGCGTGAAGCTGCTCGCCTATCGCATTTTTGATCCTACGAAAACCCCATTGTTGGCGAGCCCCGGGCCGAGAAGTATAAAGGTGTAGCTTGCCATTCACGGCAGCAACACCGGTTGTAATCCTGGGGCCACTTCAAAGGAGGAAGAACAATGCAAATCGGAATGGTAGGTTTGGGCAGGATGGGTTCCTACATGGTCGAACGGCTGTTGAAAGCCGGTCATGAGTGCGTGGTGAATGACACTCATCCGCAGGCCATGCAAGATCTGGTGGGGAAAGGAGCCACGGCGTCCGCCAATCTCGCGGATTTTGCGAAGAAGCTGAGGAAACCGCGAGCCGTGTGGATGATGGTTCCGGCGGCGGCCGTCGATTCGGTGTTGGCTTCGCTCACCCCCGTGCTCGAAGCGGGCGACATCGTGATCGACGGCGGCAACTCCTACTATCACGACGATATTCGCCGCGCCGCCGAGTTGAAGAAGCGGGGAATCCATTACGTCGATTGCGGAACCAGCGGGGGCGTGTGGGGATTTGAGCGGGGATACTGCCTCATGATTGGGGGAGAAGAAGCCGTCGTCAATCATCTTGATCCCATCTTCCGATCACTCGCCCCAGGCTTTGATTCCGCGGGGCGGACACCCGGCAGGTCGGGAGAGCCATCCCCTTCGGAGAATGGTTACCTGCGTTGCGGACCGAATGGCGCGGGACACTTCGTGAAGATGGTTCACAACGGTATCGAATACGGCATGATGGCCGCCTTGGCCGAGGGATTGAACATCATCAAGAATGCCAACGCGGGAAAAGTGAAGCGGGAAGTGGATGCCGAGACGACGCCGCTGCGTCATCCCGAGTTCTATCAATACGACTTGAATGTGCCGGAGATTGCCGAAGTCTGGCGGCGCGGCAGCGTGATCGGTTCCTGGCTACTCGATCTGACCGCTGCGGCGTTGCGGGCGAATCCCGATCTGTCGAACTTCGCAGGCCGGGTCTCAGATTCGGGAGAAGGACGATGGACGGTGCAAGCGGCGGTGGATGAGGGCATTCCAGCGCCGGTAATCAGCGCGGCGCTATCTACTCGCTTTGCCTCCCGCGGCGACGAAGAATATGCCACCAAGCTGCTTTCGGCGATGCGCTACGAGTTCGGCGGCCATAAGGAGAAAGCTTCCGACCGACCGGAGGCGGCCTGATGGCGGATTTCGAGTCTGACGCCTTTGTATTTTTCGGGGCCACGGGCGACCTGGCCTATAAGCAAATCTTCCCGGCTCTCGAAGGACTGATTCGCGACGAAGGTTTCAATCTCCCGATCGTCGGTGTAGCCAAGGCCGGCTGGAATCTCGACCAACTCAAAGCGCGCGCCAAAGACAGCCTTGAGAAGCACGGCGATCTCGATCGGGATGCGTTTGGCAAGCTGACGAGTCTGCTGCGCTACGTCGACGGCGACTACAACGATCCCAACACCTTTGCCCAATTGCGCAAAGAATTAGGTGCGGCAAAACGGCCGTTGCACTATCTGGCGATTCCGCCCACTTTATTCGCCACGGTGGCGGAGGGACTAGCGGCGTCAGGCTGCGCCGACAATGCACGGGTCGTGGTGGAGAAGCCCTTCGGGCGCAACCTCGCCTCCGCCCAGGAACTCAACCGGATTCTGCACCGGTACTTTCCCGAGGAACGAATCTTCCGCATCGATCATTTTCTGGGCAAGGAGCCGGTGCAGAACATTCTCTACATACGTTTCGCCAATCCGATGTTTGAGCCAATCTGGAATCGCAACTACGTGCGTAGCATACAGATCACCATGGCGGAGAACTTTGGAGTCGAGGATCGTGGCAAATTCTACGACGAAGCCGGCGCGGTACGGGATGTGGTGCAGAACCATCTGCTGCAAGTGTTGGCCAACCTCACCATGGATCCGCGCACCGGCGAAGACCACGACGCATCGCGTGACCAGAAAGCCGCTTTGCTCAAAGCAGTTCGTCCGCTTGCTCCGAGCGAGGTGGTGCGCGGCCAGTACAACGGGTATCGTTCGGTGCCGGGCGTGGCTGCCGCTTCCACGGTGGAGACCTACGTTGCCCTGAGGCTGTTCATTGAATCGTGGCGCTGGTCGGGCGTTCCCATCTACATTCGCGCAGGCAAAATGCTGCCGGTGACCGCGACCGAGATTTTTGTTGAATTCAAGCGCCCGCCGATGGAGACCTTCGGCGAAATCGTGCCCGGCAACTCCGCACATCTGCGCATGCGCATCAGCCCTGACATTGCCATCGGGATGGGTGTGCGCGTCAAGACACCGGGCGAGCGGATGACAGGGAGCGACGTCGAACTGGCGCTCACCGAGCAGGCCGCCGACGATACGCCTCCCTACCAGCGACTGCTGGCCGATGCCATGCGCGGGTTGACTGACCTGTTTGCCCGCCAGGATCTGGTGGAAGCGCAATGGCGTGCAGTCGAACCGATCCTGGGCAACGTAACGCCGTTGTATCACTATGAGCCGGGTGCATGGGGACCGGAGGAGGCGCACCAACTCATCGCGGGCGATGGGCCGTGGATTGATCCGAAGGTACAGGAAGGGAAATGAAAAAACAGAACATGGGTCAGTCTTACTCTCGCTTTGACGCGGACGTGCTTGCCGATCTCCCGAAGTAGCGTCAATTACTCCGAACGCCTGGGCCTCGCGTGCTGATGTACGAAGTGAAGTTCCGTGGGCACTACTGCAGCTTCGCGTACTCGGCCTTAGCGTTCCTCAGGATGAGGATGTTGGAGTCGGCATTCTTCCAGAGGGTGAAGAAATCTTTGTAGGCGGTGCGGGCCTTGTCCTTGTCGCCGGTGAGAACGTAGGCGCGTCCGAGTTGCAGATGAGCCAACGCTCCGATGGGATCGCTGATCACAATTCCGCGATGTTCGAGAATCTTGTCGAACTCGACAGCGGCTTCCCGACCCTGGTGCGCCGCCAGATAGGCCTCGCCGCGCACATAGGCGGAGTAAAGATTACCCGCCCCCAAAAGGTATTCAGAACCGCCAGAGGACAAAATCCCGCTCTCGTAAGGAATCGCGATTTGCAGCAGTTCGATTGCCTCTGATGGCTCGTGGTGGTTTAAAGCAAGAAGAGCGCGCAGCGTCGGTGCGTATGCGAATCGAACCTTCGTGTCCTGCGGAAAACGCCTTGCAAGGTCCTCAGTAAGTACTTTAGATCGGGAAGACTCCCCAGAGAGAGCCAGCGCCAAGGCAACCCTATACTCCACATCACGCCCGTTGGAAAGGTTCAGAGCTACCAAACCTCTCTGCCCTGCCCGAGATGCATTGCCGAACAAGGCTTCCCGCACCGCCGCATCCGTTTCGTAAAATGCCTCGGTTTCCCGTCGATCCGGCTCCCGAGCGAAATCCGCTGCCCGACGTGACATTTCCCTTGCCTCTTCCAGATGACCGGAATATGCGAAGACAAAGCTCTCGGAGTTGGACATCCACTCTTCCACTCCGGACATTCCCTGCGCTTCAGTTGCCTCCCGCTCCATTCCTGCGTTATCGCCCTTCAGAAAACTAATGATGTATCGCTGGACGAAGAAATCCGGCATTTCTAACTTGCGGTCGGAGGCTTGTTGAAGCACCTTCTCCGCTTCGTCTATGCGGTCAAGGGCAACATAGCTCGCTGCCAGATTGCTGTATACGACGGGCCAGTCGGGATTGATTCCGATGGCTAATTTGGCTTCTTCGACCGACTTTTCGTATTTACCGAGGGCCTGGGAAATCATCCCCGACAGGAACGCGTGAGGCAACTCCACACGAGGATACGCCTGCGCCCACAATTCACAGGTCTGCCCCGCTTTTTCTAAGTCTCCCGTAACCCGCTTATCGTAGGAATGGGAAATAAAGAATCTCTCTTCATCACTGGCGCGATTCTGCAATTGATACGCTTTGTTTGCGTTCTCGGCAGAAAGCACGGTCTCTCCAATGTCGCCGTACATTTGCCCGAGCGCCGCATAGGCCATGGCGAATTTGGGATCAATCTCAATGGCGCGATTAAAAAATGGCACGGCAGCCGCAAAACCAGTGGATCGGCTAACCTCCCAACCAGCGCTGTAGGCCTTCAACGCTTCGAGTGATGGCGTCGTCGCCTCGGCGAGCGGAGTGTTGTGCTTTTCGACCGTAGTCAGCGACTCACCAACGCGGGTCCTGAATCTGCTGGCAACGTGCCCCAAGGCGTTGAGTACGTCTTCCTTCTTCGCGACTTGCACCTGTTCCTCGTCGAGGATCTCTCCAGTGCGGCAGCTCTTTGCCCGCAACCCCAATACGTACTGACTTCCAAGGCTTGTAATCGTGCCTTGCAGTACCGCGGCGCTTGCCGTTCGCTCGCAGATTTCTTGAGCGATCTCCGGAGTGAGCCGCCCATCGGGTGATCGGCCCATCATGCGCAACACTTGCTGGATGCGCCCATCGGAGACGAGGCTGAGGAAAGGCGACTGTTCCAGTTGTACTGCCATACCCTGCCGGAGCGTCCCATCAAAGACAGGGTCGCCGGTCGTATTCGTGAAGTCCGCAAGGACGATGGTATCTTTCTCAGTCAGCGCACGGGGGCGATGGAAATAGAGGAATGCCCCGCCCACAATTATCAAGGTGCCAAAGCAAGCAGCCACCACGAGTCGCCAAATTCTGCTCATGCGCGGCCGGGCTCTTGCAGCGGGCGCGGCAGCACCTATTGTTTGCTCTGAATCCTTCCCCACTTTGAGCTGCTTCAGCTCGGAACAGATCTCACCGGCATGCTGGTAGCGCCTTTCACGATTTTTCTCAAGGGTCTTAGCGATGATGGTATCGAGTGCAGCAGGTAGAGCCGGATTGATGTGGGTTGGCACGACAGGCTGTGCGTTTAGAATGGCATTCATAATCAGCACGCGGTTCTTGCCAAGAAATGGCCGCTTGCCGGTCGCCATTTCGTACAGAACTATACCCAGGGAAAACACATCGCTACGACCGTCAATCTCCTCGCCGCGAACCTGCTCCGGCGACATATAAGCGGCGGTTCCCGGAACGATACCTTCGAGTGTGAGCGATTCTTCGTCACATTCAGTCTCCGGGGGATGGCTCGAAACCACCTTGGCTAGTCCGAAGTCCAGAACTTTCACCCTTCCGCCGGCGACGATGAAAATGTTGGCCGGTTTGATGTCGCGGTGAATGATTCCCTTGGCGTGCGCAGCTTCTAAAGCGTCCGATGCCTGAATGCCGTAATCGAGAAGCGTGTCGGTAGCGATGGGGCCGTTACGAATTCTCTCCTTTAGGCTCTCCCCTTCCAGCAACTCCATGACGATCACGGGCTGGTGGTTGTGTTCTTCCACCTCATAGATCGTGCAGATATTGGGATGGTTCAACGACGAAGCGGCGCGAGCTTCGCGTTCAAAGCGTGCCAGCGCGGTCTGGTCCCGAGCCAGGTGTTCTGGCAGGAACTTCAACGCCACGCGCCGGTTCAAGCGGAGGTCCTCACCTTCGTAGACGATGCCCATCCCACCCCCGCCCAGCTTGGCAATCACGCGGTAGTGTGAGATCGTCTCGCCTTCAGACGGCGCGTACACCTGATCGATTTCGAGGTCCTGGGAAGCAGCGACCGTTCGGGCTGCTACTTCGATTGCAGGCCGCTGCAGAAAGTTTCCGGCTTCCCGGTGTGAAGTCAGCAGGGATTGGACTTCGCGCTCCAGCGTCGCATTGCCAGAGCACGCTCGGCGCAGAAAGTCATCGCGCTGATCGGGCGGCAGGCGCAAGGCAGATTGCAACAAATCATCGACTTGTTTCCATCGTTCGGGATCCATCGGAAGATCCGCCAGTCATTTCGCGATAAAGCCATGCCCGCGCAGTACTCCAGTCTCGCATCACGGTAACCGGCGAAACTTTGAGTACTTCGGCAGTCTCTTCTACACTGAGTCCGCCAAAGAAGCGCAGTTCCACCACCCGTGCCTTGCGGGCGTCAATGCGGGCAAAGGCTTGCAGGGCATCGTCGAGCGCGACAAGATCCTGATCTCGGTCGCTGCCCATCAAGGCGGTATCCTCCAGCGGGAGATGCTGAATGCCGGCCCCACGCTTGAGGTTGTGACGCCGCGCGTGTTCTACCAGAATCCTTCTCATCAGTTGGGCAGAAACTGCAAAGAAGTGCGCCCGATTCTCCCAACGCATGCGCTTGTAGTCAGTGAGCCGCAGATAAGCTTCGTTCACCAGGGCGGTCGCCTGAAGACTGTGCCCGCTGCGCTCAAGGCTCATATAATGCCGGGCCAGACGGCGTAATTCCTCGTACACTAGCGGCGTCAGTTTTTCAAGCGCATCCCGGTCTCCGTTGCTCCAGGCAAGAAGTAGGTTGCTGACTTCCTCGCAAGGCGACGCTTTCGCTTCACTCTTATTGGCTCGTACTGGAGTCGGCATTCCCCACACCCTGGGGAATGATAGCCCTGCCAAGCCTCCGCTTCAAGAAAAGTGATCTCCGGGTGATAGCTCTGGCCGCCGGTTTGCGCCTATCTGAATGAGCGACAGAAATCCGTTCCTCAACTCGCGGACGACAGACCAACCAAGTTCTATAAGTTTCGTAAAGAAGGAGATTCGTCGATGAAACCAAAAATTACGATCATTCTTTTCTGCGCGCTGTCACTGGGATCAACTCTCGTCAACGCGCAACAACAATCAACGATGCACGCGCGAGCATTTGCTCACTACACCGTCGAAGACCTGGGCACGCTGGGCGGAGCGTCCAGCCTCGCCTTCGGAGTTAACGGCTCAGGGCAGGTGGGCGGATTCTCGCAAGTGGCAGCAGGGAACCTACACGCTTTTCTTCGGCGTGATGGGCATATGGTCGATCTCGGAACACTGGGCGGTCCAAATAGTATCGCGGGAGGGCCTTCTGACATCGGCAACCGATGGGCGGTATTCTCCGATACCTCGACGACAGACCCGCTCGGAGAAGACTTTTGCGGCTTCGGTACCTATCTTGTTTGCCGCGCGGCTGTGTGGAACGGGGCAATGTGGCCGCTTCCCACCTTGGGCGGAAGTAGCGGCGAGGCTTTCACCGCAAACTCTCGGGGCGAAGTCGTGGGTGCTGCAGAGAATAACACCGTCGATCCAAGCTGCCCCTCGCCTAAGGTTCTCCGTTTCGAAGCCGTGAAGTGGGAACCCGAGCTGGGCGAGGTCCACGAACTTCGTCCGCTCCGCGGTGACACCGTGGGATTCGCGCTTGGGCTCAACGACTTTGGTCAGGCCGTCGGCTCGTCGGGTACGTGCGCAAACACCACTTCCAATTCGGTATCTGGGTTGATTTCCGGACCGCATGCCGTACTCTGGCAAGACGGCTCTCCCACTGATCTTGGCACCCTGGGAGGCAAGCTGGTCAGCGTGGGCGCGGCCATCAACAATCGCGGCGAGGTAGTTGGGGCATCAGATTTGCCCGGAGATACGGAAGCTCACTCGTTTCTATGGACCAAGAAAACCGGGATGCAAGACCTCGGAGTCTTGGGTACGGACCCATCAAACTTCGCCGGATGGATCAATAACAAAGAGCAGATCGTCGGTTGGTCCTGTGATAGCGGTGGCAACTGCCGCGCCTACCTCTGGCAATCCCAGAAAATGGTGGATCTCAACACCCTCATACCTCCAGATTCGCCGTTGTATCTGGTGCTCGCCTTCGGCATCAATGATGACGGAGATATCGTGGGTCAGGCCGTTGAAAACAGCACCGGCGACCTTCACGCCTTCCTGGCGAGGCCTGTGCCAACAGAAGTCAGCGGTCAGAGCGTCGGGCAACCGGCGACCGACGAAGCCACGCCCGTGGCCCTTCCGGAAAATGTTCGCGTGCTGCTTCGGCAACACTTGCCCATGCGAACTGGAACCTTAGAACCGTAATGACGCGGCGGAGGATACCAAAGGGAGTGGGTGCGCTTCCAGCGGAACCCACTCCCCACAACCTCGACCTGCGAGGAGCAGACTGACTGCCAAGAACAGGGGGGCCGGCATGAAGCTAAGTGTGACTACAATCGCGGGGTTACTGATTACGGTTTGGATCTGTCAAGCGCAATCAACACCAACGGACCCATCTTCGATTTCGCGACCTGGCCCGAAGCCGCTTTTGCTAGAGAAAAATGAAGGCGAGCTGCGGATATGGCGCCAGTTTGCCCCCGAAACGTTCATGATAAAGGTTAGTCCGAAAAACAACGCGTCTCAGCACATCGTATTGGTAACAGAAGACCTGGGTCCGGGAGACACTATACCCACACACAAGCACCTCGGCCAGGATGAAATTGTGTTGATCCAGACTGGAACCGTTCACGTTCGCTTAGGCGATCAGGAGCGCACTCTGCATGTGGGCGGATTGGTGTTCATTCCGGCTTATACCTGGGTGAATATGAAGGTCATCGGCTCCGAGCCAGTCAGCCTGGTGGCCATATTTTCCGCGCCCGGGTTCGAGAATCACTTACGATGCGCCTCAGTTCCAGCCAACGAGAAGCCGACGCCGATGACGCTTGCGGATTGGAAACAATGCGATCACGAAGGGCATGTCGTCTACAAGGACCGGGGCGAAGAAGACCCCAAGAACTGAGGTTTGGTTAGGGGCGCGCGCGCAGTGAACGATACACAACGCGAGTTTGCTTCCCGTTCTTGAATGGCTCGCGCTATTGTTTCCCGACATATTTCGCAGCCTTGACGAGTTCAGGACGACGCATCGGGATTTCCAGGATAACGTGCTCGTGCGCTTTGACCGCGAGATCCAGTTCTACGTTTCCTATCTGATGTCAGATTGTCCGCGCTTTGCTGGAGAAAGGCACGAAGGTTTTCTTTGTGACACATTTCTATGAGTTCGCCAGTCGCTACTACGACGAAAAGAGCAACGGGGCTCTGTTCTTGCGGGCGAAACGCAGACAGGGTGGCACAAGGACGTTCAAGCTCATCGAAGGACAACCACTCGAGACCAGCTATGGGACAGATCTTTATCGAGAGGTTTTCGAAATCGAGCGACAGCCACCCAATGTGACATCTTCTCCGGGATAGGTGACGAAGTTCCCCGCGATTCGATCCTGTTTTATGGCTGTACCGAGGCCGATTGGACAGACTCGGCGAGGCTCGCTACCTCTCGCTCCAACTCTTCCAGACGATGTAGTTCTGCTTCGACTGCTGGTTCACCTTCTTCTTTCAACTTTCGCGCACGTACCAAGGCTTCCTCTGCGATGCGGCTTACCTCGTGGAGGAGTTTGCGGATTTCCACTTCCAGCCGGCCCCGACTTTCCTGGACGCGATCGAGAATGTCGCTCTGTACCCGCGTGCTGTTGGTTTCGAGAAGCTTGACCAAGAACTGTTGTCCGTCGTTCTTGATCAGTCTTCGAGCGCCAACCAGAGGAACTACCACGTCTGCGAGCCAAC
>Ga0335072_10011493_pt1 | contig 12681 bp, 11 predicted proteins | sample Lox_Sample_21_FD_206725 | JGI IMG/M metagenome (GOLD analysis project Ga0335072, IMG submission 206725) | Soil microbial communities from Loxahatchee National Wildlife Refuge, Florida, United States - Lox_Sample_2.1 | ecosystem: Environmental > Terrestrial > Soil > Wetlands | place: USA...
GAGAGTCACGAGGGAAGATGCGCATACTTGCGTGGCCAAAAGCAACACCGTGGAACCCATATACGGCGATGGTCTATTCCCATCTGCCTGTCGATGTCCAGGTGGATGGATGGCCCGGGAACCTCCTTCGCAAGTATTCCGTGTGGCACATGCACTGGCCTGACGCACTTCTGAATATTCCCAACACTGTGCATGCCACATGTAAGATTTCCGGAATGTTTGCCACGATGGATTGCCTGCGAGCGCGGGGGACGAAGATTGTTTGGACAATGCACAATTTCGCCTCGCACGAAGCTTTTCATCCGCGGCTGGAGCCGTGGTTCTGGCGGCGGTTCATTCCCCGCGTGGATGGGGCGATCAGCCTGAGCGCGGCGGGCCTCTCGATGGCTCTCGAACGATTCCTCCAGCTGCGGAGGGTGCCGACGACGGTCATCCCGCACGGGCATTACCGCGAGCGATATCTTGCTGCCCCCGCCGACGCGCGGCGCGTGCTTGGCATTCCTGAAAACGCAAATGTCTTGATGTTTTTTGGAGCGGTGCGCGCGTATAAGAACGTGGACGTGCTGGTTCGCGCGTTTCGAGATGTGAAGCGAGATGATTCCACTCTTTACGTTGTGGGTAAGCCGAACTCCTCCGAACTTGCCGATCGAATTATGAAGGAGGCGTTTCAGGACCGCCGCGTAGCCCTTAAATTCGAATTCGCGAACGACAAGGACGTGTCCGCGTATATCTCTGCTGCCGATCTGGTGGTTCTTCCCTACCGCGAGGTTCTCAACTCGGGTTCGGCGCTGCTGGCGCTTTCCTGCAACCGGCCGATAATGGTTCCCGACCGCGGGTCCATGGGCGAGTTGAAAGCCGAGTTCGGCGACGCATGGGTGAGGACTTTCCGCGGAGAGGTAGACGGCTCGATGCTCGAGTCGGGGCTCGAATGGGCAAAGCAGCTGAGGCCGGCGGTGTGCCCGATGCCCGAAAAATATAATTGGGATCACGTGGGTTCGGAGACCGTGCGATTTTTCGAAGTGGTAGTAAGCGGCGCAAAAAGCGGCGAGCACGCGACGGCGCCGCTGGTGAGCGCGGACGAGGGCGCCTCACGGTAGTGGCGGCGTCCGATTCAGTGTCACAAATTCCCGGGATCACGAAGGCTCACGCCCCTATGAACATCCTGATGCTCCACAATAGCTACCAGTTTTTCGGCGGCGAGGACGAAAGCTTTGCAGCGGAAGTGCGCATGCTCACCGACGCCGGACATTTCGTGGACACGATTCACGTGAAGAACGAAAACGTCGAGGGCCTCAAGGCGGTCAACGTCGCGCTGCAATCCATTTGGTCCAAACCCTCCTACGATCTCGTCGACCAGAAACTGCGCGCGCGGACGTTCGACGTCCTGCATGTCCAGAATTTTTATCCGCTGCTTTCGCCCTCGGTCTATTCGGCGGCCAAAAAAAATCGCGTGCCCGTGGTGCAGACGCTACGGAATTACCGCCTGCTTTGCCCCAGTACCGTCCTCTATCGCGACGGGCACGTCTGCCAAGAGTGCTTGCACAAGACGGTGAAATGGCCGGGCGCGCTTCACGCCTGCTACCGGGGGAGCATTTTGAGCAGCGCTGCCACTGCCGCGATGACCGCTTTTCATACCGTCAGGGGAACCTGGCACCGCGACGTGGACCTCTACATCAGTCTGACGGAATTTTCCCGGCAGAAATTCATTGAAGGGGGCATCGCGCCGGAGAAAATCATCGTGAAAAGCAACTTCGTCTACCCCGATCCCGGGCTCGGCGACGGCTCGGGAGATTACTTGCTCTTCGCCGGGCGGTTCACCCAGGAAAAAGGGATCGAAACGCTGCTTTCCGCGTGGGAGCGGGTGAAGTTGCCGGGACGCCTGAAGATTGTGGGGGAAGGGCCCCTCGCCCCGCGAATCGAATCCTTCTGCCGCGCGCACCCCAACGTGGAATGGCTGGGGCAGAAGAGCTCTGTCGATGTGAAGGAGCTGATGGGCGCGGCCTCGGCGCTGGTATTTCCGTCGGAGTGGTACGAGCCTTTTGGGCGCGTCGCGATCGAGAGTTTCGCCAAGGGCACTCCTGTGATCGCATCGCGAATTGCGGGTCTCGCGGAAATGGTGCGCGACATGGAGACCGGTCTTCATTTTCGGCCGGGCGATTCTCAGGATCTGGCGGCGAAGCTCGATTGGGCGCTCGAACACCCTGCGCAGATGCGAGCGATGCGCCCCGCGGCCCGCCGCTGCTACGAGTCCACATACACGGCGGCTGAAAACTGCCGCGTATTGATCCGGGCGTATCACAAGGCGCGACAAACCTTCCATGTTGCCAATGAGCCTTGCGTCTCATTCAGCTCCACGAATTGAAGAAGTGGCGGCCACGGGATTTTTCTTGCAGGAATGATCTCGCCGCAGCCGCTCGGCCGGATGCAGCGAGTCAACGCCAGGTCATGGGCTCAACATCCCCAGGAGACCATTTACTCGGAGTACGACGCGCAGTTTTGAGGAGAGAAATATGGCAATGCCGCAATTAGCCCTTGCCCAGCCCATTCCCGCAGCAGCGGGAGATCTGCACCTTGACGAAGCGCGGGTTCAATCCTTCCGCGATGCCGGATTTCTCCGCCTGGAAGCCTTAACCACGGCGGAGGAGATTGCCGAAATTCGGGCGGCGCTCGAGCCCCTGTTTGAAAAGCATGCCGGCGAAAAGGAGGGTGCGTTTGCCGACCAGGTGGCTGGCTCGGAAGCGAAGGTGATGAGTTCACCTCAGATTCTGAACCCGGTGAACTACGTGCCGAGATTGCATCAAACGAAGTGCTTCAAGAATGCTCTGCACATCGCGCGGCAGATTCTCGGCCCGGAAGCGCGGTGCTTCTTCGATCTTTCCATTCTTAAGAAGCCGCGCATCGGAGCGCCCACTCCCTGGCATCAGGACGAAGCCTTCCGCGACCCCAATTTCGCGTACAACGAATTGACCGTCTGGGTGCCGCTGCAGGAGGTCGTGCCGGAAAACGGCTGCCTTCAGTTCATACCGGGGTCGCATTTGGCGCCGGTGCTCGAGCATCGGTCGGCGAACAACGATCCCACGTCCCAGGCGGTCGAATGCATTGCGCCGATCGACGAATCGTCGGCCGTCACCTGCCCCTTGAAGCCGGGCGGCGCGACTCTGCACCACCATCGCACGCTGCATCGCAGCGCGCCGAATGTTTCAACCGTGCCTCGATTCACCTACATCATGACCTTTGGCGTCACCCCCGTCCCCGCCAGCCAGCCTCGGTCGTTTCCCTGGCTGAACCAGAAGGAGACTCCGATTCAGGAACGCAAGCGGCGTTGGATGCGCCGCGGCGGCGTCGTGGTGACCGTGTGGAGGCGCTTGCGGCGCGGCGACCTTACGAATTGGCGCGCGGCTCTTTATGGCCTGCGGCGGTCCATCCGGATTCTGCGCCGGGGTTTGTGATACGCCGCTCTTCAAGCCATATGTAACAGTTCCTTTACGGCGCGCCACGAATCCGGAAGCAAATTTTTGAAACTAACCAAAAGGGCTGGTGCCGGGAATGCTCAGCAGGGGCAAACAGAATATCGTTGGGATCTTGATCGACGCCGTGGACTACGACGCGGCGATAGACTTCGTCCTGCGCGCGGCTCGCGAAAAGCGCGCCGCGGCAATCTCCGCCTTAGCGGTCCACGGTCTAATGACGGGTGCGCTCGACCGCGAGCAAAAGTTCCGCCTCAACCATTTTGACCTTTTGGTGCCCGACGGACAGGCAGTCCGATGGGCAATCAACGGACTTCATCGCGCTGGCCTTCCCGATCGGGTCTATGGGCCGAGCCTGGTATTGAAATTGTGCGCTCGCGCCGCTGCGGAAGGAGTCCCCGTTTATTTCTACGGCAGCACTCCCGAAGTTCTCAGCTCCTTGAAACAAGCTCTCGAGAAAAGATTTCCCGAACTCTTGATCGTCGGGATGCAGTGCTCCAAATTCCGGCGCCTCGCGCCGGAGGAGAAGCCCGTACTCGCCGCGCAGATCCGCGATTCGGGGGCCGCCATCGTATTTGTCGGGCTGGGGTGCCCGAGGCAGGAGGTTTTCGCCTACGAGTTTCGCGAAATTCTGCCCATGCCCATTGTCGCGATCGGCGCGGCATTTCCATTTCTGGCGGGAACGCTCCCGGAAGCGCCTCGGTGGATGCAGGACGCCGGCCTCCAATGGCTTTTTCGGCTGGCAGCGGAGCCACGGCGGCTATGGCGCCGCTATGTCCTCCTTAACCCAACCTATGTGCTGTTGGTGATGTTGCAAGCCCTCGGACTTTCAAGTTTCTCAACCAACGGGCAAGCTCCCACCGATGAGCTGCTATACGGCTAATTGTCTACAGCACTACGCTTTGTCGGAAAAAGCAGGCTGATGGCCCCGTCCTCTAAGGCACCAAAGGTCAGCAAGACCACGTGCTGTGTGCTGTACAATCGAGCAGTGGGAACGATCAAGGGAGCACAGTAAAGTAGAGCGTAGCTATGAGCGCTGCAATCATCACCGGTTCAGCTGGGCTCGTCGGTTCAGAGGCCGTCACCTACTTTGCGGCGCTGGGAATGGATGTCGTCGGAATCGACAACGGCATGCGCGGCGAATTTTTCGGCCAGGAAGCTTCCACGAACTGGGTCCGAAATCGTCTCTGTGCGGAAGTTCCGGGCTACAAACATCATGATGTGGACATACGCGACACCGAGGCCATTTCTCATATCTTTGCGCGCTACGGAGGCGACATCAGTTTGATTATCCACGCCGCCGCCCAGCCATCCCACGATTGGGCAGCCACCAATCCCCATGTCGACTTCACGGTCAACGCTAACGGAACTTCCACGCTGCTCGAGGCGGCGCGGCGCTTTGCTCCCAATGCCGTTTTCATTTTCATGTCAACCAACAAGGTTTACGGCGACCGCCCCAACCTACTTCCGTTGGTCGAACACGAAACCCGCTGGGAAGTCGATCCTGCCCACCCTTATGCGGCGCGGGGCATTCCCGAAACCATGTCCGTTGACCATACGATGCACAGCCTGTTTGGGGTCTCCAAGGTCTCGGCGGACCTCCTGGTACAGGAGTACGGACGATACTTTGGAATGAGGACCGCGTCGTTTCGCGGCGGCTGCCTCACCGGACCCAACCACTCCGGGACTCAGCTCCACGGCTTCCTCGCCTACTTAATGAAGTGCGCGATCACGGAATCGCCCTACACAATATTTGGGTACCGGAAAAAACAGGTCCGCGACAACATCCACAGCGCCGATCTGATCCGCGCGTTCGATGAATTCTTCCGCCAACCCCGCGCAGGGGAAGTCTACAACATGGGCGGTGGGCGGCGGAGCAACTGCTCCATGCTCGAAGCAATCTCGCTGTGCGAAAAAATCACTGGCAAGGAGTTCCACTGGAAATATGTCGAAGAGAACCGCCGCGGCGATCACATCTGGTGGATTAGTGATCTCTCTCATTTCCAGGAGCACTACCCCGGCTGGAAGCCCCAGTACGATGTCCCGCGGATCTTGCAGGAAATCTATGAAATGAACGTCGAACGATGGAGCGAAGAAGCGCTTGCCTTGGCAAAGAATCCCGCATCGGCGCTTTGATCAACGCCCCCCAGGGTCCGTAACACGCAGATCTTCCGGTTCTCGCATCGCACTCTTCCCTGAGCGATTTCTCGCATGCGGACCCAGAGTGCCGTCCGTGAATCCTTATGTGTGCGATATCGAAACCTTCCTCGTTCTAGCCGGGCGACCCTGCACGCACGCCTCTCGCTCCAGATACACAACTTGGCACTTGTGAAACCGGCGTACCGCTCGGCGCGGGTGGGATGCGCGAAATGTATCGCGCGAAAGATAGGCGTCTGGCCCGCACGGTCGCAATTGAGATTGCCCCACGGCAGAGCGCGGCTCTGCTGACGTCATCCTTACTTGCTCTTCGATAGAATTTGCGACACGGACTCGATCCTGCTCTGTGCCAAACGCTCATTCAGGAAGAGAAAGTTATTGATGTAGTTCGCTCCGCCCAAGTTTTGAACGTCTTGATCGCGTCCCACGGAAAAGTCTTTCACTGGCCGTAGCGACATCGTCTGGGGGTCAAAAAAGAAGCCGGAATAGCCCTGCCCCTGTATCCAGGAAAACATTTCTGTTATCGATTCCGTGTGGTGCCTCTGCTCCATTTCCACTTGAAGGACAGGACGACACGCTTGCAGAATTTTCGACGCACCCGAAAGAACCTTGCCTTCGTGGCCTTCCACGTCGATTTTTATGAGTTGGACATCGGATATATGCAATCGCTCGCAAAGCTGGTCGAGTGGCAGTACAGGGACGTCTTGGAATAGGGCCCCGGTTTCGCCGTCTTCCACAAACCGTTCCAGCGTGCTCCTTGTCCAAATTGGCCCTCCCTGGATGATCGGAATTTTGAGGGTCAATGTTCCTGCCTCGTCCGACAGGGCCATGTGCAAGACGTGGGCTTTGGGAAACAGGCCCTTGAGCCGGGAGATTAGTTGGGGGACGGGCTCGATGGCATAGGTGTTTTCTGGCCCGACAGCCTTCTCCAAGACGTACGTGTATTCCCCGATATTCGCTCCGACATCGAATACGATCCCAGGTTTTGAAAAGAATAGGGGCAAGAGTTTTAATTCCGGCTCGAAAGGCCTGCTGTTTGAAAATGCGCTGAGGGGTGTTTGATCGATGTGGCGGAAAGCGATCGCCTTCCAACGAGACCCCAGAACGTGCCGCAATGCCGACGAAACAATTTCCCTGGGAGTTGACGGTACGACGCGGTGCATCCAGGATCGCAGAGACGTATTCATCATGAGCCCCCGATTCTTGGGCCTCTGTCTCGCGCATCGTATGCTTCTCCTGCCATCGACACAACGATTTTGCCACCGAAGCTGGCCCCTGCAAGATCACGGCAAAGGTCCCGCAAAGGAATACATGGGTGGGTGAGCCACCCTTGGCGACCAAAGGCAATTCCGAGCCATCCTCACCCCAGACTCCCTTACGCTTCGCTCCAAATTTTCGGCGTGCGGCATCCTTGCCATGTCCGCAAGGGTGCGTGCTTGGCATGCATTGCGCTGGCGTCAAATCAACAATCCATCTCCGTCTTGCGAAACCTCGCTGATTTCAAATCTACAGTTTCAAACCAACGCAACCTCGCGATCAAAATGCGGTTTCTTCTCGGCGTGGAGCTTTAAGGCCACGCCGCAGACCGCAGCGATACGCTCCAGCATCCTGAGCGAGTGCCCGGTGTATTCGGCATCCTCCAATCGGGCAATCACGGACTGGCTGGTGCCAGCCTTCCGGGCAAGCTCAGCCTGAGTCAGCCTCGCATCCTCCCGCATCTCCCGCAGCAGCAGGGCCAGATCGATCTGGTGTAAAGTCCGCGCGAAGGTCTTCCGATAGGTTGCGCACTTGCGCGCGCGCCTTTCCACAATTTCACTGTGTTTGTCGCGTTTCATAGTCCCAACTCCTTCAGGATGGCCTCCCTCTCTTTCGGCGACCCTGTATAGCGGTTTCGATACTCAATCCATAGCTTTCTGAGCTGTTCCGCCCTTGTAATTTCATCAGGTGGAGTTTGTTCCGTCTTCTTCTGAAATCCTGACGTGATCACAATCAACATTCCTGGTTGGTAGAAGAAGAGAACTCGGAAAATCCGGTCGAATTGCTTGACTCTTAGTTCGAAGACATCGTCCGTCAGCTTCCTAACGAATTTCCCTTGCATCCGGTTGCCGTAGACGCGCAGCCACTCGACAAACGCGTCTATCCGCGCGGCCGCTTTGTCATCCAGCGAATCCATGAACTCTCGGGCGGCACTCGCCCGTTGGGAAGCTCGACGTACTCAATCCTGAATTCGCCGCTTAGTGGCCTGAAATCTCTCGCCTTGGATCAGCGCATAATTGCTATAAAACTCAACCGAATCCCTGGCCTGGCTGCAGGCGGGTAGGCCGCCAGGTGCCGCCCTCCTTGCGGAAGAAGCGCGCGTGCTATTATCCCGCCATCGCACTGCAGTGACCTGTCGCGGCTTGCAGCGATGGAGGAATGATGCCGTGGTACGCGTATCTCGCCTACTTTTTCGGGGGCGCTTTTCTGGTGAACGATATCCCGCATTTCACGAGCGGCGTGTGCGGGCGGCTCTTCCCCAGGCCTTTCGCCTGTCCGCCCGGTAGGGGAGAGCCTCCGCCATTGGTCAACGTCCTCTGGGGCGATTTCGAAAACGGCTGTCGGCGGCGAGATCGACGTCCTTGATCCGCGAGTTCGATGTCGATCATTGTCGAGACCATCGGCCGCTTCGGATCAGCGATCTACTCTCGCTTGCGTTGGAAGCGCCGGTCGAAGACAATCTGGCCATCGCCATCCAATTCGAGCCACGGCTGCAATTCAGAGGTCTTCTGAATGCAGCAGAAGAACTTGTTCCCCTGTCGTCGGAGGATAGGAGTTCCGTTCAAGATGCGCTGCGCACCGTGGAGTATCCGGATAAAATTCTTTGCACCCATCAGCCCAGTGATTAGGCTAATTTTTGTTTGTTCACGGTCGGCGAGGCTTCTTTCATCGGCATTGAAATCCCAGTAGGGGTCGGTGTACAAGCGCAATATGTTTTCCGCAAGGAACGAAGAAGCTAGCTTATGAACTTCGCGTTCGTTCCACCGGAAAATAAAATTCGGGATCTGAGAGTTTCGAACTCCACCGCGTACATAGTCATTATTCACAACAGCCGCCAATTCAAACGGAAAGGAGAGCCGCAGCCAACAGAGAAGCCTCATGAAGACAGAATCGTTGGGTTCCATTATTACCACGTAATGTTCCGCCACTCGCAACATTTCGCACAGAGCGCGATGAGGACTGCGGCAGTGATGGATCACCTCATGAACAAAAACAATCTCGTAGGAATTATCAGGAAGGCACGTATCCTCAGCGTCAACAGCTACCACCGGCAGGTCGATCGGCGCTCCCGAATCATCCGGAACCCCGTTGATATTCGACAACGTGATGTGACGAAAACCGCAGCGGCGCAGCCCCTCTGCATCCTCTTGCATCCCTCCGATCACGAGGACTCGGGACGTGACATCGATTCGGGCTCTTTCAACACACTTACGCAGGACTGAGAGGAACTGGGATCGATCCTTAGGCGACCGTTTCGGCAGCGCAGGCCTGGCACTCCCGAATTCGACATTATCTTCGCGCAAGGCTCGGAACCTCATTCTGGACTTGGATATGGCGCCGGCGCTCGACTGGTTACCGCTTTCGACGTCTCCCAGGGTGGAGAGCTACCTCGAGAGCCGCTGGGAACTCGAGATTGAAGCGCGACTTCTTTCTTGAAGTATAAGAGACGCATTTGAGAAACACACGACTTATTTTTCGAGAAGGAATCGTGATGAAACGGAGGGATGAGAGTAAGACGCCTTTGCAGAGCACGAAGAGAGGGCCGCAACTCCCGTCGCCGAAAGGAATGAGTGACGCAGGTGAAGAATATTGCCCTCTGTGCCAAAATCTTTGAAGTAGGAAAAGTACTGTTAATCATATCTTTACTTCCTGCGTAATCGCGCTAAGGGGAAATCTGACCTATTGGAATGGACCCATCCCGTTAGCAAGAGCTTCGAAGGCTGACGCTTTTAGAAAGAGACGCGTGCATATATCCGGCCTCGAACAACTGAGGAGCGGGCTGCTCCTCGGGCCCGGATGGAATCTGCGCTTCTTCTCTTAATCAGGTCATCGGCCTGTTACAGCCCTTCCCCCTCAGGTTTTGAAGAAGCTGGTCTCAGCCATTTGCGCCATCTTCAGCGGTTCCACCATCTCTACAGGAAACTTTTCCGACTATGCCGCGTGACGGTAGGCTTCTCCACGCGCAATCAGCGACCACACGATTCGAGCGTTCTTGTTCGCGACAGCCACGCAGGCTTTCGATGTACCTAAACGGCGCTGCTTGTCAGCAATCCAGAGACTGCGCCGATCGGTTTTTCGGCTGGCGCGGCACACCACTTAGCGCGCGCCATGGATCAAAAGAGTTCGCAGATAAGGATCGCCACGCTTGCTGATGCCGAGCAGTCGCTCTTTCCCGCCACTGGAATGCTGGCGGGGTACGAGGCCCAGCCAAGCGGCGAACTGCCGGCCGTTCTTAAAAGTCTTTCCGTCGCTCGTGCCCGCAACAAGAGCTGTTGCGATCAGCGGACTGATTCCTTCTACCGCTGCGATTCGTCAGCAGGGCTCGCTGGCTTGATAGATGGCCCAGATTTGCTCGTCGATGGCCTGGATCCTTTCTTCCAAAGACAACGGTTCGTTGTAGAGAGAAGCAAATAGGCGTCGACTGAAAACGGTCAGCTCGTTAGTCGCATCCTCTAGAATGAGCGGCAAGCCGCGCCGCAGTCGGCGGACATGCTGGGGCAGGACGATTCAGTATTCGGTCACCAGGCCGCGGATCTGATTGGCCAACTGCGTCCGCGAGCTCACCAGGCGGCTCCGCACGCGGTGCAGTGACTGAATATCTTGCTGCTCAACCGACTTCGCGGGCACGAAGCGCATCTGCGGACGGCTCACGGCTTCACAGATGGCTTCAGCATCGTTGGCGTCGTTCTTGTTGGATTTCACGTAGGGCTTTACAAATTGCGGAGCGATCAGCCGCACGATGTGGCCAAACCGTCCGATCACACGACTCCAATAGTGCGCGCCGCAACAGGCTTCCATCCCGGCCACACACGGCGGCAGGTTGGCGAAGGAACGAGCCACCTGGATCCGGCGTAACCGCCTTCGTAGGAGCGGACGCCCTTCACCATCCGCACCGTGAACTTGAAAGATCTGCTTTGCGAGGTCAAGACCGATAGTCGCAAGTTTCATAGAAGTCCCTCCCCGGACTGCCACGAAGCTTATCGCTTGCGGCAAGAACCGAAATGGGTCCATTCCATTAGGTCACATCCACTCGCGTGCGGGTAAGGAAGCGATCCAGTCCTTCTTGCAAGCCAAACTGGCAACTAATGGTGCTCAGCCAAAATCCGGAGTAGTTTAGATTTTACGTTCTCCACACCTGAAGTCAATTCATGTCCGGAGCCGACACTCCCGCTTCCGGTTTCCTCGCGCAGACTTGGCGCTGGCTCAAAGGCCAAATCGTGGGTGAGGTTCCTCCGGAAGTCGCTCTTTGCGAATTCGATTGCCGCAAGGGGCAATGTACGCAGGAGGAGTGGGCTAACTGCGAGCGTCGCCTTTCCCGCGCCGCGAGGATGGTGCTCCTAAGCCCACCGCCAAGTCCTGACGGAAGCGGGTACCGAATGTGTTCGCTTGCGCGACGCTTTTATAGAACTGACCGGTAGTTATGGTGATCTTTCAGCCTTAAATGAGATTTGGTTTACAAAGCTAGACGTGACCGGCGTCGCGCCCTCGGCCTGGGAAGCACTTCGAGGATGGGTTGCTCGGCTTTATGAGCGAGATGCTCCCCGAGCAGAAATTTGCGAGGCGCTAGCTGGAGATTTCGCGGCCGTCCTCTGGGAACAAAACTTCGACCACGGTATCCCAAGGATCGGACACATGAATTTCTGGTCCGTCAATCATCCTAATCACAATCGAACCGTCTTCGTTTTTCTCCGCCGACATGACGTTGTATCGGTTGATAGCTACCGAGACGGTTGGCCTCGGGGGCTTTCCTGGCAGCTGCCGAGTAAATGTCACAGTATTGATCTTCGCACCTTCCACATCCGCGCCCTCGTGCGAGGACACAGGACGGAACCCCAACCTCCAGTCGCAGGATCATGCCCGAACTCGCCATACTGAAAGGAAACGACTTTTCAACGTAAGGCACCGCACTTAGTGCAAATATTTGTCCAATTTAAGCGAAGGATTGCCCTTGCTGCTCACATCTGCAGCGTGGGCCGTAAAGGAGTTTGGGCAGCTGCCGGAACGGCTATGCACTTATGAACTAGGGGGATACTGCATACTGGCAAAGTATGGGCGCACGTTACCGGTGGGCTTAGAAGTCAAAATGGAATTCCTGCCTGAATCTGTAAATGCGAAGACGAAATACATGCTAATTTGTTGAACGAATTCCTGAGGCAAGAGAGCGCAAATATGGACGTCGAGCACGGACGCATTCCGCCCGGCCCTCAAGAGGAATATCGTGCCACCGATGACCTCCTAGAGTGGATGGGTCGCCAGTTCGGAATCTTCGGCGACATCTATAAGGCTTCCGTGTATGGGACCAGCACGTACGCGATCAGGGACGTCGAGTTTGCATATCACGTCCTCGTCGAGAATTGGCAGAACTATGTAAAAGGCCAGGACATCGGGCGCGTCGCCTTGCTCCTCGGCACTGGCCTCGTAACAAGTGAAGGCGAACTTTGGAAGCGGCAGCGGCGGATGATCCAGCCGTCGTTCAATCAGGAATCTATCGCCTCAGCGACTAAAATCATTACATCCGTCAATTCCGATCTGCTCCGGAAATGGCGACTGGCAGCCCAGAGAAACGAAATCGTGAATGTTACGCGCGACGTCAGCGCTATGGCCCTCGAGATCATCCTTCGCTTCCTTTTTGGGGAAGATTACGACCGCGTCGGATCACAATTCGATCTCCTGACGCAGGAAAAAGCACGCGACATGGCGTTGGCCCGCTCCTTCCGGCAATTGGGGAAGATCGTCCTTCAGGTCATGGATCGAAGACGAAAGAGTCCCGCCTCATCCGCGGACGCTTTGGGCATGTTCA
>Ga0335072_10011494_pt1 | contig 12681 bp, 13 predicted proteins | sample Lox_Sample_21_FD_206725 | JGI IMG/M metagenome (GOLD analysis project Ga0335072, IMG submission 206725) | Soil microbial communities from Loxahatchee National Wildlife Refuge, Florida, United States - Lox_Sample_2.1 | ecosystem: Environmental > Terrestrial > Soil > Wetlands | place: USA...
CGTCGCCAGCACCACCGCCGCTGTCCCCTGAATATCATCGTTGAAGGTGCACAGCCGGCCGCGATACTTCCGCAGCAAACGCGCCGCGTTCGTGCCCGCAAAGTCCTCCCACTGCAGCAGCACGTGCGGCCAGCGCTTCTCCACCGCCCGCACAAACGTCTCGATGAAGTCGTCGTACTCCGCGCCGCGAATCCTCTTGTGCCGCCATCCCACATACACCGGATTCGCCAGCCGCTCCTCGTTGTCCGTACCCACATCCAGCAGCAGCGGCAGGCAGACTTCGTGATGCAGCCCGCCCAGCGCCGTGTACAGCGCCATCTTCCCAATCGGAATTCCCATCCCGCCCGCGCCCTGATCGCCCAGCCCCAGGATGCGCTCGCCGTCGCTGACCACGATCGCCCGCACGTTGTCATAGCGCTTGTGCGAGAGGATTTTCTCGATGCGACCCTTATTGGGATAGCTCAGGAACAGCCCGCGCGGCTTGCGCCAAATCTCGCTGAAGCGCTGGCACCCCTCGCCCACCGTCGGCGTATAGACGATCGGCATGAACTTCCGCACATCCGAGAGAATCAGCGCGTAGAACAGCGTCTCGTTGATGTCCTGCAGGTCGCGCAGGAAGCCGTATTGCTCAAACGGTGTCGCATACCCCTCGAACGCCTTCTGCCGCCGCCAAATCTGCTCCTCCAGCGTGCCCACATGCGGAGGCAGCAGTCCATGCAGATCGAACGCGTCGCGCTCTTCTTCTGTAAAAGCGGTGCCCTTGTTGAGGCGGGGATGGTTGAGCAGCGTGAATCCGAAAAGTTTGGTGCGGATCACCGCTTTCGGCTTCGCTTCGCTCGATGGGCCGGCACTCGCCTCGCGGGTCAATGGGGACATAGGGCGCCTCGTTCCTGGACGCTGCAATCACCGGGCGAATGGGGCCCGTTGCGCGCAGCGGCCAGGCTTTATGCTAGTCCTCGCTGCCGCTGGTCTCTCTGAACATCGCCGTATCTTCGGTTACGGAAGACACGCCCGTCACGATAGCGGCTTGCGCGCGCGCAGGGCTCGGCGCTCGACCCGCTTCCACAGGAACCAACCGATGCCAAATCCCCACGCGCAGGAAAACACCAGCGAGATCGCCAGCGCCGCCAGCAGCAATCGACCGGGCCATTCCGAGCGATAGACGGCATAATCCATCACCATCGCGACGAGAAACATCAACGCACTCGCCGGCACACCGTAGGTGAGAATGTATCTCCACTTGCCCCTGCGGTAGATCCGTTCCGCGTTCCTGTTCAGGATGAGATCGAGATTCTCTTTCACCGGTGCTCCACCCTGCAATCTTTGCCGCTGGCCCTCGATTGATCGTAACGCCCGGTCCTGTCGCTCATTCCTCGGTCACGCCCGCCCACATCCCGGCATCCTCCGTTACGGAAGCTATGCCTCGTCGCGCCACCAATAAATAGCGCTCCCTCTGCATCGCCTGTCGCAGGTGGTCGCCCACCCGCTTCAGCACACCCTGCTGCGAGTTGTGCTTGCTGAAGGCTTCCAATTTCCGATCCGCCAGATCCTCCAGCTCCAGCGTCAGCGACCATGGAGTCGTCGCCGCCAGCTTCGTCAGCTCCGGGCGGTCCCGCACCGACACAAAGGGTGTGCTCGCGTAATAGAGCTTCTGCGGCGCATAGGCCTTCAGCCCGGCGTCCATCTGCTCGGGAAACATCTCCGCCCGTCCCGCCCAATGGAAGGCCAGCGTCGTGACCGCCGAAATCGCAGCATGATCTCGATGCAGATTCACGCCGCCATCCCCGCCAAAAGTGAGAACCACCTGCGGTCGTTTGCGCCGGATGTGCTCCGCCACCACCCCCGCCATCTCTTCGAAATTCTGCTGAGCCAGTTGCCCGTCAGGGTAATGCAGCACCTGGCAATCCGTTACGCCCAGTACCGCACAGGCCGCGTCCAGTTCCGCCCGCCGCATCCTGCCCAGTTCGGCGTTCTCTGCGGCTCCACCGCGAAAATGCGCCGCCTGGCCATCCGTGAAGCACAGCACGCTGGTCTCCGCGCCGGCCGCCTGCGCGCGCATCAGCGCTCCACCAAAGGCGCCGCTCTCGTCGTCAGGATGGGCGGTTACACAGAGGAGTCGATAGGGCAAATGGATTCATCCTCAACTACCGCCGGGCCGTCGGGCTCGGGGCCCTCCTCGACCTCAAACTCTTCCCACGGCAAATCAATCTGCGCCACAGGAGCAAACGATTTTCGATGCAGGGCCGAGGGCCCAAGGATCTTGAGCGCCGCGCGATGCTCCGGCGTCCCGTACCCTTTGTGCGAGGCCAGTCCATAGCCGGGATACTGCGCGTCCAGCTCCCGCATCCGCGCGTCCCGATACACCTTGGCCACCACCGAGGCTGCCGCAATCGAAATGCTCAGCGAATCGCCATAGATGATGCTCGTCTGCGCATGCGGCAAATCCAGCCGCAGCGCATCGATGAGCAGGTGATCCGGCTGCGGATCGAGCCGCAGCACCGCCGCCGTCATCGCCATCTTCGAGGCCTGGTAGATGTTCACGCGGTCGATCGTCTCCGCGTCCACTTCCTCAATGGCAAGCGCCAGCGCGCGGCTCCGCACAACAGCATCCAGCCGCACCCGATCCCCTTCCAGCAACTGCTTCGAGTCGCGCAGCCCGCGAATCCGCGTCTCCGCCGGCAGAATCACGGCCGCCGCCACCACCGGCCCGAAGAGCGACCCGCGCCCCACCTCGTCCACGCCGGCAATCACCGACGCGCCCTGCAATCGCGCCAGCTTTTCGAATTTATTTCCGCATTGCAGTGTACGCAGCATACGCAGCTTGCGCGTCGCCGCCGAAACCTCGTCGTTGGGCACCAGTCTGCGCCCGGCCCTGACAACGTTTCGTCTCGGAATCAGCTCGCCGTCTGACGCCTGGCCCATACCGCGAGTCTAACGCTCCCGCGCCTGCGGATTCCCGTGGAAAACGGGACTCCGCTTCAATCCGGGCCCCCGTAGACCGCTTGGCCGAATCCACCACCAGAACTCCTGCATCCCATGGATGCCACCATGTCCACCATCGTCCGCACGCCGCTGCTCAAAGCCATCCTTGGCGAACGCAAGATCGACGCCGTCGACATCCGCGAAATACGCTTTGCTCCCGGTCAACAGACAGGTCGCCACCTGCATCCCTGCACCGTTGTGGGATACATCGCCGAGGGAACCGCCGAGATTCAGATTGAGGGACAACGGGCGCAGACTTTGCCCGCAGGATCGGCATTCCACGAGCCGGCGCAGACCGTCATGGCCGACTTTCGTAACGCATCGGAAACCGGCCCGATGACCTTCATCACGTTTTGTCTGCTCGACGGTGATCAGGATCTGATCACACCCCTCGAGGAGAAATAATGCCCATGATTCGCAACTGCACCTCCTGCGGAAAGCCGAACCGCATCCCCGCACGCCATCTTTCCGACGCCGGACGCTGCGGCGCCTGCAAAGCAACCCTTCCGTCGGTCGCCGAGCCTCTCGCTGTCGCGCCGGAGGAGTTCGACGAGATTGTTCGCGAGGCCAAAGTCCCGGTGCTGGTCGACTTTTGGGCCGCCTGGTGCGGCCCCTGCCGCATGGCCGCTCCGCACGTAGCCCAAACCGCGCGCGACCTCGCCGGCCAGGCCATCGTCCTCAAGGTCGACACGGAGCAGCATCCGCAGCTTGCCGCCCGCTATAATGTCCAGGGCATTCCCAACTTTGCCGTTTTCAAGGATGGCAAGCTGCACTTCCAGCAGGCCGGCCTGGTCGATGCCAACACCATGAAAAGCTGGCTCACCCGCGCCGCTGCCCAGCCCGCCTGAGCGCCTCGCAGGCCGCCAGAAACACGAACGCCCCGGAATCTCACCCCGGGGCGTCGCCATTTCTGTCTGAAGGCTGTCTTGAGACGAGATGCGCGAAGCGGACGGCCAGTCCCTGGACCGCCAGTCCTAGGTTCTCTCCACTTCCTTCAACCGAGCCGCCTTGCCGCGCAGGCCGCGCAGATAAAACAGCCGCGCCCGCCGCACCTTTGACGACCGCACCTTCTCGATCTTGTCGATCACCTTGCTGTTGAAGGGGAAAATGCGCTCCACGCCCTGCCCGAAGCTCATTTTCCGCACGGTAAAGCTGCCCTGCGGACCATTTTTGCGGGCAATCACCACGCCCTCAAAGGCCTGCAGGCGTTCCTTATCGCCCTCCTTGATCTTAACCTGCACGCGCACCGTGTCGCCCGGCCCAAAGGGGGGCAGGTCGGTGCGGGTCAGTCTCTCCTGGAGGCGCTGCATCACTGGATGTATCGACATTGCTGTTTCCTGTGTGAGATTTGCGAATCTTAAGTTTACAGCAAATTGCCGGCTCCGCGCCTGCAGAAGTAGCGAGCCCTCTTGCTTCCTGCTTTGCTCTGTGGCTCTTCGCTGCCTCTGCGGTTCAGTCGCTTCTCAATCCTTCCAACCCAGCCCAGCAAGAAACGCCCGATCTTCCCCCGAAAGCGCCGCTCCGCCCAGCAGATCCGGCCGGTTCTTCAACGTCTTCTCGAGAGCGCGCTCCCTCCGCCAGCGCCGGATCGCCGCATGATCTCCCTGCGCCAGCACCTCCGGCACCGCCAGCCCGCGAAACTCCGCTGGCCTAGTGTAATGCGGATAGTCAAGAATCCCTCCTGCCCCATGCGTTGACCGCGGCGCCATACCAGCTTCCGCCGGTCCCGCATCCACCAAGCCAAAGCTCTCAAACTCGCTCGAAGCCTCATTACCCAGCACGCCCGGCAACAGCCGCGTCGTTGCATCCACCACGATCGCCGCTGCCAGCTCTCCCCCCGACAGCACATAGTCCCCGATCGACAGTTCTCGATCGCAGAACAGCTCGTTCACCCGCTCGTCCACGCCTTCGTACCGCCCGCAGAGCAGCACGGCACGCTCGAGCTCCGCCAATTCCCGCGCCACCGTCTGCGTGAACCGCGCCCCCTGCGCCGACAGCAAAATTACCTGCTCTCGTCTTCGCCCGTCCTTCGCCCCCAGTCCCAGCGATTCAATCGCCTCCGCCAGCGGCTCCGGTTTCAGCACCATCCCTTCGCCGCCGCCGAACGGACGATCATCGACCGTGCGGTGCCGGTCGTGGGTGAAACTCCGCAGATCATGAATCGCAACCGTCACCTTCTCCGCGGCGATTGCCCGCCGTAGCACCCCATGGTCCAGGATGCTCGAGAAGAACTCCGGAAAAATTGTAATCAGATCGAAGCGCATCGCATGCCGCGCTGTTCACCGCGCGCCTCTCATTGTGGCATGCGCCGCGGTCGCGCGCGCGCGTATTGGCACACGCCTCCGTCCTGTTGCTATAATCCGCCCGCAGAGTTTTGCCGACTTTCTGGCATACTCATACACCAGCGGTCAAAAATACTGACTCGGAGCCCGGAGGGCATATTCGATGCAGGACGACTATAAGCTTTATGCAGGCGCTGACGGCGAATTCGAACCAGAAGCCGATGACGACATGGAAGAGCTCGAAGACGGATTTGGCGAAGATGAGGAAGAGGAGGAGATCTCCACAGTGGTTTCGTCCGACGACGATGACATAGGCGACGAACCGGAACCCAGTGCAGCCGCGGCGCCCGCTCCGCCGCCCGCGCCTAAAGCCGTAAAGAAAGCGCCTCCGAAGAAGGTCGCTGCGAAGGCGCCTCCCAAGAAAGCCGCGAAGAAGTCGCCGCCAAAGAAAGCGGCCAAAAAGGCTGCTCCGAAGAAGGCAGCGAAAAAGGCTGCACCCGTCAAAAAGGCTGCGAAGAAAGCGGCTCCGAAAAAGGCTGCCAAAAAAGCGGCCTCGAAGAAAGCGGCGAAAAAGGCAGCGAAGAAGCCCGCAAAGAAAGCCGTCAAAAAATCGGCGAAGAAAGCCGCGAAAAAGTCGCGCCGCTGATCCGGCGCTCGGAGCACCAGGGGGCCGCGAGACGTCACGCGTTTCGCGGCCCTTCGCATTTCCGTGCGGCTCAGCCGCCGGCGCGCCCTCCGCGCTGCTCCGCTTTGCTGCTCTCCCGTTTTTCTTCCTGCGTCATGGGAGCATTGATCTCCATCAGTCCCTCCGGCAGCCGCATCTCCACTCTCCGCCCCACCACATCGATCCGCACCATATAGGCGGTCACAAACGGAATTAACGCCTCGCCGCCCTTCGCCGCCGTGCCTGAAGCGCGAACCACCAGCAGATCCACGCTCGACGATTGGCGATCGAGATCCACAATCTCCCCGACGCTTGCCCCGCCGCGGTTCACGTCGATCACCTGGCAGCCGATCAGATCTCCGACGAACACGGCGCCGTCTCCCGCCTCCGCGCGCTCGGCAAACGGAACTACCACATCGAATCCGCGCAGGCTCTCGGCCTCATCGATCGAATCGATTCCGGCAAATTTCAGCACCACCCGATTGTGCAGGAACCAGAAACCTTCCAACGCCATTTCGCGCGCGGGCGTGCCGATCCGCTCCGCCGGAATCAGATAGAGCCGGGTTCGCTCGCGAAATCGTTCGGGGAAATCTGTGCGCAGATCGGCAAGAACCTCGCCGTGCCGCCCATGAGGACGAACCAGCCTGGCGACCACCGTCCACCGCGTTTTCGGCGCTCCTGGGATCGGCGTCCGCTCGACCGTACCAGCGCGGAGCTGCTTTTCACCGCGCCTCTCCGGCACAAGTCCACCTTCACCTCCTGAGGAAGGTGAGTTCGCTGCACGAGAAGATGCGGGATGCGGGGAGGCCATTCCCTTTTCTGGCTCGTCAACCCTCGCGGTGCGCCGCTCCCTGGTGATCCTCTTCAAGAATGTCCAGCGTGTAGCGGTGATGATGTTTCATGCTCACCGCCCCAAGGATGGTTCGCACGGAACGCGCTGTGCGTCCCTGCTTTCCAATCACTTTACCCACGTCGGTCGGCGCTACGCGAAGTCGCAATACCGTGCTCTCCTCGCGTTCCACAGCTTCGACAATCACTGCCTCGGGAAGGTCGACCAGTGCTCGAGCAATCTGGGTCACTAATTCCTGCATGTCATCGGGTCTGTCTGTCGTTGGCTTCATCCTGCCCCCCGTTGGGTAGAGACACACTGCGTTCATCGTGCGGGGCTACCGCGGATAGTACCCTAAGGCTGCGGCTGAAAAAAGAACAATCCGCAGGCTTTTTTCACCCCGAAGATGGAAAAAGGTTACCTTTGGGAGGTATCTGGAGCAGGGGAACGGGCGACCCCTCCGCGGAAATGGCTGGCAATCCGCTGTCAGGCAGCGGCGGGAGCGTCCCCTTCCTCCGCCGAACTCGCCTTGGGCGACGGCGGCTGGCCGGCCGAGGAAGGCCGGGAAGCTACCAGCTTCGCCACGCGATCCGACAGCTGGGCTCCCTCTCCCGTCCAATAGTCAATGCGTTCCCGCTTCAATTCGACTGTCGCGGGGTTGGTTCGGGGATTGTAGGTCCCCACGACTTCCACCGAACGCCCGTTGCGGGCGCGGTCCTTTTCAATCACGACCACGCGGTAATACGGTTGTTTGCGCGCGCCCACGCGCGCCAGGCGAATCATCAGCACTTCAGACTTTCCTTTCCATCTGTGGGTTGGGCCAAATCCCCGGTTATGGGCAGAGCGGCAGCGCCGCCGTCGCGGGCGCCGGCTCCAGATTCCTAATATATCAGGGATTTACGTTGCGGCCTACGCCCCGCTCCGATTATGCCGAGATGGAGGAAGGCACCGGCGACCACAGGCTCGAAATCTGCTCCGAGCGGATCAATGCCGGAATTCGGTCCGCCGGCTGCGGCCGCGCAAACAGGAATCCTTGCATCAGGTCGCAGTTCATGTTCATCAGCGCTTCCATCTGTTCCCGCCGCTCCACGCCTTCCGCCACCACCTGCAGCCCCAGGCTGTGCGCCAGCGACAGAATCGCCTGCACCAGCGCGCAGGTGCCGTGCGGATCGCACACCCGTTCGATAAACGACCGGTCGATCTTCAGCGTCTGTATCGGCAGCTGATGCAGGTGCCGCAGTGACGAATAACCGGTACCGAAGTCGTCCACAGAGAATGCCACGCCCAGATCTGCCAGATCTCGCATCTGCCGCGCCACATCTTCCAGGTTGCGCATCACCGTGGTTTCCGTCATTTCGATTTCCAGCGACGTCGGCTCCACTTCCAGTTCCGCCAGCACTTCCCGCACCTGCCGCGAAAAATCCATCCTCATAAACTGCAGCGGCGATACGTTGATGGCAATGCGCTCCACATCGAACCCCCGCCTGCGCCACTCCTGCCCCTGGCGACAAACCTCCCGCAGTACCCAGTTCCCCAGCGGAACAATCAGTCCGCTCTCCTCGGCGATCGGCACAAACCGGTCCGGGCTCACCATGCCGTAACGAGGATGATGCAGCCTCAGCAAGGCTTCCAGCCCGCGCAAACGCCCGTCGACGCCGTACTCCGGCTGGTAATACATTTCGAACCCGCCGTCTTTCAGCGCTCGCCGCATAAAGATTTCCAGCTCGTTGGCCTCCGCCGTCGACTGGCTGATCTCGTGCGACACCAGCACGAATCCGTTGCCTCCCGAGCGCTTCACGCGGTACATCGCCGCATCCGCGTTCCGCCACAATCCCGCCGCATCCAGGCCGTGATCGGGGTAAATCGCGGTACCGAAGCTCGCCGTAAGGTCGATCGGGTACTGATCCGCAACAAACGGCTTGCGCAGTGTGCCCAGCAGATCCTCGGCGATCCGCTCCGCGTCTTCCACCGACGTCAGATCGCTCGCCACCACCGTGAATTCCTCTCCCCCCGACCGTGCCACCGTATCCGTCGCGCGCAGCCGGCTCTTCAGCCGTTCGGCTACCTGCTTCAGGCACAGGTCGCCCACGGCATGTCCGTAGGTGTCGTTGATCTGCTTAAAGCGATCGAGATCGAGGCAGATAATCGCCGACTTGGTGCCGCGCCGGGCAGCGGCCGCCAGCGCCTGCTCCATGCGGTCCATTAGCAGCAGCCGATTCGGCAGTCCGGTCAGTATGTCGTGGTGCGCCTGATGCAACAGCTGGTGATGCAACTGTTGCCGTTCCGTCACGTCCTGCACCAGCGAGAAGCGCGCCTGCCTGCCCCCAAACCGGATGCTGTGCGACGACACTTCTACCTGGATGCGCCGTCCGTCGCGCAGAATGTGCGTCCACGGCCCTGAGATCAGCACCGAATCGCTGGTTACCGCGCCAGCGATGGTCTGCTCCAGCGCTTCAATCTCCTCCGGAGGCCGGATATCCCGCAGCGTCATGCTCCGGAACTCCTGGTCCGTGTACCCGTACCGGCCCACCGCGGCATCGTTCACTTTCAGGAACTGCAGCGTCTCCAAATCGAAAATCCACATCGGATGCGGGTTGCTCTCAAACAGCACCCGATACTCCGCGCTGCGCGCATCCGAATCGCGCTTCTGCTCTTCCAGCAGCGTCAGAATCATGCCGAACGCTACAAAGTACTTCGGCACGTTCCATAACTCGCCCGGGATCGCCACGTTCGGCAGCAGAGTTTGCAGGAGCACCGCACAGGGAAAAACCGCGCCCCACGCAAACAGTCCCAGCACCGCCACCACGATGCCGGCCGACCAGCGCCGGAAGTCTTCCCAGTACAGCACCCCATCGATCAGGTACATCTCGGTGGGAATGAAATAAATGCTGTCGTCGGGATGGTGATGCAGAATCTCCGCCATCATCCACACCGCGCCGGCGATCAGAATCGCCAGGCTCCAGCGGCGCGCCACCCGCGCTCGCGCTCCCGTTTCCACCGCCAGAGGACCGCGGCCGAAGCGCAGCACCACCATGGCAAAGGCCAGGTGAACGGCAAAGCCCAGGATCAGAAGGGTCGCAACGCCCGCCGGCAACAGCGTGCTCACCGCCACGTACAGAATCGGAGGAAGCCCCAGCAGCGTAGCCGGCCACGCGGATTTCCAGCCCGGCTCCCACACCAGAGCAAACGACAGCGCAAACGCCACCGCGCACAGCACCAGCGCCGTGTCAGCCGCCGCCGTTACCAGATTGACGGCGAGGGGAGCGGTTGGATTGAGCAGCAGAAACCCAAAGTGGACGAGGACAAACATCCACCCGATCAGCCAGTAGCGGATTCGAACCGTCGCATGCTTCCGGTAAATCGAACCGAAGAGCAGAACCAGCAGGCCGAGGATCAGGATATCCAGAAGAATGTTCTGCATGAGAGCGGACTTACCAATTCCCGGAGCTATCCGTCGGGGGAGCGCCTGGCAGTAATATGATTTCGCCTGAGAGTAACGCGAATCACCGGCCGCTACAAGGTATTTAAGTTACCCGGGCTTGCTACTTTGGTGGGAGTTTCTCGGCGCCCTGTGGGTGATATCAGCTGGAGCACAACCAACGAATTACTCCCGTACCACGGCTTTCACCAGGTTCCTCGGCGCATCCACATTCACGCCGCGGCCGACCGCGATGCAGTAAGCCAGCAACTGGAGGGGCACCACCTCCAGCATCGGCAGCAGAAACTCATCGACCGCCGGGACCGCCACCGCAGCCTGACTCAGCCGCGCCGCTTCCTCATCGCCCTCCACATGGATTGCCACAATCGCCGCGCCCTGCTCGTGCATGTCGCGCATCAGGTGCAGCGTTCGTTCATAGCGCAGCGACGAATCCGGATCGTTGCGGTCCCGCGTCGCCAGCACCACCAGCGGAGCCTCCGGGCTCACCAAAGCGTTCGGCCCATGCTTCAGCTCGCCCGCCGGCATCCCTTCCGCCTGCACGTACGCTGACTCCTTCAGCTTCAGCGCGCCCTCCCGTGCAATCGCGTAATGAATCGCCCGTCCCAGATACAGGAACGTCCGCGCCTCAGAAAGCCTCCCGGCAATCTCGCGAACCTGCGCCTCCCAGCTTTCCAGCCTGGATTCCAGGACGCCCGGCAGCCGTTCCATCTGCTCACAGTGAGCCGCCACGGCATGCGTCGTCATCCGCCCGCCCAGCCGCGCCAGGAACAGCGACAGCATATAGAGAACGCTCAGCTGCGTGGTGAAGCTCTTCGTCGCCGGAATCGCCACTTCCTTCCCCGCTTCCGTCGGCAGCGACGCGTCAGCCTCGCGCGCCATCGACGACCCGGCGTGATTGGTAACGGCCACCGTCTTGAGACCCCGCGCCTTGGCCTCGCGCAGGGCAGCCAATGTGTCCGCCGTCTCGCCCGACTGCGAAATCACCACTACGCCGGGATCGTGCAGCGTGTGCGTCGAGCGGTACATGTACTCGCTCGAGTACTCCACGTCGACCGCCAGCCCGGCATAGTCCTCCAGCATGATTTCGCCCGCCAGGCCGGCGTGCCGGCTCGATCCGCTCGCGGCAATCACCACTCTCTGCCGCCCACGCAAAGCATCGGCGACCTGCGCAAACGCGCCTTCGTCCAGCGCTCCGCCGGGAGCATAGCGTGCCATGGTGGCCGCCAGGGCCTCCGGCTGTTCGTAAATCTCGCGCAACATGGCGTGAGGAAAATTTCGTTGTGAGGGCATAGTCACTTTCGATCTTATCGGATATGTGCAGCGCGCCGTCCCATCCGACTAGAGCACACGCGGCTGCTACGCGCGAGGATTGCCGAGCGCAAGCCCATACAGCGCGGGGTCGGCGCACTCATTCGCCCGCCTGCGACAGGTGTAGCAGTGCCCGGACAAGCCCACATCGCCCCTCGGTGCTCTCGATGCCTCTGTGCTTGAGCCTCGCCCTCAGCCCCGCCGCCAGCGCAGCACTGGCTTCCGCGCCGCGGCTGTCTCATCCAGCCGCGACACGCGCGTCGAGTGCGGAGCATCCAGCACCAGTTGCGGATTCTCTTCCACCTCGCGCGCTATCTGCCGCATCGCATCCACAAACAGATCCAGTTCCTCGCGCGATTCGCTCTCCGTCGGTTCGATCATCAGCGCTCCGTGCACGATCAGCGGGAACGACACCGTATAAGGATGGAATCCATAATCGATCAACCGCTTGGCGATATCGCCGGTCCGCACACCGCTCTTCGCCTGCTTGCGGTCGCTGAACACCACCTCGTGCATCGACGGCGTGTCGTACGGCAGATCGTACAGGTCGTGCAGCTTGGCGCGGATGTAGTTCGCGTTCAGCACCGCATCCTCGGTGGTCTGCCGTAAACCGTCTGGTCCGTTCGCCAGGATATATGCCAGCGCCCGCACGAACATGCCGAAGTTGCCGAAGAAAGCGCGCACCCGGCCCACCGACTGCGGCCGATCGTAGTTCCAGCGCTTCTCACCGTCCGCATCCTTCACCAGCACGGGGATGGGCAGGAATGGCTCCAGAAAGGCCTTGCACGCCACCGGGCCGCATCCCGGCCCGCCCCCGCCGTGCGGCGTCGAGAACGTCTTGTGCAAATTCAGGTGCATCACATCGACGCCGAAATCGCCGGGCCGCGTCTTGCCACACAGCGCGTTCATATTCGCACCATCCATGTAGAGCAGTGCGCCCTTCGCGTGCAGAATTTTGGCGATCTTGTCAATCTTGTTTTCGAAGACGCCGATGGTCGAAGGATTGGTCAGCATGAGACCCGCGGTCTCTTCGTTCACCTGGCGGGCCAGGGTTTCCAGATCGATGCCGCCCTGCGCGTTCGATTTGAGATTCTCGACTGAGTATCCGCAAATGGCTGCCGTCGCGGGATTCGTCCCGTGCGCCGAATCCGGAATCAGCACCGTTCGCCGCGCATTC
>Ga0335072_10011495_pt1 | contig 12680 bp, 10 predicted proteins | sample Lox_Sample_21_FD_206725 | JGI IMG/M metagenome (GOLD analysis project Ga0335072, IMG submission 206725) | Soil microbial communities from Loxahatchee National Wildlife Refuge, Florida, United States - Lox_Sample_2.1 | ecosystem: Environmental > Terrestrial > Soil > Wetlands | place: USA...
CTTGAGCTTCGACAGCGTGACCGTGCCGCCGCCATCGGTGGGCAAGGTGAAATCGGGCGCCTTGTCGCCTTCTCCGACGCTCATGGTGCGTGCTCCTTCTCGCTGCTGTGGGGCTCGGCCGCGGCCCGCGCCGGTGCTGCGACGATCCGATCATACCAGCCGTGCGCCATGGCAGCCGCCGCCTCGATCTTTGACAAGAGGTCGGCGAAGTCAACGGCCCCCGCCGACGCGGCGAGCAGCGCCTGGACCTGGGGCGCCGCTGCGGCCTGATCGAACGGCTCGTTGGCGACGAGCTTCAGGAGACTCTGCACGTTGCGCCAAAGCCGCAGCGAGTGGGCGAGATCCTGCTCGGCCGTGCGCGACAAGGCGTTCGCCGCGGCGAGCGCCGCCAGCGCACCATGCGTGTTCTGGCACAGCACGAAGGGATGGCCGCAAGCCCACCGGAGCTGCAGATATTGAGCGATGAACTCGATATCGACCATGCCGCCCAGGCGATGCTTCAGGTCGAACGTCCCGGGTGCCCGGTGCTGCTCGGCGATCCGGCGCCTCATGTCGTCGACATCGATGACGAGCCGGTCGGGATCGCGCGGCCGTCTCAGCACCTCGCGCACCGTCGCCATCACCTGTTGGGCGAGCGCGCGCGGTCCCGCCACCGGACGGGCACGCGTCAGCGCCATCTGCTCCCAGGTCCAGGCGGACTCGTCATGATATTGGCGGAACCCAATGAGGCTGGTCGCGACCGGCCCCTTCTCGCCCGACGGCCGCAGGCGCATGTCGACGTCGTAGAGATTGCCGTCCTCGGTCAGCGCGGTGAGCGCATTGATGTAACGCTGCGTCAGGCGGATGAAATAGGTCGAGACCGCGAGCGGCTTGGGCCCGACCGACGCAGTGACGCCGTCGGGCGCGTCATAGATCAGGATCAGGTCGAGATCGGACGTCACCGTCATCTCGCGCGAGCCGAGCTTCCCAAGGCCCAGCACCACGAGGCCGCCGCCCGGTATGGTGCCGTGGCTGCGCGCGAACTCCGCCGTCACATGCGGCAGAAGGCAGGACAGCGCCGCGTCGGCCACGTCCGAGAACGCGCCGCCGACGGCCTCGCCATCGAGCCGCCGGCGCAGAAGCTGCACGCCGATCTGGAAGCGCCGCTCCGCGACCCAGCGGCGGGCAAGGCCCAAGACCTCCTCATAATGGGTCCCGCGCGCCAGCACGGCCTCGAGGTCGCTCCTCATCCGCGCGAAAGGCGGCGGCGCGTCGAAGAATCCGGGCTCCAGCACCCCGTCGAGCAGGCTCGGCCAACGCGTGATCTCGTCGCCAAGGCGGGGCCCCGTACCCATGATCTCGGCCAAGAGGGCAAGAAGCGGCGGGTTGTTGGTGAAGAGCGACAAAAGCTGCACGCCGGCCGGGATGCGCGACAGGAAGCGGTCGAAATTCACGAACGCCGCATCGGGATTGGCGGCGGCGCCGAATTCCTTGAGGAGCGACGGAATAAGCTCGGTCAGAAGCTCGCGCGCGCGCTGGCTGCGCATCGCGCGATAGCGGCCGTGATGCCAGCCGCGCACGATCGAAGAGACCGCGGCCGGGTCGGAAAAGCCGAGCTGCCGCAACGTGCCCAGCGTTTCGGGGTCGTCCTCGATGCCGGTGAAGACCAAATTGCCATGGGCGCCCAGCGTCGGCGCCTCTTCGAAGAGATGCGCGTAATGGTTCTCGACGGCGCCGAGCGTTGTCCGCATCGCGTCGGCAAAGGCCTCGGTATCGGAAAATCCCAAGAACCGCGCGATATGCGCGAGGCCGGCCGCATCGGCAGGCAGACTGTGCGTCTGCGCGTCGTTCACCATCTGAAGCCGGTGTTCGACCCGGCGCAGGAACTCGTAGCAGCGCGTGAGCCGGGCTGCGGCCTCGGCCGTGATGCGGCCGGTGCGCGCCAAGGCGGCAAGCGCGTCGCAGGTCGCGGCCTCGCGCAAGGCGGGAATGCGGCCGCCCCAGATAAGCTGCTGCGTCTGGGCGAAGAACTCGATCTCGCGGATGCCGCCGCGGCCGAGCTTCACGTCGTGACCGGCGACCTTGATGGTGCCGCCGCCGCGATGGGCATCGATCTGGCGCTTGATCGAGTGGATGTCCTGGATCGCCGCGAAGTCGAGATGGCGCCGCCACAGGAATGGCGTCAGCTCGGCGAGAAATTCGGCGCCCGCGCGGCGATCGCCTGCCACCGGCCGCGCCTTGATGAAGGCCGCGCGCTCCCAGTTCTGGCCCGCGCTTTCGTAATAGATGAGCGCGGCCTCGAGCGACACGACGGGCGGCGTCGATCCGGGATCGGGCCGGAGGCGCAGATCGGTGCGGAAGACATAGCCGTCCTCGGTGCGCTCGCTGATGATCCGAACCAGATCCTGCGCCAGCCGGTTGAAGAAATGCTGCTCGGTGCGGCGCCCGCGATAGCGCACGCGCTCGGCGTCATAGAGCAAAATGAGGTCGATATCGCTCGAATAATTGAGCTCGAAGGCGCCCAGCTTGCCCATGCCGAGGACGATGAAGCCGCTCTCTTGCGCCGGGTCGTCGGGGTCGGCGCGCTCGATCTCGCCGGCCGTTGCGGCGCCGGCAAGGAGATGGCGCACCGTCACCTCGAGCGCGCGTCCGGCGAAATCGCTGAGCCCGCGCGTGACGCGCTCGAGGGGCCACAGATTGGCGATGTCGGCCGTCGCGATGAGGAGCGCCGCCTGGCGCCGCAGCCGCCGCAACGTCGTCATCAGAGCCGGCCGCTCGACGGTCCAAAGCGCCGGCGCGTCGAGCGCGGCGAGGATCTTGGCGAATGCGTCGTCCGGATCGGCCTCGGCGATACGGTGCAGGAAGGCGGGCTCGGCGAGGCAGCACTGGGTCAGAAACGGGCTGTTGCCGAACAGCGCGGAGAGCAGCCGGCGGCTCCCGGCATCGGCCGCGAACGCGCGCATGAAGCGCGCGAGGTTCGGGTCTCCCACCGTGGCGGCGGCTTCGTCCCAGCGCGCAAATCCCGCCGCCTCGGCCTGGGGGTCCGCGGGCTCCGGCAGATCGTGGGCGCCGGCGATCACTCGGTCACGCGCACCAGCGCGTGGCGCTTGCGGCCGGCGGAGAGCTTGATCACGCCGTCGGCGCTCATATCGGCCAAGGTGACGCGGCGGCCTTCGTCGGCGACCACGCTGTCGTTGATGCGGGCGCCGCCCGCGCGGATGAGCCGCCGCGCCTCTCCGAGGCTTGCGGCGAGGCCGGTCTGGTGGAAAAGGGCGATCGCGGGCGGCCCCGCTTCGATCTGCGCGCGCGCCGCCGAGGTCTCGGGAAGCTGGTCGCCGATGCCGCCTTCGGCGAAGACGCGGCGCGCCGTCTCCGCGGCCGCCGCGGCGGCGTCGCGACCGTGGCAAAGCGCGGTCGCCTCGTTCGCCAGGACCTCCTTGGCATGGTTGATCTCGGCCCCGCCCAGCGCTTCGAGCCGCCGGGTCTCCGCGAGGTCCAGGTCGGTGTAAAGGCGCAGGAACCGGCCGACATCGGCGTCATCGGTGTTGCGCCAGAACTGCCAATAATCATAAGGCGGCAGGCGCTCGGCATTGAGCCAGATGGCACCTTGCGCGGTCTTGCCCATCTTGGCGCCGGATGCCGTGGTCACCAGCGGCGAGGTGATGCCGTAGAGATCGAAATCGCCCACCCGGCGCCCCAACTCGACACCCATGACGATGTTGCCCCACTGGTCCGAGCCGCCCATCTGCACGGCGCAGCGATGCCGGCGGGCGAGCTCGACGAAATCGTAGGCCTGCAACACCATGTAGTTGAATTCGAGGAAGCTCAGCGGCTGCTCGCGCTCGAGCCTGAGGCGCACGCTGTCCTGGGTCAGCATCCGGTTGACCGAGAAATGCCGCCCATATTCGCGCAGGAACGCGATGTAGCCGAGCCGGTCCAGCCAGTCGGCGTTGTTGGTCATGATGGCGTCGGTCGGGCCGTCGCCGAAGGTGAGGAACCGGTCGAAGATGCGGCGGATGCTCGCCATGTTGGCGTCGATCTCGGCATCCGTCATGAGTCGGCGCGTCTCGTCCTTGCCGGAAGGGTCGCCGACCTTGGTGGTGCCGCCGCCCATCAGCGTGATCGGCTTGTTGCCGGTCTTCTGCCACAGGCGCAGCAGCATGATCGAGACGAGATTGCCGATATGGAGGCTGTCGGCGGTACAATCATAGCCGACATAGGCCGTCACCGGCCCGGCCGCGAGCCGCGCCTCGAGCGCATCGCGGTCCGTGCATTGATGGATGAAGCCCCGCTCCTGGGCGGCGGCGAGGAAGGACGAGCGGAATTCGGACATGGCGAATGGCCCCGGGCCAAGGGGGCTTAGCATACTCCCCCAGGCGGAACAAATCTGATGCGCGCCATCGGCTTGATGAGCGGCACGTCGCTCGACGGGATCGACGCGGCCTTCGTCGCGACGGACGGGCGCGGGCAGGTCGAGCCGGGTCCTGCCCTGACCTTGCCTTATGACAAGGACTTCCGCGCGCGGCTGCGGGCCGTGCTGGGCGGCCAAGGCGACGTCGCGGGGGTCGAACGCGACCTGACCGATCTCCATGCCGAGGCGGTGCGCCTGCTGCGGAGCCGGCACGGGATCGACGCGGTCGATCTGGTCGGCTTCCATGGCCACACGATCCTGCATCGGCCCGAAGAGGGCCGGACCTGGCAGATCGGCGACGGCGCGCGCCTTGCGGCGGCGGCCGGCATCGACGTGGTGTGCGATTTCCGCAGCGCGGACGTGGCGGCGGGCGGGGAAGGGGCGCCGTTCGTGCCGCTTTACCACCGCGCATTGGCCGCGCCGCTCGAGCGGCCGCTTGCGGTCCTCAATATCGGCGGCGTCGCCAACGTGACCTGGATCGGCGCGGGCGAGGACGACATCCTCGCCTTCGATACCGGGCCAGGGAACGCGCTCATCGACGACTGGATCCTCCGTCATACGGGCGATGCCGTCGATTGGGACGGGGCCTTGGCCGGGAGCGGCCAGGTCGATGACGCCTCGGTAGCGGCCTTCCTGGCCGCGCCCTATTTCGGGCGCGTGCCGCCCAAATCGCTCGACCGCGACGATTTTTCGCGCCACGCGTCGCCAAGCCTTTCCGCCGCCGATGGTGCCGCCACGCTGACGGCCATGACGGCGGCTGCGGTCGCGGCGGCGGCGCGGCATTTCCCGGCGCCGGCGCGGCGCTGGCTGGTGACCGGCGGCGGCCGCCACAACCCCACGCTGATGACGATGCTCGCCGCACGGCTCGGCGTACCGCTCGCGCCGGTCGAAGCGGTGGGCTGGGACGGCGACGCGCTCGAGGCGCAGGCCTTTGGCTATCTTGCGGTGCGCTCGCTCGCCGGCCTGCCGCTGAGCCTGCCCTCGACCACGGGCGCGCGGGTCGCGACCAGCGGGGGGCGGCTCCACCGGGCCCGTTAACGTTCCCTTACCCTCCCGCTGTTAGGCTCCGATCCGGGCGAAGTGGAGTCCTGACGTGGCGCTCATGGATGCCGAGCCCGGGGCGTCGAGCCTCACGGTCCGCCTCGGCGATCGATACGAGATCCTGCCGGGTGAGCCGGCGGAGGCATTCCGTTCGCCGACCGCCGATGCCTTCCGCGTGGTCGACCGCGAGCGTCCCGCCGACCATTTGTTCGCGCTCGTCTGCTCGGCCGCGATCCCGCCGCGCGGGACGCTTCTCGAGCCGCTTTCCTCGATCCATGCCGACACTCTGGTGAAGCCGGTCCGGTGGGGCGTCGTCGATTGGCCGCCGCTCAACCGGCGCGTCCTCGCGCTGATCTGCGAACAGCCGGAGAGCCGCCTCGTCGCGACGCTGGCCGAGCCGTTCCAGCCCTTTGGCGAGGATGAGCTCGTGACTTTGGTCCTGCCGCCGGTGATGGCGGGATTGAAGGCGCTGTTCGACCTTGGGCTGACCCACCGCGCGATCCGTCCGACCAATCTTTTCCGTCGCGCGGCCGACCGCCGCGTCATGCTGGGCGACTGCGTGAGCGGACCGCCGGCTTTCTCGCAGCCCATCCTGTTCGAGACGATCGAAAGCGGGCTCGCGATGCCGTCGGGCCGCGGCTCGGGCACGCCGGCCGATGATCTTTACGCGCTGGGCGCGAGCCTTTTCTGCCTAGTGCAAGGCGAGGATTCCACCCGCGACATGGACCCGCAAGAGCTGCTCGGCGCGAAGATCGCGCGCGGCTCGTTCAATTTCCTGCAAAGCTTGACGCGGCAGCCGCTCAAGATGTCGGAGCCGATCCGCGGCTTGCTCGCCGACAATCCGCGCGAGCGCTGGGCGCTGCACGATCTCGACAGCTGGGTGCAGCGGCGGCGCGTCACCGTGCGGCAATCCGCGCCGCCAAAACGCGCCGCCCGGCCGTTCGAGGTGGGCGGCGAGGGCCATCTGACGGCACGCTCGCTCGCCTGCGCCTTGGTCCGCGACCCTGGCGCCGTGAGCGGGATCATCGCCGCCGGCGATCTCGACGCGTGGCTGCAGCGCAGCCTCGCCGATCCCGAGCGCAGCGCCGCGATGGCGCTCGCGGCCGCCGACGCCGGCGGCGCCGATGGGGCTTCGCGCGAGGCACGGCTCGCGGCGCGGGTGGCGATCGCGCTCGACCCTGCCGCGCCGGTCCGGTTTTCCGGCATTTCCTGCGCCATCGATGGGTTTGGGCCGGCCCTTGCCGAGCTGTTCCGCTCGAACGAGGGCGCCGCCGCGATCGCCGAGGCGATCACGGCGCGGCTGCCGCAATTCTGGTTCAGCGTGCAGCGGACGTTCCGACCCGATCATGCGCCGCTGCTCAAATCGTTCGACCGGATGCGCTTGCTGCTCGAGGATCGGCGGCCGGGCTTCGGCCTTGCGCGCATGCTGTACGAGCTCAATTCGGGCCTCCATTGCCAATCGCCCGCGATCGAGCGCGATTGCGTGATCGAGGCGCGCGAGCTGGTTCCGGCGCTGGAACGGGCCGCCGCGGCGGGGCGGCTCGGCGAGCCTCTGCTCGACCGCCATGTCGCGGCCTTCATCGCCGCGCGCTGCCGGTCGCTTGGGGCCGACTGGCATGATGATCTCGGCAGCGCCAACCCGGAGATGCGCGCGCTTGCCACCTTGAAGCTGCTCGCCTTCCTGCAAGGGCTCGGCACGTGGCGCAAGGCGCCGGCGCTCGCGGAGCGCATGGCCAGAGAGATGCCGGCGCTGATCGCGCGCTATCGCGGCCGTACGCGCCGCACCCGGCTCCTCGCCAATCTCGGCAGGCTCGCCGGCGCCGGCAACCTTGCCGCGCTTCTGGCGCTTGCCGCCGACCCGGCCGAGCGGCGCCAGGACGATCTGGAGTTCCGTGCCGCGCGGTCCGAGTTCGCATCCGTCTCGCGGCAGATCGCCGCGCTTGCCCGGGCCGCGGAGACGCGGGGCGAGGAAGCGACCGCCTTGGGCGGCACCATCGCCGCGGTTACGGCCGCGCTGGTGGGCGCCATCGGCGCGCTCGGCTCGATCGTGATCGCGGGCTGAGCGATGGCGCGCAAGATCGCCACCGCTACCCGGGCACGGCCACGGCGCGGCTTCGACTGGACCGCAGGCTTGGCCGTGCTCGCGATCGCCATCGCCGTGGCGGCGCTGCCGCTGTTCATGATCCTCCTGGCGGGGCTGGTGCCAACGGCGGTTGCGGCGCTGATCGATCGGCATCCGGGCCGTTATCTCATCCGGACCGTGGCGCCGGTGAACCTCGCCGGCACCGTGCTGCCGGCGCTGACCTTGTTCGAGACGGGATTCGGTCTCTCGGGCGGTCTCCACGTCCTCGCGGACCCGCGCAACTGGCTCGTCATGTATGGCGCGGCGGCGGTCGGGTGGGGCCTCCATTGGGCCATGCCACAGATCGCGCGCGTCGTGCTCGACGTGATGGCGAGCCAGGCCGAGCAGCGTCTGCGGCGGCGCGCCGATCAGCTCGTTGCGGAATGGGGCGCCGATGTCAGCAGCGAGGGGCCGGCTCAGCCGCCCAAATAGTTCCCGCCGTTGATGTGGATCACCTGGCCCGTGATGAAGCGGGCGTTGGGCCCGCACAGATGGCGCACCATCGCCGCCACCTCGTCGGGTGGCGCAAGACGCCCCAGCGGCAGGACGCGACCGGCCCGGTGAGAGGCATCGCCCGCGCCCGAGCCGAGCCGCACCGTGTCGATGAGGCCGGGCGACACGCAGTTGACGGTGATGCCCCATTCCGCGAGCTCGAGGGCGAGCGCGCGGGTCAGCCCCTCGAGCCCGGCTTTCGCCGCGACCACATGGGCGCGGCGCTTGGCGCCGCTCTGCGCCGTCATGCCGCCGAGATTGACGATGGTACCGGCGGCACTCGCCCGCAAATGCGGGAGCGCCGCCTTCGCCGCGAGGAACGGCGCGTCGAGCATCACCGCGATCGCTTCGCGCCAGCGCTCGAACGGGAGTTCCCCGATCGCCGCCTCGTGGCGCACCGCTGCGTTGTTGACGAGGATGTCGAGCGCGCCGAGCCGCGCCACGGTCTCCGCGACCATGCGCTCGATCTGCGCCGCCTCGGCGAGGTCCGCCGGCACGAGCCGGGCGCGGCCGCCCGCCGCCACGATCTCGGCGACGACCGCTTCTGCCGCGGCGAGCGAGCTGTTGGCGTTCAACGCCACGGCCGCGCCCGCCTCGGCAAGCGACAGCGCGATGGCGCGGCCGATATTGCGCGCCGCGCCGGTGACGAGAGCGACCCGGCCCTCGAGCTCCCTCATCGCCTCACCCCGGCTGGAGGTCGCGCTCGAGCGCGGAGTGCTTGATCGCGCGCTGCAGCTTCTCGAACGCGCGGACCTCGATCTGGCGCACCCGCTCGCGCGAGACGCCGTATTTCTCCGACAGGTCCTCGAGCGTCGCCGGGTTGTCGCGCAGGCGCCGCGCACTCAGGATGTCGCGTTCGCGTTCGGTCAGATGCGTCATCGCGTCGCGCAGCAGGTCGCGGCGCAGGCCCAGCTCCTGCCGGTCGGAAAGGCGCGTCTCCTGGTCGTCGGTCTCGTCGACAAGCCAGTCCTGCCATTCGCCTTCGCCGTCGGCGCGGATCGGCGCGTTGAGGGAATGATCGGGGCTCGCAAGCCGCCGGTTCATGCTGATGACGTCGGCCTGGGGAACGTCGAGCTCGCGCGCGATCTTCTCGAGGTTTTCGGGCGACAGATCGCCCTCGTCGATCGCCTGAAGCTGGCCTTTGAGGCGGCGCAGGTTGAAGAACAGCTTTTTCTGCGCGGCGGTGGTGCCGATCTTCACGAGCGACCAGGAGTGCAGAATGTATTCCTGGATCGAGGCGCGGATCCACCACATGGCGTAGGTCGCAAGCCGGAACCCGCGCTCGGGGTCGAACCGTTTCACCGCCTGCATCATGCCGACATTGCCCTCGGAGATGAGCTCCGAGAGCGGCAGGCCATAGCCGCGATAGCCCATCGCGATCTTGGCGACGAGGCGCAGATGGCTCGTCACGAGCCGGTGCGCCGCGTCGCTGTCGCCATGCTCGCGCCAGCGTTTGGCGAGCATGTATTCCTCCTCCGGCTCCAGCATCGGGAACTTGCGGATTTCCTGGAGGTAGCGCCCGAGATTGCCCTCGGAGGCGATCGTCGGCAGGGCGTGCGAAGAGGCCATGCGCGGGATGCTAGAGCATGGCCGGCCCCATTCGAAACCCTCAATCGCGCACTTTTCCGTGCGCTGGCGCAGGGTCGCGAAAGAGCCGCTCCATCTCCTTGACCAGGGCCGCAAAATCCGGCGGTAGCGGGCTTTCGAAGCGAAGCGTCTCGCCGGTCGCCGGATGCTGGAAGCCCAGTCTCACGGCGTGGAGCGCCTGACGCGGGAAGGGGGCGATGGCGGCGCGCGCGCCGCCATAGGTGCGGTCGCCGATCAGCGGATGGCCGCGCGCGCTCAAATGGACGCGGATCTGGTGCGTGCGGCCGGTCGCGAGACGGCACTCGACAAGCGCGGCCTTGTCCGAAAATTGTCGCAGCACCCGATAGCGCGTGATAGCGGGCTTTCCGCCGCGCGCGACGATGGCCATCTTCTTGCGGTTTTGTGGGCTGCGGCCGATCGGCGCGTCGATCTCGCCGGTGGCGGCGGCGGGCACGCCCCAGACCAGCGCCTGATAAGCGCGCTCGATCCGGCGCGCGGCGAAGTCGGCGGCGAGCCGGGCATGGGCGAGCTCGCTCTTCGCCACCACCATGAGGCCGCTCGTGTCCTTGTCGAGGCGATGGACGATGCCCGGCCGCTTCACGCCGCCGATGCCGGCGAGCGTGTCGCCGCAATGGGCGAGGAGCGCGTTGACCAAGGTATGGTCGGGATTTCCGGGCGCCGGGTGGACGACCAGTCCGGCCGGCTTGTCGATCACGATGACGTGCTCGTCCTCGAACAGGATGTCGAGCGCGATCGCCTGAGGCTCGGGCCGGTCGACGGCGGGCGCGGGCACCCGCACGCGAAAGCTCTGCCCTGGTTTGACCCGCATAGAGGGGTCCTTTATCGTCGCGTCGCCGAGGCTCACCCGGCCCAGCTCGACAAGCCGTTTGAGCCGTGTGCGCGAGAGATCGCCGAGATGGGTGGCGAGCATCCGGTCGATCCGCTCGCCGCCATCGGCATCACCGGCGGTGACGGTGCGCAGCGTCTCGCCGGCCTCCGGCTGATCTGGCTTCATGGCCGCTAAAGTGGACCCGAACCATGCGGGCTCTCAAGGTCCTGGTCGTCGTCATGGGCGTGCTGCTGGTCGCGGGCGTCATCGCGCTCGCCATGCTCGTCACCGTGCGCGTCGAGCGGGGCGCGCCGCTCGCCCAGGCGAGCGCCGGTCCGCTCCGCGAAGCGCTTCCCGCGGGAAGCCGCATCATTGCCACGGAACTTTCCGGCGACCGCCTCCTGGTGCGCGTGGCGCTTGCCGAAGGCGGCGAGCAGCTCCTTCTCTTCGACGCGCGGAGCGGCGCGCCGGTGGCGGTGATCACACTGTCGCCGCCGCGTTAACGCGACGCGAGCGCGCGGCGCGACGAATTTTCGCAAAAAATTTCCGGCGCATCGATTTTTCTCTTGAATAGCTCAAAGATGCGCGTATGTATTCGCGCCGCGACGCAATTCGCACGTGCCTATGGCCCATCGTGGTTATGCAACGACGTAACGCGTCCTTTTTGGAAGATCCGGTCATCGTGGACCGGTCCCGAGAGGGAGGTCGATATGGTTGCAATCCAGCGCAGGGCCGCTCCGCCCTGCCCCGACGCCACAACCCGCCACATCCGCGACGCACGCGGCGGCGGCGGCCGCCGGGCCTCCAGCGAACCAAGTAGTAAGAACTAACAATTTTGCCGGTGTCGGGACATGTCGTCCCCGCCCAACGGTTCGCAACGTCGTTTAACCATCTTTCATGATTGGTAAAGACAATGGTGGCTCGTGCACTCGCCGCTGCTCGCGTAGCGGCCCCTGCCGGCAAGGAAGTGCCGGAACTTGTGGTGGTCCGGCCGCGCCGCCGATCGGCTCATGCCGTCCTGCGCAGCGCGGTCACAAACCAGAAGATCGCCCGCTATCTCGCCGAGCAGCAGCCGGCGACGCCGTGCCTCGTCGTCGATATCGACGTGGTGGCGGAGGCCTATCGCGATCTGCGGCGCTATCTGCCGCTCGCCCGCGTGTTCTATGCCGTGAAGGCCAATCCGGCGCCCGAGATCGTGGCCCAGCTCGCCAGCATGGGCTCGAGCTTCGACGTGGCGAGCCCGAACGAGATCGACCTGTGCCTCGACCGCGGCGTCGAGCCCGAGCGGATCTCGTTCGGCAACACGATCAAGAAGGAGCGGGACATCGCCTTCGCCTACGAGAAGGGCCTGCGGCTCTTCGCGTTCGACAGCGAGGCCGAGCTCGACAAGCTGGCGCGCGCGGCGCCCGGCTCGCGCGTCTTCTGCCGCATCCTGATCGAGACGACGGGCGCGGAATGGCCGCTCTCGCGCAAGTTCGGCTGCGCGCCCGAGATGGCGGTCGACCTGCTGCGCCGGGCCCGCGACCTGGGGCTCGATCCCTATGGCGTCTCGTTCCACGTGGGCTCGCAGCAAACCGACCTCGGGCAGTGGGATGGCGCGATCGGCCGCGCGGCCGAGATGTTCTCGGTGCTGGCGCAGGCGGACATCAGCCTCCGCATGGTTAATATCGGCGGCGGTTTCCCGGCGCGCTATCGCGGCGAGGTGCAGCCCGTCGAGCGCTACGCGGCGGCGGTGATGGCGGCGATCACCAGGCATTTCGGCAACGACCTGCCCGAGATCATCGTCGAGCCGGGCCGCTCCATCGTGGGCGACGCGGGCGTCATCCAGAGCGAGGTCGTCCTCATTTCGAAGAAGTCCGCCGGCGACGAGAAACGCTGGGTCTATCTCGATGTCGGCAAGTTCAACGGCCTGGCCGAGACCGCGGACGAGAGCATCAAGTACCGGATCTGCACGCCCGCGGACGGCGGCGCGGTGGGCCCGGTGGTGGTGGCGGGGCCGACTTGCGACAGCGCCGACATCCTTTACGAGAAGACCGAGTACAACCTGCCGCTGGCGCTGAAAGTCGGCGACAAGGTCCAGTTCCTGTCGGCCGGCGCCTATACGTCGAGCTATGCCTCGGTGTGCTTCAACGGCTTCACGCCGATCAAGACCTACTGCATCTGAAGCAGCGCGGCGCGGTCGGGTATCGGCCGCGCCGCGATCTCTCCCAGAAGCTTCT
>Ga0335072_10011496_pt1 | contig 12679 bp, 11 predicted proteins | sample Lox_Sample_21_FD_206725 | JGI IMG/M metagenome (GOLD analysis project Ga0335072, IMG submission 206725) | Soil microbial communities from Loxahatchee National Wildlife Refuge, Florida, United States - Lox_Sample_2.1 | ecosystem: Environmental > Terrestrial > Soil > Wetlands | place: USA...
GCGAGCGGTTCAGCGGCTGCATGGCTGGCCAGCACCTCGCCCAGCTGATGCCCGAGTGCCCGCCACCGCTCCGGATCCGCCAGCCACTCGCCGGTGACCGGAGCAGGGTGCTCCGAGATGCCCATCGCGAGCAATGTGCTCGCCCGCAGGATGCCGTGCCGGGAGAGCAGGTCGGTTGCACTCGGCTCATCTGGCCAGCTGGCCAGCAGCCGTGCCGCTGCAGCGGCGGCTCCGCGTCGCGCGAGCGGCGGCGGTGTGACATCAAGTACGACGGCGCCGGTCACCGCTGGGTACGAGCCCGTCTTCCGGCTGCCGGGGTCGCGCAGCAAAATCCGGTCGCCAACGTGCAGCGGCAGCGGGTCGACGAGGCTGAGCCGCGCGAGCCCGGGTCCCAGCGGGCGCACCCTCGCGATCACACGCGCGGCGCCCAGATGTAGCGTCACGGCGCGCGCGAGCTGAAGGGGCGTGGCAGGCTCGGCATCCATCTCGCCGGGCAACCAGCCGCTGGCGGCATCAGGAGCTGAGCTGGACGCAGTGATTCGGACGTCTACCAGGTCCGTCAGCGTAAATCGCCCGGCCTGGATCAGTGCCATGCCGCGGTGCAGCGCCTCCCGGCCGATGCCGCGCAAGTTGAGCGCAACGCGCGCCACGCCCGATGCCATCTCGGCCATCTGTCCGAGTGACTGCAGCTCGCGAACGCGGACCGGTCGCATCGAGGGCGTGATGACCAGCTCGTCGTTGCGGTGCACCGTTCCGGCCGGGAGCGTGCCTGTCACGACAGTGCCACTGCCGGTCATGCTGAACGCGCGATCAATCCAGATCCGGACCGGTGCACCGGGATCCGGCTTGGGCAGACTGCGGCTGAGCACGTCCAGAGCCTTAACGAGGTCATCCAGACCCGCTCCGGTGACCGAGCTGACCGCGATCGAGGGAATCTCGCCCAGGCTGGTCTTGGCAATCTGCGCCGTCGCCTCCGCGATCACCGGAGCCGGGTCAGCCAGATCGCTCTTCGTCACGGCCAGCAGGCCGCGCTTGATGCCAAGGGCGCTGACGACAGCGAGGTGCTCAGCCGACTGCGGCATCCAGCCCTCGTCCGCCGCTACCACGAATAGCACGGCAGGCACCGGACCCGCGCCGGCCAGCATATTGGTCACGAATCGCTCATGCCCGGGTACGTCGACGAACGCAAGCTGATCTCCAGACGGCAGCGTCAGCCAGCCGAAGCCCAGGTCAATCGTCATCCCCCGGCGGCGCTCCTCGGCCCACCGGTCCGGCTCCATCCCGGTCAGCGCACGGATTAGCGCGGACTTGCCGTGATCGACATGACCTGCGGTAACGACGACCTGCATGGCACTCACCCCGGACCCCACTAGCACTCAGCTCGCCGCCGCAGCCATGACCGCAGCTACCAGCAGCTCATCGTCCGCCGGTGCGACGGCGCGGAGGTCGAGCAGCAGGCGTCCGGCCTCGATCCGGGCGACGACCGCGGGCATCGCACCACGCCGCACGGCAACGCCAGCCCGTAGCTCGACCGCGAGCTCGGTCGGCAGACTGACGGACGCGCTTGGCAGGTCTGTTCCCGGCGCTCCGCCGCCGCCGACCGCAGCCACCGAATGCTCGGCGCGTGCGTCGATCTCCACGGCGGCCAGGCGGTCGGCGATGCGCGCCGCGCGCTGGAGGAGCTCAGCCTGACTGGCGCCTAGCTGCTCGGGCACCGGCGGCTTCGGCCCGATCAGCGTCGCCTCTAGCGCGGCGACCGTCAGCTTGTCGATGCGCAGCGCCCGTGCCAGCGGATGCCGCGACAGCCGGGCCACCAGCTCGGCCTGGCCGAGAAGCAGACCGGCCTGCGGACCGCCGAGCAGCTTGTCCCCGCTGGCTGTCACCAGGGCTGCGCCCGCGCCTAGCCAGCTGCTCGCGTCTGGCTCAGCTGGCAGCAAGGGGTGCGGCACCAGGAGCCCGGACCCGATGTCGCCGACGACCGGCACGCCGAGCCCGGCCAGCTCGGCGACCGAGACGCTGGCAGTGAACCCCTCGATCCGGTAATTCGAGGGATGCACCTTAAGTACGAATCCCGTCTGCGGGCCCACGGCAGCGGCATAGTCGCCGAGCGTCGTGCGGTTAGTCGTGCCGACCTCGCGGATCGTCGCGCCGGTCGATTCCAGCAGGTCAGGGAGCCGGAACGCGTCGCCGATCTCGATGAGCTCCCCTCGGCTCACCACGATCTCCCGCCCGGCGGCGAGCGCCGTCGCTGCCAGCACCAGCGCAGCGGCGTTGTTGTTCACCACGTGCACGGCCTCGGCCGCGGGTACCGCAGCCGCCAGCGCACTCAGCATCCCCGCGCCACGCCGTCCGCGCAGGCCGGAGGCCAGGTCGAACTCGAGGTCCGTGGTGCCCGCGGCGGCCTCGACTGCCGCTCTGGCAGCTTCGGACAGGGGCGCGCGGCCAAGATTGGTGTGCAGCAGGACGCCGGTCGCGTTGATCACCGGGGTAAGCGAGGCAGCGAGCGCTGGCAGGCTCGCCGCGGCGGCGTCGGCGACGCCCGCCGGGTCGATCTCGCCCGCTCGCGCTCGATCTTGGGCCCCTCGCACCGCAGAAAGCACGATTGCACGTCCGAGCCGCTGCTGCGCCGCGGCCAGTCTCGGATCGGCCAGCACTGCGTCGGTGCGCGGAGTGAGCCTGCGGACGTCCACGAGCGCGACCATACCTGCACAAGCGTGTCTGCTGGCAGGGCCTGAACAGGTCTTCCAGACCGATTTACCAGCACTTTGCCGAAGGCACTCGCCGCCAAGCACAGGGCATGTGTAAATCTTTAAACATCTGGTTCCGCAGAGAGTGGGCAGAGATGAACCCTGAAGGCCAAATTCCGCGAAGTCGCGGCGCAATCTGCGGCGTGCTCCTGATCCTGCTCGGGGTGTGGGGCGGCATCGCGCCCTTTGTCGGCCCGTACTTCCATTTCGGCTACACCCCGGACACGCACTTGCACTGGAGTCAGGGCCGCCTGTACTTTTCGGTCATACCGGGCGCTGCTGCACTGCTCGGCGGACTTCTCGTACTTGTCACGCGCAACCGGGCCGTCGGCATCTCCGGCGGCGTGCTTGGTGCGCTGGGCGGAGCCTGGTTCATCGTGGGAGCGGCCTTCGTGACCTACGTGCTCAAGAGGTCCATCGCCGTCGGCGTCCCCATCGTGTCGGCCGGCTCGACGCCGCTTCGAACCTATCTGGAGCAGCTCGGCCTCTTTACCGGCGTTGGGCTGCTGATCCTGTTCGTCGGCTCGCTCGCCATCGGCCGGTTCTCGATGCTGTCAGCGAGCGATGTGGCAGGCGCGGCCGACGCCTCCGGCTACTACGCGGACTCGGCCATGGCGAGCAGGTACTCGACGTCGGCAAGCAGCTACCCCACGTCTGCCGGGCACTTCCCGACCGGACGAAGCGGCGGAAGCTTCACGCCCACTGCGCAGTACCCCGACGAGACAGGTCAGTATCCCGACGCGCCTACCTCGTACCCGGAGACCAGTACGGCCCCGTTCCCGCCACGCGATTCCGGCAGCTAGCACTCCTGGCTGCGCGCCACGCCCAATCCTGACCGTCGTCAGCTTAAAGCGTGATAAGAACGCCCGATGGAAACGCGAACGCAGATCGTAAAGGCGATGGCGCTGATTCGCCGGCCGCGCGACCGCGCGCTGCTCGTGTCGGAGCACACCGATTCGGCCCAGGCGCCGTTTCACCGTCCGCTGGGCGGCCACGTGGACTTTGGCGAGTATGCGCTGAACACCGTGCACCGGGAGTTTCTCGAGGAGATCGGCCAGAGTCTGACCGGCGTGCGGTTTCTGGGCGTGCTCGAGAACATCTTCCCGTGGAACGGAGCCACCCAGCACGAGATCGTTTTCATGTTTGCCGCTTCGCTCGCCGATCCAGCAGCCTACGAGATCGCTGAGCAGAACATATTGGACGAGGTCGACAAACCGACTCGCGTCATCTGGCGCGCGCCCGGAGCGACGAGCCCGCCGCTGTACCCGGCCGGGACCGAGTTGCTCGCAGCTGAGTTACACCGCCCAGGATGACCGAGATGCCCCGCGCTGTCTGCGACTTCCGGCCGGCGCGTGGCCCGGCACTCGGACGCGCGGCGGGCGCAGGTCTGCGATCATGTCCCAATGGCCTCACGACGCCTGGAGTGGGCGGTGGCCGGGGTCTTGGCAGGCTGGGCAGCCGTCCGGCTGGTTGGCGCCGATCGCCTTGAGCTCGCGGAGCACTGGACAGTGCCGTTGCTGTCCTTCACCCCGCAAGTGACAGCAGGAGCCTGGGCCACCACGCTGCTCCTGCGCACTCCGGGTCCGTCCACCACGGCCGCACTTGCCTCTGCCGCTCTGACCGCCGCTGTCGCGCCGCGCACATTGCCTTCCAGCCAGCCACCGGCCACCGGGCCCGTCCTTCGCGTCCTGACCGCGAACCTGCTCGTCGGCCGCGCCGAGGCCGCAGCGGTCGCCAGGCTCGCCCGCCGGATGGACGCTGACGTGCTTTTCGTCCAGGAGCTAACGAAGGAGGCCGAAGGGAGGCTTGAGCAGGCCGGGCTTAATGACCTCTTTGCGCACCGGTTGACCCATTCGGTGGCAGCCGGCCCACGAGGCAGCGGCATCTACGCCCGTTACCCGTTGACCTGCGAGGCTCCGGCTGACGAGGCATCCGCTGCCCAGATCACGGCCGCGCTTCGCCTTCCGGCCGGGCAGGTCGTGGAGCTGGTCTGCGTACACACGCCGTCGCCGAAACCACTGTGGAACCAGCACGCCACAGCCCGCTGGAACGGCGAGCTGGCGGCGCTGCCAGCGCCAGCGGGGCCGCCGCTCATCCTGGCCGGCGACTTTAACGCCACCCTCGATCACGCGCAGTTCCGCCGGCTGCTGCACCGCGGGCACTTCGATGCTGCCAGCCAGACCGGTAACGGGCTAGTGCCGACCTGGGGACCGCGAGCACAGCGGCGCCCGGCAGTCCTTGCCATCGACCACATCCTTGTCGACGCGCAGTGCGCGGTGCTGGCCACATCCGCGCACCGCCTGAGCGGCAGCGACCATCGGGCGCTCTTCGCCAAGCTGCAGCTTCTCGCTCCATCGGATTGATGGTTCGCCAGGCGAGGGAACATCACGAAGATGCCGACGCGGGTGCTGCGCAGGACTGACGGCGTCCGCGGCCGCTTCGGTGCCTGCGCTCCGCTGCTGAACCTGGAGCGGATGTTTGTTCCCTGAGCGCGGGGTATTCGTGAGAAATCGGTCAGCTTGGGAGGAGCAGCGCAGTGCCGGATGTCTTCGAGGTCCTTAGCGCCGACCATCGCGAGCTTCAGCGCCTGCTGTCTGAACTCGACGTGGGTCCTGATGGAGCGACCGATCTGCCAGACGCCGAACAACAGATCCGCGCGACGTTGTCGGCGACGCTGATCACCGAAGCAGCCCGGCATGAGGCGGTCGAGCACCAGTACTTCTGGCCTGCCGTGCGTGATCGTCTGCGTGACGGAGAAGAGCTGTCCGCGCACGCCACCGCCCAGGAAGCCGGTGCCGTGGAGGCTCTCGCCAGGCTCGATCAGCTCTCACCCGGCGACCCCGATTTCGAGAATCTTGTCGCCAAACTGACGCCAGCGACCGTCGAGCACATCGGGTTTGAAGAAGACCACGTATGGCCGCAATTGCACGCCGTGCTTAGCGCTGCAGACGCTGAGCAACTCGGCGAAATGCTGATAGACGGCAAGAAGACCGCGCCAACTCGGCCGTATCCGCGAACGCCGCTCCCTTGACAGTCGCCGCTGACCGGCAGCCGACGGCTGACGCATCACCTGGCAAGTTTTAGGCTGGCCCCTATGCCTGAGCACGTGCACCTGCCCCGGCCGCTGATACTGCTACGCACCTTGACATGGAACCTCGCCGAATCCGCGGGGCTCCCCCTCGCCGCTTTGGCGCTGGGTGCGTGGCTGGGAGGACGTGACGCCGGCCTGCTGGCCGGCCTGGCAGCGACCTGGGCGATCGCAGCGATCCGCAAGGTCGCCACAGGCTCGGTTCCGAGCCTGCTGAAAATACTGGCGATCGAGTTGACCGTGCAGACGGCCCTCGTCATCGCGACCGGGCAACTGTGGATCTTCCTGCTCCACTTCCCGCTCGCCAACGTCTGTCTTGCGATCATGTTCGCCCGGTCAGCCGGTGGCCCGGATCCGCTGCTGGCCCAGCTGGCTGAGGAGGTCGTGGGCCTGCGGCGACCAGCCACGCACTCGCCTGGCTTGCTGCGCTTCTTCCAGCAGGGGACGTGGCTGTGGGCGAGCATCTTCCTGTTGCTCGCGGCCATCATGACGATCTTGCTGGCCGCTGCGCCAATCCCGGCGTTCCTGCTGGGCTCGGCAGTCGCCACCGCGGCGCTCATCGTCGCCGGCGCGGGCGTGTCGATTCTCTGGCTGCGCCAGGTGCTCCACACATCTGGCCTGGCCGTGCGCTTCGCCTGATCGCCGACTGCACAGCCGGCGGCACTCGTCTTTGACAGTTCCGGCGTTTGCGCGAGAGTCCGGAGGGCACCAACCAACCGTTACGGGGGATGATCCGCAGCCCCAGCCTTGTCTCGCTCAATCTGATCGGGGGGACATCATGGGCAAGGAAGCGCGCATTGCACTGCTCCTGGGCGGTACGGCTTGCCTGCTGGCCGTCATGGCCGATTGGGTCCACGAAGAGCTGCGCTAACTGCTCGGCCGCGCCCTCAGTGCGATTGTTCTGCGGCACTTGAGTGCGCGCTAGCGCAATTCGCCTGCAGGGTTGCTGTCGCGGTGGACGTCTTGCGACGTCCGCCGCAGGCAGTTGTGCGGTGCCGTCAAGACCAGGCAGCGGCCTGGGTTCGACCGATGATCCGAGCGCAGGGCTGCGGAGCAATCAGCCGGGGCCTAGGAGGTTTAGTGACACAGGACGCAGTCCTGCTGGCAGGCTCACTCGGCCTAGGTCACGAGATGATGGCTCGCAGCTGCGCCGGGCTCCTGGAACAGGCTGGCTGGCGTACTCGCAGCGTCAACTGCATGTCCCTGCTCGGCCAGATCGGCGGGCGGGCCGGCGAACGGCTGTTCGGCAAGCTGGTGACCATCCCCGGCCTCTACGACGGCCTGCACTTCGCCCACTTCCGAACCGGTAGCCGCCTCGCCGAGCTAACAGACCGAGCTGTCACCGGCAGACTGGCGCCTTCGCTGCGGGCGGACCTGCAACGGAACCCGGCAGACCTGGTGCTGAGCGTCTTCGCCACCGGGGCTTCCGCGGCCGCCAAGCTGAAGGCAGAGGCACCAGCCCGCCGCACTGTCGTGCTGTGCACCGATGTCTGCGTGCATCGGCTCTGGGTGTCGGAAGGAACCGACCTGTTCCTGGTGACGTCGCCCGCGGCGGCGGCATCGGTCCGGCGCTATCTGCCGCGGGCGACCGTATCGATCGTGCCACCTCCAGTTCGTGAGGCCTTCTACGCTGCGCCCGCTCAGGACGAAGCCAGGGCGCGCCTCGGCGTGCCACTGACGGACTTGTCCGTCCTGGTCATCGACAGCGGCTGGGGATTCGGCCCGCTAGTGGAGAGCGTGTCCATGCTGGCCGATGCCGGAATACAGGTGATCGCCGTAGCCGGGCGCCACCGGGCGGTGGAACGCCAGCTGCGCGAACTCGCCCGAACGAACCCGCGGGTAATCCCCTTCGGCTTCACCGACAGGGTCCCCGAGCTGATGGCCGCCGCCGATGTCGTCATAGCCCTGCCCGGGGCCACGACCTGCAGCGAGGCTCGTGTCGTCGGGCGCCGTCTGTTGCTTCTGGATGTCATGCCTGGCCACGGTCGTGACAACCTGCAACACGAGCTAGAGCAAGGTGCCGCGCAGGTGTGCCGGCCTACCCCGGCCGGCGTAACTGCCAGCGCGCTAGCCATGCTCGAGGACGCGCCCCGCCCGGCGCCCGCGCCCAGGCAGCAGCGCTGGGAACCCGCGTACGTGGCGGCCCTGCACCAGATTGGCCTTGACCTGCGTGTTCCAGGCCCGCGCCCGCTTGAAGCAGGCTCCGGCGACCTGTCGCGCGGCCGATCCGAGCCAGTGCCCGTTCCCACCACAGGCCATCAGAGGAGATAACTCCAGGTGATGCGTACGCTCTTTCTCCAGCCTCCCTCCTATGACGGCTTCGACGGCGGCGCCGGAGCACGCTATCAGGCCAAACGGGAGATCAGGTCATTCTGGTACCCGACCTGGCTTGCTCAGCCCGCGGCCATTGTGCCGGACAGCCTGCTGATCGATGCCCCGCCGGCTGGCCTGAGTCTCGCCGACGTGATACCGGAGGCACGCCGACACGAACTGGCCGTGATTCATACGAGCACACCCACGTTTGCCGGCGACGTCAAAGCGGTGGAGGCGCTGAAAGCAGAGAATCCGTCCCTTCTTGTGGGCTTCGTCGGAGCTACGGTCGCCGTGGACCCAGAGCGCTCGTTGCTGGCTTCCACCGAGGTCGACTTTGTGGCCAGGGAGGAGTTCGACTTCACAATCGCCGAGGTGGCCGAGGGCCGACCGCTGGCTGATATCGATGGCATCAGCTACCGGAACCACGACGGCCAGGTGGTGCACAACGCCGACCGGGCGATCCTGGAGGACATGGACCGCCTGCCGTTCGTGACTCCGGTCTATAAGCGGGACTTGCGGCCCGAAGACTACGCCATCGGCTACCTGCTGCACCCCTACGTTTCGCTCTACACGGGCCGGGGCTGCCGCTCACGATGCACGTTCTGCCTGTGGCCGCAGACGGTTGGCGGCCACCGCTACCGGACGCGCAGCGTGGACAATGTGCTGGCGGAAGCTGCGCTGGCCGCCCGCCTGTTCCCGCAAATGAAGGAGTTGTTCTTCGACGACGACACCTTCACCGATGACCGGCCCCGAGCCGAGGCCGTCGCCAAGGGCCTGGCCCGTCTCGGAATCACATGGTCGTGCAACGCCAAGGCCAACGTCCCGCGAGAGACGCTGAAAGTCCTCAGGGACAACGGGCTGCGGCTCTTGCTCGTGGGCTATGAATCCGGGAACCAGCAGGTCCTGAACAACGTCAAGAAGGGCTTGCGAGTCGATCGAGCCCGCCGCTTCGCCGCTGACTGCCGGGAGCTCGGCATCACGGTCCACGGAACGTTCATCCTGGGACTGCCAGGAGAGACGCGCGAGACGATTCAGGAGACGATCAGATTCGCCAGGGAGGTAAACCCCCACACGCTTCAGGTCTCCGTGGCGGCTCCGTATCCAGGCACCGAGCTCTATCAGCGCGCAAAGGAACAAGGCTGGCTGCCCGAGGACGACGACACTGCGCTAGTCAGCGAGCGCGGCACGCAGGTGGCAGCCCTTTCCTACGCTCACCTCGGCCACACCGAGATCCTCGAGTCGGTCGATGCCTTTTACAAGCGGTTCTACTTCCGGGCCGGCAAGCTGGCCGAAATGTCAGCCGAGCTGATCCGCAGGCCGGAGATGGCCGGCCGAAGACTGCGGGAGGGCAGCGAATTCGTCCGGTTCCTGGGGCGGCGGACACGCGCCCAGGCCGGGCGATGACGGGCCTGCCGGAGCGAGCATCACGCCGGCGCGACGACGACAGGAGGCTCGCCTGATGCGGGTCCTGCTAGTCCATCCCAGCGCCTTGATGTACTCGGAGATCTTCTTGCGGCTCGAGCCGCTCGGCTTGGAACGGGTGGCCGCGGCAGCGCTTGCGGACAGGCATGACGTCCGGCTGATCGACTTGCAGGTTTACCGCAGAGCAGACCTGGAGCGCCAGGTAGCGGAGTTCCGGCCGCAGGCGGTTGGCTTCAGCCTCAACTACCTGGCGAACGTGCCTGAAGTCGTGGACCTAGCCAAATGGATCAAGGCCGTCCTGCCTGGCACCGTCATCTTCGCCGGCGGACACAGTGTGTCATTCGTCGCCGAGCAAGTCCTCGCCCACGCCGACGGCGCCATCGACGTCATACTGAAAGGCGAGGGCGAGACAGGCGCTCCTGCCCTGCTGGCAGCAATACCCGATAAGTCGATGGCTGACGTGCCCGGCGCGGTCACGCTTGACGGAGCAGGCCTCCCGCCGCAGATGGTGCACAGCCTGGACGATCACCTACCTGCGCGGCACCTCGGGGGCCGCCGCCGTAAGTACTTCATCGGCGTGCTGGACCCGGCCGCCTCCATCGAGTTCACGCGAGGCTGTCCCTGGGACTGCTCGTTCTGCAGTGCTTGGACCTTCTATGGCCGCAGCTACCGGAGGCTGTCGCCGCAAGCCGCCGTCGAGGACATGAGCCGCATCGCCGAACCGGGCGTGTTCATCGTCGACGACGTGGCATTCATCAAGGCTGAGGAGGGCGACGAGATAGCACGCCAGCTCGAGCGCCGCAAGATCCGCAAGGAGTATTACCTTGAGACCCGCTGCGACGTGCTCATCCGCAACGAAGAGGTATTCCGGCGGTGGAAGCGGCTCGGGCTGAACTATATGTTTCTCGGCCTGGAAGCGCTCGACGAGGAAGGCCTAGTGGCGTTCCGCAAGCGGAGCACGCCGGCTGTCAACAGCAAGGCACTGGAGATAGCGCGGTCGATCGGGCTTTCGGTGGCCATCAACATCATTGCCGACCCGGACTGGGATGAGGCGCGCTTTGAGTTCGTCAGGCAATGGGCCATGAGCGTGCCTGAGATCGTCAATGTGACCGTTCAGACTCCTTACCCGGGAACCGAGACCTGGCTGACCGAGTCCCGGCGTCTGACCACCCTTGATTACCGTCTCTTCGACGTCCAGCACGCGGTCCTTCCGACCCGCCTGCCACTGCACCGCTTCTACGCCCAGCTGGTTAAGACTCAGGCGGTGCTCGCGCGCAAGCACCTGGGCGTCGCGGCTCTGACAAAGACCACTGGCATCGTTGGAAGGCAGCTACTCCGCGGCCAGACCAACTTTGCCCGGATGATCTGGAAGTTCAACAAGGTCTACAACGCCGACCGGCAGTACTCAGACCACTTGCGAGACGTCGAGTACCTGCTGCCGCCGCCGGAAGAGCACCCAAATGGAAGGGTCGACCGCAAGGACCTGTACATTCACGCGCCGGTACGACGAAGGTCATGAGCGCCATGGTTCGGACTTCGGGCTTGCCCGACGTTGGTGCCGTTCGGCGGCCAGGGTCAGCTGAGCTGACGGGCCTGCGCGCGCTCATCACCGGGGGCTCGAGCGGCATCGGTGCCGCCACGGCGAGGGCGTTTGCCGCGCACGGCGGACACGTCGCGATCGCCGGGCGCGACCCGGTTGCCCTCCATCAAGTTGCCGCTGACATCAAGGCGGTCGTGATCCCTGGCGATCTACGGGAACCAGGATGTGCCCGCCGGAGTGTCGAATCCGCCATCCGCGGCCTCGGCGGGCTCGACGTCCTGGTTTCCAACGCCGGGATCGGCTGGGCTGGCCAGTTCAGTGCCATGAGCGAAGCAGATATCGATTCACTGCTCGACGTGAACCTCCGAGCCGCCGCTCACCTGGCCCGTGCGGCGATACCACACCTGCATCAGGGAGTCGGCCGGCTCGTGTTCGTCGGCTCCATCGCCGGACTAGTCGGCGCACCCGGCGAAGCCTGGTACTCCGCCACTAAGGCGGGCCTGGGTTCCCTGGCCCAGGCACTTCGCGACGAGCTGCGACCCGCCGGCGTCGCTGTCAGCCTGGTCAGCCCTGGTGTGGTCGACACCGCCTTCTTCGACCGGCGCCAGGTGCCCTACCGGCGCAAGCACCCGCAGATGCTCAGCCCTCAGGTAGCCGCAGACGCCATCATCGATGCCATCGCCCACCGCCGGGACGACGTCATCATTCCGCTCTGGCTCTCTGTTCCGGCCCGCCTGAAGGTCAGTTTCCCGAAGCTGTACGGCATGCTCGCCGCACGGTTCGGCTGACCCGCGTACTTCCGGTACCGAGCTCAGGTCTCGCCGGCGCGGCGCTGGACGAACTCAAAACCGAACCGGCCTTTGACGCACAGGTGACCATGACCGACGTCGTGATCGACCGGCGAGGTTACCTTGACGATCCGGTTGTCCTGCACGTGCAGATCGAGGTTGCAGCCCACGCCGCAGTACGGGCAGATGGTTGTCGTCACGGTCTGGCGTGACTCGTCCCACTCGCCGGCTTGCCGCATCTTGTATTCGCTGGCGAACATAAGCGCACCGGTCGGGCAGACTCCAATGCAGTTCCCGCAGTAGACGCAGGCCGAGTCGGGCAGGCCCACGTCGAACTCGGTGGAGATGCGGGCATCGAAGCCCCGGCCGGCGACGGCGATCGCGAAGGTGTTCTGGGCGACCTCGCCGCAGGCCTCGACGCACTTGTAGCAGAGGATGCAGCGCGAGTAGTCGCGGATATAGCTGTCGTTGTCGTACTTGACCGGCTGAGCCACGGTCTCCGCCAGCGAGCCGTCGGTGGCATCATGTTCGCCGGCCTTGGCTGCGTCCCGCTCCCCGGCGGGATGCTGGGGCGCCGACGGGCCGTACCGAGCCGGATCGGCGTCGTAGCGTTCCATCCATCGGCGCACCTCGGGCGCAGCGTACTCCAGGTCAACCGAGGACCCGAGGAACTCCAGCACCATGCGCCGGCTGGTGCGCACACGCTCGGAGTCAGTATGCACGACCATGCCCGGCTCGGCCCGCCGCGAGCACGATGGCACCAGCGTCCGCGAGCCCTCGA
>Ga0335072_10011497_pt1 | contig 12678 bp, 10 predicted proteins | sample Lox_Sample_21_FD_206725 | JGI IMG/M metagenome (GOLD analysis project Ga0335072, IMG submission 206725) | Soil microbial communities from Loxahatchee National Wildlife Refuge, Florida, United States - Lox_Sample_2.1 | ecosystem: Environmental > Terrestrial > Soil > Wetlands | place: USA...
CGACGCGATGTCCGACCGCCGCCAGCCGGCCACGCCCGCCCATGCCGCGCAGCCAGTCGGCGACGGTCTTGATCGCGTCGTCGTGACCTTGCACCTGCTTCGGCTCGAAGCTTCTTTCGACCAAGGGGGTGCCGTCGGCGTCGCGCGCGGCGAGACGCGGGTGGCTACCGATCCCTTCGATCTGGCCTTTGAACAGCAGCGCCGGATCGGCTTCCTCGGCCGGCGCATAGACCGAGAACTTCACGCTCGAGGAGCCGGCGTTGACGATCAGAATGACGTTCGTCATCTCCGCTACTCTGCCGCGGCGGCTGCGGTCTTGCGCTGGGCGTGAGCGTAGAGTGCGGCAACGGCGCAGGACGCCATCCGCGCGCGCACCGTGTCGGCTCGGCTCGTCAGGATGATCGGCACGCGCGCCCCGAGCACGATGCCGGCCGCATCGGCATCGGCGAGGAAGCTCAGATTCTTCGCCAGCATGTTCCCGGCCTCGAGGTCGGGTACCAGCAGAATGTCGGCTTGGCCGGCAACCGGAGAGACGATGCCTTTGATCTTCGCTGCCGCGATATTGATGGCGTTGTCGAGCGCCAAGGGGCCGTCGAGCAAGCCGCCGGTGATTTGACCGCGATCGGCCATCTTGCAGAGCGCGGCGGCGTCGAGGGTCGATTGTATCTTCGGATTGACCGTCTCCACCGCCGACATGATCGCAACCCGCGGCTGATCGAGGCCGAGCGCGCGCGCCAGGTCGATGGCGTTGCGGACGATATCGATCTTGTCCTCGAGCGTCGGAGAGATATTGACCGCGGCGTCGGTGACGACCAGCGGCTTTGGGTATGTCGGAACATCCATGATGAAACAGTGGCTGATGCGCCGGGCCGTGCGCAGCCCCGTGTCCTTTCGCACCACCGCGCCCATCAGCTCGTCGGTGTGGAGGCTGCCCTTCATCAGCAGCTCGGCCTTGCCGAGGCGCACCAGCTCCACGGCTTTCTCCGCCGCTTCCCGGCTATGGGGCGCATCGACAATCTCGCAGCCGCCAAGATCCAGCTTGGCATTGTCCGCGACGGCGCGGATCGCGCCCGCGGGACCGACGAGCAGGGGACGAATGATCCCGACCTTGGCCGCGTCCACGGCGCCGGCGAGCGACGAGCCGTCACAGGGATAGGCCACCGCCGTGGCGACCGGCGACAGGTCGCGGCAGCGTGCGATCAGGGCATCGTACTTCTCGTGCCGGCGCAGCCTGATCTCCGGCACCTCGGCAAGGCGGCCGGTAAATTTCTTGGTCGGAGCCACGACTTCCGCGCGCCCCGACATCACCGACGCGCCGGTCTCGTCCGTGCACTGGCAATCCAGCACGATCATACCGCTCGCCGCCATCTTCCGCCGCACCACGACCTTGGTGGTGAGGGTGTCGCCGGCGGTAATCTGCTTGTGAAAATGCAGCGTCTGGCCGGCATAGACGGTCCCCGGGCCCGGCAGCTTCGAGCCGAGCACGGCCGAGACCAGGGCGCCGCCCCACATGCTATGCGCCGTCAACAGGCCGAGCGATCCGGCATGGGTCGGATTGACGTCGCCTGAGATCGCGGCGAAGAGCGCGATATCGTCGCGCGTGAGCGTCCGCGTCACGCTCGCCGCGTCGCCGATATTGATCTCGTCGAAAGTGCGGTTTTCGATGGTCTCTTCTTCGAGCGTCATGGGTCGCCTCTTAGCCCTCGGAGTCTTCGCTCTTCGCCTTCGCCGGCGCCGCGGCTTCGTTGCGCGCGCGCGGGCGACGGACCGGTGCGGCGCTCTCCGCGGCCGCGACCCGCCAGGGCGCGCCCGGCGGCGTCGGCGCGGCAGCCGCCTCCTCGAACATCGTCTCGACGCGCTCCAGCCGGGTTTTGATCTCGCCTGTGGGCTCGCCCTCGATGGCGGCGATGCGGCGAATGAGATCGAGAGAGATCGCCAACTCTGCCGCGGAACCGGCGGCGAGAAGCTTTGGAATTGCCGCCACCGCGCGCTCTTCGTCGAGGCGCAGCATGAGATATTGGTCCCTCAGCAATTCCTTGAAATGCGGAATGCTCATGCGGTCGCTGTCCGGCCGGCTCGCCCGGAACTGCCGCAGGAGATTGAAGGTGCGCTCGTCCGCCCCCCTCACCGTGCGACCCAGGCCGATATAGACGAGCGCGCGGATGGTGCCTTCCGGCAGGCCGCCATGTTCCATACGGGCCTCGAGCTCGCCCGCGGCCTTTGTCGCCGCCGCCTCGCGTGACAGGTCGCGGCCGATGCGTTGGCGCGCGGTCGCCGTATCGGAGCCCAGCCCAACCACCGCCTGCAGAACGGGCGAACCGTAGACGCTCATAAAGACGGCTTCCGTCCACCAGTCGCGCATATCGCGATAGCGATCGAGCGCATCGATGATTTGCTGCGACATGGCGCGCTGGACGGCGAGGAAGGGGTTGTCATCGCTCACCGGGCGCCGTTGCTCGCGCACCGTCTCGGCGAGCTTGGCAATCGGCCGCAGCAGCGGGTTCTGGTCGGAGAATTCCTCGAAACGCACGCGATGCGGATGCAGGCGCCGCAGCCAATCCGCCGACTGATCCGTCGTCATCATGCGGACCATGGGACTGACGAAGGTCCGATAAAGGCCGAGGTTCACCTCCGACACGCGCGCGACCGCTGCAAAGCGCCGATCATCCTCGGCGTCATTGCCGCCCAAGGCGCGGATGTCGTTGAGCGTGCGCGCCTCGAAATGGACCACGTAATCGCCGGAAACGAGCTCGGCGTGGCTCGTCTCCGGGCTCTTTTTCGTCATCACGGCTTCATAAAGGCCGGGCGGCAGCACATCGATGAGGTCCATCGTTTGGGCGAACTCTTCATGCTCCTTGGTTGCGACCTTGGCGGAGACGAAAATGCCGAGATGGCCGATGGTCTGGTGCAGCGCGTAGATGATCGTCTGGCCGTTGGCGACGATCTCCTCGTCGCGATCGTAGAGATCGAGGATCCAGTCCAGCGCCTGCTGCGGCGGGGTGATATTGTCGCCCCAGGAGCAAAAAACGATGATCGGCGACTTGATGTTCCGGAGATCGACACGGATGCCGTTTGAAGTATAGAGCTCGCCCGTCGCGAGCTTGTTGCCGACGAACAGCTGATCGGCGATGTACTGCATTTCGACGGCATTGAGCAGCACCGGACTACCCCACCATTTCTCGAATTCAAGAAAGCGCGGCGGCTCGGTGTCGATTTTCGAATAGACGTTGTAGTTTTTCTTCCAGAGCGTGTTGGCGGGATCGAGATCTTCGAAATTGCCGACGAGATAGGCGCCGTCGAAGATGCCATGGCCGAGATCGCCGGCGAGCGCGGTGAGCCAGGTGCCGCCCAGCGTGCCGCCGAGATAGCGCATCGGATTCTTGCCATGGACCCCCGCCCAGTAGGAGAGCGGCGAGCCGGCCAGCATGATCGGGCCGACGAGGTCGGGGCGGATGGCGCTCATCATCATGATCTGCCATCCCGCCTGGCAATTGCCGATCAGCACCGGCTTGCCTTCGGCCTCGGGATGCAGTGAGACGACCTTCTCGACGAACAGCGCTTCGGCGCGGCAAACATCCTCGACGGTTTGGCCAGAGACCGGATTCGGAACAAAGCCGACGAAGTAGCAGGGATGGCCGGCGGCAAGGGCGACGCCGATCTCGCTGTCATGCTTCATGCCGCCGATCCCGGGGCCATGCCCGGCGCGCGGATCGAAGACGATGAAAGGCCGTTTGCGCGGATCGATGGTGACGTCCGCCGGCGGCACGATGCGGACGAGACCGTAATTCACCGGGCGCTCGAGGTCGCGCCCGCTCATCACCAGCTCGAAGGCAAAATTGAGCACGTTCGGCACCTGCTCGGCGACGTGCTCGAGGTGGTTGTTTCCCCTCTGGCGCAGCACATCGAGGAACAGCACGGAACGCTGCCAGGCATCGACCCAATAGTCGAAGGCTTGCTGGGCCAATTGCGCGCCTGGCCATAACGCCGGGTTGCCCGAGGCAGCAGCCCAGCCGGTGCGCCACGCCTCGAGCGGATCGGCACGGCGTCCCTGGTCGGGAACCGCCGGAGCCGGAGTCGTCGCGGAAGCCGCCTCGTTCATTCGCAATCCCTTTCCCATTCCTGCCGCAGGCAACACCGCAGATCCTGCCGCCTTCCGAGGCAGTCAGCCGCGCAGCGCGGGGCGCGCGGCCGTCACGGACCTGTCGGGTACCGCCCATTGATCTCACGCGCCCGGGGCCAAAGGACATCGGGGCAATTGCCCACCCATCCCGGAAAGAAGCCGTAGGGGAGCGCGCAGCACTTCCCGATCGAGCGGCTGCGCGCTCCGGCGTTCCCTGTCGCAGCGAGCGAGGCTGAACCGAGTTACGCGCCCTTGGTCTGGATTTGCTCGAGGCGCTGCTTGAAGGCATCGGCCGCCTGGCTGATCGCGGCCTCCCAGGCGTCGCGCGACGACAGGGTGGCGCCGATGTTCAAGGCGTCCGGGCTGCGTTTCTGGATAAAGCTGATCAGCGTCGCATTGCTTTGCGAATCGACGACCGAGCCCGCGATCGTCACCGACCCGGTGAAGCTCCCGGGCTGTCCGCCGACGCTCTTGGCGGAATTGAGGACGAGTCCGGCCGGCGCCAGGCGGCTCACGGTGGCCACGACCGGAATGTTGCCGTCGAGGCCGGCAAGGATCAGATTGATCCGCGCCACGCCTGGCCCGGGCGTATAGGCGAGCTGATTGCGCTGCTGCAGCACCCGGATGAACTGAGCCTGCAGGTACTGCGCCATCTCTTGGCGGTCCTGTGCGGTCGAGTCACCCCACTTGGCATCGGCGCCCTGGTAGATCTCGACCGGGCTGACGATGAAGCGGGTATAGGCGCGCGGGTTGAGGTTGGCGGCGCGCCAAACCATCGCGGTCCGTCCAGCCAGCTGGTTCTCCTGCATCGCCGCCTCGTTCGGCACGGTGCCGCCCGAGAGCTGCGGCGGGTTATTGGAGGCGCAGGCTGCGATCAGCAATGTCGAAGCGATCGCCACGGCAATCGGTATGTGTTTGAGCGTCATGGAACGGGCCCTTCTTCTTGCGTATCGCCGCGACGATGCGAAGCCGGGAGTCGGGAACGCCCTTCGTGGCGTCGGCCCGGCAAGCATGGCGGCGGCGCCGCCCGCCATACATCCGGCGGATAGCCCATTGCTCGGGAAAATTGCCTGTAGCCGGCTTTACGAACGCAGTCTGTCCCTTGGATTTGGCCGGGTATCGATCCGATATCCCGACACGGCCAAGCGGTGAGAATCTCTTTCTTCTTCGCGAGGTTCTGCGACTTCTGGCGCGATACGGAGGATTTCTCGGCAAAATCCGTTGGCGGCCCGATGCCGCACCCGGGGTCGCGATCGTAAACGGGTGGCATCGAGTCCGACATGAAGCTCATCGCCCTCTGTCTCCTGTTGTTCCCGCTGACGGCGCAGGCGGCGGTGGAGGGCGTTGCCGCACAGCCGGTGCTGGGGCCGCGGCGAATCTTCGTGCTGCTGTTTCTGATGCTGGGCCCGATCAAGATCCTCGCGCCCTTCGTCGAGATGACTCGCGGCATGGATGCCACCTTCCGTCTTCGCCTCGCGACGCGAGCGATCCTGTTTTCCGCGGCGGCCTTGGTCCTGGCGGGCGTGCTCGGCCGAAACATCCTCGACAATTTCAAGATTCCGGTGCCGGTGCTCGCGCTTGCCGCCGGGCTGGTGCTGTTCCTGGTCGCGCTCCAGACACTGCTCGAGCAATTCTCCACCGCGGAACGGCCGAAGCAGGAGCCGCGGACGATCGATCTCCGCCTGGCGGTGAGTCCCTTGGCGTTTCCGACCATCGTCACGCCCTACGGCATTGCCGCGATCATCATCTTTGTCGCGCTGGCGCAGCATAACAATGCGCTGAAAGCGACCGTGGCGGGAGTCACGCTGGCGATCCTCCCGATGGATTGGGTCGCGATGCTGTTCGCGCACGTCATCCTCAAATGGCTGGGAGTGGTCCTGCAGGTCTTCGCCGTCGTCCTTGGCGTCGCCCAGGTCGCGCTTGGCCTGCAGGTGATCTTGCGCAGCCTGAGCCTGATCGGGGTTTTCACCGAGCACTCGGGTTAGCGCGAGGTCGCCGAGATGGGATCCTCTGGCAGGAGGCAGTCATGAAGATGAGAAGGTCGCCATCCCGGCTGCTCGCCGGGGCGATGTTGATCGGCGTCCTGGCAGCGACGGGATGCGGGAAAGGGGATTCGAACGGAAAGGTGCTCGCCGGCGACAAGATAAAGGTGGGCGAAAGCGAATTCCTTCTCGCCCGTGCCCATGATTTCGACAGACTATGCGAAACCCTCTATCTGAATGTGCCGGTTCGGACGCAGCTCCGCGACGCCACGGAGGACGTGAAAGGCGCGTTCGCAGCGACTGAGGATGTCGAGGCGTCGCCGACGAAAATTCGGCGATGGGACTATGTCCTGATGCACAATCAGCAAAATCCGCAATCCTACGAATCGATTTTTATCGGGGAATGGCATCCGGTTCACCACAAGAAGCCGGACAACGGCCCGGACTACGCGTTGTTCACGCCGCTGCGATGCGTCGTGACAAAAAGCGGCGTACAGCTCTTTGAGCTGGAGCCGCCCTTTGTGGAGGACGCCGGCGCGGGCCCCTCCAAGCGCTCCGCCGCGATCGTCGCGAAATACAGCCGCATCGCCCCTGGGGTTGGAGAGAGCGTCGAGCAGCGCACGAAAGAATTTGCGACCTCGGACAAAGCGAATGTCAAAGAAGCGGCCGCCCTGTCGGTGGTCGTGAAAGAGCAGGACGAACACCCGGCGTCGACCGCCTCGGGGAGCTCGTCGCCACGCTGAGCCCAGGCGTGACATGGGGAAGCCCTGAAAAGGGGCGCGGGAGCGGCCATGTCCGCCGCGCCCGCACCAAGCGGAGTGCCGTGGCCAGACGTCACTCCGTTTCGCGATGTCGAGGCGAGTTTGGCGCGCCAGCCCCAAGAGCGGGCATCGGGTGCTTCGCTGAGAGGCGCCAAGAAATCGCCTGAGAGCTGCAGGCGGCGCGCCGACGCGGTCGCATTGGCAGGCACCCGGTCAGGCGAATAGCCACGGTGCATCGGGTGATCACCCGATCCGCCGCTATCGGCGATCGACAGAGACTAGGTCGGGCCGCGGGCGATATCCCGCGCCGGCGACGGAGACAGGCAATGATGGACAAGGTGCTGATCGTGGCGGCAGGGCTCACGGCGATGTGCCTCTCCGGTCCCGCTGAAGCGGCCACCTCGGAAACGAATTTTCAGGTCAAGACCACGCGCGACCTGGTGACGCTCTGTGCGACGCCGCCGAGCGATCCGTTGGCGACGGCGGCGGTCAATTTCTGCGAAGGGTTCGCGGTGGGCGCCTACCAATACCACGTCGTCGCCGAAGCCGCGACGAAGGCCAAACCCCTCTTCTGCTTCCCATCGCCGACGCCGTCGCGAAATGAGGCGATCACGCAATTCATCGCCTGGTCGAATCAGCATAGCGACGTCCTCGACCGTCCCGCGGTCGAAGGCATGTTTACGTTCCTCAAGGACCGCTACCCCTGCCGCAGCTAGCGGCGCCGCAGCTGCCGCGCCGAAGCAGAGGAGGCTTGGATGACTCGCATCATGGTCGCAATCGTGGTCGCGCTGCTGGCGGGGTGTTCGAACATGACGACCTCTCAGCAACGGGTCACGACCGGTACGCTGGGCGGCGCCGGGGCGGGCGCCCTGATCGGCGCCATGGCCGGGAATGCCGGCATGGGAGCAGCGATCGGCGCCGGTGCCGGGCTCGTCGGCGGCGTGCTCTACGACCACTACAAGAAGAGCGAGGACGCCGCCTATCAGAACGGCTACAACCAGGGCGTGGCGGCATCGGGATCGTCGAGACCCGGCTATTAGCGGCAGCGATCGCTTCGGGTAGGCTCGCGCCCGAGCGTTGGGCGACGCGCCGCAGACCTTCCGCTGCCGGACAGCCAGGGTCAGCGGCGCTGTAAATTGACGGGCGGCGCAGCCATATTCCACCGATCGAGACAGCTTCACCGAATACGGTGCCGGCGGTGGCATCAGACGGAGCCCTGACAATGGACAAGCCCTACAAGGTCACGCACAGCGATGCCGAGTGGCGCCGGCTTCTGAGCCCGGAGCAGTATGAGGTGATGCGGGCCCATGGGACCGAGACGCCCGGGAGCTGCGCCTTGCTGCTGGAGAAGCGGCCCGGCAAATTTTCCTGCGTCGGCTGTGGCCAGACGCTGTTCGAAGGCAAGCGCAAATTTGAGAGCGGCACGGGCTGGCCGAGCTTCGACGAGCCGGTCGCCGGCGCCGTCGAGACCTCGACCGACCGATCCCACGGCATGGTGCGAACCGAAGTCCACTGCGCGACCTGCGGCAGCCATCTCGGGCATGTCTTCCCCGACGGTCCGCCGCCCACCCATCAGCGCTATTGCATCAACGGGATCGCGATGAATTTCGTGCCGTACTGACCGGCCGTCGTAGCGGCGCGCCACCCTCGGTGGAAAAAACCGGGCGGCGTGCGGATCAGGCTGGTTTCGGGGGCGCAGCGATCGACATTTGAAGCTGTGTTCGGAAGAGGGCGGGGCAGTTTGCTACCTTCAGTCCGAGCCGATCGCGACCAGTAGAGTCGGACGTCTGAGCCTGAAGTTTCACATCCTACTCGCGTGCAAGCCAATCGCGCGCTTACACCATTTTGGTGTTGACATTATCTTGTTGTGCCGCCCATTTTTTATTCAGCAAACACGTGCACCTTCCTGAGTGCCTGTTTAGGGCAAAGGGGGGCAAATGCCGTTCCAAATTTTCATCAGCCGAAAGTCTCAAGATGCGCGCATTGCGCGCGCGATCAAGAGCGTGCTGCTGCGCGGTCTCAGAAAAGAAGACCAACCGAAGGTGTTCGTCTCGGAAGGGATCGCTCATGGCGCCAATTGGCGCGAAGTGATCCGAGGCGCACTTGAGGACGCTAACTGGCTTTTGCTCCTCTACACGGGAGAGGACCAGAACTGGTCATGGTGCTGCTTCGAAGTTGGAATCTACGACGGCAAGCACTCGTCAGCGATCCATTTACAGCTCGACACCGGTCAGGACCTGTCCTCGCCGCTGCCGAACGCACCGGAAAGACGCGTAATTTGCATTCATCACGGCGAACAGGAGCCGCCCAGCACAATAAGCGATCGACAAGCCGTAATCGCGACGCACGAGAATGTACGCAAACTGCTGCAAAGATACTATTCGCTCGTGGATCCTAACGGTCTTGCCAACGATCCGGAGGTCCTCGACCGTGCCACCGATGATATTTGCGGCATCTTCGGGCAAGCCGCACGGCGCCATGAATTTTGCCAGCACATCAAAATCAATGTTCCGGATCCAGCAAAGATCACGGAAGCCGAGATGCCGGCGGATACAACCGTGTCAGGCGAGCCCGGCGCGTTCAACAATGTTATGGCATTCTTTCCCGAATTCGCCGAGCGCGTGCCCTGGCCCGAGTTCATCAGAGTGGCTGGAGCCGGTGTCAATAAGGCGTGGACGCGCGAGCTTGTCAGAGCGCTCTCGCACATTCGCGACGGCAGCATCGTCCAGCCGATTCAAGCTCTCCATGTCAACCCCAGTACCGGATTGCGGTTTCGGCCGGTGTTATACCGAGTCGAAAGAAACAAGCGGCAAATCGAATGTGAAGTTTTATTCGTTCAGGATGTTGGCGGCTACCTGCTGAGCGACTTGCCGCCGAATGAGGCCGTGCTGCTGTCGACCATGCGTCTGGCCTACCGGATGCGGTATGAGGTTTTGAACCGTTTCTTGGGCAAGCTCGATGTGCCGGATCCGAACACGCCGTTCCGCGTGAGATTTTGCAATGCGCTCACCAATATCTTGGTTGAGGCCGCCTCTCGAACCAATCAGGCGGAAGAGCTGATTGACGCTTTCGCAGGTCCCGGCAAACACGAGCGCACGGCGCGTACGATCTTGGGATACATGATCAAACGTTGGCCCAAGTGCGAACAGATCATTTGGAGCTCAGTCGGCTACGATCCGACGCTGGGTGTTTGGACGAAGGACCGGAGCTCTGCGTTATCTGAAGAGGAAAAACATCAGCTTCAATGCGTGCTCGACGAAGTCGACGTGATGAACGGGGTTTTCCTGAAGCTCGGCTCGGAACGATGGGTCAAGGACGTCGTCAGAAGGTTTCGCGCGGATATATACAGTATAGATACTTATTCAACGTTGACCCGGTCGCCGGCTGACTGGGCGGATAAACCGGGCGAAGCCACATCGCCCGCTCTCTCCGAACACCGTGACCGTGGGAGCGAGAGCGCGGCGCCGAAAGAGACGCCACCGGTAAGCAGGCCGCGAACGCCAAATTGAGTGGGAGTTCGCCTTCGGAGGCAGGGTCTGCCTCACCTGCCTCCATTGCGAGCCGACGTTCATCAAGCGTTCAGCTGGCTACGACTCATCGACGTCTCGAAAGTCTACTTTGAGCAACCTTTGCAGCGTTTCTCTCTGAACCCTCATGATTTCTGCCTCGAACTTCACCCCCGCCCGACCGCCGTTCGCGATCCGCGTCGGCATTACCGGGGCGCGCAGCTTGCGGGCGGAACAGCTCCCGCGTTTGCGGACGCAGCTGCGCACGCTGCTTGCTGATGTAAAGGAGCAGATGCAACGCTTAGCCGCGGACCGCGCGGCTAGCGCTGGCTACGCCCATGATGACGCGACATCACAGTACCCCATCCTGCGCGTGCTCAGCCCGCTCGCGCGGGGCAGCGACCGGCTGGTTGCGGAAGAGGCACTGGCTCTGGGTTATCAGTTGCACGTACCGATGCCCTTCCCGCAACGAGACTATGAGGAGGATTTCACCGGATGCGAAGACGATTGGGAGCCGCCACTTTCGGCTGTCGAAGATATCACTCAATTCCGGGCCCTGCTTGCCCGTGCGGGTACCGCCTGGTTCGCGCTCGATGGTGATCGCGGAGCCGATATCAACCGCGCCTACCAGGCGGTCGGCCGGTTCGTGGTGAGGCACTGTGATCTGCTGATTGCCATCTGGGATGGCATGTCCGATCGGGGGCTCGGCGGAACCGCCGACATTGTCCGCTATGCTGCGGACGGCGGCCCGGCGATCTGCTGGCTGCACGCGTCGCAGGATCTTCCGCCACGCTGGCTGGACAGCGCCGAAGCCTTGCGTCTACGTGATCGGGCACCTGGCGTAGCGGAGCCGTTGCGCCGTTACCTTCAGCGGATCGTGCTGCCGCCCGCTCAGCCCCGTCACTATGGGACGCAGCATGCAACCCCGTTTGATTATCTAACGCGAGTGCTGGACCGCACCTTCGCGTTCGCGCGCCGCGCCGCCGGCTCGGTCTTCCCCAGCATGGGGCGCGATCCACCATGGCGGGCGCCTTGGGTGATTTTCTTTTACGAGACGCGTCAGAAGGATCGCTGGCTTTGGCGCTTCTTCGCATGGATGGTGTCCGCGGCGGCTCGCGAGCGGTTGTTGGGCAAGTCATCTCCGTCACCGTGGCCGAGCCCAAAGAATGAGCGCGCGCCGGGTCTTTGGTGGCACGCGCATTACATACCCTCTGATGAGCTCGCCACCGCCTATGCCGATCGCTACCGGTCGGTCTATGTTTTGGTGTTTGGGCTCGCGTGGGTGGCGCTGACGCTTGCGGCCATCTCGCAGTCGCTGGCTGCGCCGGTCTGTGTGCCCGGCAGGATGAGGCTGGCGGCCGCCGCGCTCGAGCTTTTGGCACTCTTCGGCATCTTCCTGCTCGTGCTTGAAAATCAGAGGCGCCATTGGCATGAGCGCTCGATAGAGTACCGATTGTTGGCAGAGTTGTGCCGTAAGCAGCAGGCGCTTGCGCCGATAGGCTGGTCGCTCTCGGCAACGGCTAAGGAGACAGAGGCAACCGCAACCGGCCGTGCCGGCCGCCTGCGCTACGACATCGCACCGCACGATCGCGCCGTTTGGGTGGCTTGGCTTTTTGCCGCTCTGCAACGTGCCGGACCCTTGCCGCAGGGCACAATTGGGCCCGAGACACTGCGCGCGGCGCGCGCGGCGGCGGTACGGGAACTTCTCGACAACCAGATTCTTTACCACCGCAGAAGGCGCCGGCGCATGCATCGCGCCAGCTTGATGCTCACTTGCTTAGGCGAGTTTTCTTTCTTTCTCGTCTTCCTCGTCGTCCTTCTCGAGATATGGGCCAGCACTCACCAATGGGATCATTGTTGGGTACATCTGTTCGGGCTGCTTGCCATCGTCCTGCCCGGACTCTCCGCCGCATCCATCGGTATTCGCGCCTATTCCGAAATGCCGTTGCTCGCCGCGCAGTCCCGGCGCATGTGCCGCGATCTCGCATTGTCTAGAGCACGCCTCTGCCGGCTGGATCTCTCCCGCGCGATGGCATCGCAGGACCTTGGGGCTGGCGTAGCCCGGGTAGCGACCTTGATGCTCCAGGACCTGGAGGGTTGGGCACAATTGTTTCAGGTGAAGGTCGTCGAAGCCGGATAGGTGACAGTATCCGTCCCGGCACAAAAATTCGCCGCTGGAATGCCGGCCGTCGCGCGTCTCGTACAAATTCCATAAACTTCGATGATGTTCTTCGCCCGCGATCCTTGAAGAACGGATCCGCATCGTGTCCTATTTGGCCGCGCCCGTGTGCGTAGGACCAGTATCCCGG
>Ga0335072_10011499_pt1 | contig 12677 bp, 11 predicted proteins | sample Lox_Sample_21_FD_206725 | JGI IMG/M metagenome (GOLD analysis project Ga0335072, IMG submission 206725) | Soil microbial communities from Loxahatchee National Wildlife Refuge, Florida, United States - Lox_Sample_2.1 | ecosystem: Environmental > Terrestrial > Soil > Wetlands | place: USA...
AAGCCGGCATGGCCGCCTGGAAAGGCGGCGCTACGATCGGCGGAGCGGGACCTTCACCCTGCTCGGCGGCTAGAGGGGGCGGATTTTCAGGTTTTTGAACCAGACGGCGGCGCCGTGGTGCTGGAGAGAGACGGGGCCGGTGGGCTCGGCGTGCTCGAAGATCTCCTGGACGTGCGGGGCACGCGTGCCCCAGCGTTTGGCGGCGGTATCGAGACCGGCGCGGGAGTGCAACTCGCCATCGAGCACCATAACGCCGTTGATCCAGTGCTCGAAGTGATCTCCCTTGACGACGAGACGGCCGGTGTTCCATTCGAGCGGCGGATGGGCGGCCTGCTTGCGCGGGGGAATCATCGAATACAGCGCGCCGACCTGGTGCACGCCGCCATCGGCAGCGCCGGCAGACGGATCGATCAATTGAAATTCGTAAGAGATGGTGTACTCCTGGCCTTTGTCGCCGGGCGGGAGGGTGGCACGGGTGTATTTGGGCGCGGTGAGGGCGCGCTCAACCGTGATTTCGAACGGGACCTTGGGATCGGGGTGGGAGTTATCGAGCAGAACAGTGCGCTGGATGCGGTACTTGACGCCCGTGTTGCCTTTGGGCGAGATGCGCCAATCGAAGGCGAGCTCGAAATTACCGTAGGAGCGGCTGCTGACGAGGTCCTCCGTGATGCGCGGATTGGGGGTGGTCTTGAGGCAGCCGTCTTCGATGACCCAGGCTTCGCCGGGAGGTTTTTCGGATGCGGGATTGCGCCAGCCGTTGAAGGAGTGGCCGTCGAAGAGGAGTTGGAAGCCGGCCTGCTTTTCGGCGGGCGTGAGGGTATTGTCGGCGGCGAGGGCGATGGATGCCGCGGCGAGAAGGAGGAGGATGGGTTTCATGGGGAGAATCATATCAGGCGGAGGGAGGAGGTTGTGCGGAGCGTATGCCGGCGAGGACGCCGGCATGGCCGGCTAAAAGCCGGCGCTACGGGGCGGCGGCGGATTCGGCTTGCAGGCGCTCCATGAAGGCGATGAACTTTCCGGCGTAGGCGTCGAGATTTTCCAGGCTGCCGCCGCCGCGCAGGGGCGAACACATTTCATAGGAGACGCTGCCGCGGAAGCCGGCGGCGTGGAGGGAGCGGAGGAAGGCGGCGTAATCGATGAAGCCCTCGTCGATGGGGACGGCCTGGCACCAGGGCGCGGCGGGGGCGTAGTTGACGAGGCCGTTCTGGTATACGTAGCGGGGCAGGCGCTGGTAATTGGCGATGGTGGTGTGGGCGGTGACGGGCGCGAGGAGGCGGGCGGCGGCGGCGAGATCGGCGCCGTGCAGGGCGGGCGCCCAGGCATCGAAGAGGGCCTTGCAGTTGGGCTCACCAACGGCCTGGACGAGCTCGTGCTGGCTCTCGAAGCCGCAGCCGATGTCGTGGTGGTTCTGCACGCCGATGGTGACACCGAACTCGGCGGCGCGGCGGGCGCACTCGCGGATGGCGTTGACCACGAGCAGCCACTGGGAGGTGAAGCCCGAGGCGGGGTGCTCGTAGCCGGTGAAGATGCGGAGGAGCGTGCCACCGAGATCGGCGGTGAGACGGGCGAGCTCGGTGAGATGGTGGACCTGGATTTCGACCTCCGGCATGGCGTGGTCGAGATCGGCGGTGAAGTTGTTGTAGGCGGCGACGCAGAGGTGGGAGAGGCCGCGCTGCTCAAGGCGGGCGCGCAGCCGGCAGCGCTCGGCGGGACCGTAATCGAGCAGGGACAGATGCGGGCGGCGGGCCATGAGCTCGACGCCCTGAAACCCGAGCGCGGCGGCGCGATCGACGAATTCGGGGAGCGGGAGAAGGGCCTGTCCCCACGAGCCGGAATAACTGACGGAATGAAGAAGGGTCGGGAAGCGGATGGGAAGATCCTCCTGAGACATTATGCTACGGGCGGGGGGTTGCCGGGCAACGGGCGGATTTGGGTGCGGCGTGCGGAAGCCCGCCGCGACGGCGCAGAAGCGCTGTCCTACATCCGGATTGGTTCTGATATTCTGGCGGGACCGGGATGCGGAAGATTTTCTATGGCTGGTGGATCACGGCGGCGGTGTTTGTGTCGTTCGGGATCACGGTGGGCGTGCCGTATTACGGGATGCCGTTCTTCTACGACTATTTCATCCGGGAATTCGGGTGGACGCGGGCCGATATCACGCTGGGATTTCCGCTGGGCGCGCTGCTGACGCTGTGGGTGGGGCCGGCGCTGGTGCACCGGTACAGCCCGCGACGCATGATGCTGATCGGGACGCTGCTGACGTTCCTGGCATTCCTGGGTTTCGGGATGATGGGCGTCGGGCTGGCCTTCTACTACCTGCTGTGGGCGATTTACCGCGGCGGAAATATCTTTTGCGGACCGATTCCGTACCAGGTGATGCTGTCGGAATGGTTCCGGCAGAAGCGCGGAACGGCGATGGCGGTCGCGTACCTGGGAGTGGGGGTGTTCGGTGGGATTTCGGCGCGATACATCGCACAGCCGCTGACGGAGGCGTACGGATTCCGGGCGGGGCTGATCGGGATTGGAGCGCTGATGTTCCTGGCGTGGCCGATTGCGATCTTCGTGATGAAAGACCGGCCGGCGGACATTGGCGCTTATCCGGACGGGGCACCGGCGCCGGAAGCTGCGGCTGCCAGGGAAGAGCCGAAGCCGTTCGGGTACCTGCTGCGGCAGCCGGCGTTCTGGCTGCTTCTGGCGGGAAGCTTTGCAAGCATCGGCGCGATCGGGTCTATCAACCAGCACATGAAGCTGATTTTCCTGGACGGATTCGCGAAAGCCGGGGTGAAGGGGCCGCATGCGCAGACGCTGCTGAACAATATGTTCAGCACGTCGCTGCTCTGGATCGGGCTGGTGAGCAACGCGGGACGGATCCTGATGGGCTACCTGGCGGACCGGTTTTCGAAGAAACGGGTGATGGTGGCGACGTACTTTCTGGCGGCGGGGAGCATTCCGCTGCTCTTTCACCTGGCGCCGCCTTCGACGCCGTGGCTGTTCACGGTGGTGTTCGGGCTGGCGATGGGCGCCGATTACATGCTGATTCCGCTGGCGGCGGCCGAGCAGTTCGGGCTGGCCAGCCTGGCGCGAACGATGTCGATCATCCTGCCGGCGGATACGGTGGGGCAGGCGTGCGTGCCGTACCTGGTGGCGAGGATCCGCCAGAATTCCGCCGATTACGGCAGCGCGCTGGCAGTGGTATTCGCGCTGGCGCTGGCCGGCGCGGTGGCGATCCTGCTGCTACCGAAGGCGAAAGAGGAGAAGCGGGTAGAGCTGGCAACGGAGGCACGAAAGTGAGGGAGGGCTCCCTCGCAGCCGGGGTAAGACCGCTCCTTTCAGTCGCGGCTCCGATCAGTGGCGCGTCCCGATCATCAGCAAATTGCCGGTCCCTTCGGGCCCCATAAAAAAACCCAATCTGAGCCATCAAAACTTCCACTTTGGTGATGACCTGTACGACGTTGGACAATAAGCATATTCAATCTAGGTCCCCGCGATGCGACTCACAATTCCGCTTCGAAGCCTTTGTTTAGTTGTTTTTCCGGCAATCCTGGCCGCGCAGACGAGCCCTGAAATGCAGGCCAGGATTGCAGCGCTGGAAGGCGCCACGCGCAGCGCGCAAAGCGCCGGAGACAATGCCTGGATGCTGGTCAGCGCGGCGCTGGTGCTGATGATGACCGGCCCCGGGCTGGCCCTGTTCTATGGCGGGCTGGTGCGCCGCAAGAACGTGCTGGGCACGATGATGCAGAGCTTCATCCTGATGGCCGTGGTGACGGTAATCTGGGCGGTGGTGGGCTACAGCCTGGCGTTCGGCGGGTCTGGGTCGTTCATCGGAGATTTCAACTTCGCCTTCCTGCACCACGTGGGCAGCGCGCCCAACCCGGACTACGCTGGGACGATTCCGCAGGAAACCTTCATGATCTACCAGCTCATGTTCGCCATCATCACGCCGGCGCTGATTTCCGGGGCTTTCGCCGAGCGCATGAAGTTCAGCGCGATGCTGCTGTTTACGGTGCTGTGGAGCCTGTTCGTGTACTTCCCGCTGGCGCACATGGTGTGGGGCAAGGGCGGGCTGCTGAACGCGTTTTCGGGCGGCAAGGTTCCGTGCTTCGATTTCGCCGGCGGCACGGTGGTGCACATCAGCTCGGGAGTTTCGGCGCTGGTGTGCGCGCTGTACCTGGGCAAACGGCTGGGGTACCCGGCGATGCCGGTGAAGCCGCACAACCTGGTGATCAGCTTTATCGGGGCGTGCCTGCTGTGGGTAGGATGGTTCGGATTCAACGCGGGCAGCGCGCTGGCAGCGTCGGGGCTGGCGACGAGCGCCTTTGTGGCGACGCATTTCGGCGCGGCGGCGGCGACGCTGGGATGGGTAGCTGCGGAATGGATTCACAACGGAAAACCGAGCGTGCTGGGCGGGATTTCGGGAGCGGTGGCGGGGCTGGTGGCAATCACGCCGGCATCCGGCTTTGTGGAGCCGTTTCCGGCGCTGCTGATCGGACTGTGCGCCGGTGTGGGCTGCTACCTGATGGTGACGGCGGTGAAGGGCAAGTTCGGCTATGACGATTCGCTGGACGCCTTCGGAGTGCACGGAGCGGGTGGAACGATTGGCGCCCTTCTCACGGGCGTGTTCGCCACCAGCGCGATCAACGATGGGCTGAAGGACAGCGCCGGGCACGTTCTGCCGCTGGGACTGGTGGACGGGCATGCGATGCAGGTGGTGAATCAGGCGGTCGGAGTGGCGATTTCCTGGGTGCTGGCCATCGTGGGCTCGATCGTGATTCTGAAGATTTGCGACGCGGTGGTCGGCGTGCGCGTGACCAAAGAGCAGGAAACCGAGGGTCTCGACCTGAGCATGCATGGCGAAGAAGGGTATATATTCGAGGCGTAGGGGCCCGGCAGCCCCTGTCCGAGGCGCACGCACATGAACAAAATCGAAGCCATCATCCAACCGTTCAAGCTCGACGAGGTAAAGGAATCCCTCAAAGCGATCGGCATCGACGGCATGACGATCACGGAGGTCCGCGGCCACGGCCGGCAGAAAGGCCATAAGGAGGTCTACCGCGGGCAGGAATACAACGTCGACCTTCTGCCCAAGGTGAAGATCGAAATGGTGGTGCCCGCATCGCGTAAGGACGAAGTGATCCGGACGCTCAGCTTCGCGGCGCGCACGGGCAAGATCGGCGACGGCAAAATCTTCGTCTACGACGTAGCCGAAGCCATCCGGATCCGCAACGATGACCGTGGCGACGCCGCCCTCTGACCTGCTTTCGCTGGCCGAGCGCACTGCCCAGGCCGACCGCCTTGCGCAGCAGACAGGGGAGTTTCCGGCAGAAGGGTTTACCTTGCTGGCGGTGGGCGGCTACGGCCGGCGCCACCTGTTCCCGCATTCCGACGTAGATCTTCTGCTGCTGTTCGCGACCGAACGGCTGGCGGTGGAAAACAAAGAAGCGATTGCGGCCTACCTGCAGCGGCTGTGGGATGCCGGGCTGCGCGTCAGCCATTCGGTGCGCACTCCGGCAGAGTGCCTGGAGCTGCACCACCAGAACATCGAGCTGAATGTGAGCCTGCTGGACCAGCGGTACCTGGCGGGCGACCGCGTACAGTATGCCGAACTGGCGCGGCGGCTGCCGCGATTCCTGCAGGCGAGCCGGGAACCGCTGATCCGCGACATGACGCAACTGGCGCGGGAGCGGCACGCACGCTACGCCAACACCTTCTATCACCTGGAGCCCAACGTGAAGGAAACGCCGGGCGGGCTGCGGGACTATCAACTGGTGCGGTGGCTGGACCAGCTGGACCAGCCGGAGCCAGGGACGGCGGCGGAGCTGGACGAGGAATTCCGCTTTCTGGCCGGCATCCGCTGCTTCCTGCACCGGCAGGCCGGGCGGGACCAGAACGTGCTGACGTTCGATTCGCAGGATGCTCTGGCGGAGTTCTGGCAGGATGGCGACGCGGCGCTGTGGATGCGGCGGTATTACCGGAACGCGCGGACGGTGTACCGGGCGGCGATGCGGCGGCTGGAAGCTTTGGAGGTGCAATCGAGCTCGCTGCTGGCGCAGTTCCGCGACTGGCGCGGGCGGCTGGGGAACGCGGATTTCAGCGTGCACCGGGACCGCGTGCACTTCCGCACGCCGCAGCGGCTAGACCTGGAGCCGGAATTCGTGCTGGAGCTGTTCGAGTTTGTGGCGCGGCACGGGGTACGGCCGTCGGCGGAGGCGGGGCAGCAGATCGAGGAGCGGCGGCCGCGAATCCGGCAGCGATTCCGGGAGCCGCTGCCGCTGTGGCCGGTGCTGGCGCGTATCCTGACGCTGCCGCACGCGCCGCTGGCGCTGCGCGCGATGCACGATACGGGAGTGCTGACGGCGCTGTTTCCGGAACTGGAACGGATCGAGTGCCTGGTGGTACGGGATTTTTACCATCGCTACACGGTGGACGAGCACACGCTGGTGGCGGTGGAGAACCTGGCGCGGGCGGGATCGCCATTCGGCGAACTGCGGACGGAAATCCAGCAGCCGGCCGTACTGCTCTACGCCATTTTGTTTCACGACGCGGGAAAATCGGCCGAGGCGACGGGGCACGTGGAGACGGGCGCACGGCTGGCGGAGGCGGCGGCGATGCGCATCCAGATGCCGGCGCAGGAGCGGGAGGAGGCGGTATTCCTGATTCGCCGCCACCTGGATCTGTCGCAGGCGATGCAGTCGCGGAATATTTTCGATCCGCAAACGCGGCAGGACCTGGCGCACCTGGTGGAGACGACGGAGCGGCTGAAGGCGCTCACGTTATTGACCTACGCCGACATCAGCGCGGTCAATCCGAACGTGATGACGGCATGGCGCGCGGAACAGCTCTGGCAGCTCTATATGGCGCTATACCGGGAGCTGACGCGAGAGCTGGAAAGCGAGCGGCTGGAAGTGGCGGGGTCGGAATTCCTGCGCGGCCTGCCGACGCGATACCTGCGCACGCACACGCAGGAAGAGATCGAGCAGCACATGGAGCTGGAGGAGCGGAGCCGGGAGAAGGGCGCGGCGGTGAGCCTGAAGCGGCTGGACTCGGCGATCTCCTCCAGCGGATCGAAAGCCGGCCCTCTGGGCGCGCCGGCGTGGCAGTTGACGCTGGCGGCGGCGGACCGGCCGGGGCTGTTCGCGACCGCGGTGGGATCCATTTCGAGCTTCGGCATGAACATTCTGCGCGCGGAGGCGTTTTCCAACCGGCAGGGACGGGTGTTGGACACATTCACCTTCGAGGATCCGCACCGCACGTTAGAGTTGAACCCGCCCGAGGTGGACCGGCTTCGGCACACGGCCGAAAGGGCCCTGACGGGGAAGTTGGACGTGCGCGCGCTGCTGCGCAACCGGCCGCGGCCGGCGCTGCCCAGCCGCAAGGCACGAGTGCCGGCGCGGATCGCGTTCGACGGCTCGGCGAGCCAATCAGCGACGCTGATCGAGATCGTGGCGGAAGACCGGCCCGGGCTGCTGTACGACCTGGCTTCGGCGATCTCTTCCAGCGGCGCGAACATCGAGGTGGTGCTGATCGACACGCAGGCGCACAAAGCCATCGACGTGTTCTACGTGACGGCGGGAGGCGGGAAGCTGACCGAGGTACAGCAGGCGGGACTGGCGGAGGCGCTGAAGAAAGCGGCGGCGTAAGCGCGCCTATAATGGGCCATGGCCCCCCAGAACTACGCCAACCACCGCCAGTTCGTGCCGCTCTTTCACGGCGTACTGATGCCGGTGCTCTTTTTGACCGCGATCGGATCGCTGGTGAACCTGGCCCTATCGGTCGGCGATCATGAACGGATTTACAGCGCGTCGCTGATCGTGGTGCTCTCGCTGGCGATGTGCATGTTGTGTGTCTTCGCGCGCGTTTTTGCGCTGAAGGCGCAGGACCGGGCGATTCGCGCCGAAGAAAACCTGCGCCACTTCGCGATCACGGGCAAACTGCTCGATCCGCGACTTGGCGTCCTGCAGGTGGTGGCGCTGCGCTTCGCATCGGACGGCGAATTTCCGACCCTGGCGCGGCGGGCGGCGGAGGAGGGCATGCAGCCCGACGCCATCAAACGGGCCGTAAAGAGCTGGAAGGCGGACACGTACCGGGCGTAGACTACGGCTCGTTTTCGTGTCTGTTTTTGCCTAAGATCAAGTCGCTGAAGGCGCGAAGCAGGCGCAGGTACTCCGTGCGGGCGGCCATGAAGCGCTGCTGCGCCTCATGTACACCTCTCCCGGCGGCCTGCGCTTTTTGCAGGTTCGAAACGGCTTCTTCGTATTCCTTGTGAGCAGCGACCAGCAGCTCTCTCGAGATTTCCATTGCGGATTCGACGAGGTCAATGGCGCGACTTTTGAACAAATAATACCTGTCTAGTCTCCTATTTTAGGGTGCGTTTCCACCCCGGCATCAGTCCGGAAATGAGGTATGAGCCCCTCCATGATGCGGTAGGAGGCGGGAACACTTGCGGGTATTGAATAATTGGACGGTTCCGCCCAGCCGGAATCCAACCCACTGCGGCGTGGGGGTATGCTGTTAGCGGGAGGGGATATGTACCCGTTGAAAAAGGGGAAATTTGCGCAGCAGGCGCACGTCGGAATTCCCGCCGGAACCTATGAAGAGGAGCACGGACGCAAAGGATTTTACGGTAAAAGCGCCCATCTTTACCACGCCCACCCGCCCACGGGCTGGATCCGGTTCGAAGGCAAGCTGCGGCCTCACCTGTTTGACCTGAACCGGCTGGAGCCGACGGACCAGGCCGACCCGAAAGGCATGCCATTGGCATTCCTGGGCAATGACGACATCCGGCTTTCGGTATCGCGCCGCTCGCAGCCCATGCCATTTTATTTCCGAAACGCCGATGGCGACGAGCTGATTTTCGTACACCGCGGCAGCGGCATGCTGGAGACCGACTTCGGCCCGCTGGGTTTCGAGCCGGGCGATTACCTTGTAATCCCGCGGGCGGTGACCTACCGGGTGGCGCCGGCGACACGGGACAACTTCTTCCTGATGGTGCAATCGCGGACGGAGTTTGAGCCGCCGGAGAAGGGGCTGATCGGCAAGCACGCGCTCTACGATCCGGCGGTGATCACAACGCCAGAGCCGGCGCCCCGAATCGAAAGCGGGGGCGAATGGGAGGTATGGATCAAGGCGGAGGACGAAATCTCGAAAGTGGTGTACCCGTTCCACCCGTTGGACGTAGTGGGGTGGAAGGGCGACCTGACGGTCTGGAAGATCAATCTGCGGGACATCCGGCCGATCATGAGCCACCGCGCCCATCTGCCGCCGAGCGCGCACACAACCTTTGTGACGGGCGGCGCGGTGGTGTGCAGCTTTCTGCCGCGGCCGCTGGAGCAGGACCCGGACGCGCTACGGGTGCCATTCTTTCATCGGAACACGGACTACGACGAGTTCATTTTCTACCACGACGGCGATTTTTTCAGCAAGGACAACATCCGGCCGGGCTACGCCACGCTGCACCCGCGGGGGATCCACCACGGGCCGCATCCGAAGGCGCTGGCCAACCAGCAGAAGAAGACGCAGACCGACGAATACGCGGTGATGCTGGACGGGCTGAACCCGATTCACGTGCTGAAGGCTGGCGAAGAAGTGGAGAACAAAGACTATTGGGCGAGCTGGATGGAGCCGGCGCCCGTGGCAAGCCGGTAGAAAGCCCGGTTTTTCAACGCGGAGGCGCGGAGGACGCGGAGTTTTCGCGGAGGATAGAATCCAAAGAGTCGCTTCGCTCGCGTCTCCGCGTTGAATGAGAAGGTTGGCCGCCTAAAGGACGGTTGGGGCCCAAATTGCTATAATGGAATTTCCCTACCGAGGAGTTCTCTTCACCCATGTTTGATCTGTTTCGCAGTCGTGAGAAGGCCGTGCGTATCCTGCTGGGAGCGCTGCTGGTCCTGGTGGGCCTCTCGATGCTCACCTACCTGATCCCGAGCTACAACACCGGAACGTCCAGCGGCGATGAGACGGTGGTCGCAGAGGTAAACAAAGAGCCGATCACGCAGATGGAAGTGCAGCGGATTCTACAGAATTCGATGCGGGGCGGACAGATTCCGCCGGCCATTCTCCCCACGTACGTGCCGCAGTTGGTCAACAACCTGGTGACGGAGCGAGCGCTGGTTTACGAAGCGCAGCGGCTGGGCTACCAGGTGACGGACGCGGAGATCGGCGCGGCCATCCAGCAGTACCTGCCGCAGCTGTTCCAGGACGGCAAGTTTGTGGGCAAGGATGCGTACGCGCAATACCTGGCACAGCAGAACATGACGATTCCGGAGTTCGAGTCCGACGTGCGGCGCCAGTTGCTGGTGACGCGCGTGCGGGAAGTGGCGGTGCAGGGCGTGGTGGTGACGCCGCAGGAGATCGAACAGGAATACCGGCTCAAGAACGAGAAGGTAAAAGTACAGTACGTCAAGCTGGCCTCGGACAAATACAAAGCGGAAGTCCAGCCGTCGGCGGACGACATGCAGCAGTATTTCAAGCTGAACCAGGGGAAGTATACGATGCCGGAGCGCCGCAATATGACCCTGCTGATCGCCGACCAGACAAAGCTGGAGCAGACGGTCAACCCCACCGACGCCGATCTGCAGCAAATTTATAACCAGGAGCAGGCGCAATTCCGCGTTCCCGAGCAGGTGAAGGTGCGGCACATTCTGCTGAAGACGCAGGGCAAGCCGGCGAGCGAGGATGCGGCGATCAAGGCCAAGGCGGACGATATTCTGAAGCAGGTGAAAGCCGGGGCGAATTTCGCCGACCTGGTGAAGAAGTATTCGGAAGATACAGCGTCGGTTCCCAACGGCGGCGAGTACACGGTGCAGCGGAACGGCCAGATGGTGCCGGAGTTCGAGAACGCCGCGTTCACGCTGAAGCCGGGCGAGAGCGAAGTGGTGAAGACCACTTACGGCTACCACATCGTGCAGGTGATGCAGCACGACCCGGCGCGGCTGAAGCCGTTCGAGGAAGTGAAGGCGCAGATCGCCGAGGCGTGGAAGAAGCAGCGCGTCAGCGACATGATGCAGCAGATCGAAGACAAGGCCCAGCCGATGCTGCAGAAAGATCCGACACACCCCGAGAAGGTGGCGCAGGCGTTCAACATGCAAATGGTGCCGGTAACGGACGTGGAAGCGGGCAAGCCGGTGGCGGAACTCGGGTTGAGCCCGGATTTCGACCAGGCGACGACGGGCTTGAAGAAAGGCGAGGTTTCGGCGCCGGTGGCGATTGCGGGCAACAAGATCGTGATTGGCGTGGTGACCGAGCTGCAGCCCTCGCGTCCGGCGACTTTCGCCGAGGTGCAGGCGCAGGTGCACGATGCCATTGTGCAGAACCGGCTGGTGGCGGCTGTACAGAAGCACGCCAAGGAGCTGGTGGACCAGGCGAAAGCCGACGGAGGCGATCTGGCGAAGGCAGCCAAGGCGATGGGCCTGGAAGTGAAGACGTCGGATGACGTATCGCGCAACGGCGCCATCGAGGGCGTGGGCTCGGCCAGCTACATCCAGGAAGCGTTCCGCGACCCGGACGGCACGGTGTTCGGTCCGATTCCGACCCCCGATGCGACGATCGTAGTGAAGGTGGTGAGCCGCACGGAACCCGACATGTCGAAACTGGCGGAGCAGCGCAACACCATCCGCGACGACCTGAAATCCCAGAAGGCGCGGGAAGTGGACGGGATTTTCGAAAGCGGGCTGCGCGAAGCCCTGATCCGGCAAGGCAAGATCAAGATGTACCCGGAAGTGATCAAGCGCATGATCGCCTCCTACACGGGCGCGTAACGGCGTGCTCGAAACACTGCTGCACTATTACCGGACGCTCACCAACCCGGCGCAGTTGATCCAACTGCTGAGCACGATTCTTTCGGGGTGGCTGGGCTATGCCTTCCTGTTCGCGGTGGTGTTTTCGGAAACGGGTCTGCTGATCGGGCTGATCATTCCGGGCGATTCGCTGCTGTTCACAGTGGGGGTGGTGGCGGGAGCCGGGCACCTGAACCTGCTGGTGGTGAACGGGGTGCTGATGGCGGCGGCGATGCTGGGCGATTCGACCGGATACCTGCTGGGGCGGCAGACGGGGCCGCGCATTTTCAGCCGGCCGGATTCGCGGCTTTTCAAGCAGGAATACGTGACCCGCACCAAGGCCTTCTACGACCGCTACGGCGCCAAGACCATCCTGTTTGCGCGGTTCCTGCCGGTGGTGCGAACGTTCGCAGCGTATCTGGCGGGCGTGGGGCAGATGCCGTACCTGCGTTTTCTGCCGTTCAGCATCTGCGGCGGGCTGGGCTCAGTGGGGCTGCTGACGACGCTCGGCTACAAACTGGGGGGCATTCCGATTGTGGCGCGAAACTTCGACAAGGCGATCCTCCTGATCGTCCTGCTTTCGCTGCTGCCGACCATGATCGAAGTGTGGAGGGCGCGGCGGGCGCCGGCGCAGGGAGCAGAGCAGGCGGAATAAGGCGGCGGTTCCGTCACCGCTGGATCCGGTTCCTTTTGGGGAAAGACCGCTCCTTACAGTCGCGGCTCCGAATTCCTGCTGTGCCAACGTCGCTTGGTTTCGAGCATTTTGGTAAGCATCCGTTTCAGTCTGTCGTTTTTCCGCTTACTGAGGCCACCGGCTGGTTTTTGCCAGGGCTGATCCTCGGGAAGAAACGGTCAACGCAAGCACCCGTGACTGCCAATTGGTGACTCAGGTATATCAGCGCCCAAATT
>Ga0335072_10011500_pt1 | contig 12677 bp, 15 predicted proteins | sample Lox_Sample_21_FD_206725 | JGI IMG/M metagenome (GOLD analysis project Ga0335072, IMG submission 206725) | Soil microbial communities from Loxahatchee National Wildlife Refuge, Florida, United States - Lox_Sample_2.1 | ecosystem: Environmental > Terrestrial > Soil > Wetlands | place: USA...
CCGCGCCTCCGGCCTTTTCTGCGGCGGCCCGTTCCGCCGTCGTCAGAGCCTGTAGGTTCCCTCCATAATCTGCACGGCGTTTCCGCCCACGCGCACGTTGTTCACCTTCTCGCCGTCTTTGCCCGCGTGCGCGTAGATGTGGCTCGGCCGGTGCAGCTCCACTCCCTCCACGATGTGCAGCATCTGGCCCGATTTCGCCGCACCGTGCCCCGCGATCCATGCCGCCGTGCAGCCGCGAACTTCCCCGGCGACACTTCTACCCGGAGAAACCAATTCCGCGCGGAAAGAATTTGCAGGAATCCGTCAATCGGAAGAATTTCTTACGTTCGGGCCCGTGGAAAGGAATCTTGGAGGGAAATGGTAGGCTCGTGGGGACTCGAACCCCAGACCTCCACCGTGTCAATCATGTTGTCATGTAGCTAAACCCTTTGCCTGCTTTGCTTTTCCGGATCTATTCGCCTCCAAGAGAGGTCCAAAACCGATCGTTTTGGTGACGAGTTGGTGACGAGTTTCGCCCTCTCGAACTTTGACGAAACGCAATCGACATCGAGGCCTCGACTCCTTACTCTCAATGCAACTGCACAAGGACTATCTGGTTGTATCGTCCAGCCTTTACCTATGTCTTCCACTGCAGTTTTACACGGTGTGCAGCGTGTTTTGTTCCGATTGTGTTCCCACGAGGCGGGATGAAACCCTATAGTGAGACAAAAATTGGGCTCAGCCTCCGCACTCAGTCGTCGACCACGAGCTTAAAGTTCATGGAATCCAGTTTTCTCTTCATGACGGTTTCTTCCTCTGATACTGTGGCTCACTCTTGGTATTGCATTCCGAGCCCTGGTAAGGCCCTAAGCAACTCTGGCAAATGGGCCCGTTCCGAAGTCCTACCTCTGCTTGAGTGGAATCTCATCGGTTGATGTCACGCTTTGCCCAACCGGATCAAGCAGGTAAATGCGGAGGAACTCGGTTTCCTTGCGATAGGCGTCGAGGGCGTGGTCGTGCTGCGTGAAACAATGGCCTTCATGCGGATAGCTGAAGGCGAAGTATTGCTTTCCGGCCTTCTTGAGTGCGGCTAGGAGCTGCGCCGATTCGTAGGGTGGGACCTGCGGATCCTCTTCGCCCCAGAGAACAAGGACGGGCGCCTTGACTTTCGGGACGTGACGCTGCTGCGGCAAATTGAAGTGGAGATCGCCAACGGTAGGACTGTTCGTCTTCAGCACCAATGGGAGTAAGAAGGCCCATTGGGTAGCTACGGTTTCGGGCTGAGTGCACCCGTGGTCATTTGCTTCGAGCGGCTGCGGTTGTACCGAAACCGCTCTTCGAGCGTGACGCGTTTTTGTTCTTCTCTGCGTTTCAAGATCGCTTCTCGCCGACCGAAGTACACATCCACCGGTGCGACGTTTCCGATCCCTTCGTAATATCGCCGGTGATTGTAGAACTCGATGAACTCTCCGATCGACCGCCGCAACTCCTCGGTACTGGAGTACACCAGCAAATTCACCCGTGCCTTCAACGTCTCGTGGAAGCGCTCCAATTTCCCGTTCGTCTGAGGTTGGTACGGTGAGCAGCGAATGTGCCGCAGCGCCAGCATCCGCAGGTAGTCCTCGAAGGCGTGCGCCAGAAAACCGGCCCCGCTGTCCTGATCCCCCAGCTCGACGCAATCCGCCGACTGGCACCGCGACTTCCGACCTCCTGTCGTCAAACGCTATCAGACCAGGCGGACGCGACCCTCGAAACCGAGGGCGCGCTGGTGGCGCTTGATCGCCGCGACCTTGATGCAGCATGGCGTCGGGTACACAGCGCGCTCGAAGCGCTGCCCGTCGCTCAAACAGATAGTAGGAACATCTCCGCATAGCCGGGCGCCGACGATGTGGAGAGAGTCTGGTGAGCAGCAACACATGGCGTGTACTAAGACACCTGTCGGCGGCTGCGGTCGGCAACGACGGTGACCTGCAGATCGTGGGCGATACGCACGATGTCTTCCGCACCGTTTCTGCCAAGAAGGCGTTTGCTAAGGCCACTTTGGGAACGGGCTACGAAGATCTGCGTTACCTTGACGCGGCGAGCGAATTCGACCACGGTTTGAGGGACATCCTTGCCGCCAACGATTTGCGTTTCGATGCGAAGGTTGCGAGCGAAGCGAAGGTGCTTTTCGACGGCGGCGCGTTCGGCGGCCGGAAGGTCCGCTAGTTCTGCCGTCCGGTGAACAAACACGGCCAGACAGTCGGCGTGGAGAAAATCGGCTGCGCGACGCCCGCGGCGAATCAGCATCGCACTCGTAGCATCTGCCGTAATGTGGATCAGAATCCGTTCCCTCGTGTGTTCTCCTGCCGTTTCGTTGACGCGTGAATCGGAAATCCTCGGCGTTTGAAACCTGTTCGTCTCATCGAAGACAGATTGCCGGAGATCAACTTCGTGGGCGGCTTGACGGAGGGCCAGCTCTCGCAGGGCACCCAGATTGGAGCCCTTGAAAAATCCCGTTAGGGCTTTTTCGACCATTTCCGGCTTATAAATGGCGCCACGTTTGAGGCGGTTCAGTAGCGCTTCAGGCGTAACGTCTACGGCCACAATCTCCGCGGCTTGTCGAAGCACCCAATCAGGCACCGTTTCTCGAACTTGTATACCGGTGACCTGCCAGATCTGGTCATTGAGGCTCTCGATGTGCTGGACGTTCATCGTAGTCCAGACTTCGATTCCAGCAGCCAGCAGGACCTGAACATCCTCCCAGCGTTTGGCGCGCCCCGAGCCGGGCACGTTGGTGTGCGCAAACTCGTCCACCAACGCGACACGCGGCTTCCGTGCCAGGACGGCGTCGGTGTCCATTTCTTGAAAGATGCGGTCGCGATAGGCGAGATTGCAATGAGGCACAATGTCAAGGCCCTGGATTTGAGCGATGGTATCGCGGCGGGCGTGCGGTTCGAAGTATGCAACGACGACGTCCACGCCCCGCTCCAACGCTGCGTGGCCGTCCGCAAGCATCTGAAAAGTCTTGCCCACTCCCGCCGCATAGCCCAGGTAAACTTTCAAGTTGCCGCGTTGAGGATCCTCAGGCACGGGCATGGTGGAGAGCTAGCGAGGGAAAACTCGTACGTCAATGCCTTCTGCGGCGCGAATGAGTCGCAGAACTGGATCACCGAGGAAGCGATCACTCCAGTGTTCGTGAGAGCTGTGTCCAATGAAAATTTGCGTGGTGCGTTTCCGCCGAGCGCATTCGGCGATTGAATCAATCGGATTGTCGGTCTCGAGCACTTCCGTCGTGGCGCCCGCCTCACGCGCAGCCTGCAGATGGCCTTCGACGGTGGCGGCGTCGTTCTCAGACGGGCGGCGTTGACGCACGTACACAACGTGGAGTTCACCCTGGAATCGCTCTTTGTTTCGCTTGCCGCTTTCAATCATGGCCAGCGCATTCGAATCGGGAGTGATACAAACGAGGAATCGCTCCTGGGTTCCGAAGACCGGCTCGATTCCGTGCGCGTGCACGTACGTTTCTAGTTGCGCATCAACGACTTCCGCGGTTAGCAGCAGGGCCAGCTCGCGCAGTTCTGAGAGCTGGCGCTCCTGGATATTGCTGATTCCAAGCGACGTGAGCTTTTCGCCGAGACGCCACAAGCAGAGATCCGTCGGAACGTCCACGATGACGATGTCATCGGCAGCGAGAAGAAAGGACTTGGGAATCGTCTCAGCGGTGTCTCTACCCGTGATGGCCTGGACCTTTTCCTTGTACTCCTCGACGTGCAGGAGATTGACGCTGGTCAGGACGGAAATGCCGTTCCTGAGGAGTTCTTGAACATCCTGCCAGCGATTGGGATTACGGCTTTCGGGGGAATTCCTGGCAGCTAAAGGATCTACGACGCACACTCGCGGCGCGCGCTTAAGTACGGCATCCACGTCAATGGCTTGCCCGGCCGAGGTCTGCAATAGGGGAATCAGCTCTAACTTGTGTACGAGCGCCTGAAGCTCCTCGGATTGTTGGGCCTGCGTGGCGACGACGACCACGTCTTCACCGCGTTCGTAGCGCCGTCGGGCTTCATCCAGCATGCGATAAGACTTGCCCACGCCGGGCGCGTAGCCCAGAAAGATCTTGAGGCGCGCGCCCCAGCGCTTGTTCTCTTCCGCTTGTGCTTGCAGAAGAAGCCGTTCGGGACTCGGTCGCGGGAGTTCAGAAATGCGCATTAGAACAGTGTTCTTGCGACAGTGTAAACCTCAAGCAGACACTATGCAACGCCGCATAGCGAACTGGTCCATGCCGATAAACTTGAAGCTCGGGTGCTGACGTGTGATCTTGGCTGCTGCCCTGTGCTTAGAACTCCATTCGCAGTCCGAGCTGGCCGGTGCGATTTCCGCTGTTCTCCGCGTTCTGCACATTTTGGACGATCCCAAAGGACGAGGACGTCACATTCGTGGGAGGCGGGGCGAAATTCGGATGGTTCAGGATATTGGTGAAAGTGCCCTCGAAGCGAAGACGCACTCGCTCGCTCAGGCGAAATGTCTTGGAGAGTCCCGCGGCAATCGTCGCGGTGCCCGTGCCCTCCAAAATGCCCACGCCGCAATCTCCCACCGGTCCCGAGGGCATCGGATTGAATGCGTTGATGTTGAACATGCTGCCGGTTGTGGGATTCGCGATATTCGGGTTACCGATGCAATCCGGGCGCTGAAAGGCGCCTCGATATGAGAGGCTCAGGTTTCCCGGATCGTAGTTGGGGCTCGTGGTGGGTGTGAGATATGGCCCGGTCTCCCACAGGCTGACGGTGCTAATGGACCACCCGCCGAAGACGAACTCGGAGGGACGGTTCATGTGCGAAAGGAATCTTCGACTCTCGCCAATCGGCAGATCATAGACCGCGGACAGCAGAAAGCGATTGCGGCGCGTGCCGGCCATGTTGCCACGGTTGGCGGCGAGGTCGAAACGGTTCGCGACTGGAGTACCATAAATGATTTCGGGATTAAAAGCGGTGGGTGCGTCACCCCCAATGTTGCCAAGGTTTTTAGCCCAAACGTGACTAGCCTGCAGGGTCAACCCGCTGCGCGCGCGCACGTTAAGTTCGGATTGCAAACCGTCGTAGCTCACGTGGCCGTCGTTCGTGGTCGAGAGAATGCGGCCCCAATTGAGATAGGGTTTGGGGTTGGGATTGGGAGACGTCGCGCTCGGCTCGACTTGATTTAGATCAACGGTTTGGCTCATCCGGTACGAACTCATCCCCACGTAGCTCTCGCGAAGCGTGATTTCGGAACCAAGTTCGCGTTCGACGGTGAGATTCCACTGCGCTGATTGCGGGTCGCGGTAATTCGTAAGAGTGTTCTGGTAAAAGTCTCCGGTGCCGGCGACGGCCGCGGGAACGTCCGGCGTGCGCGCGCTGGGAAATTGATAGCCGGGTAGACCACTATTGAAAGAATTGGCGGTCGTACGGACTACAGAGACATCTATGTTCGTGGTGTTGAAGGAAAGCTGGCCGAGGTTGGTCATTGTGAAAATGCCAAACCCTCCGCGTAGGACCGTTTTGTTGTTTCCAAAAGGACGATAGGCAAATCCCACGCGCGGCTGAAAGTCCTTCCAGTAGAACTGACGGAGGCCGGGACCGAGACCGAGTGTGTTGGCATATTCCACCGGAGCGCAAGGCATGCTGAGACTAGCTCCCAGGACGGGGACGCAGCCGAGAGCGGTGTCTTGAGGAGTGGGCGTGCCGCATGGATCGTCTGAATTTCCGGGATCGGCGGGATTGCAGGAGTTGATGCTGGCGAGGAAGCCGGCGCGAGGCTGATTGCCGACGGGAACAATGATGCCACCGTTCCGAATGTCGAAAGCCGTGAGGTTGCCGAGATCGCTCACAAACGGAGGCAGCGCCTGCCACCGCAGGCCATACGTAAGGGTGAGGTGATCGTTCACGCGGAATTCGTCCTGGGCATAGACACCAGTCTCAATCGCGTGTGCGTGGACGTCGGGGCCTGATTGTGCGACGTAGGTTTTCGTCGGCAAGCCGAGCAGGAGATTCGCGAAGGCGTTGCCGGTGAAGATGCCCTGGTCAAAAGTAAAAGCGCCGAAATCGTCGGCACCGCCGAAGCTCTCGAGGTCCTGATAGTAAACGCGACGAATGTCCGCGCCAAATTTCATGGTGTGGCGGCCTTTGATCCAGGTGAAATTGTCGGCGAATTGAATCGTCTGCGATTTGGTGATTCCGTCTTTGTCACGGCCGATGGGCGAATAGTTCCCAGGGTCGTCGCTGAAGTTGAAGATGGGGAAGCCTCCCGCCGTTGGATGGTCGCTAAGGTCGAGGCCTGTTAATCCGAGGGTAGAGATGGCGGTGGCACCCTCGATCGGAAACTTAACTTGGAATTGCCATAGCGAGAGACTGAACCGCAGCTCATTGACGAGATTATTGTTAATGAGATAGGTATGCGAAACGATCAGGTTGTTATTGTGTTCGGCGTCGTTATCGGGCGGCAAGAAATCATTCACGGTGCCGAGGGCGGTATCGGTAAGGGACTGCGCCGTCAAATGCTTCCAGCTCCAGCGGACAAACATGGACTGTTTGGAGGTGAGAGTGCGGTCCAAACGCATATCGAAACCGTTGGTGTTGCTGGGCGTCGGGGTTTGCTGCAAATAGTTGGCCTGTGAACCGAATTCGTTCGAGCTGACGTTGACGTTCGGCGCCGGAAGATAGTCGTTGAGCAAGCTTATGGCGACCGGATTGATGCAGTCCTCAGAGCTTGAGCACTGCGCGCCGCTCGGGATTCTGTTGCCCGGATAGGGATGGTCCGTAAAGGGATCCATGAGGGGCGTGGAGAGCGCCGAGAAATCACCTTGGCGCATCGCGTTGGTAGGAACGAAGAGGAACAGGGGAGTGGAAAAACGGCGGCGATTGGCTTCAAAATCAGCGAAGAAGAAGGTTTTGTTCCTGGCGAGATGAGGAAGCCTCAGCGGGCCGCCCAGGCTGCCGCCAAACGTATTGAAGGCCTTGTGCGGTTTGTCGTTCGAATTCCACACTTCGGCGTCGAACGCGTCGTTTTGCAAATATTCGAACAGGCTTCCGTGAAATTGATCGCCCCCGCTTTTTGTCGAGATGGTGACATCTCCAATCTGGGCAAATTCCGCGTTGTTGTTGAATTGCGTCACTTTGAATTCGCTGATGAGTTCTGAGGAAGGATTCATGTTCCCCAAGGCGCCGTTTTGGCGCACGTTAACAGTCGAAGCGCCGTCAACCGAATACTGGACTTGCGAGGGAAGCCCGCCGCCTACCGAGACGTTGCCATTGGCGTCTTGCTGAGCACCGGGAACGGTCGCGAGCATGGCCAGCGGACTGGTGGTAGCGCCCCGATAGTTCACCGGGAGATTTGTAATTTGCTGGAAATTCTTGGAGTCACTGATGGTGGAGTTCTCGGTATCGATTACTGGGCCAGCTTCGCTACTGACCTCGACGGTCTGTGTGGAACTGGCGAGCTTCAAGAGGAGGTCGAGTCGAAGGTTTTGGCGGGCGTCCAGTTGAAGAGAAGTAACCTTGTAATCAGCGAAGCCAGGGGCGCTCACCAGTAGTTCATAGCGTCCCGGTTTCAGGTTCGTGAATTCGAATGACCCATTGGCATCCGCACTGGTCTCGCGCTCGGCATGTTCGTCGAGGTTCGTGAGTTTCACGTGCGCGCCGGCGACGGCGCCTTGACTGGGATCTCGTACAACACCGACGATACCGCCGAAGGTCGATTGGCCAGCGCTCCAAGGCGCTGCCAACCAGACCACCATCAAGAGAACCGATAATCTCGTAAGCATCGCAACACCCCCATGTTCTGCGCGCGAGCAGCACGCCTCAGAAGTTGAATGGAAGATACACAGCCGCTCGTAAGAAAGTCGTGAGGGATTTGGATAATCGGCGGATGGTGCGGATAGATTTTCCAAATCGTTGAAGAAACGACTGAGCATGCCCACGCCGATCTAAGTGCTTGTTCTTCTGTCAAATGACGCTGCCGCACTTATGAATTTCTTACGGATCTTTCAGGACTTCTTGAGGTTCTCTTGGCTAAGTTGATTGTTGAAGTGCAGGGATGGGCCTGCCAGCGTGCCCGAAGGACGAGACTTCATGGCGGTCATTGTTTTTGCAGGCTTGGTCGCAGTGTGCGGTTTTTTTTATGTGCTAGTACAGTTCCGGCAAGAAGAAAAACACCCCAGGCGTTCTGGCGAGATGCCCGCAGGATTTCCGATCGTGGCCTCCGGACAAATCGTGGGGCCATTGCCAGATTTGGACCAATATAGACGTGGAAATGGAGCGCGACGCAAGGAGCGCGATGGAAACAGGAAGAGGAGAGATGTTTCATGATCAAGTTCCCGTTTCGTCAGGGCGCGCGATTCGCTTGTTTAGTGGCGATTTTTGGGCTGGGGCACAACCCCTGTTTTGCGCAGAGCAGCAACGACGCGGCCATGCAACAAGGCGATGCTGCAGATCAGCAGATACCGCCGGCGATTTCGAAGTAGCTGGATGCAATGAGAAAGCGCATAGATGAATTGGAAGCAGAGCTCAAAGCTTTGAGGGAGAACGAGCATCCCGACACAGCAGTGACCAGCGCGAAGGCGACCGTGCCTGTGGTGCCCGTCGCTCCGTCGACTGCGGTTACGCCTTCGGCAAATTCCTTCGTCGCGGCGACCAATACGGCTACGCCACCCGCGAGCGCTTCCGCCGAGGCTCGGGTTGCCAAAGTCGAACCTTTCTCGGACGCGGATTGGACCTGGCTAGACGGTAATCCGCGCACCAAGGAGATCTTCTGGGACTCGAAGTTCTTTACGCCTGAAATCCGCGCCGACACGGTTTCCGTCTATGACTTCAATCATCCGACGGATCACTCCATGGGTGGGTCGAGCGAACTCTTCCGCTCCCAAGAGGTGCAACTGACGCAGCTGGGAGTAGGCGGAGATTTCCACTACGACAATGTTCGCGCGCGGTTGATGACCCAGTTCGGCATGTACTCAGCGACGACTCCGCGGGATGACCCGAGCCCCGGGCACGGCCAGTGGGACCTGGTTTCGACGTACCGCTATCTATCAGAGGCGTACGGCGGCTATCACTTCGACAAACTCCACGGCGTGAACGTGGATGCAGGAATCTTCCTTTCTTACATCGGTTTGTTCAGTTACTACGACTTCGATAATTGGGCTTATCAACCATCGTACGTTTCAGCGAACACGCCGTCGTTTTTGAGGGCGTGCGTGTACAGATTTTCCGCACGGCTCACCTGAAGATTGAACCCTGGTTCATCAACGGATGGCAATCGTAGGTTTCGGCCAATCACAGGCCAGGTCTGGGCGGTCAAATCAAGTGGACTCCGAAGCCCTTTATCAATGTCATTTCCAACAACTACGCCCTGGGCCGGGATGATCTTTTCATCCCCGATCGGCGGCGCATTCACACGGACAACAGCGTGGAGGTGAAGTATTACGACCGGCCCGATAATCTGGTGCTCGACAAGATGGCGTTCTCGCTCACCGGCGATGCGGGCTGCGAGTATGGCGGCGGCGTGAGTTGTTACGGCGACCACAAGGGTGGACCAAAGCGGAGTTTCCTCGGGTTCATGCTCTACAACCGCTTCTGGTTCCATCACGACTTGTTCGGCCTGATGCTGGGCGGCGCGAAGATCAACAATCCGGGACGATACTTAGTGCTACTGCCGCCGATCAATGGGGAAAGCGCGATCACGGCGTCCACGAATTCTCCCTACTCTACGGAGAATCCTGGGGATCCACTTAAGGCGTGGGACTCGTCCATCACGTTTGACTACATGCCCAAGCAATACATCACGTTCCGATGGGAATATGACTACCGACACGCCAACGCTCCGTACTGGACCGGCCGCGGCGGTATTACACCTCCGGGCGGAAACACCGGTACTCCAACGGATTACATTTGCAACAATGGGGTCTCGTCCGGCGAGCAATTGCTGGGCCCTGCGACGATTTTTTGCACGAGCCCGTCGCAGAATTCCAGCGTGTGGTTCCCCGATTTGCGAAGGGATGAGTCGTTCATTGATATGTCCATTCTAGTGAAATTCTGAGTGTATGTGAGTCCAATTAATCAGCGATTCGTAGCAGAGCCGCCGCAGGGATGAAAGTTTGAGCGAATTTGCGAAATCGCTCAATGGAAAAGAGCAAGCACATGCTCGACGTCGTTTTTATTGCCGCGACGGCGCTATTTGTAGTCGTCGCCGTTTTGTACATATATGGCTGCGAAAGGCTAAGGTAGGAGCTACGGCTTGAATGCGGCGAACGCGATCCTGCAGGTCATTTGCGTGCTTCTGTGCGGTTACTTGCTTTGTGCCCTGCTAAAGGCGGAGAAATTCTAAGCATGACTGCGAATGGCTGGTTTCAAATTACATTTTTCATCGGGGTGATTTTGCTCGTCACCAAGCCAACCGGAGTCTTCATTACGCGAGTGTTCGGCGGCGCGAAGACCTTTAATCGGTCAGGCATTCTCCGGCCCCAGCTATTTCCATTCGCGGCCGTCCGCAGCGGGAACTGGGTATGACCCGACGGCGAGTGGCGGTTCGTGTCTGCTCCCACCAATAAGAATCTGCTGGAGCGAACCAAGGGTGACGTGCAGAAGCTTCACGCAGAGAATCCAAAGGCGCCAATACCAGTAGGCTTGGTGACTACCTCGGGATCCGGTTTAGACCCGGATATCTCACCGGCTGCCGCTGAATTTCAGGTTCCTCGCGTCGCTCATTCGCGCGGCATCGCGGAAGAGGCCGCACGCACGATTGTGCAGAAGCATTTGAATGAACGGGGCCTGGGATTTCTCGGCGAGCCCTGCGTGAATGTTCTCGAACTAAATCTGGATCTGGATGCCGCTCAACCAGCGAGGTAAAGCCTCACGTCTTGCGGCGCACACGCTTTTCGGAGACCATGCTTGGCAGCTGAAACCGATATCCTAGCCACGGTTCCGTCAAAATGTAGCGCGGATGCGCCGAGTCTCTTTCGACTTTCTTGCGCAGCTGGTTTATTACCACGCGAAGGTTCTCGGTTTCCCCGGCGTGATCTGGTCCCCACACAGTTTGCAATAGCCTTTTATGCGTAAGCGGCTTTCCTTCCTGAAGGATCAGAAGACGCAGGACGTCGAATTCTTTCGGACTCAAGTGGACTTTTTCGCCTTGTACTTCGATCATTCTCCTGTCAAGGTCCACCGTCAACTCCGGGGTTTCAATCCTGGGGAGTGGCTCCTCCGAAAGGGAGCGCCTCAGTGCAGCTCTAATACGCGCGAGGAGTTCTCCGATCGCGAAGGGTTTTACTACGTAATCGTCCGCCCCGCAGTCCAGAGCACGGATCTTGTCCTTTTCGGAGCTTCGGACCGTCACCATAATGATGGGCCCTTCAAAGGACGATCGAATCATTTTGCAAGCCTCGAGTCCGCTCAAATCCGGCATATTTACGTCGAGCAGAATCAGGTCGGGACGCTCCCGGATGACGAATTCGACGGCTTCCTGCCCGTTCTTCGCTTCCACGACCTCGTAACCATTGCTGGAAAGTGTCGTTCGCAGGACGCGCCGGATTTGGGGTTCATCGTCGACCACGAGGATGGTTGCCTTGTTCATCGGTTTGGCGGACGCGATCGATGCACCCAGAAAGCACCGCCCGTAGCCCTTGACGGCGCGTTTGCACTTCGAGGTGTCGGCGATGGTAATGCGCGCGGAATAAGAAATGTCTGAAGAAATCCTAAGGAGTTCATAAAGGAATGAAGATTCTGGATCTCCTGCGGGTGCCCTTCACGTATGGTTATGGCCTAACCTGAGCCGCACTGTTGTGTTGGAAGGTAGCCTTGGTCAGCAAACCAAGATGACACACGTTCCTCAGGACGTCCATCCACGATTGCCACGAGAGCGTGCGCTTGGAAGCAGGCGTTCATGGCTGTAGCGTTAGACGCTTGAACACGGTTGCCCTGGTCACGATCCCGCAACTTATTCATTTGGAAGTAGATTTCTGAGTTGGATCATTGGCCGCTGAGATTAAAGAGCTAGGTCTGTAAGAGTTTGTTGATTCACGAACTTCCCAAAACCCCGTTTCTGGCCAACTTCCGGTTTGCCGATAATCCGGGGCAATCTCGCTCCGGAACAATTATGAACACACCACCTTCACGTATCGCGCGTTTTTGAGCCAAGCGGATGAGGATTTCGCTATCGGTATGAAAGGCTTGGCTCCTATGGAAGTTCAGGTGTGGCGGTGTCGGTGGAAGTTCGGGTATGAGCGTAACGGCTCCGACACCAGCCTCGGGTCCGTCAAGACGTGACTCACCCTCCTACCTGAGTCCGTCGTTGGCTTAGGGCGGCGAGTGTGACCGCTTGGGCTTTCCCTTGGTTGACCGCCGGACAGCGCTTGAAGACAACGGCATCGACGATCGCCTTCTGAAGTTACTCACTGTACTTGCGAAGCGCTTCATTCGCTAGAACGTGGACCAAATCAAGCGCTGAAGCTCAGCGTAGCCGAGGCGCGTCATACCGACAGCGAGCGCCATTATCAACACACCGACAATCGTCAGAATCGTGACCGAAAGGCTGGGAGAACGCCGGTGCGCCTCAGGGAGCAAATCTGATGTCGCGGTATACAGAAAGAATCCGGATGCGAGAGCCAGAAAAATCGCGAGCCACTTGGGAGACGGCAAGAATCGCAGAGCAAGAATCGCGCCGATCACGGGTGCTATGGCGTCCATTCCCAG
>Ga0335072_10011501_pt1 | contig 12676 bp, 9 predicted proteins | sample Lox_Sample_21_FD_206725 | JGI IMG/M metagenome (GOLD analysis project Ga0335072, IMG submission 206725) | Soil microbial communities from Loxahatchee National Wildlife Refuge, Florida, United States - Lox_Sample_2.1 | ecosystem: Environmental > Terrestrial > Soil > Wetlands | place: USA: Florida...
CAGGGCACGCTTTGTATATCACACGGGAGAGCGCGAAAGGAACAGCGAATTGCCAGGGAATCCGCTTCGAAACCCCACTCCCTCCGCCGAATCCCGGCAGAGGGAGAGCGATTGCTCACGGCGCCGGCAAAGCCGCTCCCCACAGAACGCCTGCAAGCGTCGCAGGTCGCAACCACAAGCTCCCAGCTCCCGGTTTCCAACTAAGGGCTACCCGGGTACCAGCTGCCGGCTTCCTTACAGTTTCGGCTCGAGCGAACTGATGATCGACAAAAAGCTGTCGTCCACCGTCCGGTTCTTCGAAATCGCCTCCGCCAGCGGGATGTCTTCGATCTTCGTGCCGCGCAGCACCACCAGCCGCCCGAACTTCCCCTGATGAACCAGATCGATCGCCGCCAGTCCATAGCGCGTCGCCAGCATCCGGTCGTACGCCGTCGGTGTGCCGCCGCGCTGCGTGTGCCCCAGGTTCACCGACCGCGTCTCGTAGCCCGTCTTCTTTTCGATCTCCTCCGCCAGGTGCTCGGCAATCCCGCTCAGCCGCGCATGACCAAACGAGTCGAGCTTGTCGCCCTTCGTCGCCTGCGCCCCCGACTCCGGCATCTTCGCGCCCTCCGCCACCACTACAATGCCGTACTTCTTCCCATGATCGTGGTTGTGCTTCAGGATCGCGCAAACATGTTCCAGATCGATCGGCTTCTCCGGAACCAAAATCGCATGCGCGCCCCCGGCAATCCCCGCCGTCAGCGCAATCCAGCCCGCATCGCGCCCCATCACTTCGCACACAATCACGCGGTTGTGCGACTCGGCCGTCGTGTGCAGCCGGTCCACCGCTTCCGTCGCGATCATCACCGCCGTGTCGAACCCGAAGCACACATCCGTGCCATTCAAATCGTTGTCGATCGTCTTGGGAACGCCCACGCCCGGCACCCCGGCCTGGATCAGCGCATTCGTCACCGACTGGGTATCGTCTCCGCCAATCGCGATCAGCGCATCCAGCTTGTTCCCCTTCAGCACCTCAACGCACTTCTCGATACCACCCTGGATCTTGCGCACATTGGTGCGCGATGTCCGCAGGATCGTTCCCCCCTTATCGAGAATCCCGTCCACCTTTTCCAGCGTCAGCGGCACCGTCACGTTGTCCAGAACGCCGCGCCAGCCTTCCAGAAATCCTACAAACTCGTCTCCGTAATGCGTGATGCCCTTCTTCACGACCGCGTGGATCACGGCATTCAGTCCAGGGCAGTCTCCGCCGCCCGTCAACACTCCAATTTTCATTGCCTTCCTGTCTCCCTGTTAGAAAGTGGTTGCAAGCGCCGGAATCAGGCCTCCGCCAGCCTCTGCCGCGGGTTCGCGCGGCTGCTCGGCGAAACGTTGGAACCCAGGCCTCATGATACGAGCCGCATCGCAGCGCTTCAAATGACCAAAGGCACGGGTAGAAGGATGGAATGCCGTATCGGACCCCGCCCCTGGACGTTCCATTCCTGGAACGCCGCTCGCTCAGCGGCCGCCAGGCGCCGCGCCCCAACCCCCTAAATGTGTCGCAGCATTTTGACGCATACCCCTTAGAATCTCCCCATGTCCCTTTTCCAGGTGATCCTCCTGGCCATCATCCAGGGCCTTGCCGAACTTCTGCCCGTCTCCAGTTCCGCCCACGTCGTCGTCGCCGAAAAGCTGATGGGCCTCGACCCCTCCGCGCCGGCCATGACGCTGCTCCTCGTCATGCTGCATACCGGGACCATGTTCGCCGTCATCGCATACTTCTGGAAGCAATGGCATGCCACCTATTTTTCCGACGGCGAAGCGTTCAAGCGCTTTGCCTGGCAGGCCATCATCGCCACCATCCCCACGCTGGTTATCGGATACGCCCTGATGAAGCTCATCGAGCACACTCTCTTCAAGGGCGCTCCGCACGCCCAGATCGAAGACCTCTTCGGCCGTCTCGATATCGTCGCGCCCGCCCTGCTCGCCGCCGGCATCCTCATCCTCGTCGCCGGCCTCGTCGAAGGCCGCCAGCCTGACACCCAGGAATCCCCGCAAATCGGTTTCGGCCAGGCCGCCATCATCGGCGCGGTGCAGGGCCTCTGTCTTCCCTTCCGCGGATTCTCCCGCTCCGGTGCCACCATCTCCGTCGGCATCCTCCAGGGCATCAAAAAAATCCGAGTTGAATCCTTCAGCTTTGCCCTTGCCGTCATCATCACCCCGCTGGCCATCGGACGCGAAGCTCTCCGCCTTCACCATGCCGATACCACCGGCTTCGCCCACGCCGCCTTTCCCAGTATTCTCGGGATGGTTTTCGCATTCCTCGCCGGCCTCCTCGCCCTCAAATGGCTCAGCGCCTGGCTCGAACGCGGCCGCTGGTATCTCTTCGGCATCTACTGCATCCTTGCCTCCATCGCCGTCTTCTACCTGCACCACCGCGGTTACTGACAATGCAAGTCAGCCCAACCTTCGATCAGGCTCATCGAACCCGCTTCTCGCGAAACGTAAACCGAATTTCTAAACCCTAAACCCTAAACCCTGAACCCTAACCCGTACCCCTAACCCCTAACCCGTATACCCTGCTCATCCCGTGTTCCTCCGCCGCCTTCGCATCGATCGCATCACTCCAAACAACGAAGCCGCTCCCTGCCCCATCGCCTGGATCGATAACTTCGCCATGCGCAGTTTCACCAACGACGCCATATTCGACGACACCCTCCCCATCGCCGACGGCGTGCTCGAAGTGGGCACACGCGTCCCCCTGGATCGCCTCAGTTCCTCCATGGAAGACTGGTTCCGGCGCAAGGCCTGGCTTAAAAAAGGCGAGCATCTGCGCATTGAACAGCTGCCGCGCTAAGCATCCCCGTATCCCCGCCTTGCATCGCGTCAGGTTCACTTCCTGTCCGTTCCGGCCTTGACGGAATCGCGGCCACTCGCCCCGGTTGCACCGCATCCCACCTACAGGAACCGCAGAAAACGGCAGCACGGACTGCCGCGCTCGCCGCGCGGGGCCACATATTCAATTGCCAACCAAACCCAGCATGATGGAGCCGTACTATGAAGGTCGAGAACCTCAGAGAACTTCTTGTGGACGAATTGCGTGACCTGTATTCCGCCGAAACCCAGCTCACCAAGGCCCTGCCCAAACTCGCCAAACATTGTTCCGACAGCAAGCTGAAGCAGGCTGTCGAGCACCACCTCCAGGAAACCGAAGGTCATGTGAAGCGCCTGGAGCAGATCTTCAAGCGGCTCGACGAGAGCCCCAAAGGCGAAACCTGCGAGGGCATGAAAGGCCTGATCGAAGAAACCGAGAAGCGCATAAAATCGGGCGGCGATTCCGCCACGCTCGACGCCGGCCTCATCGCCGACGCGCAGCGCGTGGAACACTATGAGATCTCCGCCTACGGCTCAGCGCGTACCTTTGCCGACCTGCTCGGCGAGCACGAGATCGTCAAGCTCCTGGAGCAAACCCTGCAGGAAGAAAAGGCCGCCGACGCCAAGCTCAGTCAGTGCGCCCAGTCCATCAACGTGGAAGCGAAGGCGGCAGCCTAGCCGACGCTCTCATCACCTACAGCAAAGAGGACGCCGGAATCGCCGGCGTTCTCTTTTGTCTCAGTCGCTTCGAACGATGTCCGAAACTATTCCGCCGGCTCGTAATTCAGATTTGGCCCCAGCCACCGCTCCACATCCCGCACGCTCATCTGCTTGCGCACGGCGTAGTCCGCTACCTGATCGCGGTCGATCTTCCCCACGCTGAAGTAGCGCGACTCAGGATGCGCGAAGTAGAATCCGCTCACGCTCGATCCCGGCCACATCGCAAACGACTCCGTGATCTGGATGCCGGTATTCGCCTCCACGTCCAGCAGCCGCCAGATCGTCCCCTTCTCCGTGTGATCCGGGCACGCCGGATATCCTGGAGCCGGCCGAATCCCGCGATACTTCTCATCGATCAGCTCTTCCGGCCTCAGCGTCTCCGTACAGCCATAGCCCCACTCGCAGCGCGCCCGCTGGTGCAGGTACTCCGCAAACGCTTCGGCCAGACGGTCCGCCAGCGCCTCCGCCATGATGGCGTTGTAGTCGTCGTGCTCCGCCTTGAACCGCAGCACCAGCTCCTTCAACCCGATGCCACTGGTCACAGCGAACGCTCCCAGATGATCCGGCAGCCCCGTTTCCTTCGGCGCAATGAAATCCGCCAGCGAGCGGCAAGGTTCCGAGCCCTCCCGATTCGCCTGCTGCCGCAGAAAATGAAACGTCTCCGCAGTCGCTGACCGCGCCGCATCGCTGAAAAGCGCCACGTCATCGCCCACCGCGTTCGCCGGAAAAAATCCGTAAACCGCTCGCGCCGTCAGCAGTTCTTCATTCACGATTCGATCCAGAAGTTCCTGGCCGTCTGCGAAGACCTGCCGTGCCTGCGCCCCTTGCCGATCATCGTCGAATATTCGCGGGTAAACGCCCTTCAGCTCCCACGCATGAAACAGCGGGCTCCAGTCGATGTATTCCCGTAACGTCGCCAGCGGAAAAGCATCCAGCACCCGCACGCCGGTGAACGACGGCGCAGGAATGTCTTCCGCCCTCCACGCGATCGGCGTCTTCCGCGTCCGCGCCGCCGCCAGCGAAACCATCGGCTGCTGCGGCGCGGCATGCGCTTTGCGCACCGCCGCATATTCCACCTGCAACTGCGTCACAAAATTCGCCTTGCTCTCCTCGCTCAGCAGACTCGTCGCCACCGGAACGGCGCGGCTCGCGTCCACCACATGCACGATCGGTTCGCTGTAGTGAGGCGCAATCTTGATCGCCGTGTGCGCGCGGCTCGTCGTCGCCCCGCCAATCAGCAGCGGAACCTTGAACTCCAGCCTCTCCATCTCCCGCGCCACATGCACCATCTCGTCGAGCGACGGCGTAATCAACCCGCTCAGTCCGATAATGTCCGCCTTCTCCAGGCGGGCCCGCTCCAGAATCTTCTCCGCCGGAACCATCACGCCCATATCGATAATCTCGTAGTTGTTGCAGGCCAGCACCACGCCCACGATGTTCTTCCCGATGTCGTGGACGTCGCCCTTCACCGTGGCCAGCACAATCTTGCCCTGCGTCCGGACCTCCTGCCCGGCCGCCAACAGCGCCGCCTTCTCCGCTTCCATAAACGGCGTCAGATACGCCACCGCCTTCTTCATCACGCGCGCCGACTTCACCACCTGCGGCAAAAACATTTTGCCCGCGCCAAACAAATCGCCCACCACACCCATGCCGGCCATCAGCGGACCCTCAATCACCAGCAGAGGTCTCCCAAGTTTCGCGCGCGCCTCTTCCGTATCACCTTCGATATACGTGTCGATTCCCTTTACCAGCGCGTGCGTCAGCCGCTCTTCCACCGTGCCGCTGCGCCACTCCTCTGCCTGCTTTTCCTCCGCCGCCGCTCCTTCGCCCGACGCCTTCAGTTTCTCGCCGAAAACCACCAGCCGCTCCGTCGCGTCCGGACGCCGGTTCAGCAGCACATCTTCCACCAGCGTCTTCAGCTCCGGCTCGATCTCCTCGTACACTTCCAGCTGCCCCGCATTCACGATCGCCATATCGAGGCCCGCGCCAATCGCGTGATACAGAAACGCCGCGTGCATCGCCTCGCGCACCCTATTGTTGCCGCGGAAGCTGAACGAAATATTCGAAAGCCCGCCGCTCACCTTGGCGTGCGGCAAATGCGCCTTGATCCACTGCGTCGCGCGGATGAAGTCCACCGCGTAGTTGTTGTGCTCCTCCATCCCCGTCGCCACCGTCAGAATGTTCGGATCGAAGATGATGTCCTCCGCGGGAAATCCAACCTCCTCGACAAGAATCCGATACGCCCGCGTGCAGACCCGAATCCGGTCCTCGTACGTCGCTGCCTGCCCCTGCTCGTCGAACGCCATCACCACCACAGCCGCGCCATATTTCCGCACCGTCGCCGCATGCTCGCGAAAAACCGCCTCGCCTTCCTTCAGCGAAATGGAGTTGACGATGCCCTTGCCCTGCATGCACTTCAGCCCGGCCTCAATCACCTCCCACTTCGACGAGTCGATCATGAACGGCACCTTCGCCACTTCCGGCTCGCTCGCCAGCAACAGCAGAAAGCGCGTCATCGCCGCGACGCCGTCGATCATCCCCTCGTCCATGCAGATGTCGATCACGTTGGCGCCGTTCTCCACCTGCTGGCGCGCGATGCTCACCGCCTCTTCGTACTTCCCCTCCCGAACGAACTTCGCAAAGCGCGGCGACCCGGCCACATTGGTCCGCTCGCCAATCATGATGAAGACGTTTTCCTGCTGCCTGAACGGCTGCGACCCCGAAAGCCGCAACGGACGAAACGCCGCGGGTGCCGTCTCCCGGTCTTCAGAGCCCCGTTCACCGGCTGCTGACCGCTGACTGCTGACGGCTACCAGCGCCCTGTGTTCCAGACCCCGCGCCGGCTCCCCCGCCAGCGCCTTCGCAATCGCCGCAATATGCTCCGGCGTATTCCCGCAGCATCCCCCGGCAATGTTGATCAGCCCGCCATGCGCGAAGCTCGCCAGCCTCTTGGCCATATCCTCCGGACCCAGATCGAATCCGGTCGGCGACAGCGGATTCGGCAGGCCCGCATTCGGATAGCACGAGATCGCCACCTCCGCCTTCTCCGACAGCTCCTCCAGAAACGGATACATCAGGTCCGGCCCCAGCGAGCAGTTCAGCCCCACCGCAAACGGCTGCACATGCTCCACTGCGTTCCAGAAGGCCGCCACCGTTTGCGCCGAAATCATCGTCTCCCCGCCGCGCCCCACCGCCGCCGAAATCATCACCGGCAGCCGCCGCTTCTCCTGCGCGAAGACTTCCTGAATGGCCACCAGCGCCGCCTTCGCGTTCAGGGAATCGAAGATCGTCTCCACCAGCAGCAGATCCACGCCGCCCGCCAGCAACGCCCGTGCCTGCTGCGCATACGCCGCCTTCACCTGGTCGAACGTGACTACGCGAAAACCCGGATCATCCGCGTCCGGCGAATTCGACAGCGAAACCGTCAGCGGCCCAATCGCGCCCGCCACAAATCGCTGCCGTCCCGTCGCGTTCGCAATCCGGTCCGCCCACTCCCGGCATTGCCGCGCACTCTGTTCGTTGATCTCCCACGCCAGCTCGCCGAGGCTAGTGTCACCGACGATCTTCTGGTAGAACTCCGGGTCCTTCCGCCCCCCACGCTCCCGCGGATCCTCGACGAAGAACTCGCTCTGCGCAATCGTCGTCGCGCCAAACGTATTCGTCTCGATGATGTCCGCCCCGGCCTCGAGAAACCGCCGATGAATGTCGCCGATCATCTGCGGCTGCGTCAGCGAAAACAGATCTCCGTTGTTCAGCAGGTCCTTCGTCGCGTCGCGAAACCGCTCACCGCGAATATCGGCTTCCTTCATGCCGTAGGTGCGGATCGTCGTCCCCATCGCCCCATCGATGATGGCGATGCGCTGGTCGAGGATCCTGCGTAGCGGATGCTGAGAAAAGTCGCTCATGGGGCTGCCTTTATCGTAGCGAAGACAGGAAGAAACCCTGAAATGAGCGCTATGGAACGGGGCATAGATGTGCCCGAACGCAGCAATTCGACAGGCAAACGGTTTAGGGCTGCGCCCCCGGCTCGATCAGCGTCAGCCCATGCTCCGCATCGCGCTTCTTCACGAGTGCCACCGGATCCGCCGTCACAAACACCTCCAGCAGCGGCGACACATGCGCCCCCAGAATGTGCCCGCCCCGCGTCGTCCCATCCGGAAACGCCACCACGCAATGCATGTGCACCTGCGGCTTCCCATCGAGCAGCGCAATGTCGCCCACCAGCGACACCACCTCCACCTGGCTGTCAACCGGAATCACCCGGAACATCTTCTTGTCCAGATCGAACCACGCCAGCCGCGCATCTTTGAATCCGCCAATGGCCGTAAAGTGCCCCGACTGGATATGGTGCTCCGCCGCAAACTGCGTCAGCCCCGCGTACGGCTCATCGCCCGGTCGAAAGATGACCGCATATTCCGTCGTCCCCGGAGTCGCCACGGCAATGCGCTTCACCTGCATCCCCGGCGCGGATCCATGCGGCCCAGCATCGGCGGGCGCGACATATTGGGGCGTTTGAGCACGGGCGATGGGCGCGGCCAGCAAGACCGCAGCGAAAAGCATTTTCATCGAAAAGCCCCTCCAGCAAGAATGCCGGAGTCTCAGCCGGATTGCGAGTCAGGCACTACTTCACCGCATCCGACTGCGCCGCCAGCTGCCCCGGCATGCCCACCGCCGGCACCAGCATGTCCTCTTTGCGCATCACCAGGCTCGTCGCATTCAGGCTGGCCAGCTCAAAGCCATGCCCATGCGTGATCGCATCGGTAGGGCACGCCTCCACGCAGTAGCCGCAAAAGATGCAGCGGTTGTAGTCGATGTTGTAGACCTTGGCAAAACGCTCGCTCGACGAGATCCGCTGCTCCGCCGTGTTCTCCGCCGCCTCGATATAAATGCAGTTCGACGGGCAGGCCGCCGCGCACAGGAAGCACGCCACGCACTTCTCCAGCCCGTTCTCGTCCCGCTGCAGCACGTGTGCGCCGCGGAATCGCTCCTGCAGCACGGCGCCGCGCGTCGGGCCCGGCCCATCAGGATAGTTCTCGACCTCGGTGGGCTGAAAAATCTCGCGGAAGGTGATGCTCATCCCCTTCGCGATGGCGGCCGCATTGCGCGCAATCGACATACGTCCAGTATACGGAAATCCACGCGTCCGAATGCGCCGCCGCCGCGCTCGCCATCACTGCCGTAACCGGGGCGTCCGCGAATGCGCCCAGGCTTATGGGCAGATACTCCAGCTCAAACCGCGACTGGTCCGCCGCCGGCATGGATTTCACCGATGCCCTCCACCTCGCAAGCTCCGCCTGCGCCGGCGCATACGCGGCCTTGATCGAGCCCTCGCATCGGCAGCAAAACGAGCCAAGGCGATTTCTGTCGTGACGCCCTGACCCTGTCCCATCGTCATCGCCCCGTGCTATCCTCAGGGCGAGTCGATGCGTCATCACCTTCCCATCTCGAAAGCCCCCCGCTGGAATCGGGCCTTCGTCCGTGCCATCGCTCCCCGGCGATTTCTGCGCGTCCTGCCCACCAGAACGCGACCGAGTCTTTTCGGCAGCGACTAAGCTGCCGCCTCGCCCTTCCCCGCTTCCGCAATTTTGTTCAGGATCCCTAACGCGGAGCGCCCCTCGGCAACGCCATCTCCATCGATCGACCCGTCCCAGCCAGCCCACAAGGAGAGCCCCATGACGCTATCGAACGAAGTCCGGCAGAAATTCGGCCCCAAACTCCACACGCCGCTGCCCGGCCCCAAAGCTCGCGCCATCGTCGACGCCGACGACCGTTTCATCTCGCCCAGCTACACCCGCTCCTATCCCCTGGTGGCAAAGCGCGGCCGTGGCGTGCGCGTTGAAGATGCCGACGGCAATGAGTTCCTCGACTTCGCCGCCGGTATCGCCGTCGTCTCCACCGGCCATTGCCATCCCGAGGTCGTCGCCGCCATCCAGAACCAGGCCGCCGAGCTGATCCACATGTCGGGCACCGACTTCTACTACGAGTCCCTCGTCACGCTCTCCGAGCGTCTCTCCGCCCTCGCGCCTATGCCCGGCCCGCATCGCTTCTACTACGGCAACTCCGGCGCCGAGGCCATCGAGTGCGCACTCAAGGTCGCCCGCTACCACACCGGCCGCCAAAACATCATCGCCTTCCTTGGAGCCTTCCACGGACGTACCATGGGCGCCCTCTCGCTCACCGCGTCCAAGCCCCAGCAGCGCCGCCGCTTCGCCCCGCTCGTCCCCGGAGTCACCCACGTCCGTTATCCCAATACCTACCGCGGCTGCTCCGGCGGGCCACAGGACGCCGAGGAGTTCGCGCTCGGCTGCGCCCGTTACATCGAAGACAAGCTCTTCCACACCGTCCTCCCTCCCGAAGAAGTCGCCGCCATCTTCGTCGAGCCCATCCAGGGCGAAGGCGGCTACGTCGTCGCACCTACCATCTTCATGCAGGAGCTCCGCCGCATCTGCGACAAGCACGGCATCCTCCTCGTCGCCGACGAAGTGCAGTCCGGCGCCGGGCGCACCGGCAAGTGGTGGGCCATCGAGCACACCGGCGTCCAGCCGGACATCGTCTGCATGGCCAAAGGCATCGCCTCCGGCATGCCCCTCGGCGTCTGCATGACCCGTGCCGACATCATGGACTGGAAGCCCGGCTCCCACGCCTCCACCTTCGGCGGCAATCCCGTCTGCATCGCCGCCGCCCTCGCTACCCTCGACGTCCTCGAGCGCGAAGGCCTGGCCAATGCCGCCACCCTCGGCGCAACCACCCTCAAAACGCTTCACGGCTGGATGGAGCGCCACCCGGCCATCGGCGACGTTCGCGGCCGCGGCCTCATGATCGGCCTCGAAATCGTCAAGGATCAGCACTCACGCGAAGCCGCCCCCGCCGTCCGCGACCGCATCGTCGACCTGGCCTTCGAGCGTGGCCTGCTCATCCTCGGCTGCGGCGAGAACTCCATCCGCCTCGCCCCACCCCTCATCGTTAACGAAGACGAAATGGCCGTCGGTCTCGAAATCCTGGAAGAGTGCGTCACCGCCGTCGAAGAAGAGTTGGCCGGCGCCGCTGTCGCCAACGCACGCTAATTGACGTCGCTCGCCGCTTTGTATCAGGGCACGACGCAATCGCATATTGAAAACAAATAACTTGCTTTCTTCAATTGCCAGGATTGCCAGGATTAGCAGGCTGACCGCACAAAAACGCACAAATCTCGGCAACGAACGGCTACGTACTGATAGACCGAAACTTCCGAAATGCCGACCATGCGTCCCCGGACGGACATTTTGCCCGGCCTTGATGGGTCGCCAGTGATATCGTTCTGCCAGCCGATCCGGGGGGCGGTTCAGTTGAGGAACAAGGTCGTCGAAACCATCATCATCATCTCATTGCTCCCAGTTTTCCCTGTGATCGTTACGTGGTTCCTTCCGTGGGAGAGGTGGGTTCCGAAGTGGCTGCCCAACAAGATTATCGGCCCGTATCTTCTCTTTTGCGGAGTTTCGGCCGCCGCGATTGCCGAATCAAGAGATTCATCAAAGTAGAAGCTGCTCGGCTCTCTGAGGCCGCAATCTGCAGATGGCTGCAATACCGGCTTTACGGAAGTTTCGGGCCCGGCGGAAAAACGACGCTCGCGACATTGGCCGCACAAAAAACGCACAAAATTTCTTCGCCAGCTCGTTATCCGCTCACCTTAAAACACTTACGCGACAACCCTGCAATCAGGGCACGACTCCAGTCGTGCCGTACAAGCCATAAAGCTGAGGGGCTTCAGCCCTGATCGAGTCCAGGAAGCGAATCCGTCGAAAACGTGATTCCGTTACCGCTGGCTGTTCCGCCCCGGTGGCGGCTGCCGCCGCGTCAGCCGGCCAAACACAATCCCTGCCGCCACAAATCCCGCGGAGATCCCCGCGTTCGTCAGCCCCGAACGCAGATTGCCACGGTGCATGGCCAGCGCGGCGTTCAGAAACCACACCGCCGCGCCCACATACCAGATCCAGTTGAAATTCCGGCGCACTCTTTTGGGATGCGCCCTCAGGGGGCGCGCACACCTTTCCCCAGCGATCGTAAAGCGTCACTGTTAGAGGACACCACCGGCTTCAGGATTGTTCCGCCCTCCCCGTCCTTCCCCCTCCGCCCACCCACTCCCACCGCGCTTCCCCACCCCCATCCCCCCTGTGCTATCCTCCCTGTTTCTGCGGGCGCGCCTCGCAATTCGCTCTGAAACGCCTCCGCTTCGCACTCGCTATGCCGGACGAGGATTCCCGACCTCCGGCACGCAAACTCTGCGCGCCGGTTCCCATCTCGGCCACCCATCGACGCCTCCCACGACGCCCTCCCGAAATCCCTGTGCCTGCCGTCACCGCAGGCCCGCTCCCCCTCGCGCTCTACTTTCCTGTCCTTCGCAATCCCGCGGCGGCTTCGCTAAACCGCGGCCACCTTCCTCTCACAAGGAGCTGTCATGAAAACCTATCCCTCCACTGAGATTCGCAACGTAGCTGTAGTGGGGCATGCGCACAGCGGCAAGACCACCCTCGTCGCCGCTCTGCTGCATGCCGCTAAAATGACACCCCAGCAGGGCCGCGTCGAAGATGGTTCCGCGACCACCGCGTACGACGAGGAGGATGTGGCGCGCGGCACCACCATGCAGAACGCAGTCGCCTTCGCCGAATGGAACGGCGTCAAAGTCAATTTTGTCGATACCCCCGGCTTTCATATGTTCGTCCACGAAGCGCGCTGCGCCATGCTACCCGTCGAAGCAGCGCTCGTCACTGTCCACGCGGTCAACGGCGTCGAAGCCATGACCGAGCGCGTTTGGAAATACGCTGAAGAATTCAATCTGCCCCGCGCCGTCGTCATCAATCAGATGGACCATCCCCGCGCCGCCGCCTCGCTCGAATCCACCCTCGGCGCTCTCGGCGAACGCTTCGGCCGCCAGTGCATTCCCGTCCAGTTGCCCATCACGACGGATAAAGGCTTTGAAGGCGTGGTCGACCTCGTCACTATGGAAGCCTTCTTCTACACGCCCGGCGGCGATGGCCGCGGCAAGATCGGCGAAATCCCGAAGCATCTCGAGGAGCCCGCAAAGCGCGCCCATGAAACCCTCGTCGAGCTGGTCGCCGAAGGCAAAGAC
>Ga0335072_10011502_pt1 | contig 12675 bp, 14 predicted proteins | sample Lox_Sample_21_FD_206725 | JGI IMG/M metagenome (GOLD analysis project Ga0335072, IMG submission 206725) | Soil microbial communities from Loxahatchee National Wildlife Refuge, Florida, United States - Lox_Sample_2.1 | ecosystem: Environmental > Terrestrial > Soil > Wetlands | place: USA...
CGACTCCCAGCCGGGCGCAGGCGAGCATCGCCACCGGCAGTTCGGGGACCATCGGCATGTGCAGGGTCACCCGGTCGTTCGGCCTCAAGCCGCACATCATCGAGACCTGGAAGCTGTCCACGGACCCGCAGTTCACCGGCAAGGTCCGCGACGTCGTCGGCCTCTACATGAGCCCGCCGGAGAACGCCCTGGTCCTGGCGGTGGACGAGAAGTCGCAGATCCAGGCTTATCCGGGGGACAATTCGGGCGTCCGCGACAGCGGGTAAGAGAGCGTTCCGCGGCCCGGCGTGTCGTTCGCGGACGGATTATCTATGGCCGTTACGCTGCGGAACGTGACGATTGTCTACGGTGAGTGCCGGGCGCAGCGGCTCGTGCTGCCGGGCGGGGAGCGGTGCTGGGCGGTGATCACCGTCCGGTCGGCCCGGCTGAGGAGTTCCTGGAGTACCTGCGTGTTCAGCGGGTCTCGCCGAACACGGTGAAGTCGTATGCGCGGGCGCTGGCGGTGTGGTGGCAGTACTTGCAGGTGTTCGGGCTGGCATGGGACGTGGTGACGCTGGAGTCCGTCGGCGGGTTCCTGTGGTGGCTGCGCACCGGGGACGGCCCGCGGGTAGTGTCGCTCGAGCGCCGGGTGGCACGGTTCGCGGAGTCCACGATCGCGGTGCGGCTTCAGGCGGTGATCTCATGCTACCGCTACCACCAGTTCAACGGGGTGGAGCTTGGCCGGGATCTGGTCCGCCTGGTGCATGGCCGGGGCGGCAGCTACAAGCCGGTGCTGGAGCATGCCGCCCGCCGCAAGGGCCGCGGTCAGGCGGTGATCCGGGTGCGGCTGCCCGGACGGGCTGCACCGCCGCTGCTGACGCCGGGCCAGATCGAGCGGATCTGCGATGCCTGCGCGGCCTGGGATGCGGAGGCTCGCGAGTGGCGGGGGGTGTGTGCGGGACCGGCTGCTGTGGGCGCTGTTGGCGGAAAGCGGCCTGCGGCTGGGCGAGGCGCTTGGGCTGCAGCACCGTGACTGGCATACTGGCTGCGGCGATACGGCGTTCATCGAGGTGATGCCGCGTGAGCATCCGCACGGGGTGCGGGTGAAGGGCGGCGGCTACCGCAAGCTGTATGTCTCAGCCGGGCTTGACCGCCTCTATGGCGAGTATGTGTGGCAGCTGTGCGAGGCCGGGGCTGATCTGGCCGCCGGTGATCTCGACGAAGCCTTCGTGTTCGTGAACCTGGCACGTGAGCCGCGGCTGGCGCCGTGGCGGCCGGAGTCGGTCTATGACCTGGTCGGGCGGCTGCGCGCCCAGCTGGCGGTGCACGTGGTCAGCCGCCGGCTCGGCCACGCCGACGTGCAGACCACGCTGAACATTTACGGTCACGTCACCGACGACGCGGAGATGCGGGCCGTCGCAGAGTGGAAGGCATTCACCGCGGGATGGCCGGCTGCCTCGGCGCGGGCCGGGCAGGCCGGGCTGTGCCCGTGAACGGCGCACCGCTTGACCGGGAACCTGGCCGCGGCAGCCTGGCAGCCGGTTACCAGCCGGAGATCCTGCACAGTCTATGGGAGGCGCTGCCGCCCGGCACGCCTTACGTATTTCAGCACGGACGCCGTCCCGGAGGAGTTCCGCGGCGGGCTGGCTCACCAGCGAGGGCGGACCACGGGCTTGACCTGTCAGGGCGGCCGGCGCCTATGCGCCAGGAGCTGGCATGGTGCGTGTTCCGCATCATCGAGCAGGGCGGGAAGGTCGACGTCACGCACATGAGGGCGCTGGTGCGGCGGCTCGGTGAGGTGATCAGCGATCTCGGCGCCGGGGCCCCGGTTTCTCTTACCGGGCTGGCGCTGCGGGACTGGCAGCAGCAGATCGCGCTCGCGGTGCAGCGCCGCACCGCCGCCCTGCCCGCGCTGGGCACCGTCAGGGACATCCGCCAGCAGCTGAGCCGCTGCCGGCGGTTCCTGTCGGTCGCCTACGACACCCGGCCGTGGTGGCTGCGTGAGATATGGGACCCGGCCTGCGACCCGCGTGGTCCGCAGCGCGCACACGAGCCGCGCGGCCGCCAGGCGTGCAACTTCGACCGGACCACAATCGGCTGGCTGCGCCGCGGCCTGCAGTGGCACTGCAGGGTGGGCCTGGAAACCGGCGCGCTGTCATGGGGGACGGTCCAGCTCCGGGCCGATGCGATCACCGCCTTCGACAAGTTCCTGGCAGGCCGCGGCGTCCCCGGCCCGTGGCTGGCCGGCGAGCCCGCCCAGCTCCGGGCGCTGATGCTCGACTTCCTCGGCTACGTCCGGAGCCTGCGGGTGCAGCGGCCCGGGCCCGCCCAAGGGCAGCCGCTGTCGCAATCACGAGTGGCCACGCTGCTCAGCAGCGTCGAGCAGTTCTACGCATTCATGCACGACCACCGCGACACCGCAGCCGTGGCGCCGGCAGAAGCCGGCTGGCTGCAGCTGGGCCCGCAGCACGCCATGTTCTTCCGCCGAGGCGAGAAACCACGCCGCAACCGGCATCGCGGTCACGGGCGCGATGTCATCGACGGCGACGCGTTCACCCAGATCATGGCCGGAGCCGGCCTGCTCGGCGTCCCGGCCGCAGAAGGCGGCCTCGGTGACGAGCAGGCGATGCGGATCCTCATGCTGCTGGCCCGCACCGGGCGGCGGGTCAGCGAGATCTGCCTGCTCGTCCGCGATCCGCTGCTGCCGCTCGACCAGCCAGCCAGCAGGCCGGCGAGGCCAGCGGCTTCACTGCCCGGCTCCGCTATCAGCAGACCAACATCGAAGGTGCACCGGACACCATCCTGGTCGACCAGGAGATCGTGGCGATCATCCGTGCGCAGCAGGAGTGGGCCAGCCGGTTCCTTGACGGCCTGACCGCCCCGGCGCCGAAGTACCTGTTCCTCGCCGCGCGCAAGAACCGTAACAGCGACCGCCCCTACTCAGACGGAAGACTGCGAGACCTGCTCGGCGAACTAGCCCGCCAGCTCGACGTCCGCGATGCCGCCGGCGCCCTGGTGGACTTCCAGCGCACCCACCGTTTCCGGCATACCAGGGCCACAAGCCTGCTGAACGCCGGCGTCCCGCTGCACGTGGTGCAACGCTACCTCGGCCACCTGTCACCTGAAATGACCATGATCTACGCGAAAACCCTGGCATCCACCCGCGAAGCCGAGTTCCTGCGCTACCGCAAGCTGACGCCGTTGGGCAGGATGCGGTCGGTGCGCTTGTCCAGCTGGAGCATGTCGTAGAGGTCACGCGGGTCGGTGCCGAGCTCACGGGCGTCGGCGAGTGACCGGCAAGCCCGCGTCCGGCGACGGCTATGCGCCCGTTCCAGCGCCTCGGGCAGACGTTTTCCTGCGGGACCTGCTGGCGTCGGGGAAGTCGGCGTCCATCCGCACCCGGCCGGCTTCCAGCCAGACCCCGGGTGCAACTGGCAGCGATCGCGTCGAGGCTGTGGCTGACCAGGAACACGGTGGCGGCCCGTTCCCGCAGTTCGGCCATCCGCCCGGCGCTGCGCTTGCGGAACTCGGCATCCCCGGTGGCCAGCGCCTCGTCGACGAGGAGGATGTCCTGGTCGCGGGCGGCGGCGATCGCGAACCGCAGCCGCTGGGCCATGCCGGTGGAGTACGCCCGCATCGGCAGGCCGATAGACGCCCCCAGGCCGGAGAACTCCACGATCCGGTCGTAGGCGTCCCGTGCCTCGCCGCGGGTCATGCCCATCGCCAGGCACCCCAGGGTGATGTTGCGGGCACCGGTGAGGTCCTCCAGGAGGGCGGCGTTGACGCCGAGCAGTGCCGCCTGCCCCCGCGTGTACACCTTGGCCCTGCGCGGGGGGGCAGCAGGCCCGCGATCGCCCGCAGCAGCGTGGTCTTCCCGGCGCCGTTGGCCCCGACCACGCCGACGACGTCGCCCTCGCGGGCGACCAGTGAGATGCCGCGCAGGGCCTGCACCTCCCGGGTCGCCACGCGGTGCCGCCTCAAGGCCCGCAGTACCGCAGGTTCGCGTGGCCGGCGCGGCCGCGGCGCGGAGACCTTGTAGGTCACGTGCAACCCGTCGACGACCACGGTGGGCCTGCGCCCGGCGGCCGGCACGGCCAGGGCCGGCGGTCCGGCCTGCTGTGGCTCGCTGCGGTGTGCAGCGCTGGCGGTCATGGTCACCGGCCTCCGCGTCAGTCCCTGACCTGTCCCTGGGTGAGACAGTGGTCGCAGGGACCGTCAGCGGCGTACCGCGTTAAGGCGAGCCCCATCGCCTCCGACTCGTTATCCCCCAGGGTGCCGCCGTCATGCAGGCGCGAGCCAGGTCGCGCTCTGGGCAGTCTGCCTGCTCCGAAGCCGGGTCAGACGAAACCGGCCAGTCTTTCCGCTACGTCCGCGGGCGGGATCCACAGGCCCGGGCGTCCCCGGCAGGGAATGAAAGGGTCAACGGCTGCGGGAAACTCGAACACCCAGTGATACGACCCCACGGCCGCCCACGGGCTGGGCGAGTCGGTCAGGACGTCCGCCAGGTGGACAACCCCGATGATCGCCTCCCGCGCCCGCCAGGCCGCCCGCGGCTGCCCGAAGGCCTCGGGGTCAGCCATCGTCCACAGCAGCCGGGAGGAAGCCCCGGGATCGGGGTCGGCATCCATGCCGGCATGGATCAGCAGCGGCCCCCGGTACGAGGTTCTCCGTCGGCGGTTCTCCACGTCCTTGCCGCCGTAGATGACGGCCCAGGCCCACGGCTGCCGGATAGTCAGCGCCTTCACAGCCGGAAGCCGGGCACTGGCCTGGTCGTCATCCGCTGGCCCGCGGGCAGTGCCCCGCGCTCTGCTCACCGGTCCTCCCCGGACGGATTCCCGCCGCCGGGTGGCGCGTGCCGGGACCACCTGGAAACCCGCGTGGCCCGCGCCGCCGGCCAGCCGCGGCTGGCCGGCGGCCGTGCGACGGCGGGCGCAGCAGATGCCGTGATCGCCGGGGGATCCGCCCCGGGCCTGTTACCGCCATGCGCTGTCGGCGTGCCGGGCTGCCTCCCGCGCCAGGCGGGGCATTACGGACACGAGGACCTCCTCCGCCCGGCCGTGAGCGCTGGCGCCCACCCACAGCCGGTAGGTTTCCGGCTGTCGCGAGCGGTCCCGCAGCCGCTGGCCCGGCGGGTGCGCGGGGGCCGCGTACCCGGGCGCCCCGGCGTCCGCCAGCGCGCGGAGCACGTCCGGCACGATCTGCTCGCTGATCTCCAGGATTGGTGCCCACGCGACATCGTCCAGGCCGTTCCCGTATCCGCCGGCCGGCAGCCACCACAGGCGTCCAGGGCCCGCGGACTGCTCGGCGGGCCGTGATACCGGTGCCGTCATGCTGTCCTACCTCCCGCTTACGGAGAGCAGGACCCATCGGCCAGATGGCGATTCCGCGCGGCTGAGGTGCCTCGCGGGGACGCGGCGGGGCCCACCGCCGGGTGGCCAGGCCACCAGTAACTATTCTACGGCACCGCTCCCGCGCCACCCGCTCGGCGACCAGCCCGGTAACGGGAACTTCTTCCCTGGCAGGACGGAAACACCTGAAGGCGGCGGCCGGGGATTTGCCGCCCCCGGATGGTCTGATATTATTTTGTCACGCGATGAGGCTCGCGTAGTACCCGCGATATCCGCATCACGGGCTGATGGCCTCTACACCCTCGGTGCTATTAGGTGCCGTGCATGTAGGTGGAGGCCTTATGTTGAGCTGTGTTTCCACGCGGGTTTCTGAAATCACGTATCCCCGGGCCATGATGCCGTCACGCGTCCGGAGGCGGTCACGCTGCGCAGGGACCAGCGATGGGTCTTAGCGCCCGGGAGCAGCAGGCCCTGGACTTGATCAAGAGCGGGATCGCCGGGTCTGACCCGGGAACTGGCGGCGCTGCTGTCCGGGTTCACCCGGCTGGCGTCGGGCGAGGAGATGCCGGACCGGGAAAGCATCCCGGCAGGTGCGCTGCCGCTTACGCAGGGCGTGCCAGCGCCTGGGTTTCCAGCGGACCGCGCTGCTGTCGCTGTGGGCGCTGACGACGGCCGTCCTGATAGCGGTCGCGCTGGTCCTCGCCGTCGGCAGCGACCACGGCAGTACGTGCACCGAAACGATCGCAATGGCCTGCGCCGGCCCGGCTCCCGGGCACAGCCCGGGTTCCTCCTCGCCCGGCACAACCGTCGGCCAGGTACTGCAGCGGCCAGCAGCCGGCAGTCCGCAAGCCGGCCCGTAGGCTTCCCAGGATGAGCCGACCGGGGACAGGGACGTAAGCCACGCGGGCCAGCTGAGAGACGCGGCGCGATAAGTGCGCCTCATCAGGCCAGGCACGCGCCAAAGAAAGCGTTCCGCCAATCTACGCCGAATTATCTTGCCGCAGGCGCGCAAGCCCGCACCGGAGCCCTTTTGCCGTGACTGGTGTTTCTGCCAGGGCACGGAATGCGGGCACCGGAAAGCGCCCCGGCGTCAGCATGCTTCCCAAGGAAGGGACAGGGAGGGTGAACATTCGCAGAGTGCTCCTGGACGTTGACAAGGCCATCCAGCGGCCCGAGATTATCGAGATCGCGGACGCGATCGACTCCGCCCCTGGCGTGGCCGGGCTGAACATCACCGTGACCGAAATCGATGTGCAGACCGTCGGGATGGATGTCACCGTCGAGGGAGACAACATCGACCTGGGCGCGCTGTTCCGCGCCATCGAGTCCACCGGGGCGGTGGTGCACAGCATCGACGAACTGGCGGCGGGAGAACGGCTCGTGGAGCGGATAGCGCGGGAGCGGTGACCAGCTTGCCAGGGCACCGGCCGGCCGGGCTGCGTCTTCCCGTAAAGGTGCTGCCCGTCGTGCTCGGCCTGCTGGACGGGATCACCAATGCCCTGGGCCTGGCGGCGCATTCCATCCTCGGCGGGGATAACGGGAGCGGGCCCGGGCTGGGGCTGGCTCTGCGGGTCGCGTCGTTCGCGCTCGTCACAGCGGTGTTCGCGATCTTCGTCGCCAGGTACGTCGAACTGCGGGCGGGCCTGATCAGGGCCGCCCGGCAGCTGAACCTCCTCGAGCGGGGCGCGCTCGCCGCCACCAGGCTGGGCCGGGCGGCCCGCCGGGACGCAGTGGCCTACGCGGTCCAGGCGAGCCTTGCCAGCTTCTCCGGTGCCCTTCTCCCGCTGGGGGTCGCGGTCGCGTTTCCCGCGTTCCCCTGGCTTCCCCTTCTGCTGGCCGTGGGCATGCTGACGATCCTGGGCCTGGTGATCGGCCGGCGACTCCGCGGGAACCCGGGGCTGTGGGCGGCGGCGCTGGCCGCAGCCGGCATCGCCCTCATCGTGATCGGCGCCGCGCTGAACATCGCGTGACCCCACGCCGCGGGACCGCCGGCCCGGCCGTGCCAGCCGCCGCGCGGCGCCCCTGGGCTGCACCGGACCCTTGGCGGCGCGGGCTGCGCTTCTGCTGTCCCGAAGTCTGCGCCAGTTCGGAGGAAGTCAGCGCCGCCGGCGCGCGTTCGACAAGGCTGTCAGCGGGCCGCGGTTCAGGCGTCGGCGGTCATCGTGGTCCCAGGTGGCTGCGATGCGGTTCCCGGCGGGACGGTTTGCCACGCGGCATTGCTCACGTAGGGGGCGTACTGATGCGATCCCGGGTCGAGCAGCCGGATCAGGTGCCAGGCGAATGCGGGGTGCAGCACCAGCCCGGGCAGCTGTTCAGGAAGAACGAAGCTCGGCTCCAGCCCTGGCTCCCGGCAATGCTCACGGCCGGACAGCGGCTCGGCGGCGAAGAAGACGATGTCCAGCAGACGGCGCCCAGGTCCCGGTGGCCTGGACTCGGCGACGAGCGCAACCCGGGACGGGTACGCCGACACGCCGGTCTCCTCAAGCAGTTCGCGGCGCGCGCACGCCACGAGGCTCTCCCCCTCGCGCGGAGTTCCCCCGGGCAGCACCCAGTCATCCACCCCGTCACGCGTGCGGTGGACCAGCAAGACAGCATGCCTGTGCACCACCAGGACGGAACAGCGGACGTCGGCGGAATTTGCCATGACAATCCCTCTTTCCTGATCCGGGAAAGCAGGACCCATCGGCCATCCGGCAAAAGGCCCCCGCCGAAACGGCCGGCCTTCGGCGGGGTCCACCGCCGTGTAGCGCACTGCCACTGCCAGTAACTGTAGTCCTTCTCTCCACTCGGCGGCACTGGCCATGCTTGCGCCGGGCGCGGCTACCTGCCCGGCCCGGGAGACCAGGCCAGGCTGAGCGGCCTGTGCCAGTCAGGTAGCGTAGAAGTAGAGGCGGAGGGGCCCGCCGTTAACCGCTCCCGTGCCAACGGTCCCTGTCAGGCGACAGATGGCGACAGGGAGCGCGAAGCGGCAATGAAGCAGATCCTGGCGCTGAGCCGGGCCCGGAAGTCCTATGACGGCAAAGTGGTGCTCGATGACGTGACGCTCGGGTTCTTGCCGGGCGCGAAGATCGGCGTGCTGGGGCCGAACGGGACGGGCAAGTCCACGCTGCTGAGGCTGATGGCCGGTCTTGAGCAGCCCTCCAACGGCGAGGTCGTGTTCGCACCGGGCTGCACCCGGGGCATCCTGGCGCAGGAGCCGGTCCTGGACGAGGGCAAGACGGTGCTCGGCAACGTCGAGGACGGCGTCGCCGCCACCCGGACGGCCCTGGAGCTCTACGACGAGGTGGCCGCCAAGCTGGCCGTGGACTACTCCGATGACCTGCTCGATGAGATGGGCCGCCTGCAGGAGAAGCTGGACCACCTCCAGGCCTGGGACCTGGATGCCCGGGTCGAGCAGGCGATGGACGCGCTGCGCTGCCCGCCGCCGGACGCGGATGTGACCATGCTCTCGGGCGGGGAGCGGCGCCGGGTGGCGCTGTGCCGGCTGCTGCTGTCCCAGCCGGACCTGCTGCTGCTGGACGAGCCGACCAACCACCTGGACGCCGAAAGCGTGCAATGGCTGGAGCAGCACCTGGCCCGGTACCCAGGGACGGTCGTAGCGGTCACCCACGACCGTTACTTCCTGGACAACGCGGCAGGCTGGATCCTCGAACTCGACCGCGGGCACGCCTACCCGTACGAGGGCAACTACACGACCTACCTGGAAACCAAGGCCGCCCGGCTCAAGGTCGAGGGGCAACGCGACGCCAGGCTGCGCCGACGACTGGAAGATGAACTGGAGTGGGTGCGGTCCAGCCCGCGTGCACGGCAGGTCAAGAGCCGCGCCCGGCTGGACCGCTACGAGCAGATGGCCGCCGAGGCCGCGTCCCGCACGAGGCTGGACTTCGAGGAGATCCAGATCCCGCCCGGCCCGCGGCTGGGCAGCCTGGTGGTCGAGGCGGAGCACCTGCACAAGGGGTTCGGGGACCGGCTGCTGATCGACGATCTCAGCTTCTCGTTGCCGCCGAACGGGATCGTCGGGGTGATCGGCCCCAACGGGACCGGCAAGACCACGCTGCTGAAGATGATCACCGGGGAAGAGCGCCCGGACTCCGGGAGCATCCGGCTGGGCGAGACGGTGCGGGTCTCCTACACCGACCAGCTGCGCGCGGGCATCGCCCCCGGTAAGACCGTGTGGGAGGCCGTCTCCGGCGGTGAAGCGTACATCCACGCCGGGCGGACGGAGATCCCCAGCCGCGCCTACGTGGCCGCGTTCGGGTTCAAAGGAGCCGACCAGCAAAAACCCGCCGGGCTGATGTCCGGCGGCGAGCGCGGGCGGATGAACCTGGCGCTGACCCTGCGGCAGGGCGGCAACCTGCTGCTGCTCGACGAGCCCGCCAACGACCTGGACACCGAGACCCTCGCGTCGCTGGAGGACGCGCTGGGCGAGTTCCCCGGCTGCGCGGTGATCACCAGCCACGACCGATGGTTCCTGGACCGGGTCGCCACCCACATCCTGGCGTGGGAAGGCGGCGCTGACTGGTTCTGGTTCGAGGGCAACTTCGCCGCCTACGAGCAGAACAAGACCGCCCGGCTGGGCGAGGACGCGGCCCGCCCGCACCGGGTCACCTACCGCAAACTCACCCGCTGACCGGCGGCTGCCAGCAGAGCTGGCCCAGGTGCTGGCCCTTACCGGCCGCTCATGGCGGGACTTGCTGGAGAGCGGCGATGCGACCGCGTTCGCCGGGTCGGCCAGCGGCCGGCCCGGACCTGCGGCTGTTCGGCGTCGGTACACGGCTGCCCGACGACGGCTATCACCTGGCCGGGCCGGCGGGGCGCAGCAGCCCTGGGGCCGGGATGGCCCAGCTCCGGGGAGCCAAGCCCGGCCAGCCTTGGCCGCCTACGGGACGCCGAACGCCCTCCTCGTCGCTGAACGGCCCGGCTGGGCCGCCTCGGCGTCGCGAGCCTGCTGGCACAGGCCGCAGCGGATGATCCGGGCGGGTACTTCGACCCGCTCCGTGCGGCTGACAGGCACGGTGCGGGTCAGCCACCGGGGCGTAACGCGGGCATGGTCCGGGCAGGCTCCGGCCCCGCAGTCGGCGCAGACCGCCACGGCTTCCGCCGCGTGGCCCAGGGCGGCGCAGTCGAAACAGTTCACCGGCGTGTCATCTCCCGGGGGCTGGCCACGGCGGGTGGCATCGATGTGCGGGACCCCCGCGACCGGGCGGCACCGCGCAGCCGGCCCTGCCATACGGGCGGCCGGGCGCTGCCGCCCGGTCGCCGAGGTCACTTCCCGTTCGGGCAGAGCGCGTCTCTGGGGCGGGAGCCAGCCCTGGCACACGGATGCCAGGGACAGCAGGCTTCAGGGCACCCGGGCAGCGGGGTGCGTACAGCAAAAGCACTGAGGCGGGCACCGACTTCACATTCCCCAAGCGTCCGCTGCCCGACCGGGGACCGGCAGCGGCCGTCCGTATTTAAGGGCGGTCCCATCACCTCTGCTCCCAGACGGTAGCCGGCGGCGGGGTACCTGACAACGCCGCAACTGGCGTGCATCAGGCCGCGGGCGTACCCGGCCAGCGCCCTACCGCCGAGGCCGGAATACGGCGGACCGCCCGGCCCGGCCCGGTCGGGGTGAGGACTGTTAGCGATGTTTCTGCGGATTGAGGCTCCTCCCCCTTCCGCTGTCACGAGAGCGCGCAGGCAGCCGTCAGCCCCGTGCGGGACGCGATTCTGACACAATGGGAGCGCATGGGTGATGGGGCTCACCCCGGAACCGCTGCCCGTGCTGCGGCCAGCTGACGGTCCCTGGCTGCCGAGCCAGGAGGAGCTGTATGCCGCCAGCCCTGACGCGTGCCCGACAGGCCGCGGGTAACGCCTCGCCCGCGCTGAAGTTCGTGCTCATGGTCGGGGTCATGAGCTTCTTCGCCGACTTCACCTACGAGGGATCGCGCAGCATCACCGGCCCGTACCTGGGGCTCCTGGGGGCGAGCGCGTTCACGGTCAGCGTGGTCAGCGGGGCCGGGGAGTTCCTCGGTTACAACATCCGGCTGTTCTCCGGCCGCAGCTCGGACCGGACCGGCATGTACTGGCCGATCGCGATCGGCGGCTATGTCCTGCAGATGACGGTCGTGCCGCTGATGGCCCTGGCCGGGAGCTGGCAGTGGGCGGCGGTGCTGATCATCGCCGAGCGGATCGGCAAGGGCATCCGCAACCCGCCCCGCGACGCGATGCTCTCCCACGCCGCCAGGGACATCGGCTACGGGTGGGCGTTCGGCGTACACGAGGCGCTTGACCAGTTCGGCGCGCTGTTCGGCCCGCTCCTCGTCGCGCTTGTCCTAGCCGTGGACCAGCACGACTACAAGGTGGCGTTCGCCGTGCTGGCAGTCCCCGCGGCGGTCATGCTGTCGCTGCTGGCCGTCGCCCGGCTGCTGTACCCCCGGCCGCAGGACCTGGCGGCCGGGCCCGCCGAGGTAAGCGCCGGAGGGCTGCCCCGGGTGTTCTGGATCTACGTGGCCGGGGCGGCGCTGGCCGCGGCCGGGTTCGCCGACTTCCCGCTGATCGCCTTCCACTTCCAGCGCGCCGGGACCGTGTCCGCTGACCTGACGCCGGTGTTCTACGCGGTCGCGATGGCGGTCAGCGGCACCGGGTCGCTGGTCCTGGGGCGGGTGTTCGACCGGGCGGGGATCGGGGTGCTGATCCCGCTGACCGTCGTCACCATGGTGTACGCGCCGCTGGTGTTCCTCGGCGGTTTCTGGGCGATCCTTGCCGGGTCGGCGCTGTGGGGCCTCGGGATGGGCGTGCAGGAGTCGCTGATCCCGGCGGCGGTGGCGCCCATGGTCGCCCCGGACCGGCGGGCCTCGGCCTACGGGCTGTTCACCGGCATCTACGGCACCGCCTGGGTGGCCGGCAGCGTCGTGATCGGCGTCCTCGTCAGCGTCTCGCTCGGCGACCTGGTGGCGTTCTGCATGGCGTGCCAGCTGGCCGCGATCCCGCTCATCCTCATCGTCCGGGCCCGCACCAGGCCGGCCGACCGGCAGCAGGGGGATGAACCGGGTCATCCCAGGGAATGAGCCGTTCGCCGCCTGCAGGCGGGGCGCAGCCTGCAGGCCTGCGAGGCCCGCCCGCCCGGCAGTCAGCCCGGACCCGAAAGCCGACATCCCAAAGCGCCGGGTGGCACGGGCTTGCCGGGTGGCACGGGCTTTACGCGCTGAGGCACCGGATTTATGCTCGAAGGCGAGTGCGGCGGAGGGGCTCGCCGACAAACCGCGGTCACCGCCAACGGTCCCTGCCTGTTATCGCGGGCAGGAGGCCGCATGCTCATGCTCGACTGTGCCCTCACGGCGGCCGACGCCCCCGGTGACGGGGTGCC
>Ga0335072_10011503_pt1 | contig 12674 bp, 24 predicted proteins | sample Lox_Sample_21_FD_206725 | JGI IMG/M metagenome (GOLD analysis project Ga0335072, IMG submission 206725) | Soil microbial communities from Loxahatchee National Wildlife Refuge, Florida, United States - Lox_Sample_2.1 | ecosystem: Environmental > Terrestrial > Soil > Wetlands | place: USA...
CGACGCGTTCGGCGAGAGGGTGCCGCCGATGAAGGCGTTGACGGTGCCGCCGCTGCCGGTCGTGAGCACCTGGAGTTTCGCCCTGACGATGCCGTTGGGGCTGATCGCCCCGGGGATGATCGAGGTTTCCGTGATGTTGGTGGATGAGCCGTCGATCGACAGGCCGATGTGCAGCGCGTTCCCGGCCACGGTCACGCCGTCCCACGGGACCTCAAGCTCGTAGATGGTGCCGACGTTGGCGTCGTTGGCCGGGATCGTCCATGCCTTGGAGATGGGCGTAGCGCTGGCCTGGTTGGCGTTCGTTTTCGTGCTCGCGTCAGTCTGGGTCCCGTTGACATACCACCCGTTGCTGCCGGGCGCGGTGGAGGTCTGGAATCCGGTCGTGTCCCAGAACGCGCGGTCGGTGATGGTGCCGCCACTGCTTGTCCCCAGCACGCCCGCGGCGGCGCTGCTGCCGTCCGCCGCGGCCGAGATCAGGTCAATGACGGCCTGCACGTTGTCATGCGATGAGCCCGCGCCGGTCAGGACCAGGGCGATGAGCTCGTTGGCCAGGCCGGTGTTCACCGGAAGCGCGTACAGGGCCGCGTGCTCGGCTTCCGATGCGACTCCGGTAATCGCCTCGATCGCGGGTGCGCCGAACCCTGAATTGACGTGCGCCTGGAGCGTGGCAGGCCCGTTATAGATGGTGAGGCCGCCCGGCTTGGTCGTGTTCCCGAACGGGTCAGCGGTCAATGACGTGATGCTCGCGACGAGCGTCCCGACCCCGGGGGTGCCGTTATAGATGAACAGCGACCCGCCGACGATGTAACCGCGGAACGTGCCGGAATTGAACTCGGCGTTGCCGTTCTGGAAGATGCACCAGCCGGTCGTGCCGGGCACGTAGTCGGGTGACTGTATCTGCGCGATGGCCAGCGACGTGCCCGCGAGAATGTTGTTGCCCTGCGGTTTCAGCGCCATGCCGCCTAGTTTGCGGGAAAACCGCGCGTAAAGTAGCGGCCATGACCGTGACCGCTGGTGAAAAGTACGACGCCGAGGTTGGCCCGGAGGACTTCGCGCGGGCCGACGAACCCCCGGACCCCGACGTTTCCGCAGGTGAGACCGAGGCGCCGTACGGGTGGACGCGGGATAAGGCCACCGGGGAACTGCGGCCGAAAAAGCGGCCCGGCCGCCCGTCACTGCCGCCGGACGCCGGGAAAATAGCGGAGGGTCTCCCGGTCAGCCGCGCCGCCGACCGGGCACCAGGCGATGGCGGGAAACGCGGCAAGCCGCCGATTGCGGACGCAGACGTGGCCATGCCGAAGGGCGGCGTCATCGCGGCCGGGGTCAACAAGCTGTACCGGCGGGCCGGGAAGATCCTGCGCGTCTTCGACGCCGACATCGGCGAGGCGTTCATCGCCTGCACCCGCCGCGAGGAAGGCGACGACGTCGACGAGCTCACCGTGGGCGAGGCGTGGGAGAACCTGTGCAAGACCAACCCGCGGGTCCGCCGGTTCGTGATGAAGGCGATCGCGGGCGGGGCGATGGGCGACCTGATCATGGCGCATGCGCCGATCGGGATCGCGTTCGCGATGAAGCCGCTGGTGCAGCGGCTGATCCCGTTCGAGCGGCTGATCGCGTCGGTGGCGGAGCCGGATGAGGACACGCCGGACGGTGAGGGCGGGCTGCCGGGGGGGATGACGGAGGCGGATGTCGGGGATATGCAGCGGCTGGCTGAGGAGCAGGCGCGGCGGATGGCGGCGAGGATGGGGGTTCAGGTGTCGGATGAGGAGCTGGCGGAGGCGTCGGCTAAGGCGGCGGGGCGGGTGCCTCCGGCGTTCCGGCGCCAGCAGCCGTCGCGGCAGTCGCGGGCGAAGCGGGCCCACCGGTGATCCGGCGGCTGATCACCTGGTTTGTCGCGTGGTCGTTCCGGCGGGGCGTCAGCGAAACCGATATGCGCGGCGCGCTGGAACGGGCCTTCCCGCACCGGAACGTCAACTGGCGCACGGAGATCGTGGAGGACGCGCAGCAGCGCAACCGGGCGAGAACGATGCGAGAGATCGGTGCCTGACTACACGCTGACCGCCGCGCCCCCCGACGAATACGCGCCCGTACTCGACTTCGACTCGTTCATGACCTACGTGTTCGACTGGAAACAGAACCAGCACATCGCCGTCATCGGACCCACCGAGCAGGGCAAGACCAACCTCATCTACCACCTGCTGCCGCTGCGCCAGTACGTCGCCTACTTCGGCATCAAATCCCGCGACCTCACCCTCGAAGCGTTCGCCAAGCACGGCGGCTACCAGCGGTTCTACGACCATCCCGCCACCACCGGCCGCATCCGCAAACGGGAGATCACCTGGACTGAGGCACCCCGGCGGCTGATCTGGCCGGACGCCTCCCAGTTCGACGCCGACGCCGAGCAGCGCCGCGTGTTCACCGCCGCGGTGCGCGACATCTGGGCGTCGGGGTGCGTGACGGTGGTGTGGGATGACTTCTGGTACCTGATCCACATCCTCGGCCTGGAGAAAGACGCGAAAAAGATGCTGCTGAACGCGAGGTCGAATGACTCGCCGCAGGTGATCGCGGCGCAAAGGCTGGGAGGGAACCGGATGGTGGAGCTGGGGGACCAGCCGACGTGGCTGCTGTTCGCGAAGGAATCCGATCCGCGGAACCTGGACCTGCTGGGGCCGCGCTCGTCGGTGCGGCGGGGGTTCGTGGAGCACCTGGACCGGTACCAGTTCCTTGCGGAGAACACGCGGGACGGGCGGCGTTACCGGATCACCGCGCCGCTGCTGGAAGCGGGATGAGCGATTTCGACGGGACGCGTGAACGCTGGCTGGCCGGATTGTGCCCCTGCTGTGGAGGCGATCTCTGCGAGTGGGAATGGCGGGACGAGGTGCACGAGCCGCAGCCGATCGCGGAGGGCGTGATGCTGTGCGGCCGGTGCATCGGCAATGAGCATCACGTGACGCCGGGATTCACCGAGGTCATATTGGCATCCCTCGTACCTTAAACCTGAACTTTAGAGTTAGAGTGTCGGCCATGGCCGACGATTTCACGGCAGTCCCATCCGACGACTGGTACCGCGCCGCCCGCGACGCCGCGCAGGCATGGCTGTTCGCCTGGGTCGCGCTCGGCCTCGCCGTCCTCATTGTCATGACCCTCATCCACAAGGGCGTCCTGACCGGCTGGGGAGACCTGCTGACCCGGGCGCATGGCTGACGAGCCGGTAGCGGTCGCCACCGGAGGCGACGCGCCCTCCGTCGATGAGCAGGCCGCCGGGCAGGCAAGCATGGCGGCCGGGGCCGCCGCCGCGCATGAAGGCCAGGCGGCCGAGGCGGCGGCGGCGGCTGCCAGTGCGGCTGAAGTAGCCGCCGCCTCCGCTGCCGCGGCCGAGGGCGCGGGCGAAGCCGCCGCCGCCGCCGAGCAGGCAGCCGCCGGGGCCGAGGGCGCACGCGACGACGTGGTCGGCGCGCTGGCCGCGCAGACCGCCGCGATGAACGCGCTAGTCGAAGAGCTGCGCGCCGCCCGCGAAACCCCCGCCACACCAGAGCCTCCCGCCAGCGAGTCGGACAAGCCCGAACCAGACCGCAGGCCAGCGGCCAAGCCGCACTGGATCAACCGCAAAGTAGGAGGCCGCAAAGCGTGAGCCACTTCCACATCGGATTCTTCGAATTCCTCGTCTGGCTGATGTACTACTTCATCGCCAAGGCACTCATCCTGCTCATCAACATCGAGTCCCGCCGGGGACGGCTGCACGTGCCGTCCGCCGTCTCCGGGCTCTTCTCATAGAAAGAGGGGTGCGCGTTGGCAGCAGCGCCAGGCGCCGTCAAGGCATCACCGGAGGGAGCCGCGCCGCCGGCCGCCGGGGTCAGCTTCGTCCGCGGCTCCGGTGAGGGCCGCTACACCTTCGAGGTCCAGTCCGGCATCGTCCTCGGTGCCGCGCAGGACATCGGCCCGATCGACATCAAGGCATACGACTACATGCGGTCGATCCTGCTGAAGGTGGAGACCACCACCGCCGGGGCCGGGACCGTCACGTCGGTCGGCTCCGGCGACTTCCCGTTCAACATCATCTCCTACCTGCGGGTCAAGCAGCCCAACGGGCAGACCATGTACTCGGTCAGCAACGGGCACCACGCCGCGATGATCCAGAAGTACGGCCTGTACCGCGAGGCCCAGAACTCCGACCCGCGCAGTGACCCGGAGTTCCTGGCGCCGTCCGGTGTCGCCGCCGCGACCGCGCCCACCATCCAGTTCGCTGTCCGCATCCCGTTCGAGCTGGACCTGAGGGACGCGCTGGGCGCGCTGCCGAACAAGGACGCCGCCGCCCCGTTCACCCTCGAGCTGGGCATCAACTCGACGTCCACGATCTACTCGACGGCCCCGGCGACCGCGCCGACGATCAAGATCACGCCCATCCTGGAAGCCTATGACCAGCCGCCGGAGACCCTCGACGGCAAGCCCGTGCAGACGACGCCGCCGAACATGAACACGCTGCAGCGGTGGACCGAGCAGTCGGTCACGATGGTGTCCGGCGCGTTCGACGCGCGGATCAGGAAGCTCGGCAACTACGTCCGCGAGCTGATCTTCATCTCCAAGAACAGCTCGGGGGTGCGGATCGCGACGGTGCTGCCCTCGACGGGCGCGGTCGCGAACGTCAACCCGACGCAGACCGGCTGGTCCGACCCGATGCAGATCGTGCTGGACGAGGACGTGAAGGACAACATCCCGTCGTGGCTGTGGATCCGGGACATCTGGGAGAACTGGGGATTCGGCGGGCTGACCGGCGGGTCCACGACCGTCCCGGCGCTGGACGCGGCCGGCGGCCTGGACAACGGCGTGTGGCCGTACCAGTACTGCATGAACCGGCGTGACTCCAACGTCGAAGAGGTCGCGAAGTACCTGCCGACGATCGAGTCGGAGGACTACCTGCTGCGCGGCCAGAACTGGGGAACCGCCGTGTCCAAGCTGGTCATCCTCAAGTGCGAGGTGCTGCCTCGCGGCGACATCTTCGGTGATGCCTGATGAACGGCGATGACGGCAACTGGGGTTTCTCCCACCTGGCCGGGATGCCGGTGACGCTCACGTTCGGCGTGACGCTGCTGGCCGTCCTGGTCATCCTGATCGTGCTGCGGCTGGCGTTCGGCCAGATCACCGTCTCCGGCGGAGTCAAGTAGAGGAGGCTCGCCCATGGGCGAGGAACTGAGCAAGGTCGAGCAGGCGGTCAAGGCGTCCGCCGACGCTCTGGTAGCCGACGTGGTCGCGACGGTGCGGCAGCACCCGCAGTACGTCGGGATCGTCAACAGCCTGGTCGACAAGGCCATCGAGGCTCTCATGAGCGGCGTGTGAGGAGGTAACGATGCTCAGTGACGCGTTCTCGCTCGGCGGGATCTTGATGTTCATTCTCGGGGTGCTGCTCGGGTCGTGGGTCAAGTCGCTTGTCGGCGGCCTGAAGGGCAAGGTGTCCTCATGAAAGTGAAGGACATCTGGGATATCTTCGGCGGCATCCTCCTGGTCGCGCTGGTCGCGGTGATCCTAACCAAGAAGAACACCGCCTCTGACGTGACGGCGACGGGGAAGGCGTTCACCGGGGCGCTGTCCACGGCCGAGGCAGGCTAGATGCCGGGCACCTACAGCAAGCGGCGCCACGGCCTGAAGCCGAAGTCGCCCCGGCCCGGGGTGCCTTTGCCCGGGGTCGGCGGCTACGACTACCCGCGCGGCCCGTACGGCGCGACCGGGTTCCCCGGCTCCACGCCCGCGGCGAAGACAACCCACGCGCAGACAACGGACGGCCGCCGTGACCGGCAGCTGACCGCGTCCGCGAACCAGGACGAGTGGGCGCTGCTGCCGACCCGCAGGATGGACGGCTCGCCGCGGCAGCCGTTCGCCCGCACCGGGGCCGAGACCCGTGCCGAGCAGCGGATGACACCGGTCATCGGCGGCGCGCCCGGCAGCCAGAACGTGCGGAACACGATCGCGCAGCGGTGGAAGGCGAATCCGGCGCTGTGGCGCGGCTACAAGCCATCGCCCAACCCGGGGAAGACCGGCGCCGCCCGCGACGGGCAGGCCACTTACCATCCTGACACGTTCGTGTACGGGGTTCCGGACGGCGTCCCGATCCCCGGCGTGCCCGGCAACATCGCCGGACCCGAGGTCACCGTGCAGTCCCGGTTCGTGTCTGATGAGGGCAGCCAGGAAGGCTACGCGGTGAACCGGCCGCTCCAGTTCGCCAAGGGCGGCGTCGCCGGGTACCCGTCCTCGTTCGTGAGTTTCACGGGAAACCAGCACCTGCGCGGCGCCCGGCTCACCGGCCAGCGGTACTTCGGCGCGATCCAGGATCAGCAGGAGATCGGGCTGCCGTCTGACGCCTACGGGATCGCGCGGGCGCGCGGGCCGCGGCACCGGCCGGTGCGTTTCGAGCAGCCTCAGCCGTGGACGGCGAACTATTACGACTCGCCGCCGGAGTCCGCGACGCAGGCCGCGGACATGGTGCACCAGTCGCCGTCCCGGCCCCGCGCGGGCCGCCCGGTGCGGAGAGGCGGCGGCTGATGCCGGTGAAGGTGAGCCGCCGCGGCTCCCGTTACCGGGTGACCGACGCCGGCCGGGTGACAGCGAAGGGCACCACGCGGGTCAAGGCGCGGCGGCAGGCGAACCTGCTGCGCGGCGTCGCCCACGGCTGGCACCCCACCCGGAGGCGGCATGGCTGACGCACCCGCTGCCGCGAGCGAATCATCCGGCTCCACGTTCGGGTTCCTCGGCCACAAGATCGCCGGGAAGGTGCCAGTGTGGGTGGTGGCCGTCGCCGCGATCGGCGGCTACTACTGGTACACCCGCTACGGCCCCGGAAAGTCCACCTCGAGCACGGCCACGTCGCAGACGGACCCGGCCGGGAACGTCGGCGTGATCGACCCGGCCACCGGGTTCGTGTACGGGTCGCCGGAGGACCTGGCGGCGATCAGCGCGGGCGGCCAGGGCGGCGGCGGAGACCAGGGCGGCTTCGAGGGCGGCGGCGGCCAGAACCCCGGATCGACGGCACCCGCGCCGGTAACCAATCCGGCTCCGCCTCCGCCCGCGGCGGCCGCGCCGCGGCCAGCGCCGATTACCACCCCGTCGCGCGGCGCGTCCACCACCACCTACACGGTCAAGAAAGGTGACACGCTCGCGTCGATCGCGGCGCGCTACCACATCTCCGTCGCCGAACTGGCGCACAGCAACGTGTACGTCGCGGGCGAGGTGCCGGGAAACAAGAAAGTCGGGCAGCCGCTCGGCACGGGTGCCGGGCTGAAGACAGGGCAGGTGCTGAAGATCCCGTGAGCGAGCCGACGATCGAGGACCGCGTAACGCGGCTGGAACAGCTTGTGGACAGGGCTGTGGAATACGGGCGGCGGACGCCGTTCGGCCGGCTGCTGCTGGCGAAGCTGGGGATACCCGATGCGTGACCTCGCCATCCTCACCCCGTCACGCGGCCGGCCGTGGCACATGCAGCGGCTCGTCAACGCGCTGCACGATAACAACCGGCTCGACACGGACTTGTACGTGGCAGTCGATGACGACGATCCCCGCCTTGACGACTACAAGAACCTCGGCCTGGAGCATCTGGAGGTCGCGCCGCGCGCGTCGCTGACGGAGCTGACCAACAAGATGGCGATGGAGCACGCCGCCGAATACCGGTTCCTGGCCTCGCTCGGCGATGATCACGTGCCCCGCACCGCCGGATGGGACCGCGAGCTGTGCGGGACGATCGAGAAGATGGGCGGCACCGGCTTCGCCTACGGCGAGGGATCGCGGTGGATCATTCCCGAAGCCATCGTGGTCTCGAGTGACATCGTGACCGCGCTGGGGTGGATGGCCAACCCGCGCTGCGGCCACTACAAGATCGATGACACCTGGCTCGAGCTCGGGCTGGCGGCGCGGTGCATCGCCTACCGGCATGACGTGCTTGTCGAGCACATGCAGTTCGGCATCCCGTACGACAAGCTTGACCCGGGCAAGGGCATGAAGGCGGTCAAGGACGACACGTATGCCGAGGCGCTGGTCCAGGAAAAGATGATCGCGGACGTGGTCGGCTGGCAGGCGTGGCGTGACGACGCGGAGGGCGGGCTGCTGGCGGACGCGGCGAAGATCCGCGCGCTCATCGGCGGGCGGCAGATGTGACCGCGACGATGGTGATGGCGCTGGCCATCCTGCTCTACATCATCGCCCGGTGGGCGCACAACAAGCCCGCCGTCACATTGGGCGGCGTCGTATCCGGCCTGTTCGCGATCTTCATCATCGCGCTGCTCGACCACGGCCGCAGCGAACCCGTCGCGAAGGGGTTCGCGTGGCTGTTCTTCATCGTCGCCGCCTACAACGCGATCCCGCCGCTGGCCACCCTGGCCGCCACGGCGGGCAAAGCGGGCGGCACGCAAGCCAAGGCAACACTCGAATAAGGGAGGGCGGATGCCCGGCGGTCTGAAGTCTGATATCAAGCTCGGGTTCGGGATCGGCATCGGCCTGGTCCTGCTCGGGTTCGCGCTGATGATTCTTCAGGTGATCATCGGCAAGGTGAAGGGCTAGGCGTGGCGGTTTCCTGGCTCGGCCCGACCGCCGCGCTGGCGTTCGGCGTCTACGCTGACCTCGCGTTCAACCTGTTCTCCGCGATGAACAGCTCACCGCAGACGACGGAGCTGTTCGCCGATGACCGGGCGGACACGCTGTGGAAGTACGTGAAGATCGCCGATGCCGCCGCGCTCGGATTCGGGCTGTTCGGGTCGCTGCTGCAAAAGGACTGGTGGCCGCTGATGGGCGCGCTGCTGGTCGTGGTGATGATGCACTGGATGTACCGGCACGCACTGGCGGCGGGCCGGGGGAAGGCGGCACCGGCCAATGGCAGTTGAGAAGGTCTATAAATGCGACCTGTGCGGCGAGTTCGTGCAGCGGGACGAGCTGGTCCGGTTCGGTGTCCGCTGGCTGGCCGACCGGCCGGAGGACGCCGACACTGTCGAGGTCGGCCCGTGCTGCGGCGAGCGGCCGGTCATCGACGTGATCGCGCACGCGAAGCGGGTCCGTGAGGAGATCGTCAATGGCGTCCCGGCACCGGCCTAGGCGCGGCCAGCCCGGTCCCGACGTGCTCGTGTCCGGGGACACCGGCACCTACGGCGGCCCGCAGGGCGGCGCCCGCAAGCTGAAGGAAGCATTCATGGAATCGGGGGACCTGGAGTCCCGCGAGTTCGGGGTGCCGGAAGCGGACCTGCCCGGCGGCAAGCCGCATGTCGTCAACCCCGAAACGGTGCACGCCCCGTCCCACGCGCCGCCCGAACGGCCCGCGGACTATCACAAGTACCACGGGGTGCCGTCCGACAACGGCGAGTACGAGACCCCGCCCGCCGACGTCACGAAGGCGGCGCGGCCGGTTCCGCTGCCGAAAATCAGCGACGCGGTACCCGTCTACATCACCGAACGGCCGGAAGGCGCCCGCACGATCCGCTCCCTGTTCACCGAGGGACCGGTCACCATCGCCAGCGGCACCGTCGACCCCGTCCGCATCGCCGACCGCGACCCTGACCGGGTCGCGTTCTGGATCTGCAATGAGACCACCGCATCCGGAGCCGGGGCCGCCGGGCCCGGAGTGCGGATCGGCGACTGGGAAACCACGACAGACGGCCGCGGGCTGCTCATCCCCGCCGCCACCATCAAGGATTTCGACACGCAGGACAGCCTGTACCTGATCAACATCAGCGGCACGGCGGTCACCGTGTCATGGGGATACATCACGGAGATCCCCGCGGCCGGGACGTGACAGGATCGGCGCATGCAGATGCAAGACGCGTTCGCGCGCGCCTACAAGAACGGGCAGTGGCATAACGGGTCCGGCTCCGGCTCGTCCCCCGCCAACACCACCGCCTACCGCGAGTTCCTCCAGGGGTACATGAAGGGCGCGGGGGTCCGGTCGGTGCTGGACATCGGATGCGGCGACTGGCAGTTCTCCCGCCTCATCGACTGGCGCGGCATCGCCTACCTCGGCGTCGATGTAGTACCCGAACTGATCACCGGGAACAGCATCCGGTTCTCCCGCTGGACCACATCGCAGGCGATCACGTTCCAGCTCGCGGACGTGCTGCAGGCCCGGCGGCTGCCGTCCGCTGACCTGGTGCTGTGCAAGGACCTGTTCCAGCACTGGCCGGACGAGGCGATCCGGCAGCTCGGCAGGCTGCTGGACGGGCAGCGGGCACTGCTCACCTACGACCTCGGCACCGGGCCGCACGCTGACACCGGGCCGGGCGGGTACCGACCCCTCGACCTGACCCGCGAGCCGTTCGCATGGCCGGTGCGCGAACGACTGCGGTACGAGGCCGTCAGCCATGAGGGACGGGTGCGGCGGGTCAAGGTCGTGATGGAGCTGGCGCCGTGAGAATCTGCTGGCACGGGATCGGGCCGGGCCACGGCACCGGCTACGGCAACCAGACCGCCCTGTTCACCCGCCTGCTGCGCGACGCCGGCCACGAAGTCGTCATCGCGATCATGGGCGAGCCCGAACGCACCGCGGACGGGAAGCTGAACCGGCGCTCCACCCTCAACCACCCCGCCCACGCGGTGATCCGCGAAACCGGCCAGTGGGACGGGATGCGCGTCACCGGGCCGGGCGCGACGGAGTTCACGATGCCGCCGCCCGGTGACGTGTGGGACGCGTTCGGCGGCCACCGCCCCGATCTCGTCATCGTGCTCAAGGACGCGTGGGTACTCGACAAGGCCGCGTACCGGGACTACCGGACAGCAGTGTGGCTGGCGTTCGACTGCGAGCCTCTCGGCGTGCCCGACCGCGACTTCTTCGCCGCCTCCGGCGCCGCCGCGGTGTGCGTGTCGCCCGCCGGGCAGAAGATGGCCCGCGCCGCCGGACGCGAACACGGCGTTGAAGGGCTCTCAGAGGCCCTGTGCGTCCCGTCCGGGATCGACACGGGTATCTGGTCACCCGGTAGCCGCGAGGCCGCCAGGGAGCTTCTGGGGCTGCCGCAGGGGGCATTCATCGCGGGGATCTGCGCGGCGAACATCGGCCCGCGCAAAGCGTGGGGCGAGCAGCTCGCCGCGTTCGCCGCGTTCAAGCGCACCCGCAGGGACGCGCTGCTGCTCATCCACGCCGCACCCGAGCACCCCGAAGGGATCAGCCTCTACGACCTCTGCCACCACCTCGGCATCCGCGAATCGGTCCTGTTCGGCGAGCACACCGCCATGGACGACGCCCAGATGGCGAACTGGTTCCGGTCCCTCGACGTGCTGCTCGCCGCGTCCTACGGGGAAGGGTTCGGGCTGCCCATCGTCCAGGCGCAGGCGTGCGGGGTGCCCGTCATCGGAACGCGCTGCTCGGCGATCACCGAGAAGATTCCCCCCGGCACCGGCTGGCTGGTGCGCGGCCAGCGCTGGTGGAACCCCCACCATCAGGCGTGGTGGACGATCCCGAATGTGCGGGAGATCACCCTCGCGCTCGGGAAAGCCGCCCGCGGGCAGCACGCCAAACCGGGGCTGATCCGCGACCACGCCATGGCATGGGACGCCGCGGCGATCGTCAAGAACCAGTGGGCGCCCGCCCTCGAACAGCTGACGGAGGACTGATGGCGGCCGGCGCGACCGTGTGGTGGTGGGTTGTCCCGCCCGCGCAGCAGAACGACACGACCCGCCCCGCGAACGCGGTGCTGATCTCCACCCCGACCACCGGGGCGCTGTTCTCGGCGCTGTCCGGCGGCGGCACCGGCACCTGGAACGGCAAGCAGGTCTCGCGGTTCCAGGGGCCGTTCAGCTCCGAGGCGGAGGCGCGGGCGGCTAACCCGTCCGGCGGCAGCCCGGGGCAGGTGATCGCCGCCGGGGTCGGCGCGGGGCTCGGCGCGGCGTCCGGCGTGGGGCTGCCGTCCGTGCCGGGCGCGGACGCGGGCGGGATCTCCGACCCGCTGGCCCCGCTCGGTGACATCGCGGCGGCGCTGAAGTCGTTCTACTCGGCGGTCACGGACGGCAAGATGTGGCGGTCGCTGGCCTGGATACTGCTGGGCATGCTGCTGATGGTGACCGGGATACTGCTGTGGCTGAAGAAAGAGAACTACCTGCCGTCCGCCGTTCCGGTGCCGGTGTAATGGCCGTCTCCGGCGGCACGGTCAAGGCCGGGCCGGTCAGCGCACCAGTAATTCCCCTGCTGCTCATCGGGCTCGGAGGGTATTTCGCCTGGTTCGGAACTCACTACTGGCGCGGCGACCTGAAATGGCCGTCCGATCCGGTCAAGTCGGTCCTTCAGGGCAAGGGGCTGCCGGCCGCGTCGACGGCCGCCCCGGAGTCCGCGCTGCTGACCGCCTACGAAGCGCAGGAGAACTCGGCCAGCCCCGCGCCCGGCGGCGGCACGCAGGCCCCGGTAGCGTCCGGTGCCGCGCAGAACACCGCCAAGCTCCTGCTGTCCAAATTCGGATGGGCGGCGTCCGAGCTCGGCCCGCTGATCAGCCTGTGGAACCGCGAATCTGGCTGGAACGCGTCAGCGCGCAACCCGTCGTCGGGGGCGTACGGGATCGCGCAGGCGCTCGGCCACGGTCAGGCCGACACCGCCGCCCCGGACGGCACCAACGAGTACGGCGCGGAGTACGGGCTGACCGCGGCGCAGGCGCAGCAGGCCAACGCGGGCAGCACGACGTTCCAGATCATGTGGGGGCTGGGGTATATCCAGGCGGTGTACGGGT